>Ga0118677_10007344_pt1 | contig 18222 bp, 25 predicted proteins | sample AliMusrvi5mmetaG_FD_86154 | JGI IMG/M metagenome (GOLD analysis project Ga0118677, IMG submission 86154) | reverse complement strand
AAGAAGATGGTTGATGACCTTAAGTCTGAAGATAACTTAAAGCTCAATGCTAGGTTAACTAAGATTGTGTCTAAAGCTTTAGATGTGACTGAGGACCGCTTAGAGAAGGGTAATTATCAATATGACCCTAAGACCTCTGAGCTAATTCGTGTTCCTGTCAGTTTAAAGGATGCTACCAAGGTCGCTAATGATATGTTAGCTCGTAAGGACATCATTGAAGATAAGCCTATACAGGAGCAGATAGAGCGTACTGTAGACGACAGATTAGCTAAGCTTGCTGAACAGTTTAGAGCCTTTGCTAAGCCTAAAACAACTGAAAAAGATATTACACCTCAACCTTTGGTAATCGAACATGCCCCGCAAGGAACCACGTAACTACAAACAAGAATATAAAGACTACCATGGTACTGGGACTCAAAAGAAGAACAGAGCCTCCAGGAATGGTGCAAGAGCTGAAATGGCTTCTGCTGGTAAGGTCTCCAAAGGTGATGGTAAAGAAGTTGACCACAAGAAACCTTTAAGTAAAGGCGGTAGTACCGCTAAGAGCAACCTTCGAGTTGTAAGCAAGGCAGTAAATAGAAAAAAAGGTAATAGAACGAGTGGAGCTAACAAGTGAAGTCATTGAAGGTTTTAGTAACGCCTGTCTAGTTAAGAACTATGATTCGGCTACGGAGACCCCAGAATTCCACAGAGAACTGTGGAGCTTGTGCTGCCATAAAGACAAGTTTGTTGCTATTGCTGCTCCTCGTGGTCATGGGAAATCTACTGCCGTCACTTACGCATATTGTCTTGCAGAAGTACTATTTCGTAGGTCTAAGTATGTCTTGATTGTCTCAGACAGCTTCTCGCAAGCTGGTTTGTTCTTAGGTGATATTATTAAGGAACTCAGGGACAATGACGATATACATGGTTTATTTGGTAACATTGAGTTGACAAAGCAAACCGAAGATGATATAATAGGTAAATTCGATGATGGTCATACATTTAGAATCCAAGCTAAAGGTTCTGAACAAAAGCTTCGTGGCTTGAAATGGTTGAACAAACGTCCAGACTTAATCATCTGTGACGATATGGAATCTGATGAACAGGTTCTAAACAAGGATAGACGTGAAAAGCTTCGTAGATGGTTCTACTCAGCTCTTATCCCTGCCCTGTCAGTTACAGGTAAGATTCGCATAGTAGGTACTATTTTGCACTTAGACTCCCTTCTTGAAAGGTTGATGCCTGAGTCCCAACTAGCCTCACTAGGCACTAAAGCTTTAAAGAATCTTATTACTGAAGATTTAAAGCAGTTTACAAATTACAAGACTTCTTGGTTGTCCATTAAGTACAGAGCACACACAGATGACTTTAGTAAGATACTGTGGCCTGCTCGATGGAACAAGAAAGCTTTAGAAGAGCGTAAAGCTCAATACGTCGCACAAGGGTTGGCTGACGTATATTCTCAAGAGATGCTCAACGTACCTCTTGATGATGCTAACGGATTCTTTAAGAAGAGTGACTTCTCACCACTTAAAGACGAAGATAGAAAAAAGAATTTAAATTACTACATTGCTGCTGACTTAGCTATTAGTCAAAGGCAACATAGTGATTACAGTGTTTTTGCTGTGGCAGGGATGGATGAAAATCAGCACTTGCAGTGTGTGAACATCATCCGTGACAGGATGGATGCGATGCAGATTGTGGAAACCATTCTTGCCCTCCAGCGAACTTACAACCCTGAGTTGTTTGGAATCGAGGCAGGTACAATCCAGAAGTCTATCGGACCATACCTTAACGAAGCAATGATGAAGCAGGACACATTTATCAACTTAGTTTTACTCAAGCCGTCTGGTGATAAGTTGAGTCGTGCAAGGTCAATGCAAGCTCGTATGAGAGCAGGAGCCGTTAAATTTGACACCTCTGCTGATTGGTATCAAACATTTGAAGATGAGCTATTGCGTTTCCCTAGAGATAGACACGATGACCAGGTCGACGCTTGGGCCTACATTGGTTTACTCTTAAACCAGATGCAAGTAGCTGCTACTCAAAGTGAAGTCGATGAAGAAGAATACAGGGTTGCCCTACATGATTATGGGTATGACCAAGCTGGACGAAACGCTGTTACAGGATATTAATGAAACTAAATACCGAACTTAACTTAGATGAGATTGTCTCTCTACCAAATATCGCTGATATTTTGGAAGAGGCTGACCTCAATACTATTAGCTACAACGTCTACAAAGGATTTCAAGCTGATTTGGAGTCTCGTTCTGCTTGGGAAAAACGTACTGAAGATGCTATGAAGTTAGCTCTTCAGGTAGCTGAAGCTAAGTCTTTTCCTTGGCCTGGAGCGTCCAATGTCAAATTTCCGCTTATTACTATTGCTGCTTTGCAGTTTCATGCTCGCAGTTATCCCGTACTTATTAACGGGGAGACTCCCGTACAGTGTCGTGTAATCGGTGACGACCCTACAGGTGCTAAAGAGCAACGTGCTCATCGTGTAAGCCAGTTCATGTCTTACCAGATTCTTGAAGAAGACACTACTTGGGAATCAGAGATGGATAGAGTTCTTATCTCTCAGCCTATTGTAGGTTGTGCCTTTAAGAAATCTTACTTTGACCCAATCCTAAAGTACAACGTCTCTGAGCATATCCTTGCTAAAGACTTTGTCGTAAACTATTGGACTAAGCATTTAGATACGTCCCCACGCATTACCCAAATCCAATACCTATCTAAGAACGACATCTATGAGCGTGTAGCTCGTGGCTTATGGTCTGAGATGAAGGAAGGCCGTCCTGCTGCTGTTCCTCAGTCAAACATGACTTTGGCTCAGAACAAAGCTCAGGGCATGACTGCTCCTGATTCTATTGACGATAGCACTCCTTACGAAATCCTAGAACAACATACCTTCATTGACTTTGACGGTGATGGCTACGCTGAGCCGTACATCATCTGGATGCGTCGTGATACTAAACAAGTTCTCCGCATTGTAGCTCGCTACTTTGACACTTCTATTGAAAGAGATGAAAAAGGTAATGTCCTCTCCATCAAAGCAGAAACGTACTTTACTAAGTTCCCTTTCATTCCCTCACCTGATGGTGGATTCTATGACCTCGGTTTCGGAAGTCTTCTTGGACCACTTAATCAGAGTATCGATACCCTTCTCAACCAGCTTATTGACACAGGCACGATGGCCAATACCGCAGGTGGCTTCCTCAGTCGTGGAATCAAGCTCAGAGGCGGTAACTACAACTTTGCACCTTTAGAGTGGAAGCATGTCGATACGACAGGCGATGACCTGCGTAAAGGTATCATGCCTTTACCTGTTAGAGAGCCTTCTCAAGTTCTGTTTACATTGCTTAGTATGCTTATCAACTACGGTGAGCGTATTGGTGGCTCGGTTGACATCTTGTCTGGTCAAAACCCAGGTCAGAATACTGCTGCTGAGACTACAAGGACAATGGCAGAACAAGGAATGAAGATTTTCTCTGGTATCTTTAAACGTACCTACCGTAGTCTTAAAGATGAATTCCGTAAGTTGTATCGCTTGAACCAACTGTACCTACAAGGTATTGAAAACTACAATAGCGACCAAGGTCAAAACTTTATTGATGCTGATGATTTCTCAGGTCCTGTATCTGATGTACGTCCTGCAGCAGACCCTAACATTGTTTCAGACACACAACGTATTCAACAGGCCTCTGCCTTGCTTCAGTTAGCAAGCACAACCCCTGGTATGAATATGTATGAAGTTCAGAAGAACTACCTCAGAGCAATGAAGGTAAACAACATTGAACAAATCTTACCAGACCCACGTGGCCCTAACGCTATTAAGCCAGGACCATCTGAGAAGGTACAGATTGAACAAATGAAGATGCAAACTAAACAAGCCGACATGCAAATGCAGTTCAAACTAGGCATGATGAAGCTTATGAAGGATGTTGAAATCAACCAAGCTAAGATTCACAAGTTAGAAGCAGACGCTATCCTTGCCGTAGAACAAGCAGGTGGTGTGAAAACTGGTCATGATATTGCGATGCTAGATGCTCAAATTGGAGCAGCCAAAGCACACAATGAAGGAATTCAATCTGCTTTACGAGCCATGATGGACCTCGAAAAGCACATGAATGATATGTCTCAACCTACACAGGTAGAGGAACAAAAACCAGAGATGTAACAAGGAGGTAGTATGGCTATTGTAGTAACAGAGCCTGAGTTTAATGAATGGAAAGCAAGCCGTGTAACACAAGCCTTTATGAGGGCAATACACAACGACAGAGAGTGGTTAAAAGAAATGTTGTTAGCAGGAACCGAAGACGATGCGAGTATTCGTGGAAGAGCAGCAGCATGTACAGCTATTCTAGCTTTAGACTACAACGAGTTAATGAATTCAGTAACGGAGAAGAAGGATGACTAATGTGTCTGGCATTACTCCAGTATTTGATAGGATTTTAATTAAGCCTCTCGAAGTGGAAGAAAAGACAGCAAGTGGAATCATTATCTCTACCGCAGAGACCAGCGAGCGAGAACAGCTTTCAAATACTACAGGTGAGATTATTGCCTTAGGTGAAGAAGTTCCAGACGGTGTTGTTTCAGTAGGTATGAGAGTTGGCTACGCTAAGTATGCTGGCTTGATGTACAAAGGTAAAGATGGCGTGGATTATCGAATGATTAACTACGACAACTTAGTATGTAAATTAGATGATGACATGAAGTTGATTGACCCACATCTAGCACAGGGAAGAAAACCATGAGTGAAGTAACACAACAAGAAGCACCACAGGACGCTCCAGAAGCCCCTCAGTACGAGTCCGAAGCAAGGGCGCAGGGCTGGGTAGCAGCAGATGAGTTCCGTGGCTCTGAGAGCGATTGGGTTGATGCTGAGACGTTTGTACGTCGTGGCAAAGAGATTATGCCAATCCTTCGTAAGAACAATGAGAAACTGCTTAAAGAATTAGGTGAAGCTAAAAAGATGGCTGAAGAAGCACGTGAAACTGCTAAAGAGTTTCGTGAGTTTCAAAAGCAACAATTTGAGCGAAAGACCAAAGACTTGGAAAGTCAGCTAGAGAATCTGAAGCAAGCTAAGCGTGAAGCAATTACGCAAGGCGATGGTGACAGAGCAATAGCGATTGACGATGCCATGGATGCTATTAAAGAAGAGCGTCTAGAAGCAAAACAAGACTTAAAAGAAGCTGAAGAAAAAGCTAAAGAAGTTCCACAAGTCACTACTGACCCAATCTTAAATACATGGATTGAGAAGAATGACTGGTTTGGTAAAGATACAAGAATGACTGGTATTGCTAATGGATTAGGTGTTGAACTCCGTCGTGAGAACCCTAGCCTTAACGGTCAAGCCTTCTTGGATAAACTAGATGAGGAACTTACAGCAATGCTACCAGAGAAGTTTGGTAAGAAACGAGTACAGAATCCGATGGAAGGCTCCTCTAATGGGACAGCTAGACCATCAGTGGGCACTGGAAAGAAATCTTACAACAACTTACCTGCAGAAGCTAAAGCAGCTTGTGATAAATTCGTTAAGCAAGGTCTTATGACCAAAGAAGCTTATGTTGCAGAATATGAATGGGATTAAGGGAGAAAGAACATGACTGAAATTAAAAAAGAAGTTAAAGCTGTACCAGAGTCTACTAAGGTAGAGCGTCCACGTGAACGTAAAAAAGGCGTATTTAATGGGACTCAAGGTAAGCTGCAAGTAGGAAACCAAATTGAAGGGTATCACTTGCATATTTTCAATGACACGCCTGGGCGCATCCAGAATGCCACTGAAAACGGTTATGAGTTTGTTCACCCTAGCGAGGTAGGTGGCGTTACGGATAATGTTACATCACGTAACACCGATGTAGGAGATAAGGTTAGGTTCTTAGTAGGGGCTGGTGAGAAGGGCGACCCAATGTATGCTTATTTGATGAAAATCAAAGAAGAGTGGTGGCTTGAAGACCAACGTCAATTACAAGAGCGTAACGACAAAACCGATGCAGCAATCCGTGGTGGTAATACACCTGGCGTAGACTCCACAGGTTTCTACAATGCTGGTATTAAATTTTAAAACTTTCTAATTAAGGAAAAAAAATGGCAAACGTAAATGCCGTAACAGGATTGTCGCCAGTTGGCACAATCACTGGTGCACCCTTTAACGAGCAAGGCGTACTTTACGCTATCGCTAACGACGCATCCAACACATACGCTATTGGCGATGTTGTGAAGTCTGCTGTCGGTAATGATGCTAATGGTGTTCCACTCGTTACTAAAGCTGTAGCTGCTTCCGTTCCACTAGGTGTTATTGCTTCCATTCGTGTAGCTAACCCAGGTGTTTCATTGCAAGGTACTAACTTAAACTTAGCACAACTCTGGATTGGTTTATCATCTGGTTCATATACCTATGTTTATGTTATCACTGACCCTGCTGTAATTTACTCTGTTCAAGCTAACGCTTCTGCAGATGCTAAAGTTGGTGCTACTGCAGTTCCAACAATCACTGCTGACCAGACTTCAACATTGGCCCAGTCTTCACCTTTCTCAAGCACTTATGTAACTTGCGATAGCTCTGCTACTGCAGCTTCCATGTTCCAAGTTGTTGGTCTCTACCAAGAGCCAAGCAATGTTCCTGGTGCTTACAATAACGTTTTGGTGAAGTTTAATAAACACCAATATTTACAAGCCTTCGGCGCTTAATAGGAGAATAAAAAATGGCTGGTGTAATTACAACTGGTACTCACCCAAAGGCCCTATGGCCTGGTGTTAAAGCTTGGTGGGGTCAAACTTACGACGAACATCCTGAAGAATATATTCACTTGTTCGACAAAGATACTTCACATCAAAACTACGAGGAAGACGTTCAGTTAACTGGATTTGGTCTTGCTCCTGTTAAATCTGAAGGTCAAGGCGTTCAGTATGATTCAGAAGTTCAAGGTTTCGTAACTCGCTACACACACGTTGCATACGCTCTTGGTTACATCGTAACTAAAGAAGAGTTGGATGACAATTTGTATGAGCAAGTTTCTAAGCGTCGTGCTGCTGCTTTAGCTATGTCTTTCCGTCAAACCAAAGAAAATATTGGTGCTAACGTTTACAATCGTGCGTTCAATGCTACCTACACAGGTGGTGATGCTCAACCTTTGTGCTCTACAGCTCATCCAAATACTTCTGGTGGTACTTTTGCTAATACCCCTACTGTGTCTGTTGACCTCTCCGAAGCTTCTTTGGAAGATGCAACAATCGCAATCATGGGTTTCCAAAATGACCGTGGTTTGTTGATTAACGTAATGCCACGTTCTTTGATTGTAGCTCGTCAAGAATGGTACAACGCTAACCGCATTCTGAAGTCTGTATTCCAATCAGGTACTGCAAATAACGATATCAACGTTCTGAAGGCAACTAATGCCATCCCAGAAGGTATCACTATGAACCATTACCTCACAAGTCCACATGCTTGGTTCTTGCGTACTAACATCCAAAATGGTATGAAATACTATGAACGTGTTGGTATCACATTTGACCAAGACAATGACTTTGACACTATGAATGCTAAAGCTAAAGGCTATGAGCGTTATAGTTTCGGTTGGTCAGACCCACGTGCTGTGTATGGCGTTAACGGTCCTTAATGACTAAATAGTTCTTTACAAGAGAACTAGATTATGTTATAATGGTGGGGTTAGGAACTTAAAACGTTTCTTTCCTCACCGCCTTACTAGGAATGAATAATGGACTATCCAATTATTAAAGAGCCTAAGAATGCAGTTGTTAAAGACAAGCCTAGTAATATGGCTGCTCCTAAAGCAAAAGCACCAAAAGGTCTCGGTAACACCCAAGCAGTAGAGAATCAAGGCGGTCAGTTGTCTGGCGTTAAAAAGAAACGCATGACTCCTGTAGCTAGTATTAAAAATCACTCGTAACACTTTCTTATCCTAAACGTCTTAATTGACGTGAACCCATCACTTTTAGGAGATACAAATGGGCACACCAACAAGATTTACATACGGTCTTGCCACCGTTGCTAAAGGCAAACCACTAGGCGATTATCCATTGCCAGACCCTTTCCATACATCCTCTGACGCAGGTCTTGATGTATTTACATATTCCAACGACTTTACAGACTTAGGTGCTGCTGCTGCTCGTACAATCACTGGCGGTGCTGCTTTTGCATTGGCTGATGGTTTAAACGGTATCGGTGTTTTAACACCAGTATCCGCTACTGCTGCTTCTGTGTATCGTACTGCTGCTACATTCCAATTTATTGGTGGTAACAAGTTCTGGTTCTTACACCGTCTAAAAGCTTCTGCTATTGCAGGTGCTATGGTATTGAACTTTGGTATGTCTAAAGTTAGCGGTGGCACTATTGCTACTACTGACCGTTTATACTTTACCAAACCAGCTTCTTCAACTTCTTTGAACTTGGTTTCTGTAGTTAACAACGTTTCTACAACATTGCTTACAGGTATTACTACTGTTGTTGCTGATACGTACCTTGACGTAGGTTTCTACTACGATGGTACTGACTTGCAAGTGTTTGTTTCTGACAACATGATTGCTCGTGTATCAGGTGTTACTATCGGTTCTGCTAGTACTACTATCAGTAACGCTTTAATGTCGCCTTTCTTTGGTCTGACTCCAGTTGCTACCGAGACAGTTACTATTGACTACGCTATTATTGCCGAAGAAACCACACGTTAATAGGGGGTTACAATGGCTAACTCAACTACTATTCAGACTTTAGTAGATGGTCCACGTAATACGATTCTTAAATTAGATGGTCTTTTAGATACATCTGACCAAGGCTCTACAATTATTGTTGACCCGGCTACTTTATCTGATTACAACATTAACGGCGTTAAAGCCACTAAACTTAGAATCAATAAGATTAACTTTGACGTTGAAGATGGCTTAGATGTAGAACTATTTTGGGACGCTAGTAGTCCAGTTCGTATTGGTAATTTTGTAGGACGTGGTAAAGTAGATGCGTGGCGTTATGGCGGTATTGTAAACAACGCAACTTCACCCACAGGTAAAATTACACTACAAACTCAAGGATGGTCTACAGGGGCTATTCTTTCTTATACAATCGTTCTTGAACTTGTTAAACAAGGTCCGGGCTAATTATGCAAACTAATCTAGACGCCAAAGAAATTCAACTTGTTGCCACTATCATTCGTGCTGATGGTACTGTGGAAGAACTTGGCGTTATAGATGCTTTTTATAAAAACCCTTTAAAACAGTTAATTTGGAATATTAAAAAATGGCTACACAGGTAAAGCACTGCTCTATCTGTAAGTCTATAAAGCTCTTATCTGAGTTTCATAAGGACGCATCTACTTCAAGTGGATATAAAACTGCTTGTAAGCATTGTACAAATGTTAAAAGAAAAGCTCGTTATTTAGAGAATACTTATGACAAGGAATACAAAGCTAAACCCGAAAATAGGGACTTGCATAAAAAATATTCAAAAGAATATAGAGAAAAAAATTATGAAAAAACTAGAAAAGTTATTTCTGATTGGTCATCTAAAAACAAGGATAAATGCCTTGCTAAAGTATTAAAATACAAATACAAAAAGATGAATGCAACGCCTAAATGGAATTTTGAACTTACAGAATTTGTAACTAAAGAAGCAACCAATTTGGCTAAGTTAAGAGAAGAAATAACTGGATTTAAATGGCATATTGACCACATTATTCCCCTTCAAGGAAGGAATGTATGCGGTTTTCATGTTTGGAGCAATCTTCAAGTAATTCCAGCAGTTCAAAATTTATCAAAAGGAAACAAATATGGCAACCTTATTGGTTAACACAGGAAAAGCCGTTGTTACTAACCGTATTAACGGTGCTGGAACCACACCCCTTTATGTAGCATGGGGAACTGGTGCTGGTACTACTGCGGCAACTGACACGACTTTATTTACTGAATCTAGCTCTCCTGCTAGTCGTACTACTGGTACAGCCACTCAACAAACAACATCTACAACCAATGATACATTTCAGGTTGTTGGTACATTGACTTCTGGAACATCACAAACTATCACTAATGCTGGTACGTTTGATGCTGTAACAACAGGTAACTTGTTTGTAAAAGGTGACTTTACAGGTATTGCATTAAACAGTGGAGATTCAATTCAGTTCACAGTAAAAGTACAATTTAGTTAAAATGGCAATAAATGGGTCTAGTGTAAATAGAGTTGCAATTAATGACCAGGATACGATAACTCTTACCCCTACATTATCTGCAACATCTACAAGCACTAGCACCATCTCTAAAATAGCCAGTATACTTAAATCATTATCTGCATCTGCTACATCTACAGCATCATTTGTCAAGGCAATAGCCAAGACCATTACAGCAACAATCGTTGCATCTACGGCAACAATAATAAAGATACCCAATAAGCTACTATCAGCAGCTTCTACCACTACATCTAGCTTTATTAGGGCAATTAAAAAGTCCTTAACCCTTGTTAGCGAGATGTCTGTAGTTGTATTGACGGAAAGTGCTTTTCATTTACTTTTATTGTCTGTCACAGAAGCCTCCGTAATAACCATTAAAAAGGCTATAGCGGTCACCAAATCAGTTTCTAGTACTATCACTGCATCTTTGTTTAAAAAAGGATTAAAAACCTTTTCTGTGGTTAGTACATCAACTGCCACATTTATTAGATACATAGGGAAAACCCTAAGTTATGTATCTACAAGCACAGTTACTTTAATTCATAGGTTTGTGCTTGGTGTAATCCTATCGGTTACATCTACAACCACCGCAAGAGTTAACAAGTTAATTAACAAGTTATTTGCGGTCATATCTACCACTACAGCTTCACTATTTAAGCAAATATCTGTTACTTTAGCCGTGATTTCGGCTACAATAGCAACATTAGTCCGTGAGTTTTTCCCCAAATTAGGGGCAGTAATTCGCTATACCTTTACGGTGGACTTCAGAGACAGGGTAACAGAGCTTTATAAAGAACGGTTAAGCGTAGTACAATTTAAAGACAGATTAGTTGACTTATATAAGCAACGAAGCGTCCTTGCAAACACAAGTAATAAAAAGGTCTCAAAATGAGCCAGTTTTCGTATAAATTAACTACAGAATCAGAGCTATTTAGCTTTGACTTTAACCCAGTTCTTCAACCAACTGAAACCCTTGTATCTGGAACTTGCACGGCAATTACAGCCCAAGGGACAGATACCAACCCATCTGCAATACTATCAGGAAGCGTCAATTTAAACCTTGGTAAGGCAACCCAACGAGTCATTGGTGGCGTTGCTGACAATACCTATCGTTTAATTATGACCTGCACAACAAATGAAGGTAATACGTACACTTGTGTTGGCGATATACCAGTTTATTCTCCAGACGAGATATAAAATGGGACACGCTGATTACTTACGGAATGGAGACTACAACGGCATTTGTGATGCTTGTGGTCACAAATACAAGTTTTCGCAATTAAAGCTCCGTTGGGATGGTTTGTACGTTTGTAGCTATGATTGGGAAGCAAGACAGCCTCAAGATTATGTAAAAGGCGTACGAGATAATATGTCTGTACCAGTCTCTAGACCACAAGCTCCAGACGAATACAGTTATGTACAATCCACAATTCAATTAGTTGACGGCTTTGCTGTTGACACATATACACTAGGATAATATATGGGCCGTCCTTTATATACTAATAACGCAGCCACTTATTTGGCTTTTGGAATAACCAATACAGCAACAACAATGCAGGTCTCTGCAAATGCTGGAAGTCTATTCCCAAATCCAACTGGTGGAGACTACTTCTATGTTAGCTTAATCAGTCTAAGTGGCCCAATCATTGAGATTGTGAAGTGTACTGCTCGCTCAGGTGATATTTTCACTATTGAGCGTGGACAAGAAGGCACATCAGCTTTGTATTGGAACATGGGCGATAACGTCCAATTACGTATTACTGCTGCTGGTATGAACTACATTGCAGGTTCTACAGCTTCTACTACCCTAGAACAGTCTTTTACAGCAACTCAAGGTCAAACAGTATTTACACTGACTAACTTTGATTATGCTCCTGGAACAAACAACTTAGCCGTATTTGTAAATGGTTCTAAACAAGTTTCAGGAACTAACTACACAGAAACCAACGTTAATACCGTTACTTTTACTACAGGTCTTAACGTAGGAGATGTAGTTGAGTTTTTAAGCAACCTTTCTGTAGCCGCAGGAACTATTTATGCAACTGACATTAATTACAATGAAGGTGCTACAGGAGCAGTCACTCGTACATTAGAATCTAAACTTCAAGAATCTATATCTGTTAAAGACTTTGGTGCTGTTGGCGATGGCGTAACTGATGATACTGCTGCTATTAATACTGCAATTACAGCAGCAGCAGGAAAAGCACTATTTTTCCCTATTGGAACATATTTAACTACAACTGGTATTAACTACACCGCTACAAGTCCTATTAAAATTTATGGTGATGGTTATGGTTCAGAAATTAAATTTACTGGTACTACGGGCGCCGCTATTTACATTACAGGCACTCCAGGTGTTACCAACGCAAGTTTAATTATTAGTGATTTAAAAGTTACAACAGGGTCTAACACGACTCAAGCGGGTATTTGGTTATACGGTATTGCAGTTTATTCCGTACATGATGTTTATGTAATTGGTAACTTTTCTTATGGTGTTCGTTTTTCCGCAGCGCAACAAGGTGAATACTCAGGCGGTGCAATCCAAGCTATTAACGGTATGCTAATTGAAGATGTAGGTGTTGTATCTTCTAACGCTTGTGATTTACATGGCGTTTCAATATATTGTGATGGAACTAACATTGTTTTAAATAGTGCCACTATTCAAGATTGCTTTATTCATGCAAACCATTTAACAGGTGGTAATGGTATTGCTATACTTGGTGGCGGCAACGCACCTTATACTATTTCTAGCAATCATATTGAAAATAATGATGCTGCTGGAACTGCTTATGGTATTCGTATTTTTGATGGTTGGGCTAATATTGTTAATAATAATATTTATGCTAATCCCACTTTAGGAATTATTCTTACTGACTCTACCAAAACTTTAATTGATGGTAATTTAATTTCAGGTGGAATAAATATTGCTGTTGCAAGTGATTACACATTGGTAACTAATAATGTTATTAGTGGTACTTTAACAAACTCAAGCACAACAAGCAATTTTTTAAATAATAGAGATAGCAGCGGAAACGCTATTGATATTGCGTCCAAAATAAGTAGCAACAAATTAACAGTTCAAGCTACAGGTTCAACTCCAAGCGTAATTGCAGACTTTAGAGGAAATGCTAGTTACGCAGGTGCTTGGGGAGTTAATGTACAGGGTGCTGGTTCTTTTGTACCCTATGTTAGTTTTAATGGCGCATCAGGTGTTGGCGGTAATTCAACAACAATAAATTTATATACTAATGTAACAACAACTCCTTTAGTAACAGGTTACACAACAGTTTATTTTGCACCTAGTACAGATAACATTACTGCTAGTGGTTGGTCTACAAATCGTTGGACTGTAGTATATGCAACTACGGGAACAATTAACACTTCTGACGCTACCCAAAAACAACAAATTCGTGCTTTATCTGATGCTGAAAAACAAGCTGCTCAAGGAATAAAATTAGCGTTTAAAGCATTTAAATTTAATGACGCTGTAGAAGCTAAAGGTGATAAAGCTCGTATTCATATTGGCGTAATTGCTCAAGAAGTTAAAGAAATATTTGCGGTTGTTGGTCTTGATGCAAATGATTATGGATTATTTTGCTCTGATGAATTGGAAGATGGCTCTGTAAGACTTGGTATTCGCTATGACGAACTATTAGCTTTTGTTATTAGTTCATTGTGATTAAATAATTTTTAAGAAAATTAACATGGATTCCCAAACAATTATAAATACAGCCATTGTCTAATATGCAATTAGCCGCCATTACCGAACAAAAGGACAAAGCATGAGCAATATGCTCTTCGCCAATAACTGTAATACTACTTTAAATGGTGGTATTACTGCTATAGCAACTTCAATGGTTGTTACATCTGCAACAGGATTTCCTTCTCCTACAGGTTCGCAATATTTCTATTGCACGTTAGCTGATGCTGCTACTCAAACAACTATTGAGATTGTTAAAGTAACTGCAGTATCAGGAACTACATTTACTATTGTTCGTGGTCAAGATGGTACTACAGGAACTATTTTTGCTTCAGGCGCAGTAGTATCTCTTCGTTTGGTGGCAGCAAGTCTTAATGATTTTCCTAAATTAGATGAAGCTAATACTTTTACTGGAACAATAACATTTAGTACGCCTTTATTGGCTACAAATATGGTGCAATCAACTACTAGTACAAGTGGTTATTTATCTAATACAGATTGGACAACATTTAACGGAAAAGCACCTGCTGTAACTTTTACTACAGGTCGTGTACCTTATGGTCAAGGCTCTACAACATTAAATCAATCAGCTAATTTAACTTTTGATGGTTCTGCTTTAAAAGTAACTAATGCTCAATCAAACCAATTAAATTTAATTAGCAGTTCTACTGGGAATACACAAACCATACAGTTTTACAATGGGTCTAATTATAATTATGGAATTGTAGGTGTTGTTTCAGGAACAGGTGTCATTGGTGGAGATGTTTATGGTTTAGGGTATTCATCAAATGGAAACTCTACATTCACACCTGCTTTTGTGTGGAATAGCATTGGAAATGTAGGACTAGGAGCAAATCCAAGTACGGCTGCTGGCTCAATAAAAGCAATAGAAGCAAACGGAATGATGTTATCCGCTTCTACAGCCACAAATTATTTTGCACAAAACTTATATTTATCTTCTGCAAGTCAATATACATATAAAGCAACAGCAGCAGGTTCTCTTTATGTACAAAATGCAGGAACGCATGCTTGGCTATACGCTGCTAGTGGAACTGCTGGAACAACTGTATCACCTACACAAGCTATGGCTATAAATTTAGCTGGTGGCGTTCAAACAGCAAATACAATATCTGTAGGAAATGTTACTCCTGCTACTTCAGGTGCAGGTATTACATTCCCTGCTACACAATCCGCTTCTTCTGATGTAAATACATTAGATGATTATGAAGAAGGTACTTGGACACCTAACTATGGCAGCTTTACTTTTGGTGGAACTACAACAACAACCAATGCAAACTATGTAAAAATAGGTAAATGTGTATACATTACTTTTAGCGTAGCAGATAGCGTTTCAATAGCTTGTACCGCAGGTGTTTCATTTATTCAAGGATTGCCATTTACTGCTGGTGGTTCATCTACTTCTACAAGTACAAATGAAGTAACAGGCGCAAGTATAGGAGTTGGATTGATTTATTCCACCAATGGAAGGCTTTATTTACCTACTTTTACTGCTGCTGCAAACCAAAAAGTTATTACAAGTGCTTTTTATTTTGTATAAATAGCATAAATTAAGGATATTAAAATGACTTTAACTAAAGAAATAACTGTAGACCAAGTAACTGTCACCGAAATTGGCATAGTGCTTGTGCGTGAAGTTACTAGAATTATGGAAGATGATGTAGAACTATCTAAACAATATGTCAGAACTTCTTTTGAGCCTGATAGTGATGTATCTACACAACCTAATAATGTTCAAGCTATTTGCAAAGCAGCATGGACTCCTGAAGTAATATCTGCGTATAAAGAACAACTTGTAAAGGTAGCATTATGACAACTTTAATCCCAAAATATGATTTAAAAAATGGTTCATCTACGCCTGTAGGTGCTGTCAATAGACCAATTAATTTAAAACTAGAAGAATCCGTTTCTGTAATGGATTTTGGTGCTGTTGGCGATGGAGTTGCAGACGATACTACTGCTATTCAAAATGCTATTGCAGCAGCTAATTCAGGAAGCGGCGCTTTATATTTCCCTGCTGGAACTTACCTTTATGCCCCTGTTGCAACTTTAACTACTACTATTTCAGGTAATGGTTTAACGCTATATGGGGATGCAGGTCGCTCAACCATTAATACTAACTTTAATGGCGTTGTATTTAACTTTATTACAAATAATCCTACTGCTGGTTATTATGCAATTCAAGGATTAAATGTCAATGGCTTGTCTTTTTTAAATTTAAACACAGGCACAAATACTAATGCTACAGCTATTTATGTAAGCAAAGGAATAGACTTTGGCACTACATTTAATATTGAAAATTGCGTATTTGGCAAATATTCAAATTGTGCAATTAAAGCTATTAGAGCAACCAATTCTAGGTTAATAAACAGTTCTTTTTATGGCTTGTCTTATAGAGATGCAACAAATAGCTTTCCTGCTTCTACAGTTGAAGCTGGTGTTCGTATGTGGGGCGCAGACGGTACTTTAACAACTCAAAACCATTCATTTTCAAACTTTTGTTTAATTGAAAATTGTACTTTTAATTATTTGTACGCAGGCATTGAATTAATTGGTAGCGACAGAACTAACAAAATTAGTTCTTGTTTATTCCAAGCATCTACAATGGGTGTAAATATATATGGTGATTCTGTATCGGGAAATATATCCAATATAGCAAAAGGCGGTTATTCAGAAGGTGGAATTAATGTTAATAATTGCTGGTTTGAACTTATTTGGAACGCTTTTGTAGGTGATATTTTAAATTCTACAACAGGTATTATTTATGTAACTGGTACTTACCCAACTGAACCTACTCAAACTAAAGGTACTGTAACGGGATGTGATAATAATTATTATGATTCAAATACAATAACTATTAGTGAGTACTTTAACGGTGTAAGTTACTACTATCCTGCTAATACTGGAACGGTAGGAAGCACAACTCAAAATAAATATTTTTATGCTCAAAATGCAAATACAGCGCATTACAGACTGTACAGTAATTTAGCTTATATTTATCCTGCCACCACGCTTGATAATGGCGTTACAGTAAATGGCCCTATAGCTGGAAATCCAGGAAGCGTAGAAGGTGTATTAATTACTTCAGGAGCGTCTTATGCAAGCTCCGCTTTTTCTTCTAATTCTGCAAATGCGGCTGGAACTGGATGGAGTCATTTTTATGGAACAAGTAGCAACAATACTGTTTTAAATGTTGTAATTCGTGGAAATGGCAATATAGTTAATGCCAATAACAGCTATGGTGCTATTTCTGATATTTCTTTAAAAGAAAATATTGTTGATGTAACGCCTAAATTAAATGATATTTGTAAAATTAAAATTCGTAACTTTAATTTAATTTCAGACGAAGCTAAAACAAAACAAATTGGCGTAGTTGCTCAAGAGTTAGAAACTGTATTTCCATCATTAATAGAAACAGATGAAAAAGGCATTAAATCTGTTAAATATAGCGTTCTTGTACCTATGCTTGTAAAAGCTATTCAAGAACTTAAAACTAAAGTTGATGCGCTGGAAACATGATTAACTACATACTCCTAGCTATCTTTATAGCCCTTCAATGTGGGGATTTCTACACTACCTATACCATTCTTAAAACTGGTAAAGGGCATGAAGCTAACCCTATCCTAGCAACTTTAATGGCTAAATTGGACATGGCAGGAGTCTTGGCGTTCTTTAAACTAGCTTGTATACTGATTGGAGTGGCTTTGCTACAATATTGGTACGCATTAGCCCTCCTAGACATCTTGTATGTTTGGGTGATTTACAACAACTTAAAGGTATTAAGGGGATAATATGAAGACATTTACATTAGAAGATAACGAAGCAGCATTCATTGTTCGTGTAGTAGGGCAACTACCTACTGAGTCTGGAGCATTCCCATTGTTACAAAAGCTCCAACACCAATATGCTTTAATTGAAGAAGAATCAAAGGCAGAATAATGACTACCACTTACTCACAATCTAGAGATTCCGTAATCAATGGGGCACTCCGTGTATTGGGAGTAATTGGTGCTGGTGATAGCCCAACCCCACAGGACTATCAGAATTGCTCAGAAGCCCTTAATTTGTACATTAAACAACTACAGACTAAGGGTATGCCCTTATGGTTAGTAGAAGACCTCCCAGTACCTATGGTAGCAGGTCAATATACCTACACATTAGGCCCAACAGGAGACGTTATCTGTGACCGCCCATTAAGAGTCGTTATGGCGTTCATTAGAAGCCCTCAGGGGAACGATACAACCCTACAAGTCATCTCACGTCAAGAGTATATGCAACAGGGCTATAAACCCTCTTCTGGTACTCCTAATCAGGTCTATTACGACCCACAATTGGGTAATGGCGTACTGT
>Ga0118677_10007343_pt1 | contig 18222 bp, 31 predicted proteins | sample AliMusrvi5mmetaG_FD_86154 | JGI IMG/M metagenome (GOLD analysis project Ga0118677, IMG submission 86154) | reverse complement strand
GCATAAGACGAGGCCGCACTACCCACAGAGCTAAGTAATGATCCACCTGCGGTCATTGCACCTATCGCAGCCGGATTAGTGCTGTTAGCTTTCCAAGTTTCCATCGTCGACGCATTCTGGTCATTCATACCTTGTACGCTATAGCCCCATGCTTGACGTGCAGCATTAGATTGGATGGTATTAACATCGATCCCACCTAAGAACTTGGTACTGGCCAACATATCTTGTGCCGAGCCTTGGGTAATATCGATCCCATTAGCTGACATTTGTGCGCGTTGATCGCCTATTATCTGCGCTTGTTTGCGCATGGCGGTTTGAGCGTCCATCTCGCCTTGCTGTAGGGTAGATGACCTGTTCTGTGCATCAATAGTGGCGTTGTTGCTAGCAACCTGAGCATTAAAGGCCGCTGCTTTTTTAGCTGCATCGGCTTGTTGAGCGGCTTGTACGCCTGTCATAGTTGCTGAAACTGCTGCGATAACAACCGCTGCTGCTATCATCGGCATGGCTGTTCCTCTATTAAGACGTTATCAATCATGGCAATATCCGTTTCTGAGGTTGCGTGTAGGCAATACCAATAGGCATCTTCAAGCGCAAAGATTGAGTGATGAGTCCCAGCCAAGATATTGATGCAGGCTGGCGCTTCGTATTCTGTAGTAACATCACCAACCTCAACAAGAACCCTGCCTGACGCTAAGATACTCAGATGGTCATAAGTATGTTTATGACTGACGACGTAATGATCTTTCGGTATCTCCATCTTTTTAGCATAGATGCCATCAGAGAAGTGATGTTGGATTTTTAAATCAAACTCAATCATCCTTCGCACCGTATGCAAATGATGAGGGTGATTCGGTCAGTCGTGCCATTGTTAATCACCTCGTGTTCGACTTCATTATTGAAATACCACGCCTCACCTAGATTCATAACAACCGTTTCATTTTCGCAGCGGTTATAGACTTCACCATTGGTTTCAAGGGGGATGTAAATTTTTGTGTTGTAGTGATGCGGATGCCAGCCATGATCGGCATGAGGTAGCACAGACTTGCCAGCAGGGATTCTAGTGATAAGCACACCACCTAGCTCAACGCCTTCGCAGAGCGCCATCATTTGAAAGATGAGGTTTCTTACTTGAGGGAGCTTGTAATAAGCGGCATACCAAGTGGCATGATGCTCGCCCACAAACTTGTCGTATTTTTCTCGCCACTCTGGGGAGCCGATTTCGTCATTAGTGTCGTCGTGACGATTGTCTTGACTGTTAAAGCGTAACCAAATATCTGAAGTATCTAAATGAGCCGTACCCTTCACTGAACGCCTATCGGTGATAGTATTCCAAAGCTCAGGTTGTCTTGCTAAGGCAAGCGCTATTGGATTGACATCAATTCCGTAGGCGACTCGTTGAAAATACTTCATTACTCACCATTTCAAAGCGTATTACTGGGAATCCGGGCTTGATCTCAATGGTTTCTTTGAAGGTGAAGCCTATGGTCTTAAGCCAGCGGATGGTCATTTTGTTTCTGACATCAACTATGTTTGACAATATAGGCCATCGTTTGGACATCATCCGCACGATGCGTTTTGTTCTACGCGTTAGGTTAAGAACATGGCTATCCATCGCGTTAGTGACTAAGAGCCAAGGGTTACCCACGATAGAGCAACCATAGATACAAACCAGCACCCCATCAGCAAAGACCGCAAAGCAGCAGTCCTTCTCAGAGTTATGCACCGAAGCCACCACGCACTCTAAAGTACCTAGGTTGGTGACAGCCTCGATCTCATCAATATCAATCTTACGCATGTTGTCGGTCAGCTCAACCATATCCTCGTAGGTAGGAAAGCGCTTAGTAACCTTAACCGCCAACGGTCACCTCGGTAGTAATATCAACAACCGTCAAGGGCAGAGGATCAGACTGCCGAACAGTGACACGACCTGACGGGTTATAACTGGAAGTCACAAACAGCGGGATCTCGTCAGCGATTAAGTCAGGCGCTGTGCCGGGCGATTCATAATGCCGAGTCTTAACGGATGTTAAGTGTGAGGTATCAGGGCCTGCACTAAAACCGCCTGAGTTATAGACACGCACCCATATCTTGTTGATATTCTTAACGCGAGACTGCCCCAGTGTAGCGTCGCCGACAATAGCCGCAGGCGTGGTGGTTAAGTCAGCAGTAATCGGTAAACCTACCTGTGCTTTAGTTACAGCAAAGGGCAGGGTAATCGCACCGCCAGTCACTACTTGTGGTGGCATGACAGCACCATCGCCTAAGATCGCAACGGTTTGACCTTCTAAGTACCCCAGACCAGTAATAGTGGTGGTTGCTGCGCCACTGTACGTTAAGCCGCAATCAACAAAGAAAGCGTCTTTAGGATCAGTGAAGAAGCGAGTATGGAGCATTTCAATATAGCGCTTAGTCACACCATTGATAGTGCGCTTAACGATGACATAAAGCACATCAGCGTTATTTTCTGTTACGGTGACGCAGGATTCAAATAGTCCGCCAACCGTATCATGTTTATGCCATGCGGAGACTTGTTGCTCAGGTACATAGGTCAAACCTAATAAGGCTCCAGCGCTATTAATTACCCAGATGATAGGGGTAGGCGCTCTGGATAAGATAAAGTCGGTAATGGTAGTAGTATCAAATAAATGTGGCGCTAGTAGGCATAGGTCATTAGAGGTGTAGCCTGAACTCTGCCAAGAGTAAACCATCTCACCAATATGACCGCCCTGAGCCTGTGGGTAAAGAATGTATTTATTGACCATAATAGGCGCAACTAACGACGTGCCGTTCTGGGTTTGAGTCTGGATATTTAAGGATGCGGCGGTTAAAGCACTGCCTGAATCAGCGCTGACACTCCATTCAGTCGAGGCGGTCAAGACCAATAGATCCGCCTGACTAGGTAATAAATGACGGATCGCATTGGCTTTCTGTGCCGCTATCTTAAAGCGTAAGGCATCACTACCTTGGCTGGGGATAGAGTAAGCAATATTGTAGTCAGAGGATGACTGCGTGGACCAAATGTTTTGCGGCTGATTAATCGTACCGGCAAACCAGCGGCGCTGCTGAAAATAACAGACTGACGAAGGATAGTTCCCTGCTGAGGCAAAGATCGCATCAGTAATCGGTAAGGTCTTAGTTAGATCGGCTAAGATATTATCATCAGTCAAGGTCAAGCCTGAGGTCTGGCCGATATAAGCAAAAGTACCCGAGGCATACTTATAGACGTTATAACGAATTGAACCAGTGACTGCGCTCCAAGTAATGGTGTTGTAGTTGCCTGATATAGTCAGGTCGTTGATTACCGTGCCTGTTGCCGTAGATGCTGGCGATTCTTCATAGCCTAAACTATTTAAAGCGGTAATAACGTACTTGAATGTCTGAGCAACCCCCGCTGTAGCATAATTCGCACCTACTGCCGCACCTGTTGGCGCTGCTGTCTGTGAAGCAAAAGAGATATTGGTTAGCGTCCAGTTAAGATTCGATAGTCGCTTTAGCTCTGCTGGCGGATAGTTAGGGTGCACAATGGTAATGACATCACCAGACTGCACATACTTAATCGTTGATAAATCGCCTTGCGCATAAGAGTGAGCAACCTCATAAGGCACACCACCATTCATTAACGTAGCGCCTGCCGAATGAAACCGAAAGTAACCAGCGCCCATCTCGATCACAAAGGTTTGTGACGATGAGAATGAGAATTGGATTAGTCGAGTAAAGTTAGCAGAGGTCTTAACTTCATTGACATACTGAAAGCCTGGGCGATTAGAGGCGACACCATGAGGCATGACGATAAAGTTTCGGCAAGTATCTAATCCAGCCTGCACCTTTGATATATCAAGACGCCCAAACAATTCACGGGATATTTCGCCACCACTAAAGCTACTCTTTAAAACTCTGACATTAGGCACGGGCAGCTATCCCCGCTGGTGCTGGAATCGGAAAAACTTTTCTGTTCTGCGTGTCGGAATCTTTAGCGCCTTTAAGCGCCATCGCATAAGCCTGCATACATTTCATGCTGGCTGATACACCCACATCACCTTTTAGCATAATGCCAGCAAGATTAGCGGCCAGCTTCCATGCAAGAGCGTCTATAAAGGAAGGCGGGAACACGGCGGTATTCGTGGTATAAGCTGCATATTTCAGCATGGCATTTTCTTGATTCGCATAGAGTACGCTATTGCCATCGCTATCAGACTCCATTGAGTAATCTTGCTGGTTGCCGTGCGTCGCTAGCCTATTCATGTAACTGGCCTTACTGCCATCACCATAGATGCTGGATGTAGTGGCATTGCTTGGAAAGCCACCGTAGTTGACGTCGCCCACCGCTGTTGAGTCATATAACGCGATAATGTTAATCATGTCGCTAGGTGCTTCGTAACAGTAATCCCATAAACTAGAAGGATTAGTCGTTAATGCCAGTGTAACTAGCTTACTATTAAAGCCCCAGTTGTGGTCATCAAGCACTGACGATAAAGACATGGGATAGAATCTAGCGCAATAACCCGCCTGAGCCGATTGATCGGGAGGATTAATACTAACTACGTTAGCCTCATCGCCCAGCCTAGCCAGAGCAAGATTACATATATCGACGTCTGAACTCATCTACTTAACCTTTTAAAGTGCTAATAATTCTTCTTTGGTAAAGCCAAAGCGCTCGATAGTGGCTAAATCTTCGGCGTCAACCCAGATAGGCGCTAATACTTCACCAGCATACTCAGGTTTATTGTAGTCATCAGGATAGGCTTGACTATCCACTTTATGAGTCATCGAGCCTTTTAGTAAAATAATAAATTCATCACGAGCTGGCGTACCCGCTAATGCGTCTAAATCTTCTCTTGTGTTAATGATTTGCATAGTCATATTTGTTATCCAGCCAGTTAAATAAATTGTGAGTATCCGCCCAACCCGCATGACCACGCCATGAGGCTAAGAATTTGGTTAGGTTTTCTGTTTCGTTGTATTCAATAAATCGTTTGATCTTTTGCTTCGCTCGTAATGCTGAGTCTTTTCTAATCAACTTATGGGTGGGCCATACCCGATACCCTAAGAAATTAATGCCTCTATTAACACTCGCGCATTCCCACTTACTAATTGATAGATTCAGGTTGTCTTGTGAGAACGCCTTGATCTTAATAAAGTCATCACGCAATTTCTCTGGATCATTACCAAGTATGACCACATCATCCATGTATCTAGCCCAGCGCCTGTGCTTTAGCTCATGGTGAATAAAGTTATCTAACTTAGAACCATAAATATTAGCAAACAACTGACTGGTTAGGCTGCCTATTGGAATGCCGACATTGCCCGGTATAATCAGTTGCTTGATAATATCAAGCGTTCTAGCGCAACCGATCTTTCTCTCTATCATAGCCAGTAATAACGTATGATCCACACTAGGAAAGAACTTACTGTAATCTGTCTTTAAGTAATAGGTAGGGATAGGCGCTTTTCTGAGTTCTGATTGAATATAACGCACGCCCGCATGTGTCCCTTTCCCAACTCTACACGCATACGTATTAGGCAGAAACATAGCCTCAAAAATATCACCGACAACCGCCATAAGTGCGTGTTGCGCCAGCCTATCCTTAAACTCTAAAGCCGAGATCAGTCTCTGCTTAGGTTCAAATACATAGAACTGTTTATATTTACCCACTTGATAACTGCCATCTAGCAATTCTTGAGATAGCCTAGCCAAGTTAAGTGACTTATATTCTTTAAACTCCAGATAACCAAAGCTCATGCGTTTTGCACAAGCCGTCCTATTAAAAGCTAATTGCATGTTTTCTTGACTAGCTATGCGCTCAATTAAGTTCCTATGCGTTTTCAAGTCAGTAGCCCTGTTCAAGCGATATTACTAGGGGCATCCTGAACCGTGAAAAGTATTCGCCGAAGCAGGACACAATGGCTGACCACATACATAGTGATCGGCTTGCAATGCCGTAGCGATTACAAAGCGTAGGAAATAATGCCGTCACGACACCGCGCGAACCGATGTTGTTGTTCGAGTTCGTAGGCGAGTTGTTCCAGTTCGAGTAACGCGAACCTGCGTTCACTCCATCACTCCAGTTACCTCCAAAGTTCACGGTGTTTTACCCATTATGCCCTTTACGCTTAGTAATCCATGACCCTAGCATAGCCCCTACCTCCGCAAGCATCATTAAGACCACTTGGTGCTGGTGGGGAGTTATGCCGCGTGTACTCGGTATTACTAAGAAACGTAACCAAAACCGCAGTTGCGCTAAGCCTGCATCTGCGTCATATATTTTACTGACTTGATTGCTCTTACCGGCTATATAAAATAACTCAGCTTGAGTAAATAAAGACTGTAAAAACATATCTCTAACTACCCCATGCTTCCTCGGTAAAGACTGAATGATGGGGTATAAGTAATGGATCACCGCTTCGTACTTCTCGATGATCGCCATCTGACTATAATTAACAACCGCTTGTTGAATAGGTTGCATTTTAAAGGCCAGTGGCTTTCGCCACTTTAATCAAGTAACAGGTGGTCAACGACACCGCGCGAACCGAAGTAGCCGCTCGAGTACGAAGGCGAGTAGTTCCAGGACGAGTAACGCGAACCTGCGTTCATCCCATCACCCCAGTTACCTCCAAAGCCCACGGCATTACAAAGCTGATAAGTAGAGCCTCTGCCTGTGGTATTAGCCGTCCACGCAATCGCTCCAGCACCGCCACCAAAGTCTTTCCCCCAGACATCGAGTACGCCTGTTGCTTGGATAATGCCCCATCGAGACGTATAAGCAGCATTAAGTATGGTTGATGTCTGAGCTGTACCGATTGCAGAGGCTTCTGTTGTACCGAAAGCTAGAGCCGCAAATTCTTGACAACTTGCAGATCGTTTACCGTTGGCCGCTAAGACTTCGTTAGCTTCCCACCATGTTAGAGTGGTATAAGTTGTTGTGCCATTACCGCCAAACTTGGTTGGAACTTTAGGAGGAGCAGCACCTGTGGCTTGTGCGACGTTATATTTAGATGTGCCGTTAGTGTCTGGATCGGTATTAGTCAGATAAATATCAGCCCAGAAATTACCAGCAACTAAGGCCATGCCGCGTGGATCATTACATGCGGGTCTAAACTTTAAATCCCATAATGAGTAGGCATTGATATAAGGCGTAGTATTCCCACCCGCTTGAGCAGTCGCATTGCCACCCGGAGCATAATGGAAACCACCGATCTTACGGCTAGTAGAAGTCGTATAGCCCGTTGGCGTAGTAAAGTTAGCATCGGCTCTAATCGTGCCATCAGTACACGCATAGATCGCATAATCTGTACCTGTTGTTGCAGTCGGCATAGCGACGACAGTTCCAGTCGTGTAAGCATAACAAGCCCCACCGACTTCAACCCATAAGTTCGCTTGAGTCGATACAGCAAAAGCCGCTGTTACTGTGAAGGCTACGGATGAGGGAGCATCTTTTCTAAACTCACCACGAACGAATGGCCCAGTTACTACACCTGTAAACACAGGGGCTGCTAGTGGAGCAAATCCAGCAATACTAGCACCAGAAGGAATAGTTACTACACCCGTGAAAGTAGGTGAAGCTGTAGGAGCAAGCACGCCAGTAGGAAGATTGTTTAAGTCTTGGCGCAGCAATGGAAAGCCACCAGCAGTAGCTCCATCATGAACCACAACAGTTTTTTTATCGGTATCGACCGTTAATTCACGTAATGCGCCAGTAAAAGTAGTGTGCTGAGCTGTTGTGCCACCTCTGCGTTGTATTTGGTCAGACATAAAATATAAACTCCAGGTTAAGGCACAGTGCCAAAATTAAAAGATGCGGTTGCGTCTGATGCTAGATTGACGCATCGTGACGTTGATTCATTAGTAAATGTTGCTTGAGAAATGTTACCCATGTCCCAGCCGCCACTTACATAAATTGATGCAAATGTGACTGTTTTGCTAGATGGGAAAAATAAATCAATATAGTTTGCTAAAGCTAATGCAGTTGGTGTCGTAGCCGATATAGCAGAATTTGCAGCTGCAGTAGCAGATAACGATGCAGAAACTTTCGATGATGTGCAGCTTGAAGATAAAGAAGAGATAGATGCGACTGAATTAGATGCTGCCATCGCATAAGCCGATGCTTGACTTGTTGCTGCTGCGGTAGCTGATATTATAGTACCAGCTGCACTAGCTGCTGAATTAGCCGCAGCCAAAGCATATACTGCTGCTGCTGATGCAGATGATGACGCTTGCGCTAGAAAATCACCAATATAAGCACCAGGCGATCCTATCGAAGAGACTGATATTTGAAAGGTTCTGCTAAGTTGTTCTGCAAGCTGCTGAACCTGAATAACAACCCTATCTAACGCATCATTAATAGATTGAGGGTAAAATCCACCTGAATTAGTTAGCGCTAGGTTTTGAGTATTAGAAACTTGAGACGTCAGAGTAATATAAGTTGCTGTTGCTGGTGTCCACAATAAGGTAATAACACCACCTGGTGCAGCATTTTGATCTGAATTTAGGTAAACAGTATAATCAGATCCCAATACTAAAGCAGATTGCACTGAAGATGGATTAAGATAAGTAACTAATACATCAGTCGTTGCAAATACTTTAAAGGTAAAGGGAAATGAGCTGTTAACCCCATTACCTTGACTCGGCCCTGCTTTCCTAATAGTGGTATTTTGTATTGTCATCAGCTAGACCAGTGTCCTGTTTGTAGATAATAAATAATAGCGCCAGCGATACCCAAGACTGACCACTGCGTTAGGGTTTTAGCCGCTTCCCACATTAATTCTTTGCGAGCGCGCTGCAAGTTAATCTGTTCTCTAATCCACTCGTGTTCTTCTACATGCAGCTGAAGGTCGAGGTGCGCTCTGTCCTCCAATAACTCTTCAAGCAATAATCGTAAATCATCCCTATCAATATTCATTTTACTATTCCACAATTACGATTAACGAATGACCAACATGATTGTGCGTATACCGCTACTTGATCTGCTGCGAGGGCTTGGGTGAGAAGAAAGTCTGTAAGTCCTTCTGAAAGTTCGGCAGGCTCGGTTGAGCTAGCAGAGAGGCTGGTATTTGAATCTGTTGGCACGGGGCAATCACTGTTTTTACGACCGGTGTCGTACAGGCGCTTAGACTTAAGAGCGTCGTGATAAGCATTAATCGTTGTAATTGATTGGGCATGTGATAATTCCAAGTTAGTGTTAGCGTCTTTAGCAGCTGCCTGAGCTTGTGCGACTCGATCCTGAATGCTTACCAGAGTGTTAGCCGCTTGTTCATTGCTAGCTTGAATAGCTTGGTGCAAGCCACTGATCGTAGCGCTGTCTATTTTGTAAGCAGTGCCAAAGCCAATACCAAAGCTCAGCATCCCCGTAATAAGCAGGGCATAGATCATTCTGCTGGCCTGTTGGTCGCGTGCTTAAAGTTAAAAGCGATCCAGTTGATAGCCGCATGAGTCTTGGCTAAAGCTGATTCACCATCAGGTGGAGGCATAAAGGCTGCAAGTACCGAAGCACCCGCTATGACTTGAGGGATAAGTGTAGTCAAGCTGGTTAGCATGGCTGAAAGCGCATCCATAATGCCCGTAGTAAATTGAATAATCTCGATCATTAGGGATAGACTCCTTGTATTAGAAAACCCCCCACCGAAGCAGGGGGCATAATCTTTAAATCTTTGGTTCTTTAGGTTCTACGATCAACTCTAAGTTGTCAGCTACTTCGGCTTTATCATCAAGTTCGATGATTTCACCCTCTGCGACTAACGCATCATTAATAAAACTTTGAACCAATACTTTGTAACGTGCCATAAAGAGTCCTTATAAAAGAGCGAAGCCGTTTGGATAGAACTTTTGGCCGTCTTGGATTTCAGTACCGAAGTCACCGAAAACCGATCCAGCAGTAGTTGTACCTACGGAAATATAACGAGCGCCTAAATAACGCTGACCTTTAGAGCCAATGCGAGGATTGATGTCGCAAGCTGTACGTGAGCCTAGAGTTAAAGAAGCTACCGGAATCGCACCAGTAGTGCCTATTACAGTGACGTTGACAGATAAGGCTGCATCATCAGCAGAGATAACTTGCATCTCGATTGATGTGCCGCCAACAGCCGCAACCGTATATTCAAAGCGTCCGAAAAGATCAGAACCTTCACCCATATCGCGGGCAGTACCTAAGTCGATAGTGTTCGTTGAAAGTACCGAAGTACCCGCACTGAATACAGTCTGACCAGAAATAACGCCAGTAGCAGAGATTGCTCCTGATACTAATAAGTTGTTGTCTACATAAGCCATGACTACACCACTCTCGCTTCTGTGTTTAAGATTTGGTCAACACGACGTAGAGGCACACCTTCAAAAGTGTTCCAGCTAGAAGGTGTGCCGAATTGGTTAAGACCGCTGTTGATATCCAAGACAGTCTGTGATTTGTTCAACGCTTGTATTCTTAACATTGAGTAAACCGTTCTGTTCATGTAGAACGCAGGGCGACCCATACCAAGGTTAGGAATACGATCCAATGCGCGTGACATTAATTTGATAAGGTCAGCAGCCGCAGATTCAGCCACTAAGTTAGCGGTATTGATGTTACAAATACGCACCACATAACGCCAATCTTTAACAACTAGACCATTCTTCCATTGGTAATGCGTTTGGAAAGCTTGGTAAGGGTTAGAGTTAGAGTCATAAACAACCAATTCACCTTGATCGTCGTGTGCCAAACCAGCTTTTGAACCTTTAGGGAATGTGCAGAAAGTAGTGTTATCACCCCAAACAACTAAATAAATAGAAGTATTGTTGGTAGAAGTACCACCAGCGTCTAAGACGTTCTGAGCATTACCAGCACCAGAGATAGCGCCATAACGTGGAGCTAAACCTAAATACTGACGTGGATCAGTTGCAGGGTTTCCGTACAACAAGGTTTGTGCCTGAGCTTGGTTCATCGCTTCCAAGAACGCAGAATCTTCTGACATTCTAAAAGCATTTGTGTTGCCGTTTAGTAAAGCTAAGTCCTTATCGATCTTAGCGTAGGCTTCCAGCATACCAATCGACTCATCTACTTGCGCAGTGGTTGATTTGCTGGTTGGAATACCTTGGTTGATCGAACGCCAGTAAGCAGTCGGTAAGCCGGTACGGATGATGACGCGGTGACCCGTGGGTAAGTTACCTTCTTGGAATACCGCATCTTCTAAAATTTCGTTAGATTGCGACAAAAGCTCTGCTACCGCAGGAACCTTGCCATCGGGGTCAAGACGCTTGGCCCAATCTGCCAATGTTAAAGCGCCAGTTGCTAAAGTTGCCATTTATTCTTCCTATTGTGGATAAAGTCGATCAGCCAGTGATGACGTAGCGACTGGGCCTTTACCCCCAGGTACTAAGTTATCTTCTGACATTGCTTTGCCTGCTCGATAGAAAGCACGGATCATCTCGGGATGATTACCAATGCCAGTTGAATCGAGTAGAGCTTTTAGTTCAGGCGTTGCAAAAGCGTTGATCGCTTTGCCTGCGATAGCCAGATTCTCGTCCATTTTTGCACCGCCAAACTCTTTATCGGAGCGTGACTGTTCAGCCCAATCATTATGGACCTGTGCTTGTTGTGCCTGATGATCGGCCATGACTTTGGTTCTCATCAAACTACCCATATCCGTCAGGTGTTGAGCTTGTTTCTGGGTTAATCCTGCTTCCTTGGCCGCACTTTTAAAGGCGTCTTGGATAGTTTCGTCAACCACTGTTCCTTCTGGATAGGTGAAGTCTGTGTACTCTATCTCTACAGGCGCTTCAGGAGCTTCTGCTGACAATAGAGTGGCGTCTGTCGCTTCAATAACGGCATCTGTTGCAACTTCTTCAGTCGTCGATGCTATTTCTTCGGTCATTAGTCTGTTCCGTCAAGAGTTGTATATATAAGTCTGGGCAGCTATTAAACTGATCCAGCACCCAAAGCCCGATAACCCGCTTGCCTTCTTTATGTGCAGCGGTTAAAGCCTCACCGGTAAAGCTCGCTTGAAAGACCCCACATTCACCCATCAAGCGCCTAAGTAAACGACGACCTTCTGGCAAAGTAGCGATAGCTTGAAAGTCTTGCGACTCGGCGGCTACCTGTATCCTTCTAATTTGTTCCCGTTCCGCTCTTAAATCTTCATCCATAGCGTAACTGGAATGATTACTTATCATCCGCACCATAGAGCAGATTAGCTGCGTTCTTGAGTGTGCTACCCGTCGTCAAGCCCATGTCGGTGATCTGTAAGCAAATACTAACGTCAGTGCCTTTGTCGTCGCCATCGCGCTCTAGTGACTCAGTTGCCGAGGTTACGATTGCAATCGCCTGTAACGTGACCTGAGTCCCAGCCTTGAGTGCTTTCGAGATACCTAAAGACTCACACTGGTCCTCATCCAAATGCAGCGTCAAACCATAGCCATATTTAGCCGGCATACAGTAAGCAGCCTCACCCATATCGTCACAGTCTTTCTTCATACTAAGCATTTTCATCTTAGTACAAGCCTAGAATTAGCGTGGCAGTCGTACCAGTCGCCAAGATACGCTTAATCCTTAGATTAATAACAAAACCAATAGCATTGACAGGAACAGTCATAGTCAGCGCATTACCACTAGCCATGATTAAACTGATAGTTCCAGCGCCGCCCACATAGATTGCACGGGTAGCACCTTGGGCAAAGTCGGTCGTATCATTCGGCGTTACCGCATAGGCATCCGAATAACTGGTGTACATGTCATTAGATGACGCCAAGGTATTAGGATATTGAGCCATTAGATCAGTCCTGCTGGATACAAGGCGAAGATGCCAGTCGCAGTCGTTGAGGTCGCAGCGATAATAGACGCATTGATCTTAACGATCTGGCCTGCTGCCAAGCCTGTTAATAAGAACGTCCCGCCTGATGCCAAAGTACCCGCGACGTTACCAGCGCCTGTGACAGCAATGCCCGCACAAGGGCCACTAACTAAAGCCGTCGCATCAGTCGCAGTCGTTGGGACGCCCTCTAACTCGGTATATTCTTTAGCGCCGACGGTATAGCCTAGCGTTGAAAATAGTTGTCTAGCCATTTTGTTGTTGTCCTTTCATTTTGGCTAGCATGTCACCAGAGGCTGTGCCGGGTTGAGTTGAAGTTTGTCCTAGATTCTTTGCTGCTTGTGACATTTCCATCAGTTGCGCCTGCTTTTGCTGTTGAGCTTGAGCCTGTGCGCGTTGTTGACGGATTAGGCCAACTTGCTCACCACTGATAATCAGTTCTGGATCGATACCCAGTTTATCTGAGTACACATCCACCCAGTGGTCAGGATCAAACTTATCCAGAACATCAGGGCGTAAGGTGGCAATCTGTCCCATGCTTGAGACAAATCTATCAATCCCATTGACTGATACGGCCTTTTGAGCCTGAGCCAACATAGATACATACTCGATATTAAGATCATGGCCGGCTAATTCTTCAGGAGGGGGTGGTAACATGCCAGCAGTCAGTAGCCGCTCGAAGACTGTTTCTATCAGTGGATCAAGTAGCTCATTGTTAAGGCGCTCAACAACAGGCCCCAACATCAGCATTTTTTCTTCATTGCGCGCAGCCACTTCGGTTGCGGTCATGCGAGTGTCTTGCTGACTGATAGCCATGAAAATATCAGAGAAGAACGCCCCGTTAATACGGGTCCGCACATCCTGAATATCCATAAGCAAGGTTTGAAGATTAAGATTGACTTCAAAGGCAGTCTTAACCCCTTGAGTACCAGAGGAGGCATCATAATAAGAGATACCGCCGGGGAATAACTCGATCTCTCTATTCTTCATGCTCGATGGCACTTGAATAGGGGGATTGGCTTGATAGTCGATAGCTTGAGATTTTCTGAATTGTTGTGCTTGTAACTGCTTAATATCGCCTAGCGCTTCCATGCCAGGTGAAACACCATAGATGTCGCCACCTACGGTAGTCCAGCGAGGCGCTACACAAGGGAATGTTTGATAACCTGATTCGCGCAGAACCTTCTTGTCACCGGCATTACGCTCGAAGTACACCGACTTGAACGGCATATTCAGATTGTCTTTTTTACTCTGATCTCGATCAGCTCTGGGTTCAATAGCGTGAATCAAAGTGACCCACTGATCCAAACTGCCACGCTGATAGGCAGACTTAACGACAGATGAGCAGTTTTCTAAACCGAACTCACCTACGATCTCAGCAACGGTCTTGTCGAACTCTCTATATAAAGTATTGACCTCACCCTTCCAGTTAGTCGTGATGGCATACTCGCCAATCGTGAACGGATGTAAATGAATGACGTTATTGAAGTCTTCGGCAATTAAAGCAGAGGCCGTACCAAATGCGCCCAGCTCTTCATACATAGAGTGAAGGACTCGATAGCAGTTGGACTTAGCCAGGACATCACTGACTTGATCGGATACCGCATTCAACCAGACCTTAACAGGCTGGAACTCCATCAGATCTGTATCAGTGACAGATAACCTAAACCAAGGCCGTGATGGCGAGGTCATGCCTGACATCATGCCAGCCGCTAAGACTCTAAGTGCTCTAGTGCCTGTTGAGTCATAAATGGTATTGTGGCGTTTAAAGCCCTTATTTCTGTCGCCAATGAAGTAACGACCATTGACCGGCAGTAAGTTGCGGCTCACATCCGACCACTGCTGTAGCCAAGTAGACCGCTCCATTTTAAGGGCGTTCCAGCGGCTATTAAGTAGTTTGATTTCTTCTGACACTTATGCGCCTAGCAAAGTCTTCTTGGCTAAAGTGCCAGCGGCGATAGGATCACCTTGACCACCAGTTAAGAGGGTAGTAGTTACACCGCCACCGCCTTGCGCTACGTTCTGTGTGCCTACATCAGCCACAACTGCCTTTACATCAGGCGCATGAGCTAATTGAGGTGGTGGTGGTGGTGGAGCTGGAGCTGGGATGTCTGGCGCTGAACACATAATGACTCTCACTTTTAAAGTTAATGAGAGTCTAATGCGTCGATGTCACATCATCCGCACGGCCTACTTATGCAAGCGCTCACTAAATCGAGTCCGCTCTTTGATGATGTCTCTAATTGTAGACTTTGAGCAGTCGAACTTGTCGGCTAACTGTTGATAGCTGAATGATCCAGTATCATAAGCCGCCCTAATCGTTGCACAGTCATCATCAGATAAGGTTGTCTTTGGGTGATTCTCGCCACAAGCCTTGCCTGATCCAGTGCCAGTCTTTAGCATTAGCCATTCAGGTATATTCACCACCGTCCAAGCAATAACCTTCATATCAGGTGTAAATACGCCAATGACTGAATCGCCCGACGCTAACATCATTAAGCATGGATAAGACAGGGGGACTGCACAGTGTGATGCTCTAAGCCATTTAATCATTGTCGTCTTCTTCCGTAATTTCTTGAAATGCTTCATATAAAGCAAAGCATAATGCAATAACAAACAGGGCACCTGCTAGCCCAATACAGACAAAGCGGATGTCATCATTAATAGGGGAAAAGAATACGCTTATTAGTTCTGTCATGTTATCTCGCAAAGGGATCATGACCACGCATAGCGTCAGTGCGCGGTCTATTAGAAGAATGGTGTGAAGATGATTTGGGTATTACAGGGAATGAGAAGGTCAAGGCTAAGGCATCACCGATATCAGGAGAGGGTAGGCCACGCTTCTTGATCTCGTCTTTAGACTCTAATTGAATCTTACCAGCAGAGTTATAGAAGTAAGTCGGTGAGGCTAAGTCTTGCTTAAGACCTTGGTCGTTTGGTATACAGCCCCCACCAGTAAGCCAATCTCTTAACTCACACCATATCTCAGCGCGCTTGTTAAGATAGCGGCCATCAGTAGGCTTACCCGCAAAAGCTACTTCAGTGACCTCATGCCCCAACTGACGCAGTCTGTCTATCACCCCAGAACCTGCGCCAGCATCGATAAACACCGCATCAGGGCTATGCTCCATTATTTCAGAGGCTACCCGTTGAGCTAATGCCATGTTATCAATGCCACGCAGGATGATAGGCTTATAAGTTGATAGCCCTTGGCGCATAAAGATGACTGATCGATCGTCACCAAAGCGTGCCGGATCAACGCCCAGTATCTTAGGTGCATACATAATATCTCTATCAGGGATGGTACGAGTCGCCCCAGCTTCAACATCAGATAGTGACATTAATTGATTGTCACCCGCCGCAGTAAAGTCACATAAATACTCTCTAGCGAAAGAAGTCTCAGCCATATCACGCCTTAACCTTTCAACCTCGGCCTCATCAAGCGAGTGAGTATCGTATACTGTATATCGAGCCGAATACCAATCGTCATAACTGTCAGCTCTGAAATATAACTCACTGAATAGATTTATCCCGCTTGGCGTACCAATGAATAGTGCCCAACCTAGCCTATCTGATAGGGCGGGCTGAATAATGTCCTGCCAGACTTCAGGCTTAATCTGGGCAACCTCATCAATGACAATGCCATCGAGTCGAACACCACGCATAGCATCAGGATTATCCCCACCAAAAATACGAATGAGACAGTTATTAGCAACAATCTGCACTGATAGCTCTGATTCATTAATAATGACAGCGCCGTGAGGCACTAAGGGCGCAACCTTTTGTTTAAGTCTTGACCATGCAATCGCTTTAGCTTGCTTTAAGAACGGAGCGACATAAAAGAACTGCCCCATCTCTTTATCGAAGCGCATGGCAGCATCGAGGATCTCCATGATGGCTAGCTCAGTTTTTCCGGCTCGTCTATGGAGTGCGAGAACAGTAAAGCGTCTGCGGTTTGAATGACACTGTCGTTGCCAGTCTCTAGGGAAATAGTTGAGTCTAATCGGCTGCATTGACACCCGTAATGACTTGCAAAGTCTGGCCTCCTGAATGCTCAATCTTATCGACAAACATCTTCAAATGCTTGCCTTGTAACTCGCAAGCCTTCAGCGCCCCAGCATGGTTAATCATCTTGCCGTCATCTTCCTGTTGCATAGCATTAAGTTTAATTAGCTCGATGTCATCAAGCACTTTGTCGACGGTAATTTGTGTGCGCTCAGACCTTGCAGCCTGTGCCTTTTGGATAGCGGATTGAATACCAGCATTTACCATCAGCCTAGGGCCGTTCGTATTCGCTGTCTTAGCCGAATACCCAGCCCTAATAGCAGCTTGAGTTGCATTCAAGTCGATCAAGTATTCTTCAACAAAACGGCTCTGTCTTGGATTTAGTTTCATGATTCAACCATACTAGGTCGCAGCCTTATCTTCCGCACCGTCTTCACTGCGCATAGCTTTCCAGCGCTGCAAAGTGTCGATGGCCTCTTGTATATCCTGAGCTTTCCCTTTCGATCCTCTGATGCCAGCACAGAGTAATTTCTTAATTGCATGACCGATTGCTTGGTCGGTCACCTCAAACAAATCAAGCACACGGTAAACGTCGATGCTGTCAAGATGATAGGTATCTTTAAAATAATGCGAATGGCTCATAACATCACCTCGTTAAATGCTTTAATTCTGGCAGCTATATCACTCATCTTATGATTAACAACTAACTCCCTAACCTTTGCGACATAATCATCTTCTTGCGCATCAGTTGGCATCTTGTGTCTCATTGCCTTGCATTGCTTGTATAAAAACTCAAGGTCGTAATCTATAGCCTCCCTTGTGTTACTCATGTCTGTCCTTAACCAAAGCCCATAAAATAGCAGGGCTTGCGATAATTAAAAGTAGGGTAACGATCAACTTAACTAGCGCATCTTTAATAAAGCACATCGGCTTGCTCTCCCAGTAGCTTTTTGGTCAGTGTCTCAGTGGGCCAATCTAATGTTTCTGCTATATGGTAAGTATCAGGCATTGCCATCAAATACCCCTCGACGCGGCTGAGCGCTTTTAATATCTCTAATACGTCCGACTTGCTTAACTCTATTAATGCCATTCGCTTATCTCCCATGTGTGACTACCTACGTTTATGTAACATAAAATCCATATCGATATATCTACCATCTAGCCGCCGTTACCATGACAGCCAGCATAAAGGCTATGGTTAAGACATAAAGCATTGCGTCTAAGCTCATAATTCAAACACCATCTTGCTCACCCCTTTTTGATACTCTTTCGTAATTATCATTGTCGTAAAGCAGCCATCATCTACCCCTAGTGCTTGGCTCATGCCATCGATGTGCGCCTTACAGGAGGCTAAGGAATTATCAAGGTCGTGATTTCGTCTGGTTGGGTGAATGAAGGTAATGCGTAAAGTTTTTGGCATTAACTCAGGTCTGCCCATCCCTGCCA
>Ga0118677_10007340_pt1 | contig 18232 bp, 7 predicted proteins | sample AliMusrvi5mmetaG_FD_86154 | JGI IMG/M metagenome (GOLD analysis project Ga0118677, IMG submission 86154) | reverse complement strand
GTCCAGTTCGGCTTGGCTCGGGGCATCCGCCTGCAAAGTCCAACCGACTTTTTCCACCTCAATCTCGACCTCGGTGTGGCGGTCCAGCAACTTGCTTTGCAAGTTGATGCGGATGCGCTGCTTGCCGGCTTGATTGAATTTGACGGGGGCAGTGAACACGCCGTCGCCCGCTTTGCGATCACCGTCCTGGCCGTCGTCGCGCAGTTCGATCTTTTGCCCTTCGGCTTCCACGCTGGCTTGCAGCCCCCCCGGCGAGGTGGCGAGGCGTTTGCCGGTGTCTTGGTCGTACAGTTCGATTTCCAGCGGGGCGCTGATGTCTTGCGCGGCTTTGGGCGTGGACGCCAAGCGCAGCGCCAAGGCGGAGTCTTGCAATAGCATCCACCCTGCCGTGTCCTTCAAACCGCTCGCACGGAATCGCCAAACGCCGGCCTCTGGCCGATGCAGCCGGACGATGCGGTAATCCCGTTGCCGTTTGTCCAAACCCACCGCATGGCCGCCGCCTTTGTGGTTGAGATCGACTTGCCCAGCCTTGGGGTTTCCCTTCACGGCTTCCATGCCACTTAACTGCCCGTCTGCGGCCACGACGAGATAGGCGTCTTTCACCAGCGGTCCCAACTCGATCTCGATGGTTGCACCGACCCGCCCGGTTTGCACCTCTTTCGCACCAATGAATTTTTGATAGACCCCGGCGACAGATTTGGCCAGTTTCTCAGAGTCACTCGCCCCAGTGGTCAAATCAAACGCAGGGTTGCCGTCGAACGCGCCTTCACCACCCAAGTTAATCGCGGCGATCATCACGCCTTGGCCGTGTAATTTTTTCAAGTCCTCGGTCAATTCGCTGGCGCAATTACCCAAACCCCCGGAGTCGGCGATGAACAACAGCAAACGGTCTTCGTTACTGTGCCGATCCAAATCGGCTTGGGCAGTGTGGACCGGGGCGGCAAAGTAGGTGCCTGTGTCGAATTTCAGCAAAGTGTCCAGCTTGGCTTGAAAACCGCCACGGTCCGCCGGGTTCAAAGACAACGCCAGCGCCGGGTCCGGCCCATCGCTGCAACGGCTTTCGCTTTTCGGCATGCGGATCACGGTGAGGCTGTCGCCCGGTTCAAGCAGGTCCGCGATGATTTGCGACAATTGCAAGGTGTAACGCGGCTTGTCATTGCCATCCATAGAACCTGAAGTGTCAACGATAATGCTGACATGGCGGCCCGCCGCCACGGCATTAAGCGAACTACCCAAGCTTAAAGCCAGCAATAAGGCGATGCCGAGTCCGCGCCAAAGCCTGGCCGCAGGCGATGCGACTGCCCTGCTGACACCGCTGGTGAGGATGGGAACGATCATGTCTTGGCCTGTTCGGTGATCTTCACGGGTTAAGTTATCCTAACACTGAATTTGGCACGGAAGCCGTTTTATTGAAATCACACAGTTTGCGGCATGATTTTATACATTTGAACGAACTGGCTAATCGCATACGGTCAAGACCTCACCCATTCCTCAACTCAAAATACACCCCGCCCATCGAATCTTTGTAAACCACGCCGAAATGGACGGTGGTTTCCTCTGTCGGCAGTGCTTCCCATGCGCCGTCGAAGTTCTGCCGGTAAACCGTGGCAGCGGTCGCAGGCCGGATGAAAACGCGCCGACCGTCGGCGCGCAGCCGGGCCAGTTCGCCCTTGGCGCTGGCGGACAGGCGGAAGTCTGGGCGGACGTACACCCGCGCATCGCGGTAAAAGCCGCTGCCAGTGCCGCGCTGGGCGCGGATGGGATGGAAGAAGCCTTCGTTCATGTCTTCCTCCGGGGACAGCAGCACGCCGAGTTTCGCGGAAAACCGCGACGGCGACCAGAAGCCGTAAATGACGATGCCCGTCAACAGGGCGGCGGCGGCGGCGGCCAGCACCGGCCACCAGCAGTGCAGCCAGGGGTCTTCGGTGATTGCCAATTCAATCGGGACGCTGTGCCGCACCGGCTGGCCGTTGGCGTCCGCGCCGGCGAACTCGATGGTGAAGCGGTCGGCGGCGGTCACGCCGGCGGGGCAGTCGCCCACCCGCAGGCGCAGCGGCCAGGAGCTAGGGCCTTTCGAGTTTAGGCTGACCGGCCTGGCATGGCCGTCCAGCGCCACCCAGCCTTCGCCGAGGTCGATTTCCAAGCTGCTGCCGGAGGTGTGGAAGGCACTGTTCAGATCCAGGGTGAATTCGCCCTTGACAACCGTGCCCGCGCCCAATTCCAGGCGGCCTTGCAGTTGGCTGTTGCTTCCGGTGCGGCCCAATTTCACCGGGACGGGTGCGCCAAAGCGGATGCTGCCGACGACTTTGACCGTGACGGCAACGGGCTGGGCGCGGCTGCCGCCGACGGGCCGGAATTCAAGGTTGCGTTCGCCGATGGCCTGCGGTGTCCACTGGCCGCTGTAGAGGTTGTCGCCGGCCTGGGCATCGCCGTTCTTGCCGTCGTCGCGCAGGCTGGCCTGGACCTTGCCATCGACGTAGACCTCCACGGCCTGCAACGGGACAGGGGACAACACGCTGGGATTGGCCTGTGCCTGGATGCCGAGGGTTGCCGGGGTGTCCATTTCGACTCGGCTTGGGGCATCCGCTTGCAAAGTCCAGCCGACTTTTTCCACCTCAATCTCCGCCTCGCTCTGGCGGTCTAGCTGTTTCCCCTGCAAATTCATTTTAATGCGCTGGGAACCGGCCTGGCTAAAACGGGCCAGGGCGGCGAACACGCCGTCGCCTGGCTTGCGGTCGGCGTTTTTTCCGTCGTCGCGCAGTTCGATCTTTTGGCCCTCGACTTCCACGCCAGCTTGCAGCCTTTCTTTTGGCGGGTTGGCGAGATGTTTGCCGGTGTCTTGGTCATACAGTTCGACTTCCAATGGCGTGTCCACGCCTTGCGCGACTTTAGCCGAAGATGCCAAGCGCAAAGCCAATTTGGCATCGCCAAAGTGAAGGCTGCGGACGACTTTCACAGGTACGGTGACGGGCTGGGTGCTGCCGCCGCCTAAGGGTTTGAATTCTAGGGTGTAATCGCCTGTTTTTTGCGGTGTCCACAGGCCGGTGAAACGCAGGTCGCCCGCCTTGGCGTCGCCGTTTTTACCGTCGTCGCGCAAACTGGCCTCGGCATTTCCACCCAACGTGGCTTCGACGGCCTGTAATTGGGGGGGGGTCAGGCCGGCAATGCTCGGTTGCGCACGGACGCTTAGGCTTGCCGGTGATTCCACCTCGACGCTTCCGGGCGGGTCTGCCTTTAATGCCCAGCCGGTTTCTTCGACCTCGACATCCGCCTCATTATGGCTATCCAGCAACTTGCCTTTCAAGTTCATGCGGAGTTGCTGGATACCCGCTCGCGCAAAGCTTGTGGTGACGGCGAACACGCCGTCATTGGCTAACCGGTCGCCGCCTTGACCGTCGTCGCGCAAAGTAAGGGTGCGGCCTTCGGCATCCAAGCAGGCTTGCAACCCGCCGTCGGGCGGATTGTCCAAATGTTTGCCGGTGTCTTGGTCATACAATTCGACTTCCAGCGTGGCCTTTGCGCCTTGCAAGGGTTTTTTAGCCGGTGGCAGCAAGCGCAAAGCCAAGTTGGCATCGCCGAAGCGAAGGCTGCGGACGACTTTCACAGGCACGGTGATGGGCTGGGTGCTACCGCCGCCGACGGGCCTCAGTTCAAGGCTGTAATCGCCGGTCTTTTGCGGTGTCCACAGGCCGGTGTAACGATGGTCGCCGGCTTGCTTGTCACCGTTGCCGCCATCGTCGCCCAAACGCGTCAAGACCGTGCCATCATAGAAAGCTTCCACCGCCTCTAAGGAAACCGACGTTTGACCGGGGGGCGTGGGGCGGGCTTGCGCATGCAGGCTGACCGGGGTATCCACCTCGACAGAGCCCAAGGCATCCGCCTGTAAAATCCAACCGACTTTTTCAACCAGCATGTCCACATGGCTGCGGCGGTCCAGCAATGCGCTTTGTAAATTCAGGCCAATGCGTTGCGGCCCGACCTGTTTGAAATCGGCAAGCGTGGTGTACACGCCGTCATTGGCCAACCGGTCGCCGCCTTGGCCGTCGTCGCGCAGGGCCAGTTTCTGTCCCTCAAGCTCCACGCTGGCTTGCAGTCCTTCCGGCGGGGTGTTTAGGCGCTTGCCCGTGTCTTGGTCGTACAATTCGACTTCCAAGGGTGTATTGACACCCTGCGCCGCTTTGGCAGGGGACACCAAGCGCAACGCCATGGCCGAATCTTGCAGCAGCATCCAGCCAGCGTTTTGCCTTAACTCGGGCGCATGAAACTGCCATTTTCCCGCTTCGGGATGGTGGATGCGGACAATGCGGTAATCGCGCCGCCGTCCGTCCAAGCCGAGGGCATGGCCGCCGCCTTTATGATCCAGATCGATTTCCGCAGCCTCCGGGTTGCCCCCGTCTCCCGCCAAGGCTTCCATTTGCCCATCCGCAACCACGACGAGGTAGGCGTCTTTCACCAGCGGGCCTAGCTCGAATTCGATGGTTTTGCCAACCCGGCCAGTCTGCACTTGCCTGGCACCGATGAATTTTTGATACACCAAGGCGACGGACTTGGTCAATTCCTCGGAGTCACTTGCGCCGGTGGTAAAGGTGAACGCGGGGTTGCTGTCGAACGCCCCCACACCCCCTATGTTAATTGCGGCAACCATCACGCCTTGGTCACGCAGTTTTTTCAAGTCTTCAGTCAGCTTGACTTCGCATTTGTCCAAGCCCCCGGAGTCGGCGATGAACAACAACAATCGCGCCTTGTCCTTGTGCCGTTCCAAATCGGCTTGGGCGGTGTGAACCGGGGCGGCAAAATAATTTTCGTTGCCGTAATACAGCAGCCTGTCCAACTTGGCTTGGAAACTATTGCGGTCAGTCGAATTTAACGGCACTGCCAGCGCCGGGTTCTCACCATCGTCACAACTGCCTTCGCTTTGCGGCAGGCGAATCACGGTAAGGCTGTCACCCGGTTCGAGCAGGTCTGCGAGAATCTGCGACAACAGCAAGGTATAGCGGGGTTTGTCGTTGCGGTCCATGGAACCCGAGGTATCGACAATGATGCTGACATGGCGGCCCGCCGCCACGGCGGCAAGCGGGAGGCTTAAGGATAAGGCCAGCCACAAGGCTGTGCCGAGTCCGCGCCATTGCAGATTCACGCGCGATACTCCAGCCGCACACGATGCGCCTTCTTGCCCCTGCGCAAAGTGTAGACATGATGCACGGAAACCGTCACCAAGTCGCCGATTTGCACTGGCGGAGGGCCGTCGGGCCGCGTCAGGCTGACACCCTTGCCCATCCGCAATTGATAGAGTTCGCCATCCACAGGGCGCACCCATGCCAAAGGCTCATCCCCGCTGTCGGCAATGATGGGCTTCTCCACTGCCAATCCCAACACCCGGCTCAATTGCGAACCCTCGCCTAGGCGTCGCGGCTCCAACTTCGCGCCCGCGCCGTCCGGGGCCAGCGCGAAAGCGAGGTCGGGCGGCAGCTTGGGCTGGCCGCGCAAATGCCACAACAAGGCCAACAAGGCCAAGGCCAGCAAAGACAATAATGTTTTGCTGGGGGGGCCGGGAGAGGGGACATCGGCTAGTGTTAGTTGCCATGTAAACGGGGCGATGACATCTGCATCCTCGTAAGGCGCATACCTGAGCCTAAAATGTACTTTGAGATCGAGTTTGTTAGAAGGGTTTGCCGTTTTGGGTTTGCCGATGGTGACACAAACTTTGTGTTCTTTGGTCAACTCTGTTGCTGACAAATCCTGTCCTGTGAACCATTTCCCTAGTTGTACAGCATGAGTCGGATGAGACGGACTGGCCGGGTTATCAAATTGCAGCCGGTCATCAACAACGTCGTCTTTGTCCAAACTGAACCTAGTACCATAGAATTCCTGGTCGATGGCAGCGATATTTTTATAGTCAATGCGTGCAGTGACGCTATATTTTGATTTTCCCGGCTTTAACTCCGGCAGGTGTCCATCCACCTTTAGCTTAAATGTGGTGCATGCAGATTTTTCGTCCTTGCCAAGAGGTCCGTCGATACCTTTTAGCGGGTTGGGAGTGATTGATAAATAGGGATAGACTGTAACCGGATGGCTTAACCTAGCCAAAAAGCGTTTTCCCTTGTATGCATCCCCTTCGATGAATCCGTCATAGGTTCTATCTGGATTGTTTGGTTTTTCGGGAAACTCGGATGGCAGGGTAAACACCACTCCGCCTGGCGTTGGTGGAAGGATGGTGCTTGAAGGTTGGGCGTTTAGTGTGCGATCATTTGTTTTGCCAATCTCATCAGAAGTTAGTTTATATTGGATGGTAATTTCTTTACCCGGGTTTCCACCCCCTTGATTGCTGACAAGAAAACCCAAAGGCAAGGGGCTTCTTGCCATCACTTCCACATTAAGAGGTGTTTTCTTAGTGTCAGGCAAATTCACAAACTCAATTTTTGCTGTTGGAGGTCGCAGCAACGCTACCATGCCGCGGGTGGGGCTGATGTCAATCTTGTAAATCCCCGGCCAAGGATTTTGCACCCATCCCAAAGTATAGGCCGCGCCGGGTTCACCGTCGCGGCTGTTCGCCACCTTCTTGACGACAGGCGCTATCTCACTTTGGTAGGCGTTATGGTGCAGACTAGGCACGGGCGCATTGGGTGCAGGGGTGAAATTATTAATAGTGGGTATTTGCGCAGGAATCGAGGTTTTGGGATTGAATACGACAACGGCGGTGTCATCTCCTTGGCCTGCCCCTTGGGTGAGTTCCAAGTCTGTTTTTGGCAGCGGATAAGGCGGGACATTCTCATACCCTAGGCTTTTAGCATATAGCTCGAGCATTTCTTCTAGCAGTTTATCCCCATTTGGGTCAATTTTTAAATCGCCATTCGTAACAGTCGTCATTTGTCTGAAGAAATCAGGCTTGACGCTAGGTCCAAAGGCCAGCACATACAGCCCGATCTCCTTGCTTATCATACGAGGCACAATGTCTTGTTCGATGTATCTTTTTTCCGCGTCGAGGGTAGGCTTGGTGCCATGACAGGGATTGTCCGGCAACCCGTCAGTCACCAAGACAATGATTCGGGTATCTCCGTCCTTTTTACTGTCCTCCAAGTCTTTGGTGGCTGCTTCCAGCCCTGGATAAAAATGTGTGCATTCGGCTTCATACTTCAGTGCCTTGATGGCGCTGACAAATCTGGCTCTCCCACCTAATTTGTCCTTTTGAGCCTCGATAATCGGGCCATTTTTGATATCTGGCTTTTGTGCGGGGTCGGACCAATTCCAAGCCTTATGAAAGGGTATGACTTTGAAACTATCACCGGATGCGATATCGAGATGGGCCAAGTCGTATAACAACAAGGTGGACAAAATCGCCATGCCGCCAGGGTCGTTGCCCTCTTTGTAACCTATGACTCTGCCTTGCTTGTCAATGACCTTATCCTGCCGCATCGACAAGGACAAGTCCAACACCACGCGAATATGTTTGTTATGGTTGTGCGGATCGGCTTGCGCAACACCGCAAAATCCATACACACCCAACATCAGCCAGCACAGCCATTTCAGCATAGTCATCATCCCCTGCCTCTGGCGGCGATGCGGAAAAACGGCCCGTGGCTACCCACCCGGTACACGTCGCCGGCCCGGCAGCGGCAACCTTCGGGTGGCACCGGTTCCCAATCGCCATGCAAGGTTTCACGGAACAGGCCAAACCCCGCACCGGGGGCAGCCCGGTTGCCTCCGCGTTCGGCAAACAAACCCGCCAATGCGCCGCGAGACTTGCCAGAAAGCCGGAAATCCGGATGCAGATAAGCCCGCGCATGGCGGTAAAAACCGATGCCCACGCCACGCCATTGCAGCACTGGCTGCGGCGACTGTTCGTCCAACTCGTTGCGGTCCGGCACAAAAGTGACGGCGAGCGCCCCGCTAAACCGCTGCGGCAGGATGAACCCCAGTGCGATGAACAATAGCGCCAAAGCCGCCAAGACCAGTTCCACCAGCCAGCCCCACAACGCCCAAAACGACAAGCCTTGCACCTGCCAGCGCAGCTTGAGGACGATTTGATGCTCCGGCCGGTCGCTGCCTTGGACACGCAAGGCCAGCCAAGGCTCGCCGTCGGCATGGGAAGAAGCGATGCGGGCTGCGGTTTTCAGGCAGACGTTCAGGGTGTCTTGTGGTTTGGCGGATGCCGCGCCGCTATCGGCGGCCAACACGCCCGTCGGCAGGCGTACCTCCAAGGTATGCCCGGAGGGCGGGGATTTCAGGCTTTGCAGTTCAAACGCCACCTCGCCTTGGTGGTCGGCCCGGAACACCAGCGGACGGCAAGTTTCGGCATTCACGCCCAAGCTTCCTAGGTCAATTTGCAAAGGTCCGCCAGTGTAGTTGAATTGCCCACCCACGCTGACTTTTGCCTCGTGGTCGCTTTCGGCGATGGCACTTTTCAGATGCAGGCGCACGGGGATTTCGCCGGACTTGGAAAATTTCGCCATGCCGCTGTAGCGGCCGTCGTTGGCCGTGGCATCGCCGGAGGTGCCATTGTCAACGAGATCGACTTTGCCACCTTCGATTTCCGCCGTGACTAGGGCATCTTTCAGCAATTCCGCATCGGCGATGGCTTCGCCATTTATACCCGAACGGATTTCCACCACCAACGGCACTTCAACCCCAGCCAGGACCTTGGCCGGGGAAACCAGCACCGGCAGCAAATCGGAGCGTTGAATCACCGCATAAGCCGCCGCCGGCCCGCCGCCCTGCACCCTGACCGTCCATTCGCCCGTGGCAGGCCGTTGCACATAGGCCACCCGGTAAGCGCCGGCGGTTGGCCATTGGTCGGCGGCATAATCGGCCTTCACCGTGCCGCCAGGTCCTTGGATATCCGCGCCGGTTAGGCTGTTATCGCCATAGACGACGACCCAAGCCTCTTGGACATTGCTTTTCATCTCAAACTGGGGCTGGGCGGACACCAGATTGTCGATGCGAAAAGGGGCTTTGACGATGTCACGGAAGGCATTGGCAAATGCCTTCATCATCTCGGCGGGGTTGGTCACTTTCAGCGTGTCCACGCCCATCCGCTTGGGAAGGTCAACTTCCCCGTTGCCAAACACAATCGCCTCGATGCCGGCACCGCTGGCTTTGACTGCGGCTATGGCTTCTTGCAATTTAGGCACACTGTCACTTTTCCCGTCTGACAGCCACATCACTTTGCGCGGCGACGAACCGGGGTGTTGATCAAAAACACCCAAGGCAGCCTGAAAGGCCAAGTTGAATTGGCTGTTGTTGGCCTTCTGCTCAAGATGCCCTTCCAACGTTCGTTTGTAATCCGCATCGGCGCGGCTGGGGCGAGGCAAAACCCCAAAGCGCCCGGCGCGGGCATCTTTGTCCCAGTCGGAAGTAGGCTCTACCCGTTGGCAAGTCTTGCTGGTATCTTCCGAGCAAGGCATGGTCTGGCCGGTTTCACTCCTAGGCAACCAGGCTTTGTCACCTGACAAGTCCAACAAACGCACCACCGCCAAATCGCCCGGCACGATGTCCGCCAGCAGCTTGGTGACTAATAGCGAGGCACGTTCCGGGTCCATGCCTGGGTCATGCATACTGGTGGACGTGTCCACAATCACCACTACATCGTCGTGGGCATTGTCTGCCCAGGCCACGGGCCAGGGTAAACACAGGGCCAAAACCGAAATCAACCATCCCACAGTCTTCATGTTTCACTCCACCCATTCGCCACAACAACCGCCACGCCCAAGCAAACCGGACAGGCCGAGTAATAATTCCGCTTCCGCGCCACCCTCGAAACAGCCGGCGTCCATGGCAAACTGCGGCAGCGTGGCCAGCCTTGCATACTGATCCTTCGCAGCCTCTTGCAGTTCTTTCGCCTCGGTTCCCACCAGACTGTCCAAGTAGTCGTCAGGCTGCCCATGGTACAGGCTCAGCAGCGCCACGCCTTTGCGATGCAGGCGCAGGGCTTGGGTGTCCACGTCATGTTCGCGCACACAGACATCGCCTTTGCTCAAGGGATGCAGGATGGAATGGCCGGGGGACTCGCCGCTGATCAACACCAGTTTGCGTGCGCCGGGGCTAGGATTCCAAAACAGCCCGTCGCAAGCCGCCAGCGCATCCGCCAGCGCATCGACAAAATCCCCGCCGGAACTGGGCGGAATGGCCAGCAAGCGGCTTTTCAGCGCTGCGGCATCCACGTTTTGCAGAAACCGCTGTTCCGGCTTGGGATGGAGCAAATAAGCCGGGTGCAAATCCTCCGCCGTGACATTTTCCGGCATGGCATGGTCGCCAAATGCCAGCACGGCGATGCGGCAATGCGCACAGGACCGCCGCACGGACTCGACGAAGGCGCACAGTTTGTCCACATGGGCTTCCCAGTGTGTCCGGTTCTGCTTTGCCAACAGTTGTGAAGGTATCAGCTTGTCAGGCTGCGTCTCGTCGCGCAGGAAAATCCGCGCCGTGGCATCGATGACGATTGCCAGGTCGATGTGTTGCGGCGGGCCTTCCCAGACTATCGGCATCTCGTAGTCTCTTTTGTGCGCGGGATTGTCTTGCAGGTATTTGACGGGCGCCCCTTCGAGGCATTCCATGGCAAAACCGGAATCCGCGCCGCGCCGGATAGCGAAGGTGACTTCGGGCATGCCTTCATCGGAGTCCACCTCGGCGCGGAACCGGGTGGCATTGCCCGCTTGCAACACCACCCGCACCTGCCGTGCGCCGGGAAGTTTGCGCAGCCTCACCTCGCACTGTCCCCCCGGCCCGTCCAAGCCGGGCAATTGATAAGGCGTCAGCTGGTTGTCATGATAGGCAAGCAAGTGGATAGATTCGGTGTCCATAAAATTCCCATTAGTGGCGGTAGTCGTGTTTCCGTTGATTATTTGACAGCATACTCGTTTTGATCCCGTTCATTAGCATTTTATATTCGTCAATCATCCCTTTTTGAGTTTCTGGGCAAGAAGTCCAAACGATTGTGTTTAGATCAGTTTTGAATTTATTTGTAATACCATTTTGAGTAGGTTCAAGCTGAGAAAGCAGGAAAGACAAATAACAGCCCATCTCTGGTGTAGTTAGATTAAAATGTTGATCCTTATTTGTTGAAGATAAAGCAGTATTGTATGCTTTTAAGGTAGCCTCTGTGTCGTTTGAACTGTCAAAGAATTTTTCATTCTCAAGCATTGATTGCAAGTTATTATCCTGATCTTTTTTTAACAAGTTTTTATCTTGTTTCAAAATTAGTACAAGCGGCAGCTTGATTAAGCCCCAGCAAACTTTTGGATCGGATTGGCAAACACTGGTAGAGAAATTGATTTCATCCCCCGTCTCACCACTGAAATGACTGTTCCATAAATTTGTAATTTGCATCGGCTTATTATGGTCGACAATTTTGTGTAAATCAGCTAATAGAACTTTATCTGGTGTTGCTTGTCCTGTTTTATTCTGACGTTTTAAAATGAGAAAACGAGTTTCGGCAGTTGTTGAAACGAGCGGAAGAATTTGTAACTTAAACAACACAGCAACGATAATGGCTGCAACAGCGAAGCCTAATAGATAGGGTTTATAGGCAGCTTGAATAAAAAGTTTCAGTTTGCCAATTAAACTAGGGGTTTCCTTATCAGCGGATACGGCAATTGCCGGGCTAGAGTTTTCCACAGAACCGGGTTCAACGCTTGGAATCTTGGCCTTCTCTAAAACGCCTAATTCCACCATCTTGCCTTCGAGCAGTCTTTCTAGGCGTTCAATCCTAAGGCTCATGCTGGGTTGGCGTAGCAAGGACAACACGTTCAATTCAAAATCATTAGGAAACCAATTTAACCAATCACTCCTGAATTGCAAAAACCTATCTTCTGCGGCTTTGTCGATGGGCAAAATGATGTGTGAACCTTGGGGGAGTATCCTCTCAAATACTGGAATTCCAGATGACGGATTCTTATCATTCAAAGCACAGGGTTGGATTGTGTCAGTGTCAGGCTGCAAGCAATAGCATTTTATTGGGGAATCACCCCCACTGAAACCTTGTCCATAGATTATATAAATTCTTATTTTGAACGATTCTTCGTCATAATTGACAGAGTCAACCACCCACCCACCACCACTCTTTCTAAGTGAGCTGAGAATATAATCATGATTGTTTATGTTTTCGATTGAAACCTCATTGATAAAATCTAGGTTTAAAGAACCTAAGCGCGAATAAACATACAAACAATACTTATCTTTCCCGCATAGGATTTCGCGTTGCTGAAAATCGCCTCTGTCAGTGCTGAGATCACGGAATAAAGTTAGGACGTTGCTCATCGAATTTCCTTAAATTTTTACCAGTTTGCGGTCATCGTTATTTGCCGCCTCAAGTGCTTTTTGCAGGGCTTGGCGGTGGGGTAGCTTCAGGTTCCGGTTGGCATGGCTGATAATATGCGAGATAGCGACATCCAAGCGGTCATCGCCACGCAGACGACATCGCGACAGACTTTTCATCACCGCTTGCCACCAATTCACGTCCCCAACCAGACTTGGGTCTTGCCCGGCGGCGGCTTGGATGAATCTGACAGCAGCCCCGCCTAAACCCATGTTGCCCAGACTAAACCACAATTCAAAGGTCGGCAAGCAAGGCGGGTTCGGTTGATGCTCCAGCATTTCCTTGGAACCTTCAAGCTGTCGCCAAAGTAATTTTTCAAGTTTCAAGCGGGGTTCGGCTGTCTCTAGGCTGTGTTTGGTCAATAAAAGACGGGCGAGCCGGCAGAAAGGATGCTCCCCATCTGCTGAACTTCGCTGTAAGCATGTAAGGTTAAGGCTTCCATCCTGCACTTTTCGGAGTGCCTCCGCCTCGACAGATGCTTCACCCAATTCAAGCAGCCTAATGATGAACCGGGCGTTCGATTCCTCCGGGGGAAAATTGGAACCTAGGGTAGTGGCTGGAGACGCTGAGTTTGCCACGCCATGCTGACTAGTTTCAGCCTCATTCCACCAAGTCTGGTCTCTATCTCCCGTGCGCGCAGACGTTGCCGGAGGGAGATTTGGCGGCCTACTCTGTTTTTCTAGTTGGATTGGGTTAAGGTCAATCGTTGGGTCTAAGAATTTGGCAATGTGTTTGTAGCCTTTATCCTGCAATTTTCTAGCAAGTTTCCTTGTCACTTCGGACGGTGCGAGCGATGGAAGTTTGATTAACGCAAATTTGGCATCGACTAATCCAATGACCCATTGCTGAGTCGTAACATCCAAGTTTGTCGCAATCCAAATTATAAGTTGTTTTACAAATTTTTCGTGGCTCAAAATGTTTGGCTGTTCCGCCGCCGCCAACGCGGCTTGAGGGTTGGTGCTTAGTCCTTCGATAATGGCGGCTGCCCTATATTCGATCAGCACTTTACCAGCTAACAATAACCAAGTTTCCCATCGCTCCTTTTCCACGGGTTTTAATCGCATGGCATCAATGCTTTCCAATTGTTTAAACAGCTCCCGGTATGCTGTGTCAACCTCAGCAATCTTTCTGGACTTTTCCGTTTTGGCGAATTCTCCCGCCGCACTGAGCAAAACTCGGAACGTAGCGACATCCACCCGCGCCAATTGCAGCAAATCCCGCCATTGCCGCTCCTCAAAACAAAAAGCCAAAGGCCATCGTGGGTTACCGTTTTTAAACAGGCTTTGCATTTCCACGGCGATCAAACCTGGTTGTAAATCCTTAATGGCTTGATCCCAATCTTCCAAACATAGATCGGGGGCGGCTTTGCCGATGCACCAACGCGGATTGTGCAACCAATCCAATGCAGCCTTCTTTTTTTCGCCAGACTTCAAGTTACGGTCTTCCGCTTGCCGCCAAAACAACCATGCTTCGCCGCTAATCAACGCTTGCGTGCTTATGCCCGAGTTGTTTTTCCATTGTGCCGTGATGGCCGAACAGACCTTCGCCACACCGCCTTCATCCAACCTGGGCGCGGCAGCCAACACGCGAAGAAGGCTTGCCGTGTTTAGCTTGTCCAGAATACCGTCATGCTGGAGCAGCAGCCCCGCGTTTTTTTCACTCAGGTCGGATAAAACCAGACTACCATCAGCAGTCAGCAAGGCATCAGGTTTTCGACAGTGCCATTCATCATCTAAGGCAATCTCATATAGGCGTTGTTCAAGGATGGATCTGTGTTCTGCGATTAGGTGACTGCGAATGGTTTTAATCTTTTCGATCAGCGGGTAGGTGAGCTTGTCGTAGATGTCTATGGATGGCAGGTCAGCCACCCGCAGGCAAATCTCCAACTCCTCCGCAAAATCGAACGATCTGACAAGCGGGTTCAGCCATGTGTTTTCAAACCGGGCAAGCCCATTGCTCCACAGATTTGCGATGGTTTGTTTTTCCGGCAGGGCGCGGCACCACTGCCGCAGACAGTCCAAAGCGTCTTGGCCTAGCGGATAGCCCCCCCACTTTTTCAAGGTTTCCGGGCTTTTTATCAGGCGTGTGACGAGGTCAACCAAAAGAGTCAGTGTGGCTGGGTCACGCTGAGCATCGCGAGTATTCTTGACCCAACAGCTGACCCAAGCGGGATCGAATTGGCCCTTCTCCGTGAAATCAACCAAAAGGCGGTGGTAATTTTCTTGTCTGGCGAGTTTCGCCCACTCTTCCGCGCGCCGCCCGCCCGGCTCGCCGTGTTGAACTTCCAGTTTCAGCAACCCTTCCAAGGTCAAGAGGGTATTGAGCCATGTCGGCAGCGCGACGGACTGGGTCCGGCGTGTAAGTTCCGCATAGTTGCCAAAACTCTTGGAATACCCGTTGATGCCCAACAGTTGCAACAGGCGTTTTAATTTATCCATTCTGTTGGGTGAGGCGGTCTCCGGCCACCAGCCATCCAAGGCATCGTCCAAGGTCAGTCCCAAGGTTTGCAGGGCTTTTTCGGCCTTGGCTTGCAAGCCCCGGCCGTCAGCTTCAAGTTCGGATGCCAGCACCAGTTCCCGTAACGCGGGCGCGGCCTTGGCGACCATGGCCTGATCGCCAATCAGTTTTTTATCCCACAAATCCAGTAACCGCCCAAGCCTAAGCTGGCCGTCTTTGCCGGAAACCAAGCCGGGCATCGGCAAACAACGATCCAAGGCTTCGTCTAAGCTCAGGTCCAGGCTCAACATGGCATGCTCGGCCCGAGTCTGCAAGTCTTTGCCCGCAGGGTCCAGTTCCTCCGGTGGTTGCAGCACCCATTCGCCCCATCTCAGGCCGAAGCGTTCCCGCACTGCCTTACGGGACAGTAACGGTGGATTGTGTTCCAGCAAATGTATCAGGCGGTTCATTTCACGCCGGTCATGCTCTGCATCTAGCACCTGGGTGTCCCGACCCATGCCGGTCAAGAAGCCATCAAGCGATCTGCGCAGACGGTCTAAGGCCGCTGTGACCGCCGCCTGTAATTGCACTTCGCCGACATCCTTGAGATTTTCCGGCGGCTGCAAGGCAAATTCAGCCAACAAACACTCAGGGAACCGCGCCCAGTCGCCGTCTTCCAGCAAATCCTGCCATGGAAAGTCGGCATCGGTGCCGGTTCGCACAGCTTCAAAACCGCCTTTGAGTTGCTCCTCGCCACCCTCCAAAGCCACCGCCAAAGCATAGCCGGGGCGCACCATCGCTTGCGTCCAGCGTGGGTTGGCCCATTGCTTGGCAGTCTTTTGTTTGCCAAGCAAGGCACTAAAAGGCAGCAAACCCTTGGGCTTCGCCAGCGCAAACTTGATCACCTCATTGGCATAATCTTCATATTGCTCAGCCAAGGTGTGGTCGGTTATACATTTGCCCTGACGGTCGAGCAGGATGGCGTCGCGTTGCGCCCGCAAGGCTTTGTTGCCCATGTCAGCAGGCAGCACGATCAGCCGGGCTTTCAGCCGCAAGGCAAAATTTTCCGGCTGGCGGGTGTGCATGCGGATGGAGCATGCCTCCTTTAAGTCGGCGGGAAGGGCGGCGCGGGCAAATGCCACCAGCGAAAACAAGGGCGAGCCTCGGCTAAATTCGCTCAGCGGTACGCCTATCAGCAAGGGTGCCTGGGTTTCCTGCCGCGCCAGGGATTGGGCGAGAAAGCCGAGTAAGCGGACGGCGGTTTGTGGCTCCTTTTCCAAGTGTTTCTTCCAGAGTTCGCCGGGCAGATCCCGCATACGCTCCAGAGCCGCGTCCGAACTACCGGGCCGTGCGCCGGGTTCGTCGAACATTTCCGGGCAACCTAGGCAGACTCCCGGGTCGTCGGCCTGCAGAACCTTGCCCTGCGGCCACGAGCGGGCATGGCTGAAATAAGCAACCCGGTTATCATGCTTGCCCGCCAGCACCATGCGGCAGACGAACAAACGCCCACCCGAACAAAAGCAGGACCAAGCTTCCAATTGCGCTTGGCGGTGATCTTCAGGCTCAGAATCCAGGCTCAGCCATGGCCTGATATCCGAGAGCAGGGAGTCTCGGCGGTTATACAGTGTGTCGGCCGTGCCTTCCAGATACTGCTCGCCCGACAAAATTGGGGAGCCAGGGCCAGCGCCCAACCCGGAATCGGCCTGGCCTCGGTATACCGAGAGCATTTCAGTGGGTTCGGATGCCATCTGTCACCTTCACATCAAGGCGTTTTCGCGCTCGCAGAGCGCGACTAACAGGGGCAGTTCAACATGCACCGGAATCGGAAAACGATCAAACTCCTGGGGGGAATTTTCTTTAATATCGACCATCTTTCCTTCGACGGCGCTCAAAGGGATCAACCAAGGACGACCGCCATTGAAATCCAAGCGATCCGGTATACCGCTGATGAGAGGGTCTTGGTGGCTCTCGAATTCACGGTGCAGGCATTCGGAAACTTTGCGGGCATTGGCCAAGTAAAGAGCCACTCCGCAGCCTTTGCGGAGGGTTTTGAGATAATGCTCAGGGGAGTCCATGTAGGGTGTGATCCAGCGGTCGCGCAAAGTGACTAGCGCACTGCGCGTATCGTCCGCCATGGTCAATGCCAGGATGCTACGCACCGGATGGTTGATATTGAATTCCTCGCGCATTTCACGGAAGTTGGCAACGACCTGCCCGAACCCCTTCAAACTCAAGCTGCGTTTATCGTGGTCTTCCTTGGTCAATCCGCCATTGGGAAACACCGTCCATAAGGGCAGGCAAAACACCATGGTGGTCACGCCTAGGTAGGCATCCCACCACAAGCGTTTGTCTTTATCGTTCAAGACCTGCTTTTCCAGCAGGTATTCGCCCGATCCGTCAAAAAACTCCACCTCCAACTCCCGCCGCCTGAGTCCAAGCAACCCTGTGCGATAAGGCAGGCGCAACCGATACCAGCGCTGGTCGTCAAACAATGTGCTGGACAGACGGTCCCAGGCTTGGTAAGCATCGACAAATCGCACCACATCTTCTTCGTATTCATGATCTTGCAAATCCACTGGGCTGCTGCGCAAACGGACACCGCCGCCATCCAAATAATAAGCGAGAGCGCCAGATTTACCTCTGGAACAGGTGCGGTAAACCATGGACTGAAACAAATAACTCTTGCCAACCCCCTTGCCGCCGATGATGCCGAGCTTATGCGCCGGGGCGCGTTTGCGGCCTGGATTGACGCTGGGCAAAGCCACTGTCGGAAAGCCGTCTGCCCGACTATGCTGCTGTGGCTGGGGTTGGCCGGGTTTTGGCTCGTATTGGCTATTGCCTGCTGCAATGGGGGGTGGTGGCTTGGTTGCGCCATCCTGAGCGAAAGCGTGAATATCTTCTTGCCCAAGTTCGAGTGAATCAACCTCGTCATCGTCAGGCAAGGAAGCAGGTTCAAGCGGTGCTTGTCGGTTTGGCGCCGTGGCCCTGAACACATCAAATTCCAATTTTTCAGCGTCCTCCGCCTCCTGCGCGGAATCGGGGGCGGACGCTTGGCTAGGTGGCAAGGCAGGCGGCGCACGGAAAACATCAAACTCTGATTCCCCCACATGCTGCTCGTCGACCGAGCGCAAACTGTCGGGATCATGGATGGCGTTGCCGTCTGGCGGCGTTTGCCCGGTGCTTGGTTTGGAAGTTGCCATGAAAATTCCTTGTAGTTCGGACTAATTCGGAAAATAGATAAGGATGTATTTTTGCTTTTCGCTGAAGTAGCGAATGGTTGCACAGGGCTTCGCCTGGCCCTCTATCAGCGGACATGGTTTGTCGGGCGAAGCGTTGTACCGAGTTAATATTTGTTTGAAAACTGGGTTTCCGTTGAAACTGATGTTTTGCAATCGGGTGATGAAGGCAGCTTTATCGGTTTCTCCCGTCGGGATCGGAAAGAAGTAGAACTGTCTGTTATACACATCTCCGAGCCCACGAGAGTAG
>Ga0118677_10007339_pt1 | contig 18236 bp, 20 predicted proteins | sample AliMusrvi5mmetaG_FD_86154 | JGI IMG/M metagenome (GOLD analysis project Ga0118677, IMG submission 86154) | reverse complement strand
ATGATGCCAGTGCAAATAAGAACAACAGCACACAAAGTACGCTTAATAATCTCGTAATAATTTTCATGATGCATTCATTTTATTTTATCCGTAAATGTAATACTTGTCAGGATCAATTTATCAATGTTACTTTCCTGATGATGTATTTGTTCCTGTAATTGATTTTTACATTATAAATTCCATTGGGGAAAGAACTTAGGTCGATAGTTTTAAGATTCCCCCCCCTTTCAAGACCTGTCAGGGATCTGTAAATCATTCTGCCTGTATTATCAAAAACCTCCGATATAAGCTCATCCGGTTGATAGCTTTCGCAACGTATTTCCAGATGACCCTTGCATGGGTTGGGATATACTATGACATTGAAAGGGTTATCCTTAGAATCATTTATCCCGACCACATAATTATTATAAAGTGTATCAACTTCTTGTTGGGTCAATGCCCGCTTATATATCCTGATATCATCAATGTCACCCTGTAAAAAGTCATCCGCAGTGGTATTATTACCCATATTCATGTAAGTAGGATAAACGGATAACATCCCCGTTGTGTACATAATCTCAATTAACTGACTGTTTACATATAACTTAACACCCGTACCATCATATGTGCCAACCAGAAAGTACCATTCCCCCACATTCCAGAAATTGGTCTCTGTCTTTACTCGGTATTCAACATCGTTTATGGAAACAGAAAAAGCAAATCTTCCGGGCAGGTTTGGATACAAGTCACCGCTAACACCTAATTTGTATTGATAATAAGGAGGTATATGCGCCGTATATCCTTTATCAACAAGGGGGCTGTACCCGCCTCCTGTAAAATGAACAGATTTCCACCATCCGCACAAACTGATCCCGCTATCGGGGTTCAGGCCTGGTGAATTTGGGACTGAAATAAATGCATCAAATCCATCCAGCTTATAAGCATGTTGAGGACGCCCGAATCGGTCAACAGTCAGTGTCGCTCCTCCGACAACTGATCCGTTGTTATTGTTTCCGCTGGAATCATTGGCATTTCCATTAAACGGGTAATAGGCGACCAACCCTTTTGAGGGGATTTGGGCATGGAGTTCGCATGCCAGAATTCCTATGAAGAAAACTAGTAACACTGTGTTTTTCATAATAGGTATATTGTTTTTATAGGGCGTTTTATTTTTTTTTTAGTGTAGATTCATATATCGAAATCCATTCTGATACACTTACTTTGCGAATCAATTTTCCAATGAGCTCTAAAGGAATTTTGTTTGGATCTTTGAATCGAACACATCCTTTTCCCATATCTAACTTTGTTTTACTGAATTTTGGATATTCATTAACAAACCAATCAAGAAGATTTTTATTTGCATATAAACCCAAATGGTGTAAAGCGAAATAATTTTTTTGAGAAGCAATATTTACAAATGGTAAAGGTTTTTTTGGATCAGCTTGATATCCATCAGGATATATGGAAAAAGGAACAACATAACCGATCATTCCATAATTGATTGTTTCAGAAAATCCTTTTGGTAGATTGTCAAGAATAACATTACGAAGCATCTCAAATGAATTCCTTCTGTCAAGAGGAATTTTATCCAGGTATTCTTCAGGTGTTTTATAATTTATTTTCATGTATTTTCTTTTATAAATTCAAATAATATACCCTGTAACGTGGGCCGGTAAAGCAGCAAAGGTAAAACCTGTGCAAAGTAACAATACCTTGTTTTTGTTGAGGTTAGCGGCATGTTAGTGCCAGAACATTTTAAGGAAAAATATTATAAATATCTTTTCGATGTGCGATTACAATAAACCTTACAGTAGAGTTATCTATAAGTTCGAAACCAACACGATAATTGCCTATTCTCATTCGATAATAGGATGAAAATCCGTTAATTTTTTAAAGTTTGGTAATTCAGATAGGGAGGAAGAATTTTCAATTTGAATAATAATTCGTTTAAGTCGTCGAAAGAGGATCGGATTATGAATACGCCTCAAAGATTTTTCGAAGGACTTATCGAATTCAATTTTCATTTTGCGTTCAATTTTTTCATAATGGAGTCACGACTGACGGTTTCACCAGTTTTTGATCTTTCCATTAGAAGACCTAAAGCCAAATCTTCATAAAGATCCTCATTAATGCTTAGAACATCAGCTCCAAGCTTCTTAGCGAGCTCTTTGAGAATCTTAGTGTTTTGATTGTCAGACTTTATGATTATGGCGCTCATCCTCTGTTTTTTACAAAGATAATTAAAGTTTTGGCACAATGCAATCAAAAATGTTTTGGCACTAACGCCCGATCGCTAAACGCAGCAAAGGTCCAACCTTTGCAAAGAACAATACCTTGGTTTTGTTGCGGTTAGCGATATGTGTGTGCCCTGCATGAGCATCATGAAGAGCACACTTGGTATGCCTCCATTTTTTTAGTGAAAATGGAAACCGGGGCTTGCAAAATGAAAAAATAAGCTTGCTTCCTTAACCTTTCCTTAACCTTGCATTAAGCTTTCCTTAACTGTTATTTGGTCGTCATTCGCTCAAGCTATAGTATGTGTTTCTATAGCTGAAAAAAAGTGAACAATGAATTTTTCAGGGATACATTACGCGCAAAACATTGAAAACCTATAGTTGCCTGGGCCTTAGCTGGCTTTTCACGTAGTGCTTTTTCTTTTTGGTCTTTGAAAATTCGGGCACGGTTGCCGGGTTTGTGTCGCAACAGGGGTGCGGGAGCTCCCGGTAAACAATATTCCCGGGAAGATCCAGGGCCATCACAGTCAGCTTCAGATCAGTGTATAGGCTAAGGTCAAGACTAAAGTCAAAATCCCAGCATAAATCTGTGTTATTGTAAATTGCCTTTCCATTTTCAATTGCTCTGCGGTTGGATGCAGTAAGGCATACCAGCACCCTCTGCACTTTGTACCTGTCATGTACATCGATACAACGCCGGCTTAAGGCCCCGGCCCCGGGATTGCCTTTTGAGATCTTCCCGATCACCGGGGGATGGCAATAGTCGCTGATGGCAAATTGCCAGGCGCCCTGGCCTTTCACGTTTTTGGCAAGTTTTGCGTACCAGCTGTTGAATTCGGGGTCGGAAGTAGCTATTTTGGCATATTACTTAGACTCTTCCCAGCGGTTTTTGTGTTCCAGATGAAGCTCAGAAAGCTTGCGGTCGCTAACTGCAGCTTTCTTACGCACGTTCCCGTCGCGGGTATGAACCGTTTCGCCTATAGTACCGGATAAGAAACCTAAAACACTGTTGGGCTGCCGTTTTGCCATAAGCCTAAGTTTTAGCTGACGTGCTTTTTTTTACCGAGGAAATATAAAACACCCATCCCGCATAAGGCCGAGAGAGTTGACCCGGCAAGGATGGAAAGTTTCGACACATCAAGGATGGCAGGTTCTTTATAGGATAAGCCTGCAATAAAGATCGACATGGTAAACCCTATACCGGCCAGCAGCCCGGTCCCTGCCAGCTGCTTCCAACTGGTGCCCGCAGGCAGGGTGGATATCTTTGTTTTGACACCAATCCATGAAAACAGTGTGATCCCCAGGGGTTTCCCTATGAGCAGTCCGCAGATAATCCCTGCCGTGAGCCCGTTGAATAGCATCGAACCGTCAAAGACCAGGGGAATTGCCGTATTGGCTAGCGCAAACAATGGAAGTATGTAATAATTTACCGGCCGGTGCAGGCTGAGCTCGAGTTTATGTGCCATTTCCTTTGGGATGAATATTGCGGCCAATACTCCTGCAATAGTGGGATGCACCCCCGACCTTAGTATAAAATACCATAATCCTAAAGCGGGGATCAGGTAAAGGAACAGGTATTTTACCTTGAAGCGGTTCAGTGCAAACAGAACCAGGACAAACAGCAGAGCAATCCCGAGCATCCCGAAATGAAGGTTGTGGGTGTAAAAAGTGGCGATGATGACAATAGCTCCCAGGTCGTCAATTATGGCCAGGGCGGTCAAAAAGATCTTCAGTGACAAGGGTGCGCGCTTGCCCAGCAATGACAGTATCCCAAGTGAAAAGGCAATGTCGGTGGCAGTGGGTATTGCCCATCCGTTGAGGTGTTCCTTTGACCCGCTGTTGAAAAGGAAAAAGATGATTGCAGGGAAAAGCATCCCACCAAGTGCCGCAAGAACAGGAAGAATTGCTTTCTCTTTTACTGCCAGTTCGCCGTCCTGGATCTCGCGTTTGATCTCAAGTCCTATCATGAAAAAGAAAATGGCCATAAGCCCGTCGTTGATCCAGTGCAGCACACTCTCATGCAGAAAATCAAACCCGATCTCCATATGCCATATACCCAGGTAAGATTCCGCCCGTACTGAATTGGCAAGCGAAATTGAAAGTACCGTCGACAGGATCAGAAGCAACCCCGCCAGTTTTCCGCTTTCGGCAAGGTCTTTAATGGGATCGGTGAATTGGTTTGCCTTCATCTCAGTCGTCGTCTTTAACAATAGGTTTAACAAAAGCCGACCTCACCGGGGCAGGACAGGGTGTTGACTCTCCTTTGACCGCAAACCACAGCACTTTATTTAAAAGCTCATCAGGAGCCCTGTCTTCACGGCTGAAATCAAACTCCTCGCTCATCCTCTGCCACTGGTTCAGGGCGATATTCTTCTCGCCAAGGTTAGTAAATGGCCCCAACGCCCTGAACCCCGAGGGCTCAGGCTTTGCAGTGAAACAACGCCATAAAGGGGTTGCCGCCGCATCGTACTGGCTCATGGGAGGCAGGCCCAGGATCAGCTCTATGGTTCTGAGTACCGAAGCAGTGGAGTAGGGGGTATGATCAATAAAATGACGTTTAACATATCCCCCGGCAATATACACCGGGCTGCGGTGAGCATCCACATGATCGGGACCGTTCTGGGCATCATCCTCGAGGATAAATATCACGCTTTCGTTCCATATGGATGAGGCGGCGAGGTACTCAACCAGCTTCCCCACGGCAAGGTCGTTATCAGCAACCTGTGCAAAAGGCGTAAGTTTTCCGGCCTTCAGTCCCTGGGTATGGTCATTGATAAAACGTATCGTATTCAGCCGGGGGACGGCTCCAACTGCATGCAATGAGTCAAAATCCTTCTTCCACTGGGTAAACCTTACGGTATCCATCACCTCCTGGTCCCAGCTGGTGAAATACCTGCAGTAATGGTCTTTCAGCACGGCGATATTCGGTTTGTAATTATCGGCGAACTCCCCGTAAGTCCTGTACGAAACTCCCTGCCTGGCGCAGAAATCCCAGATAAAACCATCTTTGTTATTTGCAATTTTACGGTTCCCTTCCGAATCATAATCGCCACCTCTTCCTCCGTAACTGCTGGGCCAGGTCTTTTCGAGGTAATCCGTTGCATATGCACCCATACTCCAGTTGTGCCCATCGGCGCTCACTTCGCCATCCACATAAAAATTATCAAGCAATACAAAATCCTTCACCAGCTGATGCTGGTTGGGCGTGATCTTTTTGCCGAACAGCACCAGGCTGGTATCGCCATTGCCTTCAGCCACATCGCCAAGCACCTGGTCGTAAGTACGGTTCTCCTTGATCACGTAAAACACGTATTTAATGGGTGAGACTGCGGATGGCATCCCGGGTATAGCCGTCCCGCTTGCTTCGGGCGTTACGCTTACTTTTTCGGGTTTGTATGGGGTGTTTTTGAAAACCATGGCAGTATAATCTCCAAGGGTTTTTACATCGGGTTCGGGGATAATGCTCATAGTCCCTCTAAATAACCCGCCTATATACTGGACCTTCTTGGGTTTGCGGCTGTCGCTCTTCTGTGCGCTCACTTTCTGTGTGCGGACTACCGGGTTGGGCCCCCCGGGATTTGCCAGTGAAGTAAAGCCTTTTCCGTTGGCCACCCAGAGTTTTTTATTGATCACGCGAACGCAGGTGGGATACCAGCCTGTGGGGATAAAGCCTTTGCTTAGGCTCTCACCTGGCTTTGAAACGTCGAATACAGCAAGGCAGTTGTTGTCGGCATTGGCGATATACAGGGTTTTATTGTCGGAGCTCAGAGCCACGCTGTTGGTCGTGCTGCCTGCAGGGGAGTTTGGGTACAGGGCCGAATTCAGCGTTTCTATGACTTTCCCGGCTTTCACGTCAATGCAGGAAACCGAATTGTCGTTGGCGTTGGCTACGAACAGGAACTTTCCGTTCTTGCTGAGGCAGAGGTCGTTGGGATTGCTCCCCACAGTGACCGATGTGAGGAATGTTCTGTTTACTGTATTGAAGACCTGCACTTTACTACAACCCCAGCAGCTTATATAAAGGCTTTTTCTGTCGCCGGATAAGGCGCAGCTGTAGCCCTCTCCTTCAAGGCTGATGCGAACATCGGCCTGCTTTTTCAAAAGGTCAAGGATGTAAAGTGAATTGTTCTCTTTTGTGACCACGTACAAGAGGTTCTTCTTTTCGTCAAGCGCAAGGCCTGCGGGGGATATCCTTTCGGGCCAGGGTTTGCCTAATACCAGGCTGTCGGCAAGCCCAAGTTTTTTGTTTTTTATTGAATATTTATAGATGACGTTCCTGTTACCTCCCGAAGCGTAAAGCGTTTTTTCATCTTTCGTAAAGGCCAGTCCGACCCAGGCTGCTCTTGTGACAATGGTGTCGAGGACTATGGCTGAGAGGGCATCGATAAGGTAGATGCTCTGGTCGCTTTCGCCGTTATTGGTGACCGCTGCCAGCCTGCCCGATGATGAAACCGCGATGTTCAGAGGCAGGTCTCCCAGCTGCAGGCTCAGGCCTATTCGGCTGATACCCCAGCCGTTGGGAAGCATTATTTGTTTGGTTTCAATCGCTTCCTGGGAGTAAGCACTGGCAGTCGCCAGTATCATCATTATAATTGCGGATAAGAGTGTACGTTTCATGGAGTGTTCAGCCTTTTTTCTGATATCAAAAATACGATTTTCACCGATAAAAATGATCTGCTTTTGTTGTGCAAAGAATTCCTGTCGTTTTCGTATCTTTGCACTTTTATTTTGAGGCCTATGTTTACCGATGCTAATAAATTCCTGGGAGAAGGACTTACGTACGATGACGTGCTCCTCATCCCTTCCTATTCGGAGGTGCTTCCGAGGGAAGTCGATATCTCAACATCCCTTTCAAGAAACATCCGCCTGAACATCCCAATTGTTTCAGCTGCCATGGATACAGTGACTGAATCGGGTATGGCCATTGCAATGGCGCAGGAAGGCGGCATAGGGGTTCTTCACAAGAATATGTCAATAGAAGCCCAGGCCCTGCAGGTGAGAAAAGTTAAGAGAGCCGAGAACGGGATGATACTCGACCCGGTTACCCTGCATGCCTCCGCTCTTGTAGGAGATGCACTGGCTATGATGAAAGAACATTCCATAGGGGGCATCCCCGTGGTGAACGAACGCGAGGAACTTGTTGGGATCGTTACGAACCGCGACCTGAGGTTCGAGCGTGATATGGCACGGCCTGTCACTGAAGTGATGACTCACAAGGTGATTACGATCAGCGAGTTCATGAATTTTGAAAAGGCCGAACAGATTCTCCAGGAATATAAGATTGAAAAGCTCCCGGTCATCGATAAAAACAACCGCCTGGTGGGGCTGATCACATATAAAGACATCATCAAAATCAAAGCCAGGCCGAATGCCTGTAAAGATACCCTCGGGCGGCTGCGCGTCGCCGCCGCCGTAGGTATTGCAGCCGACACCCTCGACCGCGCAGCCGCCCTCGTCAAGGAAGGTGTTGACGCAATTGTCATCGACACCGCACATGCCCACACCAACCGGGTCATCGAAATGGCAAGGCGTATCAAAACCGCCTATCCCGCCATCGATATGGTCGTCGGGAACATTGGCACAGGCGAAGCTGCACTGGACCTTGCAAAAGCAGGAGCCGACGCAGTCAAAGTCGGTATAGGTCCGGGCTCAATCTGCACCACCAGGATCATCGCAGGCATAGGAATACCCCAGCTTACTGCAGTATACCAGGTTGCAAAAGCCCTCAAAGGTACTGGCATCCCCGTGATAGCCGACGGCGGCATAAGGTATACAGGTGATATCGTCAAAGCCCTCGCAGCAGGCGCCTCCTCCATCATGGCCGGCTCCCTCTTCGCAGGCGTGGACGAATCCCCTGGCGAAACCATCATCTACGAAGGCCGTAAATTCAAGACATACCGGGGCATGGGATCCCTCGAAGCCATGCAGCATGGCTCAAAGGACCGCTACTTCCAGGACATGGAAGACGACATCAAAAAACTGGTCCCCGAAGGTATTGTCGGCAGGGTGCCCTACAAAGGCTCACTCTCCGAAGTGATATACCAGATGACTGGCGGCCTCCGCTCAGGAATGGGTTATACAGGCTCAGCCAATATCGATGCCCTGCAAACAGCCAGCTTCATCAAGATCACCTCGGCCGGCGTCACCGAAAGCCACCCCCACGACGTAACTATCATCAGCGAAGCACCAAATTACAGCCGTTAATAATGTTTTCAGAATTTTCGCGTTATTGCTAAAGTATAAATAAAATGATAAAAAATATGAGCTTGAAATTATCAGGATTACTGCTTTTTCTCCTGTTCTTCCTTAATGTTACTGCCCAGGTTGATAACAACACAACCCTTATGACTATTGCCGGTAAACCAGTCACTGTCGGAGAATTCATGTCAATCTACCAGAAAAACAACGTAAAAGGCGAAGCCATCGATAAAAAGTCCATGGATGAATACCTGGACCTTTTCATCAATTTCAAACTTAAAGTGCTCCAGGCCGAACAGCTTGGCCTGGACACCATCACATCCTTCGTCAAGGAACTCGACGGCTACCGCGAACAACTCGCCAAACCTTATTTTACCGACGAAGCAACCCTTGACCGTCTCGTAAAGGAAGCTTATGATCGTAAAAAATCCGATCTCAGGGCCAGCCATATATTCTTCAAGGTCAGACCTGAAGCAACTCCCAAAGATACCCTCACTGCTCTAAGCAAGGCTGTCGAAGCAAGGGAAAAGATCCTTAAAGGAGCGAAGTTCGAAGACGTCGTCCTTGAATATTCTGAAGACCCCTCGGCCAAAGACCGCGAAGCTACTCCCCAGCATCCTTTTATGAAAGGCAACAAGGGAGACCTCGGTTATTTCACTGTGTTCGACATGGTTTATCCTTTTGAAACCGCTGCCTTCAATACCGAAGCCGGCAAGATCTCAAAACCGGTCAGGACCGATTACGGTTATCATGTGGTCAAAGTCACCGACCGCATTCCTGCACTCAACGACTTCGTGGTTGCCCATCTCTTCCTGGGTTTCCCTAAGAACGCAACTGCCGCCGACTCGGCCAGGGTGAAAGTCAGGATAGACTCTCTGTACAATCTGCTCAGGAACGGGGCTAAATTTGAAGACCTGGTAAAGGTGAATTCCGAAGACAAAGGATCCTCATCAAGAGGAGGAGTCCTCCCGAAACGCGGTGTCAACCGCCTGATGCCCGAGTTCATCGCTGCCATCTCCACCATCCAGAACGTGGGTGATTTTTCAGCCCCTGTGCTCACACCGGGCTACGGCTGGCATATCATCAAGCTGGTCGAACGTAAAGGCGTTGGCACCTTCGATGAGGAAAAAGCTGAATTGAAACAAAGAGTGCAAAAAGACAGCCGCGCACAGCAGGTCACCGCCGCTGTCCTTGCCCGCATCAAAACCGAATACGGGTTTAGCGAAAACCCCAAAGCCAAAGAAGAATTCTACACCCTGGTTACCGACAGCATTTTCAACGGCACCTGGAATTCGGCTGCAGCTAATGGAAAATACGATGTGATGTTCACCATCGGCAAAGCATCCTATACGCAAAAGGACTTTACAAGGTTCCTGCTGTCGAAACAGAAGAAGCAGGAGAAAAAAGAAATCAGGCTTTATGTCAATGCACAGTATGATGCCTTCCTCGAAGAAGGTATCCTGAGATACGAAGACGGTTTTCTCGAATCGAAATACCCCGATTTCAAAGCCCTCATGAAGGAATACCGCGATGGTATCCTGCTGTTCGACCTCACCGATCAGAAGGTCTGGTCAAAAGCAATCAAGGATACCGCCGGCCTCCAGGACTTTTACCTGAAGAACAAGTACAACTACATGTGGGGCCAGAGGGTCGAAGCCAGCATTTTCACATTGAAGAACCCTGCCCTCTCACAAAAGGTGAAGAACTTTATCAAGAGCAACCTTAAGGAAGACGACATCCTTAAAGAGATGAATTCAGATACACTGAAAGTGCTGACCATCGAATCGGGCAGGTTCTCGAAGAAGGATAACCAGTATGTAGATACCATAGCCTGGGTGCCCGGGGTTTCAAATGACATCAAGATCGCCAACGGGGTGGTGTTTGTGAATATCAAACGCATTGTTAAATCAGAACCCAAGACCCTGAATGAAGCCAGGGGACTTATCACAGCCGATTACCAGAATTACCTTGAAAAGGACTGGATCCGCAGCCTCAGGGCCAAATATCCGGTGGTCGTGAACCGCGAAGTTCTTGCTAAAATCAAATAATCCATCACCTGACCATGTACTGGCGCAGCCTGCTGTTCACCCTCATTTTACTGACCTCCTGCTCAGGGTTCTTCAAAAAGAAGACCGAAAGCCCTCTGGCCAGGGTGTACGACGATTACCTTTATGTGTCGGATATGAAAGGGGTGGTCACACCGGGTATCCCGGCCAACGACAGTATCATGATCGTTAAATCGTATGTGGATAACTGGGTGCGGCAAAGACTCATTCTCCACCAGGCTGGAAAAAACCTTCAGAGTACCCAGCTCGATTTTTCGAAGCAGCTCGAAAATTACAAGAACTCCCTCATCATCTTTGAATACGAAAACCAGCTTATCCACCAGAAACTCGATACCGTGGTTACCGAGGATGAGATCAGCAATTATTATAACACCAACCAGAACACCTTCCTCGTAAGGGATATCATCGTAAGGGTGCAGTATGCCAAACTCCCGCTTAAATCGAAATTCCTCCCTCAGGCTCGCCTGCTGCTGGTTTCCGACAAGCCTGATGACCGCAACAAGCTGGCTGACCTCTGTGAGCAGCAATCATTCGGCTACTTCATCGACGACCAGAAATGGATCTTTTTCAGCCAGCTGATGAACCAGGTTCCCTTAAGACCGACCGACCAGGAGGACTTCCTGAAAAAGAACAGGCACGTGGAAGTCAGCGACGCAACTTTCACCTGGCTTATCCGCTTCACCGATTACCGCCTCAAAGACAGCAACTCACCTTTGGAACTGGAAAAGCAGAAGATCCACGACATTATACTGAATAAAAGAAAAATGGAACTCCTGGGTAAAATGCACGACTATATTTACCAGAATGCTATGAAACAAAACGATTTTGAAGTATTTTAAATCCAATAAGCAAAACATACCCATGCACAGGAGATACATCCTCATACTGATCCTTTTTCTTAACCTGTTCACCTCTTCGCAGGGATTTTCACAGCAGTCCCGCGACACGGTTATCGATGGTGTTGTGGCTGTTGTGGGAGGGAATATGATCCTTAAATCGGATATCGAGGCCCAGTACCTCCAGATGAGAGCCCAGGGAATTATCAAAGGCAGCCCCGAAAGAATGAAATGCCAGCTTCTCGACAAACTGCTTTATATGAAGCTGTTGCTTCACCAGGGGCAGGTCGACAGTATCAAGGTAACCGATTCCCAGGTTGAAAGTGAAATGGACCGCCGTATGAGGTATTTCATCTCCCAGGCCGGTTCCCCCGAAAAGCTGGAAGAATATTACGGCAAGTCCCTCCTCGAGATCAAGAACGAGCTGAAAGAGATCATCAGGGAACAGATGCTCACCGAACAGGAAGAAGCGAAAATCACAAAGGACGTTTCGATAACGCCATCCGAAGTCAGGGCTTTTTATAAAAAAATTGATAAGGACAGCATTCCCCTCGTCAATGCCGAATTTGAGATTGGCGAGATCATCAAACAGCCTGAGATTGGGCCGGCCGAAAAACTCATCGTAGTCTTGAAACTGAAAGGCTTCAAGGAAAGGATAGCCAAGGGCGATGAATTTGCTACCCTGGCAGTTCTGTACTCCGAGGACCCCGGTTCTGCAAAGCAGGGAGGTGAGCTGGGGATGTTCAAAAGAGGGGATATGAGGCCCGAATTCGAGGCTGCTTCCTTCAAACTGAAAACCCCTGGCGAAGTCTCGGATATCGTCGAAACCGAGGATGGTTTCCATATTATCCAGCTGATCGAACGAAGGGGTGATTACATCAATGTAAGGCATATCCTCCTGCAACCACAGGTCTCAATGGCCAACCTGAACAGGGCCAAGGTAACCCTCGACAGCGTTGCCATGCTGATCACCACCAAGAAACTGACGTTTGACCAGGCCGTTGTCAAATATTCTGATGACCCTTCAAGGAACAACGGGGGAATGATAGTTAATAACGTTTCCGGCAATACCCGTTTTGAAGCAGCTCAGCTTACACAGCTTGATCCCAAAGTCTTCTTTATTGTGGATAAACTGAAACCCGGGGATATCAGTGCTCCGGTACTGATGAAGACCGAGAGGGGCAAGCAGGAATACAGGATCTACTATCTTAAAGACAAGACCACTGCCCATCGTGCAAATCTTGAAAATGATTATACCCGCATCCAGGTGATTGCACTTGACAAGAAAAAGCAGAAGGTTGTGAATGACTGGGTGAGCCAGAAAGTGCCAGGAACTTATATCAAGATTGCTGAGCAGTACCAAAAATGTGAATTTACCCGGAAATGGATACATTAAACGATCATATCATCAAATATAAATCTGATGTTGAAGCTGTTGATGCCCTGGTTGAGAAATACGCCAGGCTTAAACACGAGATATCAAAAGTAATTGAAGGCCAGAAAGAAGTTATAGACGGACTGCTGATCTCGGTGTTCAGCAGGGGGCATTGCCTTCTGGTTGGAGTTCCCGGGCTGGCCAAGACCCTGATGGTACATACCTTGTCTAACGTTCTGGGCCTTAGCTTTAATCGTATACAGTTCACCCCCGACCTCATGCCTTCGGATATCATTGGCACCGAGATACTGGATGACTCAAGGCATTTCCGTTTCATCAAAGGCCCTGTTTTTGCAAATATCATACTGGCGGATGAGATAAACCGTACCCCGCCCAAGACCCAGAGTGCGCTGCTCGAAGCTATGCAGGAGAAAGCTGTAACGGTAGCAGGCCAGACCTACCACCTCGATGAACCTTTTTTCGTTCTTGCCACCCAGAACCCTATTGAGCAGGAGGGGACATATCCTTTGCCCGAAGCCCAGCTCGACAGGTTTATGTTTAATATCTGGCTCGATTATCCTTCGCATGAGGAAGAGGTTAAGATCATGAAGATGACTACCACCGATACATCCAGCAAGCCTGAAATCGTGCTGAATTCAGCAGAGATCCTCTTCTTCCAGAACCTGGTACGAAAAATACCGGTCCCCGAGAATGTCTATAATTATGCTGTAAGCCTTGCTTCAAAAACAAGGCCTGGCGCGGCTTCGGCCGATAACTGGGCTAAGGAATACCTCACCTGGGGCGCGGGTCCGAGGGCATCGCAGTATCTCATTATTGGTGCGAAGTGCCATTCGGTTTTAAGAGGTAAATACTCTCCTGATATAGAGGATGTCAAAGCGGTGGCTGTACCTGTTCTCAGGCACAGGATTGTCAGGAATTATAAGGCTGAAGCGGAGGGTATTCGTGAAGAAGCTATTATAAATCATCTTTTATAGTGAAATATTTCATTTTTTGAGGATTCTCCTTGAGGCTTGAATTCTTTTGGAATAATTTCGCTGAAATTCCCTTCAACATGAAAGTAAAACTATCGTCTCAACTACTTGTAATTTTGATATTTGCTTTCTTCTCTGGCCTGTTTGTTTCCTGCAACCATAACGATAAGCCTTCTGCGTCGAAAGATACTCTCAAAGGCAAGCTCACCATTTCCGGGGCATTTGCCCTTTATCCACTGACCATTCGTTGGGCTGAGGAATTCCGTAAGATACATCCCGGCGTCACTATCAATATCTCTGCAGGCGGAGCAGGCAAAGGAATGGCTGATGCCTTGTCGAAGATGGCCGACCTTGGGATGTATTCCAAGGAAGTGAGCCCTGAAGAAATGGCCAAAGGCGCCTGGACACTTGCCTGTGCAAAGGATGCTGTTCTGCCCGTGATGAACGCTGCCAACCCCCTGGCGAAAACCATACAGGCTGCCGGTGTGACCAAAGATAAATTCTACGGCATCTTTATTTCGGGTAAGGTGACGACCTGGGGCGATCTCATCGGTATGAAGGATGCAAATACCATGCAGGTCTTTACCCGTTCCGATGCCTGCGGGGCAGCCGATATGTGGGCAAAATTCATGATGAACAAGAAGCAGGAGGACCTGCAGGGGATAGGCGTGAACGGTGACCCGGGTGTTGCGGATGCGGTACGCAAAACAATTTACGGAATAGGGTATAACAACCTGAATTTTGTGTTCGATGTCCAGAGCCGCAAACCCTACCAGGGGCTTGCCATTGTCCCTATTGACCTCAACGGCAACGGGAAGATCGACAAGGAAGAGGATTTTTACCATTCAATGGATGAAGTGATGGCCGCCATTAATGACGGAAGGTATCCCTCACCTCCGGCACGCCGGCTTTATTTTGTCTCTGCAGGCAAACCTGTTAACAAACTTGTGCTTGCTTTTCTTAATTTTATACTCTCCGACGGGCAGAAGTTTGTGAACGAAGCAGGGTATGTATGTTTGAAGGAGGATGTCATCCGCAGTCAGTTAAATAAATTGCAGTAATATGTACCTGCTGAACAGGCAACAAAGGCATGTGGTGAATTCCAGCTGGATGCTTTTCAGCCTGCTCATCATTGGGTTCCTGCCTTTCATATTATTTGGCGGACTTTACTTCAAATCCTTTCTTCTTCTTAAGACTCACACCCTCAAGGACCTGATCTTTTTGCATTCCTGGCATCCTTCCAGGGGTGAGTTCGGGTTTTATCCTTTCATTTTAGGCTCAGTCTGGGTTACCCTGCTTGCCATCCTCATCTCGACTCCCATCTGCCTGCTTACGGCCATTAACGTGACCCAGTACGCTAAAAAACGTTTCCTTAGGGTGATGCACCCTGTGATCGATATACTGGCCGGCATACCTTCGGTGGTTTACGGCGTTTGGGGGATACTCGTCATCGTTCCTTTTATTTCGCGTTACCTCGGACCCTGGTTCGGGGTGCAGACCATGGGATACAGCATACTTGCTGCAGCACTTGTGCTGAGTGTCATGATCATCCCTTTCATCCTGAACATCATGATAGAGATCTTCAGGACCATACCCACTGAGCTTAAGGAAGCCACGCTTTCGCTGGGCGCGACCAAATGGCAGATGGTGAAGCACGTGCTTTTACGTAAAGCATTGCCGGGTATCATCGCATCGGTAGGTTTTGGGCTTGCCAGGGCTTTCGGCGAAACCATGGCAGTACTGATGGTCGTTGGGAATGTGATCAAAGTTCCTCATTCGGTATTTGACCCTGGCTACACTTTGCCTGCTCTTATTGCCAACAATTATGGTGAAGTGCTTTCGATACCCCAGTATGATTCGGCCCTGATGTTTGCGGCCCTTCTCCTTCTTGCGGTTTCGCTGTTCTTCAACCTCCTCATGCATTTCTTTATTGCCAGATATAATAAGTATTGAGATGAAACGGACACTGAAAGCTGAAGAGACATTTTTCAGGATACTGATGAACATCACCACGGGAATCATCCTGATCATCCTGGGGATCATCATCTACAGTGTATTTGAAAAGGGGATGAAAGCCATGTCGTGGGAGATGCTGACTTCGGTGCCCAGCGGAGGGTATTATTACGGAAAGGGAGGGGGCATCCTCAATGCTATCGTGGGTTCCCTTGTCCTTGCTTTTGGCGCTACCATACTTGCCTTCCTCATCGGTCTGCCGGTTGCACTTTACATGAATGTTTTCCTGGTTCGCCGCAAAAAGCTCGTCAATCTTATCCGTTTCATTCTCGACCTGGTCTGGGGCGTGCCGTCTATCGTGTATGGTGCTTTCGGCTTTACCCTGATGGTGTTTATAGGCTTGCAGACTTCCCTGCTGGCGGGTATCATCACGGTGACGTTGTTCATACTTCCAATTATGATAAGGTCGATGGATGAGATCCTGAGGACAGTCCCTATTGGGCTCTCCGAAGCCACTTATTCACTCGGGAGCAACAAATCGGAACTTGCATTCAAGATTTTTACCAGGCAGTCGTTTTCGGGGATAATCACCGCGGTGCTATTGTCTTTCGGAAGGGCCATTGGAGATGCCGCCTCGGTGCTGTTCACTGCCGGCTATACCGACAACCTTCCCAACTCATTGATGGAGCCGGTGGCCACACTTCCGCTTTCGATATTTTTCCAGCTGGCTTCTCCTGTGCCTGAAGTCCAGGCAAGGGCCTATGCTTCAGCTCTCGTACTTACCGTCATAATTCTCATAGTGAGCCTGTTTTCACGCGGACTAGGGAAGCGTTATCATAAAACCAAAATAAATTTCTGACCTTCGTATTATGGATACTGCCATCAGGATAAAGGATCTTAATGTTTTTGCCGGGAAAACGCAGATTCTTCATAATATCAATGTAGAGATCCCGAAAAACAAGATCACGGTGATACTGGGTCCTTCGGGCTGCGGCAAGACCACCCTCCTCAAATGCATGAACCGCCTCACCGACCTTTACCCCGAGCTTAAGGTCAGCGGTGAGATCCTGATCAACGACAAGAACATTTTCGATCCCGGCGCCGACATCAGCAAACTCAGGCAGAGCATGGGGCTTCTGTCACAAAGACCATACCCACTGCCGATGACCATTTACAATAACATTGCATACGCCCTTAAGCTTCGTGGGATCAGGGGCAGGCGCAAGCAGCATGTGCTGGTGATGGATTACCTCAAACAGGCCAACCTCTATGATGAAGTCAGGAAGCGCCTGAGGGAACCTGCATCGCGTTTGTCGATAGGGCAGCAGCAGAGGCTTTGCCTTGCCCGCGGCCTCGCCGTGAACCCCGACATTATCCTTGCCGACGAACCCACCTCTGCCCTCGACCCCATTTCGAGCCGTTTCATAGACGAAAAATTCCAGGAGATCAAACCCCATTTTACAATAGTCGTGGTGACCCATGTGCTCCGCCAGGCCCGCCGCATTGCCGACAATGTCATCTTCATGTACATGGGCGAAGTCGTCGAACAGGGCCCCGCCAAAGACTTCTTCGAAAACCCGCAGGAAGAGAAAACCAAATCGTACCTGGAAGGGATGTTTAATTGATCGTGACTGGTTAGAAATAACTGGTAATAATTATTGGTCACGGTTCACGATTCACGGTTCACGATTCACGGTTCACGATTCACGATTCACGATTCACGGTTCACGGTTCACGATTCACGATTCACGGTTCACGGTTCACGGTTCACGATTCACGATTCACGGTTCACGGTTCATCAGTGCATCATAACATACGCTGTGGAATTCAATGTGACCAGCGTATCCATCAATATCTTATTCTTTCGTGTATCGGGTTGATTGAAGAGTTCTCCAAGCATTTCTCTGAATCTCAGTAACTCCTTCAGGAGAGAAGGATTTTTGGGATCTGAGATGGTAAGATCGGTCAGTTCAAATGCCCTTTCCCAGGAATGTATTGCATTATTCGAATCCTGTTTTTGTAATGCGTTTTGGGAACGGTTCAACTCATTGGCGATCATCAGAAGTTGTTGATGTCTTGGATAGGAGAACCATTTTTCGGTCGTAAGACTTCTGTGATACACCAAAGGATACATAGGGGTTTGTTAGATTGAATTAGATCAATAACCGGTTAACGATCATTTCCACTTTGTTTCTCACAACATCATCCAAGATTTCCATGGATCGGTTCCCCAGCGATGGCCTTATATTGATGAATGAAGTGAATTCGAGCCTTTCAGCTGGTTCATTTAAAGGATATATGTTAGCTCCCCATAAATCCTGTTGAAGAGAACCATTCTCCAGTAAAAGATGTTCAAGATCGGCATGCATCTCAGCGTCGACCGCAAGTATTTCCTTGGAAATATCAACAACAATTTTCATCATCTCGGTAAAATCGACTTCCCGTGATTCCCAGATTTTTGATAAAACAGACGATGAAGTGATTATCTTCATGAATGGAATATTTCTCCAAAAGTAATAAAAATGAACCGTCTGAACTTTTATTGTTTAACCAAAGACGGCAAAGTATGGTCAGATGCTCCGGTTTATCCAATTTTGACGCTC
>Ga0118677_10007337_pt1 | contig 18243 bp, 15 predicted proteins | sample AliMusrvi5mmetaG_FD_86154 | JGI IMG/M metagenome (GOLD analysis project Ga0118677, IMG submission 86154) | reverse complement strand
TGCTTTTCCTGATAAATGTTAATTTGATTGCATTCTCAACCTGTTGGATCCATCTTCTTATCCTTATCCCGCCTCTTTTACGATCGCCTAAAAAATTCCATATTTTATTTTTGATCTTGTTGTAAGTCTCGGAAGTAGTAATATCCGTTAGGTATTCATTTAAAGCGCCAACACTTTTATCAATGGCAATGCCATTATCATTTAGTATAACGAGAAGATTAGCATTTGAAACACCCGCATTGTTGATGGCTTCAAAAGCCTGTCCTGCGGTGATGGATGCATCGCCGATCACGGCAATATGCTGCCGGTTAGTTTCTCCTTTCAATACCGAGGCTTCAGCCATGCCTAATGCGGCTGATATGGAAGTAGAGGAATGCCCCACTCCAAACGCATCATATTCACTTTCGTCTCGTTTACAGAAGCCAGAAAGACCGCCAGCCCTTCGATATCGGAGGGCAATCCCAGGCGGCCCAGCGGCACGTCCTCCCTGAATTGTTCTCGAACCTCGTCATCCGACAGAATATAGCTATTCATCGGGGTGTCCATAGTGCCGGGAACAATTACGTTGACACGAATAGCGTTGCGGGCATAGGCGGCGGCCATCACCCGGGCCAGGCCAGTGATTCCCGCCTTGCTGGTGCTGTAGGCGGAAAGCTTAGGCGCGCATCCCACGATGCCGGTAGGCGAGCCCAGGTAGACGATGGAGCCCCCGCCCTGTTTCAGCATCGAAGGCAGAACGTATTTGCCGCAGAGAAAGGCTCCGCGCAGATTCACGCCCATCACGATGTCCCAGGTTTCCAGGCTGACTTCGTGGACGATCGAATCGCGGTCGTTGTAGAGGACTGCCGCATTGTTATGGAGCACGTCGATGCGGCCGAAACGAGCCAAAGCCGCGTTCACAAGGGCCTTGACGTCGCCTTCTTTCGAGACATCGGTGCGGACGAACACGCCTTTCAAACCCCGCGAAACGAGCTCCCCGGCCAGCGCGGCGCCGGCGGTTTCATTGGTGTCAGCCATCACCACCGATGCGCCCTCGCGAGCGAATCTGGCCGCAGCAGCGCGGCCCAGCCCAGCCGCGGCTCCAGTCACAATAATTACCTTGTCCGATAGCCTCATGCACACCTTCCAGTGGGTCCTGCTCAGGTTAAGGTCCGAAGAGGGCTTCCCGTGCCGACACCACATCGTAGCGACGAAAATTCCCCCGAGTCTCTGAGGATTGACGAAAGTTTTGTTGAAGCAGCATGATTTGCCGCAGGGGTACATTCGCTGGACCGGAGTTTTACAACATTCATTTTGGTGGTTCTTTATAGATAGAGGCCGGGTTTTTGTAGGAGTATTGGAAAACGCTGACCCCGGGCCCCATCCCCTTTGGGTACTGAATTGGAGGACCGCATGAGACTTCCCTCCCAGGTAGCACTCGTGACTGGAGCCGCGTCCGGCATAGGGTTGGCCGTGGCCAGGCGCTTTGCCGCAGAGGGCGCCTCGGTCATGCTCGCCGATGCCAGCGAAGAAGCCGGTGCGGACGCGGCGTGGCAGATTCGCGCCGACGGCAACCATGCGCAGTTCGCCCACCTCGACGTGTCCCAGCCCGACCAGGTAACCCAGGTGGTGGAGCAAACCATCGGCACCTTCGGCGATCTTCACATTCTCTTTAACGGCGCGGGAATCCTCACCTATGGAACGGTGCTTGAAACCACGGTAGAAGCCTGGCAGCGCCTCATTGCGGTCAACCTGACCGGAACCTTTCTCTGCTCGCGTGCCGTGCTGCCGCACATGATTGCCAGGGGACGCGGAGCCATCATCAACGTCTCTTCAACCACCGGTTCGCACGATGCCTGCGCCCACGCGGCGGCCTACGTAAGTTCAAAAGGTGGAGTAACCCTGCTGACGCGATCCATGGCCATCGATTTTGCGAAACAAGGTATCCGCGTAAACGCCATCTGCCCCGGACCGACCGACACGCCCATGCTGCGCAAGGCGCTCACGCCAGCCGAACTGGAGGCATTCGCCAAAACCTACCCGATGGGCCGCCTGGGCCGGTCAGACGAGATTGCCGCCGCTGCTCTCTTCCTGGCATCGGAGGATGCTTCGTTTGTCACTGGTGAAATGCTGCACGTCGATGGCGGACAGACTGCCGAAGTGTAAGAGTTTTGCAATAGAACGGAGGTTTTTATGGTCTTCGCAAACGATCTTCAGAATCCCGAAGGCCCGGTGGCGCTGGCCGACGGCACCTGGCTGATTGTAGAGGGGGGTACGGAGCGCGGATGCGTTTCGCATCTCAGCGCGGACGGGAAATCGCATCGCGAGGTCAAAAAAACGGGGCGGCCCAACGGCCTGGCGGTTAGCGCCGACGGAGCCATCTGGGTGGCGGAGTCGAAGTTCCCGTCGTTGTTGCGGCTCTCGATGGATGGAATCTCAGAAGTGGTGGCGACAGGATGCGACGGAGAGCCGTTCCTCTTTCCCAACGATCTTTGCTTTGGCCCCGACGGCGCCATCTACATGACTGATTCCGGCGTGGAGATCGGCAATTTCTGCCCCAACAACGAGATCCGCTCAGACTATATGGACGTGGATTACGACGGGCGCGTCTATCGCATCGACCCCGAGACCGGCGGCGTGACGCTGCTTGACCGGGGCATCAAGTTCACCAACGGAATTGCCTTCGGCCCGGATCGGGCGCTCTACGCAAACGAGACGCTTACCGGAAACATCTATCGCTACGCTTGGGCAGACGGCCGCATTTCCGGTAGCCGAACCCTCTTTGGCAACGTCATCCGGCCCGACGCGCCGCCGGGATGGAAAGGGCCCGACGGAATGGCCTTTGACGCCAACGGCCTGCTGTATTGCGCGGTTTTCGCGCAGGGAGACGTCACCGTGCTGGGGCGCGATGGCAAAGTGGTGCGGCGGCTGCCGACCCTCGGTATGCTCCCCACCAATGTCGCCTTCGCGCTGCCGGGCCAGAAGCGGATTCATGTTACCGAATACGAAAAGGGGCAGATGGAGACGTTCGCGGTGGATGCGGACGGTCTGCCGCTTTGGGATGGGCGCGGGCGCGAGGTTCGCAAGGAGGTGCATGAGCCAGCCTGATGCGCCGCAAAAACTTCGCCGTGTGTTGTCGCTGCGCGACCTGATTTTCTACGGGATCGTAGCGGTAACTCCCAGCGCCCCGGCGACCATCTTCGGGCTCGCCGAGGTCAAGTCGCGCGGCCATGTGGTGGTCACCATCCTGGCGGCCATGGTGGCGATGGTGCTTACGGCAATCAGCTACGGGCGCATGGCGGCCGTATATCCTTCGGCAGGGTCGGCGTATGCCTATGTCAGCCGCGGCATTCATCCCTACGTGGGCTTCTTTGCCGGGTGGGCCATGCTGCTCGACTACGTCTTCATTCCCCTCTTCTGCGTCATTTACGGAACGCTCTCGTTGCAGCGCGCTTTGCCGTGGCTTCCTTTCTGGCTGGGCGCATTGCTCTTCGCGGGCGGAATCACCTTTGTGAACCTGAGAGGAATCCGCTACACGGCCCGCGCCAACGAAGTCATGCTGGTGTTCATGTTTGCCGTGCTCATCAGCTTTATCTTTCTGGCCGTCAAATATCTCGTAGTCCGGCATGGGGTCGCGGGACTGTTTTCCACGCAGCCGTTCTACAATCCAGCCACATTCAGCTTTCGCGACATCTCTTCGGCCACCTCATTTGCCGCGCTCACTTATTTAGGCTTCGACGCGGTAACCACCCTGGCTGAAGACGTGCACAATCCGCGCCGCAACGTGCTGCTGGCGGCAGTCATCACCTGCGTCTTTACCGGCCTCTTCGGCGGCCTGCTGGTGTATCTGGCCCACTTGGCCTGGCCAGACTATACGACCTTTTCCAACGTCGAAACGGCCTTCATTGACGTGACCGGCCGCGTGGGCGGGCCATGGCTCTTCCAGTCAATGGCCATCCTGCTGGTGGTTGCCAACATCGGCGCCGGAATGACATCGCAGGTAGGCGCGGCGCGACTGCTCTTCGGCATGGGAAGGGAAAACGTGATTCCCCGCAGCATCTTCGCCCGGCTTCACCCGGTGCGCAACACGCCCTGGATCAATATCCTCTTGCTGGGGATACTGGCGTTCCTGGGAGCCCAGGTCCTCAGTTACGAACTCACTGCCGAGCTATTGAACTTCGGCGCTTTCCTCGGCTTCATGGGCGTAAATCTGGCCGTCATCTGGGGCTTCTGGCTGCGCCCGAATCCCGAGCGGAGAAGGAATTTTCTGCTTGACCTGCTGCTTCCCGGGGCGGGCTTTCTGTTTTGTTCTGTCATCTGGATCGGCCTGAGCCAGCCGGCCAAAATCGCCGGAAGTATCTGGCTGGTGGTTGGCTTTTTTGTACTGCTTGCCCACACAAAGCGGTTTACGGAACCGATGGTCATGTCTGACCCGGCAGTCTATGAGAAGGAGTAACGCACGATGCGCATGAAGAAATTCATCAACGATCCCAAGAAGCTCGTCGGGGAACTCCTCGAAGGCTTCACCCTGGCATTTCCGGCACAGGTCAAGCTGGCCGGAACCAACACCATTGTCCGCGCCGAGCCCAAGGCCAGGGGCAAAGTGCGGGTGGTGACGCTCGGTGGCAGCGGGCACGAGCCGGGCTTAAGCGGATTTGTCGGCAAAGGCATGCTCGACGTAAGCGTGGCAGGCGAAATTTTTGCCGCTCCCGGCGCTGCGAAATGCATTGAAGCCTTGCGCGACGCCTGCGCCGGCGACGAAAGCGCGCTGCTGATTGTGCTCAACCATGCCGGAGACGTCCTAGCCTCCAACATCGCCATGCAGGCCGCCGAGCGCGAGCGGCTCAAGGTCAAAATGGTCTTGACCCAGGAAGATATTTCCGGCTCCGACCCCGACGACCGTCGCGGACTGGTGGGCTGCGTCGCCGTGTACAAAGTGGCCGGCGCACTGGCAGAGAAGGGCGCCTCGCTCGATGCTTGCGTCGCAGTGGCGCAGCGCATGGCAGACAACATGCGCACCCTCGCGGTGGCCGTGAGAACGGCGACGCATCCTTCGACAGGTCAGCCGATTTTCGACCTCGGCGACGACGAGATGGAGATCGGGATGGGCCAGCACGGCGAGGCGGGCACCGGCCGCATGCAACTCAAATCCGCCGATGAAACCGCGGAAATCATGCTTGAAAAGCTGCTTGCCGACCTGGGCGCAAAAGCCGGAGACGACTTGCTTGTGATTCTCAACGGCGCCGGCGCAACCACTTTGATGGAGTTGTACCTTGTCTTCCGGCGGATCGCCCAGATTCTGGATTCAAAAAAGATCCGCCTGGCGCGCAGCGCGATTGGCGAGTTCATCACCACCCAGGAGCAGGCCGGGTTCCAGATGATGATTGCGCGCCTTGACAAGGAATTGATTGAATTGTGGGATGCGCCCGCCGACGCGCCCTTTTTTGCCAAGCCATGAGTGACGAAATCAACCTCGTCCGGATAAAGCGCATGTTTGCCGAAGCCGGAAAGCAGATCCGGCAGGAGCATGAAAACCTGTCGCATCTTGACTCGATTGGCGGCGACGGCGATCACGGGACCGCCATGCTGCTGGCTTTCGAGAAAATCGACGAGGCAGTGCAGGCGAACGATGCAAAGGCCATGAACATGTGGCTGAAGGACGCCGGCTGGAGCGTGCTCGAAGTCGGTGGCGGCGCATCGACGGCGCTGCTTGGGACCTTCATCGCCGGCATGGGCGACGCCGAAATGGGCGAGGAGTGCGGTTGCAAGAGCATGGCCGAAAGCTTCCATGCGGGCCTGCGGGCCCTCGGCAAGCAGACCAAGGCTAAGCCGGGAGACAAGACGATGATGGATGCGCTGGTCCCGGCAATCGTGGCATTCGGTGCAGGGGCGGCGGCAGCCTGCACCGCCGCGCGGGCCATGGAAATGGCTGCTGAAGCGGCGCGAAAGGGGGCCGAGTCCACCACCGAAATGGTCGCCCGCTTCGGCCGCGCCAAGTTCCTGGGCGACAAGACCCTGGGATCGCCGGACGCCGGCGCCACATCCATCGCTCTCGTCTTTCGGGGTTTCAGCATAGGATTGAAAGAGGTAAAGGAGGCTTGAAATGGCCGATACGCAGGATCTGCAGGACGGAAAGAATTTTCATCTCGATGTGCCGCACGCATGCAACCCGTTTCGCTTGAAGGGCAGCAACTCGCTTGACTGGGGAATGAAGAACCGGCTGGCGCGGGTGTTCTCTCCCGAAGACGGGCATACGGTCATGCTGGCGGTGGATCACGGCTATTTTCAGGGGCCTACGACTGGGCTGGAACGCATTGACGTAACCATCGTCCCCCTCATCCCCTTCGCTGACGCGTTGATGATCACCCGCGGAGCGCTGCGCAGTTCGGTCCCGCCCGAGATGTCAAAGCCGGTTGTGCTCCGCTCCACCGGTGGCCAGAGCATTCTCAAAGAGCTCTCCAACGAGCGCATCGCGGTCGACATTGAAGACGCCGTCCGGCTCAACGCCTCGGCGCTGGCCGTGCAGGTCTACATCGGCGGAGTCCACGAGCACGAGTCGATCGGCAACCTGGTCGAGATTGTCGACGCAGGCAACCGCCACGGAATTCCCACTATGGCCGTCACCGGCGTCGGCAAGGATATGGTCCGCGACTCCAAGTACCTCGGCCTGGCCACGCGCATGTGCGCGGAACTCGGCGCGCACTTCGTCAAGACCTACTACTGCGAGACGGGATTTACGCGGGTTGCCGCCGGATGCCCGGTTCCCCTGGTCATCGCCGGCGGCAAAAAGCTGCCGGAAAAAGAGGCCCTCGAAATGGCCTATCACGCGGTCAATGAAGGCGCGGCCGGCGTGGATATGGGCCGCAACATCTTCCAGTGCGAAGCGCCCCAGGCCATGATCCAGGCTGTCCGTGCCGTGGTTCACGGCGAAGAAACGCCGGAGAAGGCGATGGACTTGTATCTGTCACTGAAAACCGTTGAGGAAGGAACCCAGTATGCAAAATAAAAACACCACCCAGGTTGTTTGCGTGGCGGAGTTTTTCGCCAAGGCAGGCAAGACGGACGAACTCATCGAAGCGCTGCATGTGCTCTTGAAGCCCACCCACGCCGAGCCCGGCTGCGTGCGCTATGAGCTCAACCAGCGCGCCGACGACCCAAGCGGCATCACTTTCATCGAGAAGTGGAAAGACAAGAAGGTCTTTGACGAGCACTGCGCCACGCCGTACATCACGCATTTTTTCGACGACGTGCGCCCCGGACTTGTCGAGCGCTTCGAGGTGAAGCTGTACGAAGAGATTCTGCCGTAAGGAATCGCTGCGTGAGTCGTTGCTTTGAAAGGGCGCGGCTTTAGCCGCGCTGCAGACACACCAAGATGAACGCGGGCTTTAGCCCCTGAGGGGATGTCGGCACCATGCGATGAACCTGCGCAGGGATTCCCCCTTAGACCTTCTCCAAGTCAGAGCGAACCCGATGAATGTAGACCAAATCAAAACGCCGGCGCTCATCGTAGACCTTGACGCGATGGAGGCAAATCTACGCGACATGGCGGCGTTTTTTGCCTCCCGGCGTTGCAAACTCCGGCCCCACTTCAAAAACCACAAGGTGCCGCTGCTGGCTCATAAGCAGTTGCGCGCCGGGGCCATCGGCATCACCTGCGCCACCATCCGGGAGGCTGAAATCCTGGTAGCGCACGGTGTCTCAAGCATTCTCATCGCCAACGAGATTGCCGGACTGGAAAAGCCCGAACGGCTGGTCGAGCTCTCGCGCCACGCGCAGGCGATGGTGGGTGTAGACAACCGCATTGCGATCTCCGACTTTGCGCGCGCGCAACGCAATCGCAATGCGCAAATCGAGATTCTGGTTGACATGAACATCGGGTTGAACCGCTGTGGGGTTGACTCCGCAGAGGCGGCGCTCGACTTGGCCCGCTACGCCCTCGAATCGGGGCTCGCGGTGCGCGGCATTATGGGATATGATGGCCACCTGCAGGGCGCCCCGCGAGGCCATGAAAAGGACGAAGCGGTCCGCCGCGGCAGCAGGACACTGGTTGAAACAGCGGCCCGCTTCGAAGCCGCGGGGATTCCGTGTCCCATTCTTTCTACCGGCGGAACAGGTACCTATGCAATCTCCGGGGACTTTCCCGGCATCACGGAGATACAGGCGGGATCCTATCTCCTGATGGACAACATTTACCTTGAGCGGGGCGCGCCCTTCCAGCGTTCCCTCACCGTGTTGGCCACGGTCATCAGCACACGGGGCCGCGAACATGCGGTTCTCGACAGTGGTGTGAAAGCAATCAGCGGCGAGCGGGGCCTGCCCTGTCTCAAGGATGTGCCCGGTGCGCGACTCACTGCGCTGCACGCCGAGCATGCGCTCATAGAACTCGATCCAGAATCTTGCCCCGGGCTGGCGCCTGGGCAAAAAGTCCACGTGTGGGTACATTACAGCGACGCGACCGTGAATTTGAATTCGTGCATGTATGGAGTCCGCAATGGCCAAGTCGAAGAAATCTTCCCTATCGAGCATTGATTCCAGACGGCGGGATTTCCCCGCGACACAACCACCACAGCACCGAAGCGGCAGCTTTCCCCGCCGTATCCAACTGCCGAGGGATTCGTGCCGGAACCACTTCGACCTGGTTGAGCCGCAGATCAATGCCGAAGGCGTCCACGTCTGGCCGTTCGACGCGCCCTGCCCGGTAGACGTGCTGTTTCTTACCGTTGATGATCGCCACAAGGTGCGCATGAATCGGCACCGGTACTTCGAGGTGCTCTACCTCTGCTCCGGCTCGGCAAACTGCCGCATCCAGGACCGCCTGTTGCCCTTCAACCAGGGCGACCTCGCCATCATTGGCAGCACCCTCTACCATCGCATCGAGTGCCGGTCGTCCGCGCCTCTCACCATCGCCGCGCTCTTCTTTGAGCCCGACCTGATCCGCTGCGACGGTGCCAGCGACAGCGCCGAGTATCTCGCTCCATTCCTGCTTCAGGATGAGGACTTCCCCCACATCGTGCCTGCGGAAACAGGCGTGCCCCGCCAGGTGCTTGACCTCATGCTGCGGATCCGCTCCGAGTTGCCGGCCTCTTCCACGCGTGGTCGCCTGGCGCTTAAAACCTACATGAAGATGCTCCTCATGCAACTCGTCAACCAGTACGCTTCGTACGCCGGAACGGCCGAGACCTATCAGCGCCAGCAATACAACCTTGAGCGGCTGCGCCCGCTATTCCGCTACCTCGGCGAGAATTGCGGAAACCAGGTGCAGGTGCGCGAGGCCTCCCGCATTTGCGGCATGAGCGAGTCGCACTTCATGAGCCTGTTCAAGCGGGTTACCGGCCTGTCGTTCGTCACCTACCTCAACCACTTCCGTATCGAGCGGGCGCAGGCGCTGCTGGCCAAAACAGAAGAGTCCATGGCCGACATCAGCCAGCAAGTGGGCTTCTGCGACCAGAGCTACTTTGGCACCGTCTTTCGTCGCATCGTCGGCATGACTCCGGCTATTTACCGGCGTCAGTTGCGCACCAATGCTTCGGCCGATCAGCAGCAGCCCTACCACATGCCTCCTTTGAATACGGTGGCGCTGGCTCCGCAGAGAGGCAATTCTCGCGTCGCCTCGGCGCAGGAAGAGTCTCTTCTCCGCAAAGCAAGAGCGTGAGCGGTCGTAAACGAGTGCATGCCGTACCGGAACGGCACGGCAAGCGCACATCGCTTATTCCGACCCTGCTCAAGACTCACATCCCCGTAGCTTTGCACAAAAAAAACGTGGGAATCCTCTATACCCTGATGCTTGATTTCGGGGACGATGTGTACACTCCGAAGCCCTATCCATGCTCGGAGTACGGACAAACGGCAGTTCGATACCCGCTGTCGCCGTAATCCCCGTTTCTGTCTATGGATGGGTCGTAAAAGAGATTATTGGACGCGCCGGCGCTTGCTGCGATTCGGCAAGCGAAGGTGTGCGATTTTGGAGGCGACAATGACACAGAGAACTGGTAGAGCCCATTTCCTCGTTCGCGCCTGGCACAATGCCGCCGTTCCAGTCCTGGTATGCCTGGGGCTGTTGCTCCCCGTAGCGCCTGCGTATGCTCAAACCCAAAACGGCATCAACGGAACCGTGACCGATGCGACCAACGCGGTCATCTCTGGGGCCAGCATAACCATCACCAACCGTGACACGGGCGTTGCATCGGTGGCGGTAACCTCGTCAGCGGGCACCTTCACGATCATCGGACTGATTCCCGGGGAATACTCGGTGGCCGCTGATGCTAAAGGCTTCAAGAGGGTCGAGACCACAGCGGTGATTGAAGTGGCCAAGATCTCCAACGTGAAACTTACCCTCACTCCCGGAGCCGCGTCGGAGACGGTAAAGGTGGAAGGCAGTCTTATTACCCTCGACACGACTTCGCCTGAAGTTGGAGCCACACTGGAACCGGAGATGGTCAGCGCTGCTCCGATCTTGATCAACGGGCTATCGCGTCAGATCGATTCCTTCAGCTACCTCGCCCCTGGGGTACAGGGCTCCGCCGGCTCCCATAACATCAACGGCGGCGTAACCTACGAAAACGAGTCGCAGTTCAACGGTGTGCCGGTTGCGTTCGTGCAGTTTCAGGGCAACCAGACCGACATCAATCCGCCCTATGAAGCGGTGAATGAGTTCCGCGTCAGCAGTTCCACGTTTAATGCGGAATACGGCCTGGGGCAGGGTGCGGTTACCTTTAATATGGCTTCGGGAACGAACCAGTTGCACGGCGACGCTTTTGAAATTGTGCGCAATCAGTTGTTCGATTCCCCCGGTTTTTTCCCCACCCATTTCTCCTCGTCGGGAACGCCTACTGCCCCCATCGATCAGCAGAACGATTACGGATTCACTGTAGGCGGACCGGTAACCATTCCCCACCTTTATCACGGCAGGAACCGCACCTTCTTCCACGTCAGCGTCGACTGGTATCGGAGGAACCTGGCGCAGGTTGACATCGGCACGGTTCCAACCGCCGACATGAAGAAGGGTGACTTCAGCAACTTTGTTGATTCCAACGGTATCCAGATTCCCATTTACGATCCGACAACCGGCCAGCCCTTTCCTCAGAATATGATTGACCCCAGCCGCTTCAGTGCGCTGGCCAAGACATTGCTGCCACTGATTCCCGATCCTGATCGGACAGGTACCAACGCTGGCCTGCAAAACAACAAGAACCCGTCCATTCCCGCGATCCCTATCCGGCAGTTCCTCTGGGATTACACGCTCGATGAGACTCTTACCAGTTCACAGAGCATTCACTTCAGCCACTGGCGCGACAATCTGAACTCTCCACAATTGACCTCTGCCGCGATTGTGCCGACCTCGAGCCCTCTGCAGAGCGAGTTATCAAACAACGTTCTTGGAACTGGGTTCGTACTCAACTATGTGAAGACCATCTCGCCGAACCTGGTGGTGACCGCCGGCGTGGACTGGATCGGGGATCTTGTCTCCCAGGACAATGCCAACCTGAATGTGAATTTCGCCGGGGTGGAAAATAGCAGCACACTGCCCCTGATCACCTTTGACGGCCAGAGCGCTCCAACCGCATGGGGAGTGAACGGTGGCGCATACCTTGAATGCTGTTCGGGTGGCCTGACGGTCAACAACAACCGCATGTTGGGCATTGTGGGGGTGAACAACTGGTTGTGGACCAAGGGCCGGCACACCATGAACTTCGGTGTCCAGGTGCGACGCACCTACCAGGACACCCTCGACTGCAATTTCTGCAGCGGAACCTTCGACTTCAGCCAGAGAACGACGTCGACTTCAAGTTCAAGCGACCCGAGTATTTTAGGAGCCTATGGCAGTTCCTTTGCCAGTTTTCTTCTTGGCCTGGTTGATTCGTCGGAACGCATCTTTATTACCGAAGACAAGTTGCGCAACCGCGCCTTCGCCTTCTACGCGCAAGACGATTTCAAGCTCAACAGCCGTTTGACTATCAACGCAGGAATTCGGTATGACATCCTGCAGCCTTTCACCGAAGCACACAACAACATCATCTTCGTCGATCGCAACGCGCCCAACCCAGGTGCGGGCGGGCTGCTGGGTGCGGCCACCAAATTCGGAAACTGCGATGGGTGCGCGAATGTCAACCGCGCGGCCATTCACTGGAAGTATTTTCAGCCACGGCTGGGCTTCTCCTATCAACTCACTCCCAAGACGGTTGTGCAAGGAGGTTTTTACCTCAGCATCCTGAACGGGGGCGCCTATGAATACGGCACTTCGTTTGCGGCGTCGTTCATGTCACCGTTGCTGAATGGATCGTTTCTGCGCTCGGCAACCGGCGGCACTACTCCCGGCTACGGAAGCTGGGATTCGCTTACTCTGCCGGCACCGCAGGCCGCGGCGTTTAATCCCTCCATTGGCAATGGCGGAGTCATCTTCGACTTCCCGACCAGCAAAGACAACCATGCACCCGAGCTGCCTAACGCGCCGTCGGTTGGCACCGCTCCTTACGACCAGGCATGGAGCCTGGGCGTGCAGCGTGAATTGCCCTGGGGCATGTTCATCACGGTGTCTTATGTGGGGAACCGCGCAATTCATTTGCCCACCACCCTGGAGCTGTCGAACCAGCCCAACCCTTCTGTGCTCCAGTATGGAGACCTGCTAAGCGACAATATCCTCGACCCGGCGGTAGTTGCCGCCGGATTTCATGAGCCCTATCCGGGATACGCCGCGCAATACGGAGCCTCGGCGACTTTGGAGCAGGCCCTGACCCCCTATCCGCAGTTCGGGGGCTACTTTCCCGTTAACGAAATGGACGGGACGACTTTCTACAACGCGATGCAAGCCTCGGGCGAGAAGCGCTTTTCAAATGGTTTGAGCTTCCTCACAAACCTGACCCTCGCCAGGAACATGGGCAACACTTCAATCGGTTCCGGACCATTCTCTCCCAACGGGATGAATGCATACAACCCGGCGCCGGAGTATGTGCCCTCCTTCCTCGATCAGCTTTATAGCTTCAAGGCTGTTGGAACCTATGCACTACCATTCGGGAGGGGGCAGAAGTTCGCAAACTCCAGCCGCCTGCTATCTGAGTTTGTGGGAGGATGGCAGTTCAGCTACATTCTTCAGTACGCGGGCGGAAATCCATTCGGTGCGCAGAACGGCTACAATCCGCTGCTGGTAAACAGCTTTGACCGGCCGGATATCGTTGCCGGAGCTCCGCTCAAGACTTTCAGTTACAAACGCTCCAAGGACTTCTTCACCGGCAAGACCGCCCAGCAGCCTATTCAGTTCAGCACCGATTCATTCCAGAACACGGGCCCTTGGGGATTGGGTACGTCGAAGCGTGCCTACACCGAATTGCGAACCCCGCCGCTGCGCCTCGAGAGCTTCGACGTGATCAAAAGCTTCAAGCTTGGCGAGCACGTGCAGGCCAGCCTGCGGATGGACTATTTCAACGCGTTCAACCGCACGCAACTCAGGCCGCCAGACAACAACTCCCTGGATTCCACCTTCGGGCAAATCACCAGACTAAGTTCGCAGATCAGCAATCGAATCGGCCAGGGTCAGTTTCGCATCGAGTTCTAAGTGCGGCTCCCGAAGGGAGCAGGTGATTCCTTCTCGCGAAGATGAGCCTCGCTTTCACCGGCGGGGCTTATCTTCGCAAGCGTTAAAATCTTCGTACACCTCCACAGGAGACCGGCGCAATGGATACTTCAGTAAGATTTACCTTCCGATTTGCTCTACTTTTTGCTGCGCTGGCTGCGTTCGTCACGGCTGCGGCGCATTGTTCGGCCGCACAGCCAGCTGAGAATGGATCGCACGTTCCTGCCTACCCGTTGAAGGTAAGCGCGAATCACCGCTACCTGGTCGATCAAGCCGGAAAGCCCTTCCTCATCGTTGGCGATACGCCGCAGGGTCTGATGGGCCGGCTTAGCGAAAAGGACGCAGATTTCTATTTCGCCGACCGCGAGGCACACGGCTTCAATGCCCTTGGCTGGATCGACGTGATGTGCGCCGGAAATGACTATCCAAACAATACAGATGCCACCACTCCCGACGGCATCAAGCCCTTCACTGGATACGTGACGGGCGGGACAGACTACAAACATTACGACCTGCGCAAGCCCAATGAAGACTACTTTGTGCGCCTCGACCACATTGTTCAGTTGGCCGCGAATCACCACCTGCTGGTCTTCCTCGATCCCATTGAAACCATTGGCTGGCTGCCTGCTCTGCGCAACAACGGAGTGGATGCCGCCTATGCGTACGGTCAATTCCTCGGCAAGCGTTACGCCGCCTTCAAAAACGTGATGTGGCTCAACGGCAACGACTTCAACCTGTGGACCATTCCCGAGGATGACGATCTTGTGCAAGCCGTATCGAAGGGGATTCGCTCCGCTGCGCCGCATCAGCTTCAAACCGTGGAACTGCACGTTCGTACCAGCTCATCGTTCGACGACCCGCGCTGGATTCCGCTCATCGAACTGAACAGCACCTACACATACTCGCCCACTTACATCCAAATCCTGCACAGCTACAACCAAAAGCCGGTGGCCCCGGATTATCTCGTCGAAGCTCACTACGACCTTGAAGACGTAGGCACGCCGCCCGACTTCGGAACGCCGCTGGTTCTGCGCAAGGAAGATTACTGGACGGCGCTCTCAGGCGGAGTTGGACAGTTTTACGGCAATCGGTACACCTGGTCCTTCAAGGATGGATGGCAGGGCCAGATTGACACCCCCGGCGTTGAGCAGCTCAGCATCTGGAAGAAGTTCTTCTCCTCGCTGCCCTGGCAGGCCCTGGTTCCCGACCAGGACCACGTAACCGTGACCGGCGGGCTGGGAACATTTGGCGATGTCGACACCAGAGTGAGCGTGAGCGACTACTGCACAGCTGCTCGCACTGCAGACGGGGGAACCGTGGTGGCCTACGTTCCCACCACCCGCGCCATCACTGTCAACATGGCAAAGCTGCGCGGTCCCGCCAAAGGCAGATGGTTCGATCCGTCGAATGGAAGCTACCAGGACATCGCCGGCAGTCCACTAGCCAACACCGGATCGCATCAGTTCACGCCCCCCGGCAAAAATCACGCCGGCGACGAAGACTGGGTCCTGCTGCTCGAAGCTGCGCGCCGTTAACCGACGCCGGACCTCACAAAAAATGCTGGGTGCCCCAGGTCTCGAATTTGAGACCTGGGAAACCACGACTCTCAACTGGCCTGTTCATCCCTGGAAATTCATTCCAACAACTCACTCCGGCCGCACCAATATCTTCACGTGATTCTCCGTTTCGTGCAGCAGGCCATGGTAACCCTTGCTGATCAACTCATCGAGCCCGATGTGATCGGTGATCAGCACATCGGCGCGGAAGCGCGCGTCGGTCATCATGCGGATGGTTTCGTCATAGAGCCCGTAACCGCTCATGCTGCCGATGACGCTTTTCTCGCGGAACACGATGTCTGTAAGATCGAGCGCGGCGGGCTTCTCGAAGACTCCCATGATCACCAGTTTCCCGCGCGTGCGCGTGAGCCTACCGGCCATCAGCACAGTGGCCGGCTGCCCTGCGCACTCAATCACCACATCGAAGCCTTCCCCGCCGGTAGCCTCCAGTCCCGCACTCTCCGCATCCACCGTCAACGGATCGATCACCGCATCTGCGCCGCACAACCGCGCCGCCTCAATGCGCTTCTGAGCGATCTCGAACGCAACCACCCGCTTGGCCCCGCGAATGCGTGCAGCCATCAGCGCCATAAGCCCAATGGGCCCGGTTCCGATAATGGCCACGTTATCCCCGCTGTTCGCCCCACTCCGCTCAACCGCCCGAACGGTTGCCGAGAACGGTTCAACCAGCGCGCCCACCTCGTCTGAAATCGAGCCGGGCAGGTGAAAACACTGGTAAGCATTCAGGTTCAGCCGCCCGGCAAGCGCGCCGCCGGTCCACGATGTGCCCAGGAAAGCCACGCGGTCACATTGCGCCATTGACCCACTCAAGCACCACCGGCACCGCCCGCAGCCGATAATCGGGCAAGCGGCAACGCGATCGCCAACGGCAAAGCCCTTTACGCCGTCTCCCACCTCGATCACGGTTCCCGCCATCTCATGGCCGATGATGACCGGCGCCTGCACCCCGGTGAGCAGGTGCGGTTTGTGAAGCGGAATATACAGAGGCCCGCCCACATACTCGTGCAGGTCGGTCCCGCAAATTCCGCACCACGCAACGCTCACCTGAACCTGTCCCGGTGGAGGCGCAGGAGGTTCACTCACATCTTCAATGCGCACATCGCGCTGTCCGTGCCAAACTGCAGCCTTCATGCCGGCTCCCTTCCACCTATTCTTTCCGGGTTGGTTTGCATCTCAAACCGTCGTCACGCCGCCGTCGCACACGTATGCCCCACCGGTGCAATAGGCTGATTCGTCTGAGGCCAGAAACACCGCGATCCCTTCGATATCGCCCGCCGACCCCAGTCTTCCCAGCGGAATCCGCGAGCGGTATCTCTCCCTCGTCGCGCTCTCGGCAAACAGGTAGCGATTCATTGGCGTGTCCATGGTTCCGGGAATAATTGTGTTAGCCCTGATGTTGCTGCGCGCGTACGCTGCGGCCATCACCCGCGTCAAACCGATCAGCCCCGCCTTGCCCGCGCTGTAGGCGGTCAGTTTGGGAGCGCAGCCGAACAGTCCAGTCCTTGAGCTAACGTTCACAATGCTTCCTCCGCCCTGCTTCAGCATTTGCTTGATGGCGTGCTTGGCGCACAGAAACGGACCGCGCAGATTCACGTTCATCACCGCGTCCCAGGTCTCAAGGCTGAGTTCGTGAGCCGGAAGATCACGCCCATCCAGCAAAATCCCTGCGTTGTTATACAACACGTCGATGCGTCCGAAGAGACCCACCGCCGTATCCATCAAGTTATTGACCGAGTCCTTGCTGGATATATCGGTTTTCACAAAATAGGCTTCGCGTCCTGCGGCTCGCACCCGGCACACCACTTCCGTGCCCAATGTCTCGTCCGTATCTGCTACAACAACGCTGGCCCCCTCGCGTGCAAATCTCTCCGCCACGGCGGCTCCCAAACCCCGTGCAGCGCCGGTAATGATCGCTATTTTTTGCGCGAGCCTCATCGCCCGAGCCCCTCTAGCCCACTCAATAGAGGCATTGCGGCGGCGAGAAGGCCGATTGCAACCCGGTAAGCCGCACTGCCGTCTATCAAGGCAAAGCTGCGGCTTAGGGATCGATTTCTGCTCATCGATTCATCCTCCCGTCAAAACCGGGCGGTTGCGCGGATGCATCTTTCCAGATCCAAACCCAAGATATCCGCGGCCGCGGATATCATCTAGAAGATTCCGCTGTTTTTCTCTTGAGAATCTTGAAATGGCCGCCGAATGAGCGAAAATGAGGTCACGATGACTGACAAAATCCGTTGCGTTGTGCCGGCCGGCGACATCTGTGGTGAAGGCGCCGTCTGGCATCCTGAACAAAATGCCCTCTACTGGACTGACATCAATCGCTTTCTCGTCCACCGCTTCGACACCGCCAGTGAATCAACGCGCACGTGGGTCTTCGACGAGCCGGCAACTTCAGTGAATCTCACCACCGACCCTGACCGCCTTCTGCTCGTCCTAGGATCGAAGGTCGTCATCTGGTCGCCTCGCACACACTCGGCAATCGAGACAGTGTTTCAATTGCCCACCTCGCCACAAATGCGCTTGAACGATGCCCGCGTCGATCCGCGCGGATCGCTCTGGGTGGGAACCATGCGCAATAACGTCGGCACCCGCGGCGAAAACCTAGGCGTGGAATTTAGCGGCGGGGTTCTCTACCGCGTCGACCCGGATCACGCCGTAACGGAGTGGAAGAGCGGCATCGGAATCGCAAACACCGTTGCCTGGAGCCCTGATCGTAAAACGTTCTACTTTGGCGACACTACGGCAAACGTCATCTATTCCTTCAGTTATGACAAAGCGAGCGGAGCCATCTCCAGGGAGAAAGAATTTTTTGCCGGCCATGCGCAAGGCGTGCCCGATGGATCGGTGATCGATGCCGAAGGTTTTCTTTGGAATACCCGGCCCGGCGCCGCGTGCCTTATCCGCGTGGCTCCCGATGGACGAGTTGACAAAACCGTGCCTCTGCCCATCTCCACACCCACAACCTGCGCCTTTGGAGGTCCCGGGTTCAAGACGCTCTACATTACCAGCGCGCGTTCTGCCGACCAGCTTTCAGGCAGCGTCTTCTCCATGCAACCGGAGGTCGGCGGATTCCCCGATGGGCGATTCCGCCTGTTGTGAGTCTGCCATCCGCCTGTGTGC
>Ga0118677_10007333_pt1 | contig 18247 bp, 11 predicted proteins | sample AliMusrvi5mmetaG_FD_86154 | JGI IMG/M metagenome (GOLD analysis project Ga0118677, IMG submission 86154) | reverse complement strand
AAGACGAGGATAGGGCAGACCAAGTGGCTATGGGTGGCATTATTTATCGGCCCTTGCCGCAAAATGAAAAGAGTGATTGGCATAGCCTGAAAGAAGATGAATTGATCTTCACAGAAGCCAAGTCTGGCTATTGGTATGATGCGATTGAGAGTGTGGCTAGGCTTATCGACAGCCATCCCCGTGATGCCCAGTTTAGAAGATGGCGTATAGAGTTGCTGGAACAAGCGGGGCTGGAGAGTGTTAGCAATTCTCATTTAGGCAAAGATTAATAAGGGCAGGTTTGGAACCCGCCCCTACGCAGGGAATTCTGGCTGGTTCCCAAGCTCCGGCTCTCGCCGTTATACACAAGTGTTGGAGGCCCGTCATTCCGGCAGAGATTGCCGGAATCCAGTCCACAGGGAGGTGAAACTGCGGACTGGAAATTACCAGAATCAAACACTTGCTTATCGACGAGTTTGCCCTCCATGGCTTCTGGATTCCGGCAATCCCTGCCGGAATGACGACGTTTCTTGCTTGGTCGGACTTGTGTAAAACGTCGAGAGCTCCGGCTTGGGAACCCTTTTCTTGCAAGCTCATGCTTGGTCGTTCTTCGGGAAGCCGGAGCTTCAAAAACCCCATTCCCAAGCAGGAGCTTGGGAACGAGCAACAAGCGGTAGCTGGTTACCATCCATGGCCTGGATTGGCTCACCACATCCATGTGGTTCGGGCTTCGCCCCGCGCTCCGCGCGTCCAAATTCGTTCCCGACGAATTTGTCGGCATCCATGCCGAAAAGACGGGCTTTCGGCATAGTTGTATATTACGGCGAGAACTTGAGCTTGGAAATCAACGCAACAACAAACATAAAAGGAAAATAATATGGCTCGACCTTTGGCCAAGATAGGCACTGTACTTGCCTTGATGACCATGCAATCCCCTCCCGCCTTGGCCGTCGGCGGGGCGGAGTCGATGGACCGTCCGAGTGCGTATCCGCCCTATTTGCCCCCTTACGCGCCTACGCAAAAACCCGAAGGCTTCACACTTCCGCCTGTTTCGCCTAAACCTTCCAGCCCCAGCCTGTCCAGCCGCAAATTTACCGTCAAACACATCGAAATCACCGGCAACACTGTATTCGAGGCAGAGGAACTCAACACCATTGCCCATCATTATGAAGGAAGGGAGGCGACATTGGCCGAGTTGGAGGAACTGCGCCAAACCCTGACCCGGTATTACATAGACCACGGCTATGTCAACTCCGGCGCGGTCATCCCGGCGGATGGTTTCAAAGACGGCGTATTGCATATCAATATCGTCGAAGGCAAGTATGAAGTCAGGGTCAAGGGCGAGGAACGCTTGCGCAAGGGCTATATCGAAAACCGCTTGCAGGGTGACACTGAACAACCGCTCAATCTGCAAGAACTGCAAGACCGCTTCCAACTGCTGTTATCGGACCCTTTGATCAGCCGGATGAATGGCAAGATAATGCCGGGTGCCTCGCCAGGCTATGGCATTCTTGATGTCGAGGTGGTCCGCGCTCGCGCCTATCATCTCAGCCTATTCGGTAATAACTACCGCCCCCCTTCCATCGGCGCAGAAGCGATTGGCTTGGATGGATCGTTAAGCAACCTCACCGGGCTGGGCGAGACCTTGAATTTTATGTATTACCACAGTTCAGGCTCAGACCGTTATGCCGGCGGTTTCACGCTGCCCCTGACCGACTGGGGCACCACGGCCTTTTTCCATTTCGACGAAGGCGACTCTGCCGTGGTGGAAACGCCGACGAACAAGCTGGATATCAAAAGCCAAGTCCACAACCTGGAGGGCGGCATTTCCCATCCGTTGATTAATACCTTGCGCCAACGTTTGTCGCTGGGTGTGATGTTGGCCGTGCGTGAAAATGAAACCAGCTTGGCAGGGAAACCTTATTCGTTTGTCATCGGCGAACCCACAGGGCACAACCAAGCCACCGTGGTGCGGGTGTTCCAAGATTTCACCCAACGTTGGGATGCCCATGCCTTGGCCTTCCGTTCCACCTTCAGCGCGGGCATTCATGCCCTAGGCTCGACGGCCTACACAAAAAGCGGCTACCCCAGCAGCGAGTATTTCGCTTGGCTGGGGCAGGCACAATATGCCTACCGGGTGGGCAACGACGGGTCCCAAGTGCTGTTGCGCGGCAATGTCCAATTGAGCAACGCTGCCTTGTTGCCGTTGGAAAAAATCGCGGTTGGCGGTGTCGGCACGGTGCGAGGTTATCGGGAAAACTACCGGGTACGCGACGAGGGCTACAACCTTTCACTGGAATACCGCTATCCGTTGTGGACTGGCTTCGCGGCAAGAAGCGAAAACAGCCTGCTATTGATTCCTTTTTTGGATTATGGCAAGGCATGGGACTACCCCAGCGCCTTCACCCGTGGCGAAGACAATAGCGCCCTTTTTTCTGTCGGAATGGGTTTCACTTGGAACTTCAAGCCTTTGTCCACCGAATTCTTTTACGGCTATGCCATTAACAAGCCCAAGCCGAACCAAACCGGCAATTTGCAAGATGATGGCATTCACTTTCAGGCTCGTTTAGATGTTTTTTGAAGTTAAGAAAAATGCCGTCATACCGGCAGGGATCGCCGGTATCCAGGTTACAGGGATGTTCCAGGATATGCGCCATCTGGATATGGCTTCCGGCGGTCCATGCCAGAACGACGAGTTTTCGCTCGTTCCCAAGCCCCAACTCTCGCCGTTATATATAAGTCAGGGAAAGCCGAAAAAATCCGTCATTTCGGCAGGGATGCCGAAATCCAGGCCATGGACGGTAACAATTCGGTTGTGCAAATGCTTGATTCAGGTAACATGCCATCCCGTAGTCTCATGTTCACGGTTGCAGGAATATCTGTCGTGGCCCCGAGTTTGCCATCCTTGGACGCTGGATTTCGGCATCCCTGCCGAAATGACGGTTTTGCTCGTTCCCAAGCTCCAGCTTGGGAATGCAGCATTGGAAGCTCCGGCTTCTGGTGTTAAGTCAAGCTGGAACTCGCAAGACGAAGGTTCCCAAGCTGGAGCTTGGGAACCAGTACAAGTTTTCTGGCATTTATTCTGGCTAGTCTTACTCCTGGTTTCCAGGCTTGGTTTAAGCGCAGAAGCCGACTTTTACCAGCTAATCGACCAAGGCAGGCAGTATTTACGACAAGACCAATATTTCTTGGCTTTGGATACCCTAAGCAATGCCGACCATGCTGCAAGCACGGACCAACAGCGGGCGCAAGCAGCGGGTTTGCTGGGCCAAACTCTTTACCGTATGCATCGCTTCCCTGATGCCGAAGCGGCATTGATACGCGCGATTAAGCTAGACCAAGATACCGGCCTGGACCGTGCCCGTTGGCTGGCCGCACTGGCCAATCTACGGGCTGAAAGTGGGCAAAGGAAAGAAGCGAGCAGTTTTTATGGGCAAGCCTTGCGAATTGCCCAACAAGATAAGGGTTTGCAACTCGGCATACGCTTGGACCAAAACAAACTGGCGGCAACAGAAACCTGTCTAGCCGAACTCAACAGTATCAGCACCGATATCAACGCGATCAACCAGCCAGAGGTGCGGGCGGCATTGCTCGTCAATCTTGCCAGTCAAGCCAGCCAGTTTCCTGACGCGCTAAAACTCGCCTACCAGAGTTACCAACAGGCCATCCTTGATGCTGCAAAAAACCCGCGCCTGCTAACAGAAGCTTTGGCGGGACTGGCTGGCCTGTATGAAAGCCAACAACGCACCGAGGAAGCTTTGCAACTGAATGACCGGGCCATCCAGTCTGCGCAAGCCTTGCAGCCCCAAGACCTGCTGCTGGAACTGCATTGGCAGCAAGGCCGTTTGCTTCGGTCGCTTAATCGCCAGCCGGAAGCCTTGACGGCTTTCAGCAAGGCGGTCGAAAATATTGAGTCCATCCGGCTGGACATACCGGTCGAATACGAAAATGGCCGTTCTTCGTTTCGGGAGACCTTGGAGCCGGTTTATTTGAGTCTAGCCGATCTCTTACTGGAACAAGCCAAAAGGCAAACCGGCGGCGATAAAAACCAATCTTTGCGACAGGCACGCGACACCGTCGAACGGATCAAACAATCCGAATTGGAAGACTTCCTCGGTGGGCGTTGTGCGTTGCAACAGATAAAAAAAGACCTTGAAAGCATCGAACCGCACACCGCCGTCATTTACCCCGTCATTCTGCCAGATCGGCTGGAACTGCTAGTCAGCAGTGGCACGGAAATCATCCAATTCACCCAGTCGGTTGATCGGGACAGTCTGCACACTGCGGCCACCAAGCTGGCAAAAGCTTTGCGCAATAATAAGCAAGGTGCTCAAGCTCTGGCCTTGCCTTTGTACCAATGGCTGATTGCGCCACTAGAAACGTGGCTGCGACAACACAAGACAGAAACCTTGGTCATCGTACCCGACGGGGTGTTGCGCTTGGTTCCTTTCGCCGCGCTGCATAATGGGCAGCACTATTTGATTGAACAATATAATGTCGCCACCGCATCTGGCCTGAGTTTACTGGAGCCTTTGGTTAAACCGGGAGAAGGGTCCAAATTCTTGCTGGCGGGCATGAGCGAACCGGGGCCGGTGGTCGACCACTTGCCCATCGCGTTTCTACAAACCATCGGCGAGGCGAAAAAGCCTGCTGGAGATGATGACAAAAAGCCTCACCGCCGAACCCTCTCGTGTGGTCCAAGCAAAGCAAGCGAGGAGGTGTCGCGGCAGGGGGAAGCAAAAGCCTCGCGGTCTGATCCTGCCACTAGGCAACGTTTGAAGAACCTGCTTAAACTACCCGGCGTAAACGATGAAATCGAAAGCTTGGGCAAGCAAACTTCCAATACACTGTTGAAGAACGAAGATTTCACCGTTGCCCGATTCAAGGAAGTTCTAGCCCGAGAACCCTACGCAAGAGTTCATATCGCCTCCCATGGCGTGTTTGGTCACACTGCCGAAGACAGTTTCATTATGGCATTTGACGATGTGATCCATATGGACGACTTGGACCAGTGGCTCAAGTCGGACAAACTCGCTCAATCGCCTCTGAACTTGATTACCCTAAGCGCATGCCGAACCGCCGAGGGTGATGATCGTGCGCCCTTGGGGTTCAGCGGCATTGCCGTCAAAGCCAAGGCCAGCAGTGCCTTGGGAACCCTATGGACAGTCAATGACGATGCCGCATCTCGGCTCATGACTGAGTTTTACCGGGCACTTTCCAAGCCCGGAACCGGCAAGGCCCAAGCACTTCGGCAAGCCCAACAAGCCCTGCTTAAAGAGCCGGGGTTTGAACATCCTTATTATTGGGCAGCTTTTGTATTGGTGGGGAATTGGTTATGAATATGTGTAAAAACTTAGGGGCTAACGCCAATTCCAAAAATAATATTCTTGGCTCCCCCTTTTGCAAAAGGGGGACTGGGGGGGATTTATTCCCGTTCATGGCTAAAGTTCCGACATTCAACCCTCCTTACAATACTGTTGAAATAAGCCGTCATTCCGGCATGGACCGCCGGAATCCAGATTGCAGGGATGCCAACAATCTATGCCATCCCTGGAGCCTAGGTTCCGGCGATCCCTGCCGGAACGACGGGGTAATCCTTAATTCAACAGCATTCAATCCCCAACGCACCCCTTTTGCAAAGGGGGGTAAACATTCTCGGAAATTTTCTAGGCTAAAATTCCTCGGTTATTTACTGGCAATCAGCCTCACTTGCACACCGCTTGCTTGGGCATTCAACGGCATCGCCACCGATGGTAGCATGGGACCAGCCCAAGTCTTAAGCGCCCCCGGCGTGTCCACCAGTGTGAACATCCCGCAAAGCCTAGGAACTACGGTGGGGAACAACCTCTTCCATAGTTTTTCAACCTTCAATATTGAAACCGGCCAAACCGTCACGTTTCAGGAAAACATCACAAATTCCCTAAGCAATGTGATTTCACGGGTAACTGGCGGCAGTGTGTCCAATCTGGATGGAATGCTGCGTTCAACCCCTAACGGAAAAGCGGATTTTTATTTCATCAACCCCGCCGGAGTGGTATTCGGTGCTAATGCCCAGTTAGACGTGGCAGGTGCCGTCCATTTCAGCACGGCGGATCAATTGAATTTCCAAGATGGTAGCCACTACAGCGCGGCGAATCCGAATGCCAGTAGTTTGAGTTCGACAGCCCCCTCTTCGTTTGGCTTTTTGGGGACATCCACTTCTAACAACGGTCTGATTGATTTTAACGGCACTCAACTTGCCACTAAGGATGGACAAACTCTTGATATCGTGGCAGGACAAATCAAAATCGAAAACTCGGCTAATCTGACTATTCAGCAAGGGGAAATCCGCATGGTAGCCATGCAGGGGCAAGGGCAGGTGGATTTGCAACCAACTCTTTATGCAATTTGCCGTTGCCAGACTTATCGCTGTTGAATGCCAATGGTGGCGGCGATATTGAAATCAAGGACTCATCCATATTAAAGACAAGCCTTGAAAGTGGGCAAGGACGTGTCGCGTTGTGGGGTGGCAATATCTCGATAGTTAACAGTACCCTCCGGGCTGACAGTTACGGTAACGTGGATGAATTGCCCGAACAAGGCATTAGCATCTATTCCGCTTCTTTGAGCGTAGATAGTTCTACCATCCATACTGAGAGTCATTGTTCAGGCAAAGCCGGGGCATTGGCTTTGACCAGCACGGGCAATATGGACATTGTCAATGGCAGCAGTATTTCCACGGCAACGAGCGGCGGAGGTGATGCAGGGGATTTAAGCATACAAGCCGGCAATATTACATTGGAAGGTTCAGCTACTGGCCAGCCTAGCATTGCATCGGTTGCCCTTCCGGGGAGTAGCGGCAATGCTGGCTCGATCAATGTCCTAGCCAGCAATGACATAGAGATTTTGACCAACTATGCAAATTCTGCCAGTATCCAAGCTTTCACTAATGCCCCGCCTGAGACAGCAGGCGCTTCCATTGCCAGTTCGAGCTTTGGTTCGGGCGATACCGGCAATGTGAACGTAAAAGCCAATAGTATGACTATCAATGGTTTTGGCAATCAATCCTTACGAACGGGTATCTTTGTAACAGCGGAAGATGGCAGTACGGGAAAGGCAGGGACAGTATCCGTTGAAATCGTTGGAGACCTGAATATTTTCAATTTTGGCCTTATTTCAAGTTCAACTTTGGGTTCTGGCTTAGCCGGCGATGTCAACGTCAAAGCTGGCAATATAGTCATTGATGGTACAGTTAACCAAAATACCACAGGCATTATATCTGCCAGTTTTGGCGGTACAGGGAATGCCGGATCGGTCAGTGTCGAAGCTTTAGGCAGTATAAACCTGTTCAATGGGGGCTTAATTTCAACATCATCATTTGGTCCAGGAGATGCTGGAAACATAACAGTAAAAGCCAATACTCTGCTCATTGACGGGTTTGGATTGGTATACCCATCGGGTATATATGCCACCGCGTACTCCCCAAGTACAGGTAAGGCAGGAAATGTATCGGTCGAAACGGCTGGTGACCTGAAACTATTTAACAACGGCGAAATCTCAAGCTCAACCTATGGGCCTGGCTCGGCTGGGGATGTCACTGTCAAAGCGGGTAATATTCAAATTGATGGAAAAGCCAGCAAATATGCAGACATTTCGTCTGAAACCAATGACGGAACTGGCAACGCAGGCTCCGTTAAGGTTGAAGCTTCAGGGTTGATAAGCTTATCCAATGGAGGTTTAATTTCTAGTTCATCCTTTAGTCAAGGTGATGCCGGCAATGTGAGCGTGAAAGCCAACAGTCTGCTTATCGATGGTTTGGGGTTACAATCATTCCAAGAGCAACTGGCTAATTTTATACTGACCGGTATCTTTGCAGCGGCACTACCTGGCAGTACCGGCAAGGCTGGATCGGTTTCAGTGGAAACCGTTGGCGACCTAAAAATACTCAATGCGGGTTTTATTTCAAGCGCAACTTGGGGTCCCGGAATGGCTGGGGATGTTAATGTTCAGGCGGGTAATATTCAAATTGATGGAAGAGGCAGCCCATATCAAACGGGCATTTCGTCAGCAGCCTTTCCATTATCAGGGGGGCAGTCTGGAAACATCACGGTCAACGCTTCGGGTTTCATCAACATCGTCAACGGGGGTAACATCAGCATCGAGAACCAAGGCATTGCCGCCAACCCGGTCTCAACCATGCCCGGTTCCCTATCTGTCTCGGCTCCGAATATTACCCTGCGTGACAGCATTATCACCTCGCAATCCACCCAAAATGTGGACGCAAGCCCTATTCAAATCCATTTCACCCATTCACTCAGCCTAGGCAATTCTTTCATTAGCACCGAAGCCCAGAATGGCAATGGGGGCAGCATTACGATTCAAGGCGGGGATAGTCTGACGCTGACCAATTCCGGCATCAGAACCTCGGTGCTAGGTCAGAACGGCAACGGCGGCGACATCAGCGTGACGGCCAACCGTTTGATGATGGAAACGGGGTTGATCCAGGCCAACACGGCAGCATCGGGGGCCAATGGAGGCAATGTCTTCCTCAATGTGCAAACCTTGTTGCCTAGTGCCAGCATGTTGATCTTTGGTGGCAACGAACCCGTCAACTGGGATATCCATTCCACAGAATTCGGCTGGAATGTCATCCAAGCGGCAGCGCCCGGCGGAATATCCGGTATCATCAACCTGACTTCGCCGCAACTGAACTTGAACGGCGTGTTGTCCAACTTGGGCAATCCAAAATTCTATAGTGACACACTGAACCAAGATGTCTGTTCGATGGGAACAGGGAGTTCCTTGGTCCGTAGGGGCAAAGGGGGAATGCCAGCGAAAAGTAGCGATCTGCTGTTGTTTTACTAACTGATGTTACGCAACTGTGTAGACCGCCCGGATGAAGCCTGTCCTGAGCTTGTCGAAGGGCGGCGTAATCCGGGGGGATACGGTACAATCAGTGATGCCGCGCCAACCCGGATTGCGCCCGGAGGGCTCCATCCGGGCTACGACACTTGCAAGCACCTGCTTGGCCGTTCTTCGGGAAGCTGGAGCTTCAAAAACCCCATTCCCAAGCGGGAGCTTCACTGCCATTAAGTTAAGAAAAAACTCGTCGTTCCGGCAGGGATCGCCGGAACCTAGGCTCCATGGATGGCATAGATTGTTGGCGTCCCTGCAATCTGGATTCCGGCGGTCCATGCCGGAATGACGACTTAACTTAATGGCAGTGAAGCAGGAACTTGGGAACGAGCAAAAAACGCTGTAGGCCAAGCTATGCATGACACGAAGAACCTATTATCTGGACATTTTTTGTTTCAATCGTTGGATGAAGTGGCTATCGGGGAAATCGCCAAATTATTCAAGGAACGCCACGCCAAACGGGGGCAAACCCTATTTATGAAGGGAGACAAAAGCCACGAGATGATGTTGGTCGCCGAAGGGATGATCCATATCATTGCCAATTCCCCTGACGGCAAGGAAGTCATACTGAATGCCATTGGTCCGGGTGGAATCATTGGGGAACTGGCCTTGTTGGATGGCAAACCCCGTTCCGCCCAAGCGAACGTGGTTGAAGATTGCCGGATGCTAGTCATTAGTCGTGAGGATTTTATGAAGCTATTGCGCCAAAAGCCGGATTTGGCGATTCAAATGATGATTTTGTTAAGCAAAAAACTGCGTGACACCAGTTCTCAGATCGAAAACATTGCGCTGAACAGCATACCTGTGCGGCTTGCCCAGTTTTTGCTTAAGGAGTTCAAAGTCGATTTGGCTAAGATCAAAGCCAATGAAACTTTCATTTTGGAACACACGCAAACCAAGATCGGCAATTTTATTGGCAGTGGCCGCGAGAGAGTCAATAAGGTGCTGCATGAATGGGAAGCCGAGAAAATCATCAACATTGCCCCCGACAACAAAACTGTCACTATCCTAAAACCCGATGAACTTAATAAGATTGCAGCAAATCTTTCATAAAGTTTTCGCCCTTATCAGAAGCGCAAACTCCAACCCTATAAAACCGGAAGCCAAGGCATCAGTAACGATTATCATTAGTGTCTTCGCATTCCTGTTTTTTGTAGTCCGGCTAGGAGGCTTTCAGGAACTGGAGTTTAGGGTTTATGACTATTTGACCCAAGCTAAAGCCTATCTTGATAAGTCGCATCAAGCTTATCCGGTGAGTATTTTACTCCTCAATGAAAATGACATTCATCAACATGGCCCTTATCCATTTTCGGATAACTTTATCAATCTAATTTTGCAGAGGATTGAGCAATTCCAACCCCGCGTCATAGGCTTGGATATTTACCGTGACACACCGACTAGGGAAGGCACTGAAAAACTCATCAAAACGATCAATTCTTTCAATGATATCATCGTTATAAATAAGTTCAAATCCTCCAATTCGCCTGGAGTTTTTGTCATGCCAGAACTCGACAATCCGGGAAAAATCGGTTTCAGCGACCTGCTGCAAGATAGTGACGGAATCGTTAGAAGGGGTTTGCTATATTTGGATGATGGCCAAACTAGCCAGCGGTCCTTCGCCCTGCAACTCGCCTTAGCCTATTTAAAATCCGAAAACATTACCGAAGAGCCTGCCAAACCGGAAAGCAAAACATTGAAATTGGGCAGGGCAGTGTTTACCCCCCTGGACTCCAATGATGGCGGCTATGTCAATGCCGATGCACGGGGTTATCAATTCCTGCTTGATTTTAGCCAACAGCCCAACACATTGCGCCGCTTCTCGGTTGATGAATTATTGGGCGATGCCATTGATCCTGGTCTCATTAAAGATCAAGTCGTGATCATTGGCATCTCGGCAGACAGCACGAATGATGTTTTTTTAGTTCCCACGAGAAACGCTTCTGGCTACCCTCAATCCATATAGTGGCACAGAGTTGCATGGAATGATTGTCAATCAGTTGATACATGCAGCCCTCAGCGGTTGCTCCCTTTTAATAACATTACCGGATACCATGGAGTTGCTGTTGCTCCTGGCTTGTTGCATACTCGGCACCCTATTCGCACAAATGGCTAAATCCATTTCTAGGCTTTTGCTTGTTGGTGTATTTGGAATATTGCTACCTCTGTCAGTTGAATACTTAAGTTTTTCCTTGGGCTTTTGGATGCCCATGGGTTCTGCGAGTATGGCTTGGCTAGTGTCCAGTATATTGACGATTGCCTTTTTGACGCATCATGAAAAACGGCAAAAGCAACAGGCTCTAACACTGTTTGGTCATTACCTTTCCCCTGCCATCGCCGAGCATATTTGGCAACAGCGCGACTCATGGCTACAGTCTGGTAAGCCGAAACCACAAGAAATGTCTACCACCATACTATTTAGTGACATTAAAGGATTTACCCAAGTTGCCGATCAATTGGAACCGGATATTTTTATGGACTGGCTCAATGAATACTTCGATGCAATGTCTGGCATCATTATTTCCCATGATGGCATCGTTGTACGTTTTATCGGAGATGCCATCTTAGCCGCGTTTGGCATTCCCATTCCACGTCATTCTGAAAATGAAATAGCAGAGGACGCGCAACAAGCGGTTAGATGTGCTTTGGCCATGGAGGCTAAATTAGCAGAACTGAATAAACTATGGACAAGAAAAAACCTGCCTATGGTTGCCACCCGCATTGGCATACATTCCGGTACGGTGGTGGCAGGAAGCATGGGTAATAACAGTCATATGGAATATACTATCCATGGGGATGATGTCAACATCGCCGCCAGACTCGAACCTCTCCACAAAGAACTATTCGAACCTACCGAAAGTGAGTTGCTTGAAAAACCCTGCCGTATCCTAATTGGCGATACTACGGCAGAGTTAGTCCGAAGGCATTTTATTCTCAAGGAATTTGGTGTCTGTGTGTTGACCAACCATCCGGTGAGTGTTTATCGTGTGTTCGGCGATGCCTAGGTATAGCGGCCCCTGTACTTCTATCACAGAAACCGAGAACATTGGTGGTTTCGGGGCCGTATTTATTGAGAATATCCGAAGGGTCATCCACGCACCTGCCCATCCCCCAGCACCACAAATTTCTGTGATGTCAGCCCTTCCAAGCCAACCGGCCCGCGGGCGTGAAGCTTGTCGGTGCTGATGCCGATTTCCGCTCCCAAGCCGTATTCAAAGCCATCGGCAAAGCGGGTGGATGCATTGACCATGACCGAACTTGAGTCCACCTCGCGCAGGAAGCGGCGTGCGCGGGTGTAGTCCTCGGTTACGATGGCTTCGGTATGCTGGGAACTGTGGCGGTGGATGTGGTCAATAGCCTCGTCCAAGCCGGGGACAACACGGATGGAAAGTATTGCAGCAAGGTATTCGGTGTCCCAATCTTCCTCGGTTGCGGGTGTGGCGCTAGGCACTCGTTCCAAGGTTTTTGGGCAACCTCGCAACTCCACCCCTTTTTCCGTCAACAAGCTGGCCAGTTCGGGTAGAATGGAATCGGCAATGCCTTCGGCCACCAGCAGGGTTTCCATGGCGTTGCAAACACCATAGCGCTGGGTCTTGGCGTTCATCGCGATGCGAATGGCCTTGTCATGGTCTGCTTTGTCGTCGATGAAGACATGGCAGATGCCGTCCAAGTGTTTAATAATGGGAATGCGAGATTCGGCCATGATCCGTTCGATTAGTCCCTTGCCTCCGCGCGGGACTATCACGTCCACCTGTTTTTCCATGCGCAGCAGTTCGCCCACTGCTGCACGGTCAGTTGTTTCTACTAATTGCACCGCATCTTCAGGCAGTCCAGCCGCGGCCAAACCGGCTTGGACGCGGGCGGCGATGGCCCGATTGGAATGGATGGCCTCTGATCCACCGCGTAAAATGCAAGCGTTGCCTGATTTTATGCAGAGCGCCGCCGCATCCGCCGTCACGTTCGGACGGGATTCGTAAATGATACCGATGACTCCCAACGGAACCCGCATCCGGCCGACCTGGATACCAGAGGGGCGGTAGGCCAACCCGGTGATTTCCCCTATCGGATCAGCCAGCGCCGCCACCTCGCGCAAGCCATCAGCCATGGCTTTGATGCCTTTAGCAGAAAGGACCAGCCTGTCCAGCATTGCGGCATCCAGCCCCTTGTCCCGACCGGCAGACAAATCCTTGGCGTTCTCCGTGATAAGGGCTTGTTCATCGGCCTCCAGCCTGTTGGCGATGTTCACAAGCGCCAAGTTCTTCGCTGCCGTATCGGCCCGCCCAATCAAGCGCGAAGCTAAGCGGGCTTTCCCGCCAATAGCGTGCATGTAGGTTTTTACATCTTGCATGGTGGATTATTCTATGGTTGGGGTTTAACTTTAAAAGGGAAGCTTGATATCCGGCTTCACTTGCCGTAGCAATTCCTTGAACTGTTCTTTAATATGGGCCAAAGCCTTTTCATTGTCAGCCTCAAAACGGAATATCAGGGCGGGGGAAATCTCGTTAATTGCCTGGACCAACCCCCATCCGTCTATGAAATCCACACGCAGTCCGTCAATATCGGTAATTCGGGCATCGGAAAAATCAGCAAAGGCGATCAATTTTGCTAAGATTGATATGTTTTCGCCCTCGTCCACCGGTATCGCCATTTCCAGAGTGTGGATGCTGTCGGGCAGATTGGCGAACACTTCGGCACTCTTTTCCGAGGCATTGGACAGGATTTCGATCATGCGGGCGCTAGCGTATATCCCATCGTTAAAGCCGTACCAACGCTCTTGGAAAAAGAAGTGACCGCACATTTCCCCCGCCAGCATCGCACCGATTTCCTTAAGTTTAGCTTCCATGGACACATGCCCACTTTTTCCAATGACTGGCCTTCCGCCGTTTTTCACAATATAGTTAGGCAAGTTGCGTGTGCATCTGACATCGAAGATGATGTCGGCGCCAGGCTCGCGCGAGAGCACATCAGCGGAGAACAACATCAACTGCCGGTCAGGCCAGATAATCTTGCCGCTGGAATCGACCAACGCAAAGCACCCCCCGTCGCCATCGTAGGCCACACCCAAATCGGCTTGCGATTGCATCACTTTGTCAACGAGTGCTTGCAAATTTTCTGGATTGCTAGTGTTTGGAAGATGGTTGGGGAAGCCACCGTCCACTTCACAGAACAGCCCTATCACTTCACAGCCAAGGGAGCGGATTAACTTCGGGGCTACCACGCTTGTAGAGCCATTTCCACAATCCATGACAATTTTTAACGGGTGTCCAAGCTGGGTGTCACCGATTACCCGTTCAATATATTCCGAAATCAAATTGTAACTGCTAATTTGTCCATTGCCGGAAATAAAATTTCTTTCCTTAATTCGCATCCGCAAATTATGAATCTCCGCATCGGAGACCGTGTCACCGCCCAAAATGATTTTCAACCCATTGTAATTTGCCGGATTGTTGCCCCCAGTCACAATCGCGCCCGATTGTGCGTTCAGCGTCCTAGTGGCAAAATACATTAACGGTGTCGGTATCAAGCCAATATCAATGACTGTGCGTCCACTTTCCACCAAACCTTTGCCTAAGGATTTGCAAAATGCTTGGCTGGAATGCCGTCCGTCATGCCCTATTGCGATTAAGCTTTCACCACGGCTGTCCATCTCTGCACCAATGGCAAGCCCAATGGCATAAAAGGCATCCGTGTCAATGGTTTCTCCTATTATGCCCCGAATATCACTAGTACGGAATATCGATGGAGAAACATCGACGGCAATTATTTGGTTATTGGGATTAGTCGCACCAGCTTGGTTTTCCACTTCCTTTTCCAAGGGTTTTGCCGGTTTGTGGTTTGTTTTTGGCTTGTTGTCCGGTTTAGATTTAACTGCCCTAACATTCGCATCCCGTTGGCCTCGCGTCAAACGTAGGATATCGGAGGCAATATGCCCAATTTCCCTAATTTTAAAAACCAATTCGCCTGGCGAATTGCCACTGATTAAATCATCTGCCAATTTAACCAAGCTTTTGCGATCTTGGCTTAAAGCTGCGTACTGTAGGCGGACCATAAAAATTCCGAGACCGCTGATTATAGATATGGAAACCAACAGGCTAACGACAAACCATTCGATGTTCACAGATATGCCAGTCCTCACCCAATAAGCAATTTTCCATTGACCGCCTTTGACGGTCACTTCTCCGTCGGGTGCTTTGTTGTTATCCCTACAGTTAGCCCCTCCCTGATAAATCAATTCTATATTTTCTTGCTTTAAAGCGATCCCGCATGCCCCACTGACAGTAAAAGCCCCATTGAGAATTTTGACCGGCCAGCTAGCGTGTATCACCCCCCCTCCGTTTGTAAGACGCAACGCCATCGCAACATGGGCATTGGGAGAATTGGAGAGAAAGATAGCCGGCGGTATCTTTTTATTGACTGAATTGATGACCATATGCAGGTCCGAAAACCCCATTTTTGGTGTTCTGGTTTCATCTGGAATGTCAATATTTTCAGGCAACAACCTTACCAGCCAAGAACCTGTCACAGCACGGGTGATGCGATTTTCCTCTTGACTAATCATATTCGGGTCGCCTTGGGCAATGATATCGGCAAGCTTGCGATCCCCCGCCATTGCATTTAGACTCAGGTCAAGCCAGTCCATAAAATGGCCCAAATTGCTTGCCGTGTCCTTTGCCGAGTCCACGGCACTTTGGGCGTTGGCTTCTTCAACCGAACGCGATGTCACCATAAAGAGAAAGCCATGGACCGATATGGTTACTATCAATGCGGCTATAGCCAAGCCACCGGTTATTTTTGCAAACGTCATTTGGGCTTTGATTAATCCTGAACCCTTGCTCATAGGCTCATTAACCCTTAATCCAGAAACCTGCCGCAGATTGCGGCAGTTTCCATGAATGCATTACGACCCCCATCAAGGGTTTCATGTTGTATTTTTTTGCGCACTATAGTTTTCTGATATCAATTCGATAAGTTGAATGGCAATATTTTGTTTGGATGCCATGGGCAAATACTTTTCCCCACCAGGCCAGCATACCCACAAGGCGTTTTCGTCTCTATCAAAGCCTCCCTCGGGCTGCCCCACCCAGTTTGCAGCAATCATATCCAGTCCTTTGCTTTCCAGCTTTTCTTTGGCATGTGCCTCAAGATGGCCTGTTTCGGCGGCGAAGCCCACGGTGAATGGCCGGCTTGGTAGACCGGCAACGGCAGACAAAATATCGCGTGTGCGGTTCAGCAGGATCGTCAAGGCCTCATCATGTTTCTTGATTTTACCTTCCTCCACCTGCGCCGGAGTATAGTCGGCAACAGCCGCAGTACCTATATAAATATCATGTCCAGATGCCAATCCAATCACCGAGTTAAACATATCGGCTGCGGTTTCAACTTTGACCACTATTGCTTCTTTGGGTGGTTCAAGTAAAACCGGCCCGCTCACTAGAGTGACCTTGGCACCGGCGTTGATGGCCGCCTGCGCCAATGCATAGCCCATTTTCCCAGAACTGCGGTTGGTTAGGTAGCGCACCGGATCAAGGGATTCACGAGTGGGCCCTGCGCTAACCAGCACCGAACATCCGGCCAAAGTTTTTTCCGTGAATATCGCCTCCAAGGCTTGGCATAGCTCGATGGGTTCCATCATCCTGCCAAATCCACTTTCACCGCAGGCTTGCATTCCTTTGTCCGGTCCAAGCAAGTGGACCCGGCGTTCGGCCAGGATTGCAGCATTCTCTTGGGTAGCCGGGTTATACCACATGGCACGGTTCATGGCTGGTGCCAGCGCGACTGGGACTTCTGCCGCCAAACAAACAGCATCAAGCAGTTCACCAGCCGAGCCAGCGCGGAGCCGGGCCATGAAATCAGCAGTGGCCGGGGCAACAAGGATTAAATCGGCCCAGCGTGCTAGACGGATATGCCCCATGGCAGATTCCTCCTCCGTATCCAATAAATCCAAATGCACCTGGTTACCTGACAAGGCTTGGAAAGTCAGCGGAGCGACAAAGGAAGTGGCAGCGCGGGTCATTACAACTCGCACACAGGCTCCCGCCCGAATTAACTGGCGGGTCAAGTCACAGGCTTTATAGGCTGCTATTCCGCCTGTGACACCAAGGATGATACGTTTTTCCGTCAGCCGACTCACATAGGTTACCCCGCTGCCTAGGTTATGTAATATAAGAACGGGTGCGATTAAAAGTGATGCCCACGAACTGGGCGGTATTTACACTACACCCGGAGTGCAAGGCTTGCCTTGCTTGTCCATGCCCTCGCAAGGCAAGCCTTGCACCTGCATCACTTTTAATCGCACCCATTAAGAATACAAATTATGGCAAGTTTGCCGGAATCCTTCTATCCTTATTTAACCGTTAGCGAAAAAACAATAACTTTTTGGAGACAGGTTATGACCATAACAGACTGGCCGGAGGACGAAAGACCACGGGAAAAACTCATAAAACGTGGGGCCAGCGCCCTGTCCGACGCCGAATTGTTGGCAATTTTTCTGCGCACGGGAGTGAAGGGGAAAACTGCCGTGGACCTAGCTCGGGAACTACTGCAAGAATATGGTTCCCTACGCGCTCTATTGGAAGCCGATCTCGAACGCTTTCAACGAAGCTTAGGGCTAGGCAGCGCGAAATATGCATCGCTACAGGCGGTGCTGGAAATGGCGCGGCGACATTTGCGGGAAGAACTAGACCGCAGCAATGCACTCACCAGCCCAGAATTGACCCGCCGCTATTTGATTTCCACCCTGCGTGCCTATCCCTACGAAGTGTTTGCCTGTTTGCTGCTGGACAATCAACACAGGGTCATTCACTTTGTCGAACTGTTTCGCGGCACCATTGATGGAGCCAGCGTTTATCCCCGCGAAGTGGTTAAAATTGCTTTGGACCATAATGCGGCTGCGATGATTTTTGCCCACAACCACCCGTCGGGGGTTGCCGAACCTAGCGAGGCGGACAAGTTCATCACGCAACGATTGAAACAGGCTCTGGGATTGCTGGACATTCGCGTCCTCGATCATTTCATCATCGGGGACGGCTTGAATGCCTATTCCTTTGCCGAACACGGCCTGCTTTGAAACCACGATATTCTTTTATTATAGCGACAACTATTCGGTTTCGATACAGCGGGGATGTAGGGGCGACTCATTCGCCTTGAACAAGCGATGGAAAAGGCGAATGAGTCGCCCCTACAATGGGATTCACTTTTGGTGTATCGAATGCAAGTAAACCCTGCCATAAGAACTGTCACCATGGGATATAATGATGATACAGCATTTTCAACATCAAAGAGTTACTTGGTAGTGGGTATGATAGCACAGGTTATTCGGTTAACCTGAAGGTTTAACGGAATGTCTGTTTTAGGTATATATTTAAGATGAAAATGC
>Ga0118677_10007332_pt1 | contig 18247 bp, 22 predicted proteins | sample AliMusrvi5mmetaG_FD_86154 | JGI IMG/M metagenome (GOLD analysis project Ga0118677, IMG submission 86154) | reverse complement strand
GCCTGGATCAAGGGCGATAACAAGACACAGGTCGCCAGCGTGAAGGTCGGCGTGCGAGATACCGCATTGAATATGCCGGCGCTGACCGCGGACACGCCGTCGCTGCCGTTGCAGGACGTGTCTGTGGCCGCCGCTGCCGCGCCGGCGGGTCCCGACATCGCCGCCCTGACCAGCGCCCTGTCGTCCAAGGGCGTGGACAACGACACTGCCAGCCGCGCGCTGTACGCCTATCGCCGCTCGATGGGCATGCAGCCGGTGTTCGCCAGCGTCAACTGACGCTATAACACGTCCATGAATCTCATCGTCACTTCGGACAAGGACGGCGCATGGCTGGACTGGGGCGCAGGCAAACGCCGCGCCGCCATCGGACCGGGCGGCATCGCCATCAAGGGCGGTGAGGGCGACGGCATCACCCCGCGCGGCACCTTTCCCATCCGGGAAGTCTTTTATCGTGCCGACCGGGTGAAGAACCTGCAGATCGCCCTGCCGCTGTGGAAGATCGCCAAGGATGACGGCTGGTGCGATGCGCCGGAGGATCAGCTTTACAATCGTCTGGTGAAGCTTCCCTATCCCGCCAGCGCCGAGAACATGTGGCGCGACGATCATCTCTATGACGTGGTGGCGGTGATCGGGTTCAATGACGATCCGGTTTATCCCGGCAAGGGCAGCGCGATTTTCCTGCACTATGCCAGGCCCGATTTTTCCCCCACCGCCGGCTGCGTGGCGCTGAAGCGCGAAGACCTGGTCGAAGCGCTGGAGCAGCTTGTGCCCGGCGATCAGATCGTAATTGGCTGATCTTCTTTTTTGCGCGTGCCGAAGATCGCGGTCCCGACCCGGACATGCGTCGCGCCGAATTTCACCGCCAGCTCGAAGTCGCTGCTCATGCCCATGCTAAGTTGCGAAAGGCCGTGATCGCGCGCCAGCTTTGCGAGAAAGGCAAAGTGGGGCGCCGCATCGTCATCGGCGGGGGGGATGCACATCAACCCTTCCAGCGGCAAGTCCAGCTTGCGCGCCTGGGCGATCAGTGCGGCGGTCTCTGCCGGCGAAACGCCGGCCTTTTGCGGCTCCTCGCCGGTATTGACCTGGATAAACAGGCGCGGGCAGCGGCCCGACTTTTCGCGTTCCGTCGCCAGGGCATCGGCGAGCTTGGGGCGGTCAAGAGACTGGATCACGTCAAACAACGCCACCGCTTCCTTCACCTTGTTGGTCTGCAAGGGGCCGATCAGGTGCAATTCCAGGTCGGGATACTCGCTTTTCAGGGCGGGAAACTTGGCAAGTGCTTCCTGCACCCGGTTCTCACCGAACAGGCGCTGGCCTGCGTCCAGCGCCTCGCGGATGCCGGCTTCGTCCACTGTCTTGGACACCGCCACCAGCCTTGTCGCGGGCGCGGGCTGAATGGCGGCCTTTCGCGCCGCATCGATGCGCGCCAGTATATCGGCGAGATTCTGTGAAACCGTCATGGCCGCGAACCTAGCCAGATATCAATCGCTTCTCAACGCTGACATGCCGTTGGTGCTGATGACCGATGCGCGCAAGGCCGATTGGGCGGCTGCGGCACGCCGCCTGCCGCGCGGCAGCGTGGTGGTGGTGCGCGGGCAAGACAGCAAAAAGCGCCTGGCGCTGGCGGAAACACTGTACGGCATCGCCCCGCTGCTGATCGCCGATGATCCGGCGCTGGCGGCGCGGATCGGCGCGGCGGGGCTGCATCTGCCGGAAAAACGGATGAAGGAAGCCGCCCATTGGCGGGCGCGCTTTCCGCATTGGATCGTCACCTCTTCGGCGCATTCGCTGCGGGCGCTGATGGGGGCGCATGCATTGGACGCGGTGTTCCTGTCGCCGGTCTTCGCCACCACCAGTCACAACGGCGCCAAGCCGCTGACACCGCTGCGCGCCGCTTTTATCGCAGGCCATGCGCCCGTGCCGGTCTATGCGCTGGGCGGTGTCACGGCGCAGAACGCTGCGCGTCTCGCGCCAAGCTTCAGCGGCATTGCGGCGATCTCTTCACTCATCCCCTGAGGTGTGAAGATTGAGATCCAGGTAAACGGCATCCATTTTCAATTGCCGACTGCCATCGAAAAAGGCGCCGCCGCTGCGGCCATAAGTCAAATGTTGATAGCCGCCGCTGAGATCAATGCTGGGTGAAACCCTGTATCCCAGCGACGCTTGCGCGCCGTTCAGTACCAGGCGCGGCAATCCCGCGATCACCACCTCCTTGGCGATGCCGTTGCCATATTCGATACCGAGGGTCCAGTCGCCCTCGCTGAACGCTGCCGAAACATGCTGCCCGCGCGTGGCCGAAGGTTGCCAACTCTGGTCCACGTCGAAGGAATAGGCATTGCTCTGCCGCCATGATCCGCCCAGTGATAGCTTGATCTCGTCGGTCAGGGGATAGTCGCCGCGCATACCGAAGCTGATATCGCTGGCGCCTTCCTGTCCGGGCAATTTGTGCTCGCCGCGCGATTCGGAAACCGCGCCATAACCGGCCAGCGACAAAGCCCCGATGTCGGTTTCATAGCGCAGCGCCGCTTCCCAGAAATCGGCCTGGCGCCCGGGCAAATGCGGTCCCGCGTTCAGGAACGGCAACTGCTTTCCTTGCGTCGGTGTGAAGGACAGCGCCACGGTCGCGCCGAACAAAGACGGGCTGGTATAGACGAACTTGGCATAGTTGCTGGACGCGCCGACTGCGGTGCGCAACGCGAACAGATTGATCACCGCTCGTCCGTCACGCGGATCACGGTAAAAGCTGGTGCGCGGATCTTCCAGCGAGACGCCGGTATCCACTTTCGGTCCGCCTACCGCCAGCGCATATCCCGCGCCATCGGCGATGCCGATCTCGAACTTGCCCAGTCCGGTGCGCGCCGTGGCGGCCAGCCGCTCGATTGCATCGCCATCATAGCGGCCGCGCGACAAGGGATCGGCCAGTGCCACGGCGGCATCAACCCCCAGCGACAGGCCAGTGTCGTAGTCGCGCCTGAGGCTGGGCTTGAATAGCACCGCGCCGCTGGCTTGCGCCCCGCTCCAGCCTGGCTGGCGGGGGCCCAACAGGGCTCCGCTGGCTTCGCCGTCCAGGCGCAATGCGGCATTGCCGACCGGCCAGGCCGGCGGGGCCAGAGCCAATGTCTGCGTCTGAGCTTGCGCGGCGCCCGCCGCCAGCAGCAGGACGGGCAAGATGAGGTTACGGACCGGCAATGCAGGGGCCTCCTAAGCCTTTGCAGTATAAGCCAAACCCTGCTTTACCGGGCAAGGTTAGCGCCGTTGCGCGCACCCCCGCCCGCCGCTATAAGCCGTGGGTCGGCGCTCACTGACGATCAGCAGCGGCCCGCCCCAAAGGAAAAGACGCCCAATGCGAGTTCTGCCTGCCTTGTTGTGTGCATTGGTCCTGGCCGGCTGCGGCGGTTCGTCGAATGACGGCACCAAGGAGATGGACACCGGCACCTCCATCGCCAGCGGCTCCGGCCGCATGACATTGGGCGTGAACTCCTATCTGTGGCACGCCTCGCTCGACACCCTGTCCTTCCTGCCGCTGGCTTCGGCCGATCCCTTTGGCGGCGTCATCATTTCGGAATGGTATGTCGCGCCCACCAGCCCCGATGAGCGCCTGAAAGTCACCATCTACATCATGGACCGCGCGTTGCGCGCCGACGGCCTGAAGGTCGTGGTGTTCCGCCAGGTGCGCGCCGGTACTGCCTGGCAGGATGCGGCGCCCAGCGCCGATACCGCGCACAAGCTGGAAGACTCGATCCTGACCCGCGCCCGCGAGCTGCGCCTGGCCACCCTCGGCCAGCAGGGCTAAGGAGCAGCGCTGATGGCGCGCTACAACGCCAAGGAATCGGAAAAGCACTGGCAGGCCGAATGGGACGCGCGCGCCCTGTTCGTCACGCCGGCGCATTCGGACAAACCCAAAGCCTATGTGCTGGAGATGTTCCCCTATCCGTCGGGGCGCATCCATATGGGCCATGTGCGCAACTACACCATGGGCGATGTCATCGCCCGCTTCCGCCGCGCCCAGGGCTATAACGTGCTGCATCCCATGGGCTGGGACGCGTTCGGCCTGCCGGCGGAAAATGCCGCGCGCGACAAGGGCGTCAGCCCGCGCGACTGGACCTACGAAAACATCGCGGCGATGCGGCAGCAGCTCAAGATGATGGGCCTGTCGCTGGACTGGTCCCGTGAATTCGCCACCTGCGACCCGGAATATTATCACCAGCAGCAAAAGCTGTTTTTGGATTTCTACAAGGCCGGCTTCGTCTATCGCAGCGAAGCGGATGTGAACTGGGATCCGGTGGACATGACCGTGCTCGCCAACGAGCAGGTGATCGACGGCCGCGGCTGGCGTTCGGGCGCGGTGGTGGAACGGCGCAAGCTCAGCCAGTGGTTTTTCAAGATCACCGGCTTTGCCGACGAGTTGCTGCAAGGGTTGGACACGCTGGACCGCTGGCCGGAAAAGGTCCGCACCATGCAGAAGAACTGGATCGGCCGCAGCGAAGGCTTGCGCTTCCAGTTCACCTTGTCGAATGCGCAGAAGCTGGACGTGTTCACCACGCGCCCCGATACCTTGTTCGGCGCCTCCTTTGTGGCGCTGTCGCCGGAACATCCCCTGGCGCAGGAGCTGGCGAAAAGCGATCCCAAGCTCGCCGCCTTCATTGAAGAATGCCGCCATGTCGGCACCGCCGAAGCCGATATCGAGAAGGCCGAGAAGCGCGGCTATGACACCGGCCTGACCGCGGCGCATCCGTTTGATGCAAGCTGGAAGCTGCCGGTGATGGTAGCCAACTTCGTGCTGATGGGTTACGGCACCGGCGCCATCTTCGGCTGCCCGGCGCATGACCAGCGCGACCTGGATTTCGCCCGCAAATACAAGCTGACGGTGACGCCGGTGGTGGTGCCCACCGAAGCCGATCCCAAGACCTTTGATGTCGGCAAAGAGGCCTATACCGGTCCCGGCAAGCTGGCCAACTCGCGCTTCCTGGACGGCATGACGGTGGACGAGGCCAAGGCCGAAGTCGCCGCGCGGCTGGAAAAAGACGGCATCGGCGAGCGCACGGTGAATTACCGGCTGCGCGACTGGCTGGTGTCGCGCCAGCGGCCCTGGGGTTGCCCGATCCCCATGATCCATTGCGCCAAGTGCGGCGTGGTGCCGGTGCCCAAGGACCAGTTGCCGGTCAAGCTGCCCGATGTGATCAACTTCAACGTCAAGGGCAATCCGCTGGATGCCGACACGGCGTGGAAGACCACGACTTGCCCCGCCTGCAAGGGCGCGGCGGTACGCGACACCGACACTTTGGACACCTTCGCGGATTCATCCTGGTATTTCGCGCGTTTCGCCAATCCCGCCTTTGACGAGCCGGTGGACAAGGCGGCGGCGGATTACTGGCTGCCGGTGGACCAGTATATCGGCGGCATCGAGCACGCCATTCTGCATCTTCTCTATGCGCGGTTTTTCACCCGCGCCATGGCCAAGCTGGGCATGGTGACGGTGAAAGAACCTTTTGCCGGCATGTTCACCCAAGGCATGGTCTGCCACGAAACCTACAAGGATGCGGACGGCAACTGGGTGCAGGCCGACGAGATCGAAAAGCGCGACGGCAAGGCGTTCCAGCGCGACACCGGGGCGGAAATCACCATCGGCCCATCCGAGAAGATGTCCAAGTCCAAGCGGAATGTGATCGCGCCGGAAACCATCATCGCCGATTACGGCGCCGATACCATACGCTGGTTCATGCTGTCGGATACCCCGCCCGAGCGCGACATTGAATGGACCGATGCCGGGGCCGAAGGCTGCTGGCGTTTCGTCAACCGCATCTGGCGGCTGTGCACCGAAAGCGAAGGCCTGGCTGCGCCGGGTACGCCGGTGTCGGGCGATGACGAAGCATCCAAGACCCTGCGCCAGGCCACTCACAAGGCCATCGCTGCGGTGACCGATCACCTGGACAATCTGCGCTTCAACAGCGCCGTGGCCCAGCTCTATACCCTGGCGAACACCCTGGGCGGCTCTGAAGCCGCCAGCCCCTCGGCGCGCCGCGAAGCTTTGGAAGCCCTGGTGCTGCTGTCGGCGCCGATGATGCCGCATCTGGCCGAAAGCTGCTGGCAGGCGCTGGGCCATGCAAAGCTGGTGGCGGAAACCTCCTGGCCCAAGCATGATCCGGCCCTGACCGCGTCCAACAGCGTCACCTTGCCCATCCAGGTGAACGGCAAGCGCCGTGGCGAGATCACCATGGCCAAGGATGCCGAGCCCGCGGCGGTGGAAGCCGCCGCCCTGGCGGACGAAGGCGTGATCCGTGCCCTGGAAGGCAAGACACCCAAGAAAGTGATTGTGGTGCCGAACAGGATTGTGAACATAGTCGTATGAGGAAAACAGCCACCATCGCGGCGTGTGTCCTGCTCGCGGGTTGCGGTTTTCGTCCCATGTACGGCCATTCCAACCTGGCGCCGGAAATGGCCTCCATCTATGTCGAGCCGATTGCCGACCGCGACGGCTATGAACTGCGCAACACCCTGATTGACCTGCTCCATTCCGACGGCGAGACGGGGGGCAAGGCCTATCGCCTCAAAATTGTGCTGAACGAAAACAGCCAGGGTATCGCGCTGCAGAACGACGCCACCATCACCCGCTACAACACCACCCTGGACGCGCGCTATACGCTCAGCGACGCGCGCGGCAACACACTGACCACCGGCACCCAGACCGAATTGTCGGCCTATAACGTTGTGAACTCGCCTTACGCCACCCTGGTGTCGGCGCAGGATTCCACCAAGCGCGCGGCGCAGGACATGGCCCAGCGCATTCAGCTCGATCTGGGCGCCTGGTTCCGGCAACAAAAGAAATGATCGTCAAGAGTCACGAAGCCGACAAGTATGTGGCAAGCCCGCCCAAGGGCCTGACTCTGGCGCTGGTTTATGGCCCCGATGCCGGCCTGGTGCAGGAACGCGCCGAGAAGCTGCTCAAAAGCGTGGTGCCGGACCTCACCGACGCCTTCAATGTTTCGGACTTGAGCGAAAGCACCTTGCTGGCCGATCCGGCGCGGCTGTCAGACGAGGCCGCGTCCATTTCCATGATGGGCGGACGGCGGGTGGTGCGGGTGCGCGGCGCCGGCAACGATCTGGCCGAGCTTTTGGAATCCTTTGCCGACGACCCCAAGGGCGATGCGCTGGTGGTGATCGAGGCAGGTGATCTGGCCAAGACATCCGCCTTGCGCAAGATTTTCGATGCCCACAAGACCGCCGCCGCCGTGCAGTGCTATCCGGATTCGATACGCGATCTGGGCGATGTGGTGCGCGATGCGCTGCGGGCCGAAGGCTTGTCCATCGCCCCCGATGCGCTGGAAGACGCGGTATCGCGGCTGGGTTCGGACCGCGGCGTCACCCGCCGGGAAATCGAAAAGCTGCTGCTCTACATGCACGGCAAGAAGCAGGTGGCGCTGGAAGATGTGCGCGCCGTGATGGGCGATGAGGCCGAGGCACGCAGCGAAAGCGCCTGCGATGCGGCGGCCGGCGGCGATCTGGTCAAGCTGGACCGCGAGCTCGAAAGGCTGTGGGTGTCGGACGTCGCGCCGGCCCAGGTCTTGCGCAGCGCCATGGGCCATTTCCAGCGCCTGGTGCAGGCGCGCGAAAGCGCCAATCGCGGCGAGGCCATAGACACTGTGATGAAGCGGCTGCGTCCGCCGGTGCATTTCTCGCGGAGCCAGGCCTTCAAGAACCAGGCGCAGCGCTGGAACACCGACAAGCTGGGCGAGGCGCTGGACATGCTGCTGGATGCCGAAGCGTTGACACGCACCACCAGCGTTCCTGCCGAAGCGGTGACGGGACGGGTCTTGATGAACATCGCCGCCATGGCGAAGGGACGTATGTGATGTTGAAAGTCCGCGTGATCCCCTGTCTGGACGTGAAGGACGGCCGCGTCGTCAAGGGTGTGAATTTCGAAGGTCTGCGCGATGCCGGTGATCCGGTGGAGCAGGCCATCCTTTATGACAAGGCGGGCGCCGACGAACTCTGTTTTCTGGACATCACCGCCAGTCATGAAAATCGCGGCACTTTGCTGGATGTCGTGCACCGCACCGCCGAAGTCTGCTTCATGCCCCTGACGGTGGGCGGGGGCGTGCGTACTCTGGAAGATATCCGCGCGCTGCTGCTGGCCGGTGCCGACAAGGTTTCGATCAACACCGCCGCGGTGTCGCGGCCCGAGTTCGTGAAAGAAGCCGCCGAGAAGTTCGGCAGCCAGTGCATCGTCGCGGCGATCGACGCCAAGAAGGGCGAGAAGGGCAATTACGAGATCTTCACCCATGGCGGGCGCAAGCCCACCGGCATCGATGCGGTGGAGCATGCCAGGAAACTGGTTGGCTATGGCGCGGGCGAAATCCTGCTCACCTCCATGGACCGCGACGGGGTGAAATCCGGCTATGACCTGGATCTGACCCGCGTCGTGTCGGATGCGGTTTCGGTTCCGGTGATCGCCTCCGGCGGGGTGGGCAATGTCCAGGACCTGGTGGATGGCGTGAAGAAAGGCCATGCCAGCGCCGTGCTGGCGGCTTCGATCTTCCATTTTGGCGAAGTCAGCATCGCCCAGGCGAAGGCCGCGCTCCGTGCCGCTGATATTCCGGTGCGGCCCATCTAGCGCGCGGTTCGCCTGTTTATTTAAGGCGCGCCTACGCGCGCGGGGCCAAAATGGCGCTCAAAAACGCCGGGTTGCCAATTCGTCCCATCCAGCGCGATTGCATGCCGCCGCGCGTTGCGTCTAGCGTGGCCGCCATGGATGATCCCCGCGCCACGATTCATTCCCTGGTCCGCCGCAATCTGGGGCCGATCAAGCCGGTCAAGTCGGTTCCCGCGCACCTGTCCCGTTCCATGCGGCCGGAAGACGCTTTCCGCACCACCCTGCTGGATTGCCTGGCCCAGATCACCGCCAATGCCGCCACCCTGCGCGCCGGCCGTTCGGTGGAAGGCTTGCACCAGCTTCGGGTGGCGTTCCGCCGGCTGGAAGTGGCGCTGGGCGCCTTCGGGCAGGAATTCGATCAGGACTGGCTGGAAGAGCTTCGCGGCCGCGCCAAGATCTTGTCGGGGCGGCTGGCGCCGGCGCGCGACCTGGACGTGTTTGTCGGCAAGCTGCTGGAGGGGTCACCCAAATCCGGCGTCAGCGATGGGCTAGTGGCGCTGCGGGCGCGAGCGGAAAGCGCGCGCGACCAGGCCTGGAGCGCGGCGGCGGTCTGCATCGCCAGCGCCGACTTTGAACTCTTTACCGACGATGTCGCAGGCCTGGCCTCGTCGCAATTGCCGCTGAGCCGGGACAAGCGTCTGCCGCGCGCGGCGCGCCGCATGCTGGACCGGCAGGTGGCGCGGGTGAAAAAACGCGGGCGTACGGCGCGCAGCGCCGAAGAAGGCGACATGCACCGGCTGCGCATTGCGCTGAAAAAGCTGCGCTACACCGCCGAGTTTTTCGCGCCCATCTATCGCAAGCGCAAGGTGAAGGCTTATCTGAAAAAGCTGCGCGCCCTGCAGAACCATCTGGGCGATCTCAACGACGCCGCCAATGTGCGCAGGGTGGTCGGCGACCTGCTCCGCGACAAGGGCAAGAAGGACGAAGACGTCAATATGCGCTATGCCGCCGGCGCCATGGTTGGCTGGTATGGGGCGCAAGCGCCACGTGCCATCGGCCGCGCGCTCAAGCGTTACAACAAGTTCAAGCGCGTCAGTCCGTTCTGGCGCTAAAGTCCAGATTGAGCGCTTCAATCTTCGCCGCGCCTTCGCTATCCAGCATCAGCAGTAAAATCTTCGAAACATCCAGGTCTGCAGGCATCGGGGTGGCCATGTCCCAGCCGGTGGCCAGGGTGTAAGCGGCGCGTAGTACGCCCAGATGCGCGATGACCGCGGCATTGCCATCACCTTTCGCCACATCCTTTAAAAAAGCCGCCACGCGGGCATGCAGCTCGCCGGTGCTTTCCCCGCCCCCCGGACGAAAGGCTTCGCCTTCTTTCGAACCGCCTTTCCCAAACTCATCGCTGCCGTGGCGGGAAAAAATCTCGTCCCGCGTCAACCCTTCCCAGGCGCCCCAATTCTGTTCCATCAGCCGCGCATCCAGCACGGCTTCGCCAAGCCCCAGCGCTTCCACCGTCTGGCGGGCGCGCAGCAACGGGCTGGCATAGAGACGCGGATGCGTGAAGGGCAGGCGCAGGCCCGACATTCTGGCCAAGCCCGCATCGCTGAGCGGAATATCGGTATGACCCTGGATGCGGCCCGCTGCATTCCAGTCGGTGGGACCGTGGCGCAGCAGCGCGATCTTCAAACCGAAAGCTCCACCACCACCGGAACGTGATCCGAAGCCTTCTGCCAGCCGCGCATCTTCTTGACGATCTTCTGGGACTTCAGCGCGCCCTTCAGGCCAGGGCTGGTCCAGACATGGTCCAGGCGGCGGCCGCGGTCCGAGGCTTCCCAGTCGGCGGCGCGATAGCTCCACCAGCTATAGATCTTCTCGTCCGGCGGAATGAAGTGGCGGGTGGCATCGGTCCAGTCCAGCGCCGCCTGCGCCTCGCCCAGCAGCTTGGTTTCCACTGGCGTGTGGCTGACAATGTCCAGCAGCTGCTTATGGCTCCACACGTCATTTTCCAGCGGCGCAACATTCAGGTCGCCCACCAGAATGGCGGGATCGCTCTTCTTGCGTTTGGCGAAGAACTTTTCCATCTCCGTCAGGAAGTGCAGCTTGTGCGCGAATTTTTCGTTCTTCTGCGGATCGGGAATGTCGCCGCCGGCCGGCACATAGAAATTGTGCAGCTCCACGCCATTGTCCAACGTCACGCCCATGTGACGGGCGTGGCCTTCGCGGCAAAAATCCTGCACGCCACTTTCGCGGAACGGCTTTTTCGCCAGTATCGCGACCCCGTGATAGGCCTTCTGACCGTGGATCGCCTGGTGGACATATCCCAGCTTGCGAAAAGCCTCTGCCGGGAAAAGCTCATTCAGCACCTTGGTCTCCTGCAGACACAAAACATCCGGCTGTTCGTCGCGCAGGAAGCGGGTCACCAGATGGATGCGATGTCGCACCGAATTGATGTTCCAGGTCGCGATTTTCAAACTTTCCGTTCCTTCTGTCCTGATACGCAGGTCACGCGCGCAACATAATTTCTATTGTGACATTTCAAAGGGTTAATTGCCTTATTTGCCCCAATTCATTCTTAAAACGCATGGCTAGCATTCATTGATTTGCAATTCTCGCGGGATTATATCGCAGTGCAACAAAGAGTTCCCCAAGCCTGTGTTTTGGGGCGTTTGTCGAAGGAGTAGCACATGAACAATCCCATTATCCGTACCCAGGCCCCCCTGCCGGGCGAGCGCGTCAACAACCTTGTCGCCGAAGTCTTCCAGGCCGCCACCATCACTCTGGTGGGCGTGCTGGGCCTGCTCACCATCGCGGCCTCGATCTAAGAGGCCCCGGGGGCGATAGCCCCAATTAGACCAAGTCTGCCAAGGGCCATCTAGCCCGCGGCGAGGTCGACAGCGCATCGCCCGCGCCGCCGGCTGACAAACGTTCCACCCCCGCCCAGGCAATCATCGCCGCATTGTCGGTGCAGAGCCTGGGGGGGGGAATGAGGGCGGTGAAATTCTCAGCGTCGCAAAGCTTGTTCAGGCCGGCGCCGATCGCCTGATTGGCGGCGACGCCGCCGGCGACGACCAGCTTGTTGCCGTCTGGAAAATCCTTGCGGAACATCTGCATCGCGATGCGCGTGCGGTCGCGCAGGATGTCGATCACGGCCGCCTGGAAGCTGGCGCTGGCGTCTTCGACGCTGACGCCGGTTTGCGCCAATTGGCGCAGCGCCGTTTTCAAACCCGAAAAGGAAAAGTCCGCGCCAGCGCGGCCTTTCATGGGACGCGGCAATTCATAGGCGCGCGGATTGCCATTCTTTGCCGCCGCTTCCACTGCAGGACCGCCGGGATAGGGCAGGCCCAAAATCTTCGCCGTCTTGTCGAAGGCCTCTCCAACCGCATCGTCGATGGTCGATCCATAGAGGCGAAAATCATTGACCCCGCCCACGCCCACCAATTGGCAATGGCCGCCCGACACCAGCAAAAGCAGGAAGGGAAATTCCACGCCGTGGGTCAGCCGGCCGGTGAGGGCATGGCCCATCAGGTGATTGACCGCGACCAGCGGCTTGCCCGCGCCCAGCGCCAGCGCCTTGGCGGTGGTCAGTCCCACCATCACCCCGCCGATCAATCCAGGCCCGGCGGTGGCGGCAATGCCGTCCAATTCGGAAAGGCTGACTTTGGCCTCGGTCAGGGCGCGTCCGACGATATCGTCCAGTATTTCCAGATGCGCGCGGCTGGCGATTTCCGGCACCACCCCGCCATAGGGGGCATGCGCTTCGGTCTGGCTGAACACCACATTGGACAGGATCTCGCCCGGCCCGGGCGCGAACCCGCGCACCACCGCGGCCGCGGTTTCATCGCAGCTGGTCTCGATACCCAGAATTGTGAGAGGCTTGCCCGTCATGGCCGGGTGCTTTACGCCGAAAATTGCCAAAGCGCCAAATTGAGAGCGCCAATATGAGAATCCTCGTCACCCGGCCCCTGGAAGACGGCCAGGAAATCGCCGCCCGCCTGGCCGAACATGGCCATGCCGCCCTGTTGGCGCCCTTGCTGACGCCGCGTTTCGAGGACGGGCCCGAGCTGGATCTGGAGGGTGTCGAGGCGGTGCTGGCCACCAGCGCCAACGGCATCCGCGCCCTGGTCCGGCGCACCGGGCGGCGCGATCTTTCCATCTTTGCGGTGGGGCCGCAGACCACCGAAGAAGCACAGAGAAGCGGGTTCACCGAAGTCCGCAATGCCGATGGCGACGCCAAGGCGCTGGCCGAAGCGGCCACCCGCTGGGCCGCGCACAAGGGCGTGTTGCTGCATGTCTGCGGCCATGACGCGCCCGGCACCCTGGCGGAAAATCTCAGCCTGCGCGGGTTCAAGGTGCAGCGCTGCGCCCTGTACGGCATCGAGCCGGCCGCGCGCCTGCCTGACGAAGCGCGAAAAGCCCTGATGGAGAAGACGTTGGATGCGGCGATGTTCTTCTCGCCCCGCAGCGCGCGCATCTTCGGTGTGTTGGCCGATGGCTTGCCGACGGAAAACCTCACCGCCATGTGCATCAGTCCCGCCACGGCCCAGGCATTGACCCTGATGTCCTTCGCGCAGGTGGTGGTGGCGGCGCGGCCCAACCAGGCGGCCATGCTGGCCCTGGCCGATCAGGCATAGAACACGTTTAGATTCAATGATTTGGGTCTGTGGACCATCCGTGTACCGATAGACGAAACACCGTGCGCGACGGCTGCTCCGATCTGCCGCACCCGATAGCCGCACTCCGCGTTATCCCAAAATGCTTTCAACGCTTGCGAGACGCCCCGGCCTCTGTGCAGACTTCGCTCATGCAGCATGAAGTTTTTGCGAACACGGAAGACTTTGGCGGGCCCGATATCGTGGCCGGCACGGGCCGCATATCCAAGCCGGGGGTCGATGCGCCTTATGCCAATTACGAGCTGGGCAAGCCCTTTGACGAAATGTTCTCGCCCGATGGCCAGGCGCGCGCGACCTATGCCGCCATCGACTCCAGAGTTTCCAGGCTGCCGCTGGAAGAGCTGAACCGCCGCCAGCAAGCAGTGGAGCAGAGCTTCCTGCACCAGGGCATCACCTTCACCGTCTATAACGACAACCAGGCCACCGAGCGGATCATCCCCACCGACCTGTTGCCGCGGATCGTCACCGCGCGCGAATGGGACCGTATCGAACGCGGCCTGACCCAGCGCATCCATGCCCTGAACCTGTTCCTGCGTGACATCTATACCGACGGGCGGGTGCTGAAGGACGGCGTGGTGCCGCGCTCCATGATCTACGGCTCCAAGCATTACCGCCGCGAGATGCGGGGCATCCCGGTGCCGCACGGCGCCTATGTGAATATCTGCGGAAGCGATTTGATCCGCAACGAAGCCGGCGACTTTGTCGTGCTGGAAGACAATCTGCGCGTGCCCTCCGGCGTCAGCTACATGCTGGCCAACCGCGATGTGGCGCGCCGCGCTTTCCCCGCGGTGTTCCGCTCCATGGGTGTGCGTCCGATCGAGCATTACCCGCTGGAATTGCTGGCGACCTTGCGCTCGCTGACGCCGTTCCATGAAGACGTTTCCATCGCCATCCTGACGCCCGGCGTTTTCAACTCCGCCTATTTCGAGCACGCCTTTCTGGCGCGCCAGATGGGCGTGGAGCTGGTGGAAGGCCGCGACCTGCTGGTCAATGACAATGTCGTCTATACCCGCACCACATCGGGCCTGAAACGCATTGACGTTATTTACCGCCGCATTGACGACGATTTTATTGATCCGCTGATCTTCCGCGAAGATTCTGCGCTGGGCGTACCGGGCCTGTTCAACGCCTATCGCGCCGGCAATGTGATGATCTCCAATGCGCTGGGCACCGGCGTGGCCGACGACAAGGCGGTCTATGCCTATGTGCCGCGCCTGATCCGCTATTACCTGTCGGAAGAGCCGCTGATCGACAATGTCGAGACCTTTCTCTGCCGCGAGGAAAAATCGTTGCAGCATGTGCTGGGCAATCTCGACAAGCTGGTGGTCAAGGCGGTGGGCGAATCCGGCGGATACGGCATGCTGATCGGTCCCCATGCCAGCCAGGCCGAGCGCGAAGAATTCGGCCGCAAGATCAAATCCGACCCCGACAATTATATCGCCCAGCCCACCATCCAGCTTTCCACCGCGCCCACTTTTGTCGGCAACGGCGTGGAAGCGCGCCATGTCGATCTGCGGCCCTTTATCCTGCATGGCTCGGAAACCAAGATCGTGCCCGGCGCGCTCACCCGTGTCGCGCTCAAGCGCGGCAGCCTGGTGGTGAATTCCAGCCAGGGCGGCGGTTCGAAAGACACTTGGGTGTTGGGGCAGTAATGCTGAGCCGGGTCGCTGACAGCCTGTATTGGATGAGCCGCTACATCGAGCGGGCCGAGCATACAACCCGGGTGATGGCGGTGAAGCTGGAATCCATGATCGAGCAGACGCCGCAGGACGCCGCCGCCTCCTGGAGCCGCGTCATCGAGGCGCTGACCGGCGAACTGACCCTGGATGCGACGCAGGACGCCTTCCTCACCACCCGCAAGCTGGCTTTCGACCGCGAGAATGGCGCCGCGCTGATTACCTCGCTCTCCATGGCGCGCGACAATGCCCGCCAGGTGCGCGAAGCATTGTCCAACGAAGTGTGGGAAAATCTCAACCGGCTTTACCTGCGCCTGGCGCCGGTGACGATGGATTCCATCTGGGTGCATACCCCCGCCCGCCTGTTCCGCGAGGCGCTGGAAGACATGCATGCGCTGGAAGGCGTGACCTATTCCACTCTCAGCCATGGCGAAGGCTGGTACTTTCTGGAACTGGGCAAGCATATCGAGCGCGCCCAATTGCTGGGCCGGTTGCTGGATGTGCATTTTCGCGGGCCGCGCGACGGCAGCCAGAACATGCCAAAATATTTCGACTGGTTGGTGCTGCTGAAGTTCTGCACCGCCTTTGAACCTTACACCAAGCTCTATACCGCCTCGATCCGGCCGCAGAAGATTGCCGAATTCCTGTTGTTCGATCCGGAATTCCCCCACTCCGTCCGTTTTTCTGTGGACCGCGTCACCGATGCGCTGGCGCGCGTTGCCCCGGGCGCACCGCCGGCGCGGCGCGCCGCCGTCGAGCGCCTGGCCGGGCGGCTGAAGGCCAGCGTGGATTTCGGCCAGATTGACGACCTCATGTCGGGCGGCATTGCCGGCTTCCTCGCCGACATCACCCGCCAGTGCGAAAAGATTCACGAAACGCTGTATGCGTCCTACATTACTTATGGCGCGGAGACAGTTCTCTGATGTTTTATTCCATCCGCCATATCACCCGTTTCCGCTACAGCGCCCCGGTGCGGGAATCGGTGATGGAATTGCGCATGCAGCCGCGTTCAGAAGGACCGCAGACCTTGCGATCCTTCCAGATCGCCACCAATCCGCGCGCCCAGCTTTATGCCTATACCGATCACCTGGGCAACGCGGTCTATCATTTCAATCTGCTGCGTGAGCATGAAGAATTGCGCATCGAGGCGCAGGCCGTGGTCGAACTGGGCGCCTTTCCCGCCTATCCCGAAAAACTCGATGCGCTGGAATGGGGCCGCTACAACAATTACAATCTCAGCGACGATCATTTCGACATGCTGGGGCCATCGAAATTCGCCCGCCTCTCGCCCGAGCTTCTCACCTTCATGAAAATTGCCGAACTGGAAAAGCCTGAGGGCGATCCGCTGACCGCGATGAAGCGGCTCAATCGCGCGGTTTACGATTCCTTTGAATATGAATCCGGCATCACCGAAGTGCACTCGCCCATCGAACATGCCCTGCGCGAACGGCGTGGCGTCTGCCAGGATTTCGCGCATATCATAACCACCATCGCGCGCGCCTGGGGCGTGCCGACGCGCTATGTCTCGGGCTATATGTATCACCGCGGCAACAAGGATCGTTCCGGCGCCGACGCGACGCATGCCTGGGTGGAATCCTATCTGCCGTCGCTGGGCTGGGTGGGCTTTGATCCCACCAACAATATTATGGCGGGCGAGCGCCATGTCCGCGCCGCGGTGGGCCGCGATTATTCCGATGTGCCGCCGACCCGCGGCACTTACAAAGGCGTGGCGGAAAGCGAGCTTTCCATTTCCGTCGGCATCGAGCCTACCCAGGCGCCGGTGCGGCATGAGGATTTCCTCAAAGTGGCGCGGCCGATGCCGTCACCGGCCACCCATTCCATGCCGGAACGCCTCTATCACCACCAGCAACAACAGCAGCAGCAGTGACCAAGCGGCGCAAACGGGAGATCACCGGCAAGGTGACGGTGGACGGCGTGGTATTATGCTGGGAAATCCGCAGCGAGCCGCAATGGAACACCACCGACGGCGATATCGGCATGCGCCTGACGGTTGAGGCCGAGGGTGTGATTACGACCAGAAATCCGCTGGCGCCGAAAAACAAGGCGCATCGCCAATTGATCCTGGAATATCCCTTCGAGAAGCGGCAGAAAAAAACCTCCCGCTTTCCCGATCGGCCCAAGATCGAACCGGAAGCGCTGATCGCCGACATCAAGCTGGCCATCGAGGCCGGCTTTGAGCCGCTGTCGCGCGGCCGCGCCTTCGTCTTCGCTTTATACGATGAAGAAGACGCCTGACGCGCGCTGGCCTTGTGGCTGCCACCCGCCGTCGCCAGGAAATTCCACAACCCGCACGACCGCGTCGATCCGGCTTAACGAATCCTTGCTCGGAAGCGGGATTGCCTTGGCCATGTTTATCAAGCTCTTCCGGGCCAATTTGGCTGTCATCAAGGCGCTTCATGTTTAAGCATCCGTGAACAGAAACCGGCAAAAGGCCAAGCATTTGTTAACCGTGCGCCCCTTAGGGTGGCGGTGATTGAAAATGAAAGTAGGCCCCCCATGCCGCTGAAACTGTCGCTGAAGCCTGGCGAGAAATTCGTGCTCAACGGCGCGGTGCTTGCCAATGGCGACAAGCGCACCAGCCTTGTCATCCAGAACAAGGCCTGTGTGCTGCGCGAAAAAGACATCATGCAGCCCAAGGACGCCAAAACCCCGGCCCGCCGCGTTTATCTGGCCATCATGATGATGTACCTGGACGACGCGGCCAATGAAGAGCCGTACAATGAATTTGCGCTGCGCATGACTGAGTTCATGGGCGCCATCCAAAACCGCACCGTGCTTGCCGCTTGCGTGGACATCAGCCGGGACGTTGTCGAGGGCGCTTTTTACAAGGCGCTCATTTCGTGCCGGAAATTATTCGATTTTGAACAGGAGCGCCTGAACTATGACCCTGAAGAGCTATCAAAGCGTACAGCGCGCGGTTGAAGACCCGCGCGCCACGGAATATCGCCTTTTCGGGCAGGTCACCGGCGCACTGATCAACGCCAAATCCGGCAACGCCCAGGGCGCTCCGCTGGTGGAAGCGGTTGACTGGAACAAGCGGCTGTGGCGCACCCTCGCTGCGGACTGCATGGACGACCGCAACACCCTGACTGAAGATGTGCGCGCCAAGATCATTTCGCTGTCGCTGTGGGTCGGCAAATATTCCCGCAGCGTGACGCGGGAAAAAGCGTCGCTGGATCCGCTGATCGAGATCAACCGCACCATCATGCAGGGGTGACCTGACTGGGTCTTTTTGTACCAAGCGGTTTGATAGAAACTGACTTGGAAAGGAACCTGGTTATGCCGAAGAA
>Ga0118677_10007331_pt1 | contig 18255 bp, 12 predicted proteins | sample AliMusrvi5mmetaG_FD_86154 | JGI IMG/M metagenome (GOLD analysis project Ga0118677, IMG submission 86154) | reverse complement strand
GGTTCTGCGGTCGCACCGACGATTGCTGGTAGTTACTCTGTGGTTGGAAGCGTCAGCGACGCGAACTACGCTGGTTCTGCTGTCGGCACGCTCGTCATCACCGGCAGCATCGTCAAAACAAGCGCCACTGTGATTCTTGGAGGTCTAGCTCAGAGCTTCGATGGCACTGCGAAAGCAGCCACGGCCACCACAAGTCCCGCCGGCCTCAGCGTCACTTTCACCTACAACGACTCCCCGATCGCGCCTACAACTGCTGGCACTTACACCGTGGTCGCCAGTATCAACGATCCGAAGTACAGCGGCAGCGCCAGCGGCACCCTTTTGATCGCGCCAACTGCCGCAGCAGGCTACGTGCCGTTGGGAATCCTAGGAATCCCTGAACCTGGTTTTGGTATCAGGGAACAGGCACCTCCACCGCCGAGCGCTTGGCCCGGCGCCGCTGCTACAGGCAGTTACTACATCGACAATACCCATCCGCTGGCAACAGATGCTTCGAACGCAAACGGCTACCCGAACAAACCGCGTCTTACGATTCCAACAACTTTGACCGTTCAAGCCGGCACTTTGGTTGAGATCCACGGAGGCCCTTACCTCGCATCGGCCACAGCCTATGCCTGGAGGGTTATCTCTTCTACCACCAACCGACCCACCGCTAAAGCACCGGCATATATACGCGGCATCGGCCATCCGGTGATCGGAGTTTCCCAAGCGGCGATTGATGCAGGGGCGTCTGCTAGAATTGAATGCGGGAATGTGGCTGGTTCCGGGTTGCACTACACGATCTTTGAAGGCATTCATTTCGTAAGGATGCAATTGGGCATCGACGGCTGGGACTGCCAATACCTGGCCGTCCGAAATTGTGAAGCTAATGGACATTACAGTGTGCCATTCTCAGTCAATCCACCGGCAGACAAGGTGGTGAACGGGGTGACTTATCAAGGGCACATTCACGACATCGTTTTTTACAACAATCTCATTCATGATACGGCATATTGGAATGACATCTCGAAAGATTGGGATTATCACGGCATCAGTGTGGCGACTTTTGGTCGCACGTACCCAACTGACCTTTTTAATGTTTGGGTGTTGGATAGCACGTTCTATCATTGCAGCGGAGACTCTGTTCAGGTCAACGGAAACACTGCTGGCAACGCAGCACTTCACCACATCTATATCGGACGGAACATAGCTTGGCAAAACCGTCAATCAGGATTCTGGTGCAAGCAAGCGAGTGATGTAATCATGTCGCAGAACACGGTCCACATGATGGATGTCCAAGGCGCGGGCTTAACAGGCACCGGAATAGGTTCCCAGTATGGCGCGGACCGGTTATGGCTCCTGTATAATCATATATATGACTGCGGTTACGGATTCAGGCAGTCTGATACTACTGGAGCCGAAGGCCGCGATGTCTATTACATTGGGAATTACATTCACGACTTGCACCAGATCTCAAATGCGGGTCATTGGGGAAGTCCCGAAGGTTGGGGAATATCGCTCTGGTCTGGATCATTGAATCGTCATATCATTGCCAATACCATTGCCAATGTTTATGGTGGTATTGAGACGATTCAATTAGGCCCGGTGGATGCGCAAGACAACCTCATCTACAATCTTAAACCGAACATATATCCTGGTACTTTTGGCACTTATAGAAGTCACATCGAGTGCAACGCTACTGGTAATGGGCTCGCTGTGGATTACACGAATAGCCTGCTCTATGGGGTGGTTGGAGGTGCGTCACAGCAAGCCAGAATCAATTGGCTTGGTACCCAATACACCAGTTTGGCAGCCGCACAAAAGGCTCTCGGGAAATTGGAAAATGGCATTGAGGCAGATCCGTTATTGATGGACGGTTCGAAATTGGGGGAAAAGAGCCCCGCAATCAACAGAGGATCGGTATCGGATGTGTATCAGACATTTCAAGATTTGTATGGTATAGATATCCGGAGAGGCTTTGACGGTGGGCGGCGACCGATCGGCTCTGGATGGGACATTGGCGCGATCGAGTATTCATCCGCAACCCCAGGGAAGCCATCCTATGGTGGGCCAGTTGGACCATAAAGGATTTCTAAACAAGTCATGATTCGATCAGTGATTAGAAAAATTAGAAAATATCTGGGTATCCTGCCGAGCATGCAAGACCGTATCAGGGAACTTAGGTTATTAGGAATGGTAATCGGTGAAGATTGTCATTTGGCATCGGATGTTGAAGTTGAGGAGCCTTGGGCGTCTCACATCACCTTCGGTAATGAAGTCACCGTGGCGCGGGGGGTTCGCTTCATCTCTCACGACGCCAGCATGTGGCGGTCTGTGGGGGCGACGCGTGTAGGGGTTATCGAGGTCGGGAGTCGTTCCTTCATTGGTGCGTTTTCCATTGTGATGCCGAATGTCCGGATTGGCGAGGGAACGATTATTGCTGCCGGTAGCGTTGTTACACGTGACATCCCGGCTGGGGTGGTGGCTGTCGGAAACCCCGCGAGAGTCATAAAGAGAACTTCAGCATTGCAGGGGAAAACAAAAGCCAAGTTGACGCACACACCGTGTTTTGGCGAGGAATACCGAATGAAGTGCGGTGGCACGGTTGCCATGCGCAAGTCCATGCTCAAAGCAGCACCAAACGGAGAATCTTACATAGTGAGAAGTGATACGAATTCCAGTGGGAAGTAGCAGAGAGAAGAAATCAGTTGATAATGGATATTTCTTGCGGCTTTGATCGTCCCATGTGGATCAATTCCTTGATCTATTCAAGCGTCATTTCTCGGTATCTCCGTGTTCATCTACTTCCGCTCCAAAGCTAGTGCTGTCAGTTCTTGGTAGTAGCATCATGAAGGTAGTCCTGTTCACCCGTTATCCGCCGACGCCTCAAAATCCGCGGGGTGGCGTGGAATCCGTCGCTGTGGTTCTGGTGCGGGCACTGGCGGCCATGAACGATCTGGACGTTCATGTGGTGACCTTGGAACAGGGCCGTGCTGCGGTGGTGGTGGAAACCCACGATGGAGCGACTGTCCATCGGCTATCCGACTCGCGCTGGCCTCAAATTTGCGACGTGTTGTGTGGGCCGGGTCGGCACCGTTTAATCGAATATATCCTTGCTTTGCAGCCCGACATTCTTCATTCTCATGAGACTCATGGCTTGATGCTGGGCGATCTGCCGATCCCGCAGGTCTTTACGGTGCATGGCTTCGACGCAGAGAATCTCTCGGCCGATGCGGCGCGGTTTGCCGGGCTGCGATCGCGATTGTGGGGCATGGTGGAACGCCGCGGACTGGCCCGGCAGCGTCACATCATTTCCATTACGCCGTACGTACGCCGAAGGATCGAGCCAATGACCCATGCCACAATCCATGACATCGAAAATCCGGTGGATGAACGATTCTTTGCGGTCATTCCCGCCCCTCGAGATCAGCGCGTACTCTGCGTGGGTTGGCTCAACGAGCGCAAAAATACGCTGGGGGCAATCGAATCTTTCGCCCTAGCCGTTTCCTGCGGAGCTTCGGGTACGTTGGTCATCGCCGGCCAAGCTAAGGAGTCAAGCTATCAGCAGAAAGTCCTGCATACCATCGCCCGTCACGGTCTCACCGATCGGGTTGAACTTTTGGGCCATATCGATCACGTGCGGCTGATGGAGGAGTTGGGCAAATCCACAGTGTTGCTTCTGCCGTCGAGGCAGGAGAATTCACCCATGGCTATCGCCGAGGCGATGGCGGCCGGGTTGCCGGTCATTGCCTCCAACTGCTGCGGAATGCCATATATGGTGACCGAGAATCAGACCGGATTTCTGATCGATCCAGAGGACGTGGGACAGATATCCGACCGCTTGACGCGGTTTCTCAAAGACCCCGCAACTGCCCGGCAGATGGGTCTGGCTGGGCGGCGGATGGCCGAGCAGCGCTTTGCACCGCGGCAGGTGTCAGAGCAAACACGATTGGTGTATCGAGATGTTGTGAGTGCACATGCTCGCTTTAACCATGAATATGTAAATTCCTGATATTTGGGAGAAAGCCCACCATGAAATCAGCGACCACATTCTTTACTGAGGATACTGAACAGTTTGCAGCCAATTACATGCTCAAGCCCTCCTTCGGTGATCGTCTCAATCTGTTTCGGATGGCAGTTGAAAGATCAGTGTCCCCTCCGGCAAAGGTGTTGGATTTTGGTTGTGGCCCCGGGGTGATTGCATCCGCCGTGGCACGTTTGAGTTACGATGTGCTTGGTATCGACGGTTCAGTGGGTATGGTTCAGAAATCAAATGCAGATGCGACTGCTGCCGGGTTGAATAACTTGCGATTTGAGTTGATGGAAGCAGGATCTGCAAAATTCTCCTCATGCTCATTCGACGTTATCATCTGTTCCAGTGTCCTCGAATACTTACCGGAAGATATGGCTGTTCTTGGTCATCTGGTTGATGCTCTGAAATTAGGAGGATCCTTGCTTGTGTCTATTCCGAATGCTTGGAGTCTCATTGGGATGACAGAGCGGACAGTGCGTTGTATGCGCCGGCTCTGCCGTCTAAATATTGGACGCCATTATGAATATTCTCTCCGCCACTACTCGCCTGCACGGTTCGGCGACCAGTTGTCATTGCTAGGATTGGAAATTCAACATCGGACTTCGTACGAGTTTCCATTGTTTAGGCATGCGGGCATTCGTATCTCCCGAAATCAGAGCTTGGGGGCAATGATTCTGTTCGAGGCCCGTCGCAGCCGGTTTGTGTGAATAGTTGGCATTTCCGGTATGTGCAATTACGGTATCTAATGTCAAGAACACCCATACATATACTTATCGTTCGTGATCGGGCTTCGGCGGGTGGTGGTATTTACAATTATTACCAGGCAGTGAGAAGACATCTCGGGGTGAGCCATCGGTTTATCGATGTCGGCCGACCTCACAGCTATTATGGTACTGAAAAAGGTGGTTGGCTTGCTCGAATGCCAGCACCTGTGAGACTGGTATTTGATTGGCTGAACCTTGTACTCATGATGACCCGATGGCGGGGACTTGTGCTTTTGAACGCATGCCTGGATCCTGTTGAACTGCGATCGCTGAGACGCGATGCGGTGAATCTCTGCCTAGCCAAGCTGTTTCGTCGTCCTGTGATTGTCTTTTGGCGCGGTTGGGACAACGGGGCCTGTGGCACTGCGGAGTTTCCTTCTGGCAACTGCGGTTGGATGAGCCGGGTCTATCGACTAGCTGATGCTCATATTGTACTTGCAGGCAATTTTCGAGATGACCTGCTGCGTTGGGGATTCCAAAGTCCAGTTTACCTAGAAACTACAGTCGTGGCGGATTCCATTCTTGATGGAGGCGTAGTGTCGAATGCCGTTGTTCATACCGGAATGTTTCGATTGCTGTTCCTTTCACGCATCGAGGTGGCGAAGGGGGTCTTAGAACTACTGGATGCCTTCGCCTTGCTTAATGAGTGCCAACCGGGACACTACCATCTAACCATCGCTGGGGACGGCCCGGATCTGGGACTTATGAAGCTACGAGCCTCGGAACTTGAGTTGTCGAACATTGATTTTACCGGGTACGTGGAGGGTAAAGATAGGACATCTTGCTACGCCGCTGCGGATGCCTTCTGTTTTCTAAGCTACAACGAAGGGATGCCCAACGCGGTGCTGGAGGCGATGGCAATGGGCTTGGCCTTAGTTTCGAGCGATGCGGGTGGCCTGAAGGATATTCTTGAAGATGGGTTGAACGGATTTATCGTCACGCAGGACCGCTCTAGAAAGGTGGGCCAGCGGTTTGCTCCTGCGGATGTGGCAGATAGGATCAAACGCCTAGACGCCTCGGGTGAGTTATGCCGAAGGATCGGTAGGTACAACAGGCAGTTCGCTCGGGAGCGGTTTGCGGCACCTAAGGTCGCCTCAAGGCTCGAAGCAATTTACTGTGATGTCCTCGGACTTGACGTCACCGGGTCACCACTTCTGGCGCGTCGTCAGGGCGATAAGCCATAAGCTATTACGGGTGAATGTGTTAGCTAATGGATTTCGGGCTATTACCCTACACCGCTGGGTGTGTATAGCGAGAAGATCACACCATGACTACGCAGACAATTCTATGCCCGGTCCTAGATTTGAGAGTCCATAGAAGCTAATAATGAGATGATCAAGAAGAGGCAATTAATATTGTCGGTTGACTACGAGATCTTCGGTAATGGCAGTGGGGATGTGCGGCGGCATGTCACCGGTCCGACCGAGCGGATGGCTCGAATATGCGAAAGATTTGGTATGACCTTGACGGTATTTTTTGAGGTGGAAGAGTACTTGGCGTTTGAACGTGAGCGGGATAAGCTCATGGACGCATGGGGTTACGATCCGGCGGCGGAGATCCGTGCGCAAGCGATCGATCTGATCCGCCGTGGCCACGACCTTCAACTTCACATACACCCAGAGTGGATGGGGACGGTCTTTGAGAACGGGCAGTGGCTCTTGAAGCAGCACAAGCAGACTGTGGACAGCCTGTTCGAGACAACGCCGGAGGTTTCAAAGTTCATAGGTGAGCGCAAGGCAGTTATAGATGAATTTTATGAGACTGCTGGCAGTTTGAAGAGAGTGCAAGCTAACCGATGCGGGGCTTTTTGTGCCCAGCCGGGAGGAAAGTTGTTGAGGGCGTTGGCGGAGAACGGCATCGTGATCGATAGCTCTCTGGTTAAGGGGTTGGTTCGGCGAAACGAGAACGGGCCTCTGGATTTCACAGGTGCACCAGACGGGCGACGGCATTGGCGGGTGCTTACGGATATAGCACGCGAGGACGAGGACGGCCTGGTTACCGAGATTCCGATCTATTCACAGATGGGGCGACGCATTCAGCAACTGACGCCACGGCGCCTATTGGCCAAATTTTCCAAATCCGTTCCGAGTAGAACGCGGCACGATATGTTGAACCAACTCAGCATAGGTAGAACGCCGGCCAGCGTGCTTCGATTCCTTGTCCAGCGATTCCCAATTAAGTTGGATTTCCATAACATGTCATCAAGGCAGATGCTACGCTGGATTAGGAACGTTCCACCAATGCCCGAGGGGGATCTGGATTTGATCGTCCTGATCGGCCACAGTAAGGAACACAGGAATGACGCAGACTTCGAGCGCTTCCTCGCAGGGGTGGCTGCGGACCCGGGTCTAGTGGTGGTATCAATGACCGACGTGGCTGAGATGTTAAGAAAGTGTGAGATGAGTCACCCAATCTGAATGAGAAATCATCACAACGGTATGAACTCCTACCAAAGACTGAAACAGGATTTAGTGAAGTCACCCCGGACATGGTTGGTGACGGGCGTGGCTGGATTTATCGGTTCGAACTTATTACTCGAGTTGCTCCGCTGTGGTCAACGGGTGGTTGGAATAGATAATCTTTCAACTGGACATCGAAGAAACCTTGAGGAAGTGAGGGATGTAGTGGGAAGCGTTCTTTGGGCGAACTTCAACTGGCATGAAGCGGATATTACCGAGGTGAAGTCATGTCGAAAGGCATGCATTGGCGTTGATATTGTGCTTCACCAGGCGGCCTTGGGATCGGTTCCCCGATCAATTGTGCATCCGGAGATTACTCACCACAACAATGTAACGGGCTTCGTGGCAATATTGGTGGAAGCCAAAGATGCCGGTGTCAAGCGCTTTGTTTATGCGTCTAGCAGTTCTGTATATGGGGATCATCCCGCGCTTCCGAAGATCGAGGATCAGGTTGGGAATTGTCTTTCTCCGTATGCGGCGTCAAAGAAGGTGAATGAACTGTATGCAGCAGTTTTCTCTAAATGCTATGGGATCGAATGTATCGGTCTTCGCTACTTCAATGTTTTTGGTCCACGGCAGGACCCGCAGGGGCCGTATGCGGCAGTGATTCCGAGGTGGATCGAAGCAATGTTGAGCGGAAAAGAGGTAGTGATCCATGGTGATGGGGAAACCAGTCGGGATTTCTGCTATGTTGAAAATGTTGTACAGGCAAATTTGCGTGCAGCTACTATCAGTAATCCAGAAGCGTTGAACACCATCTACAATGTGGCGGCCGGTGGACGGACCTCTCTCAACGAACTGTACGTAATGCTCAGGAACCATCTGATCAAGGAACGGCCAGATCTGACTGATTCGGCCCCGGTTTACGCTGACTTCCGCCCTGGCGATATTCGCCACTCTAACGCCGATATCGGCAAGGCACGGGGCGCGTTGAACTATCAACCTACCCATCAAATAGCCGCAGGGCTGGTTGAAGGGCTCGAGTGGTATTTGGAGAATTCGGTATCGGTGCGAACTGGCGGTAGGCAGAAGACGCGAGAGGGGAGCTGGGGAGAGGAAAATCGGACCTACGGACTCCTCTCTTACTGACCCCTGATTCCCATGACTATACAGCCTGTAAACAATCTCGCCTTCGACGAGGGAGGTGACGTCCTTCTCAAAGCGTGCGAGCGGTTTCTTGCATGGCTCGATCAGGTGGGTTACGAGAGCTACGACCCCTATGATATTTGGGGGACCCGCTATGGATTGTGGTCGAGGAAGGTTTATTACTCGAAGAAATGGCTGGGAATTCCGCTGGTCGCCCCGCTGGTGGCAATGGAGTTGAATTGCCCGTCGCTTCGGGCCTTGTTTGTCGAAAAGGAGCGTTTCGCGACGGCCGACGCGCAGATCCTGCTGGGCTTGCTAAATCTGTATAGGATAGTAGGATGGCGGAAGTATCTTGAACGAGCTGTGGCATTGGGCAAGGAGTTGCTTGCGTACTCGATTTCAGATTATAGTGGGCCTTGCTGGGGCTACCCCTTTGACTGGCAAAATTCCAAAGACGCAGTCTGGCCGAAGAACACGCCATATATCACCTGCACACCTTATTGCTATGAGGCGTTTTTGGGTCTGTTCGTGGCTACTGAGGAAAGGAAGTATCTGGAGATTGCGATGGGTATCGCGGAATTTGTCTATAAAGATATATTAAGTATTCAGACAGGGCCAAACTCAGCGGCTGGAAGCTACTCGCCGTTTGACAAGCGCCAGGTGGTCAACGCGAGCGCCTATCGGGCGTATGTGCTGATGGATGCCGGGCAACGCTTCGGGCGACAGGATTATTTGAAGACTTCGAGGGAAAATCTCAACTTCGTACTCGTCTCCCAGGAGGAGGATGGTTCGTGGATGTATGCGATGAACGAGGCAAAGAGCTATATCGACAATTTCCACACATGCTTCAACCTGAAGAACTTGTTCAAGATTTACCGGATCGAGCCAGACGTCCGGATCGAAACCTCGATTCGGCGAGGCTTCGCTTACTATCTGCAGAATTTGATTGACTCTGGTGGCAATCCCAAGCCCTTTGCTGTCAAGCCAAGGATGCAATTTGCTAGAATTGAAATGTATGATTTTGCAGAGGCCATTACGTTAGGATCTATGATCGGGGACATGGTTCTGGATGCGGGTGCGTTGGCACGGAGTCTTGCGGACAAGTTGATTCAAGAATACCAACTGCCTGATGGGCATTTCGTAACGCGTGTCTTTCGTGGCGGGTTCCGCCATTGCTTCCCATTTCTCCGGTGGCCGCAGGCCCAGTTGTTCTATGCTCTGACGAATCTGCTGAAGACACAAGACAGCAAGACCCAAGAAGCAAGATAAGAGGGGCAGGGGCGATTGATCGGTCGGTTGCTTCTGATATTCTGGTGGTTGAGGGATGGGGTCCGGATTATGGAAGCCCAAGCGCACACGGACTGGTCGACCGTACCCTCTATTTGCTTCAGTTCAAGCAAGCTGTTTTATCCCTAGCAATCACCTGCCCTCATTCGTCCATGGAAGAATCACACATATTGCCAGAGACGGAGGTTGAGTTTGGACTGGGCAACGCTGTTGGACATGCGGACTGGTGGTCTGACCGCAGGCTGATGATGTATGGTTTGTATGTGGGGATCTTGTCGCTGGCGTGCAACGGGCCGCTGATATCACTGGGGCGCTATGCGCTGAAGAAGGATCTCCACTCGTACATTCTGTTGATCCCGTTGGTCTCGTTTTATCTGGCGTCGCTCAAGCACGCTACCCTGCTGCGGAAACAGCGCGGATCGGCGACTTGGGCGGTGGGGTGGGCTTTGATATTTGCACTAGCGGCCGCTGGCTTGTTTTTTGAATCGGATCTAACTGGTGCCGATCCATGGAGTCAGAGTGCCGCGATGACGCAGGCGGCTGCCTGTTATGCGCTGCTTTTGGTAGCAGGCGGCTTTGCTTTCCTCGGGATTTCGTGGATGCGATTGCTTGCATTCCCTTTCGCATTTCTGGTGTTTATGGTGCCGCTGCCCGACAACGCTTTGGTGTATTTGGAAGACTTGCTGATGCGTGGCTCGGTGGGCTTGACGCATATCCTATTTCAATTGACAGGAACGCCCGTATTTCGCGACGGACAGGTAGTGGAATTGCCGGGCATGACACTCGAGGTAGCCCGTAATTGCAGCGGGATTCGCTCTTCGTTGGTGCTGTTCATTACCAGTTTGATCGCCTCATATTTGTTTCTTTCCTCGACATGGCACCGTTGTCTGCTGATGGCGATAGTAATTCCATTGGGAATCATCCGCAATGCCATCCGGGTGCTGGTTATCGGACTGCTCTGTGTGAACATCGGGCCGCACATGATCGATAGTTGGATCCACCACCAGGGCGGTCCGTTGTTTTTTTCTTTATCGCTGGCCCCGCTGTTCTTGATGGCAGTCTGGTTTCGTCTGCGTGAGACTCGGGCCAGAACAAGATAGCATAATCGCCAGAGGGATCCCCAACTGAGGCTTTCTAATGATCCGCCTTCGTCATAAATTCATAATTCAAGGATTTCGTATCTTTGATCAGATCATCCTGGTCTGCGTTTTCATACTATTGGTGGGGTTTATTCAGGAGAGAGGGCACTTCGATTTTATCAGAGAAGTATTGGAGAAGAGCTACCAAGCTTACGAAGGACTTGCGATGATCGGCGTACTTTTCGGCTGGTTTTTCATTTTCAATAAGCTGGTCCACTACGATGCGAGCCGGTTCACGACGCTGAAAAGCCAGGCGATTGAGATTGCCAAGGCTATGACTGTAACCAGCCTGTTGCTGCTGTTAGCCGGAGCGATGTTCTACATCCAGATGGTGACGCCCTTGGTGGTGTCCTTGTTCTTGCTTATAGCGACGGCCCTGCTGATTGGCAACCGGGTGGTGGTGCGATTTTTCCTGGGAACCCTTAGGCGAAGCGGGCGCAATGCCCGCCACCTTTTGATTATCGGCGATACAGACAAGGCGATTGATCTAGCGGAACGGATCGAGACCCGCCGAGAGCTTGGATATGAGATTGAAGGTTTTCTCTTCGATGACGGCGGCAGCGCCGGGCATCTGAGTCAGATCGAGGCACGCTGGAAAGTCTTAGGGCCCGTCAGTAACCTGCGGCCATTGCTGAAGAAAGGCGTGATCGATGAAGTGCTATTTTGCCTGCCACTTCGGGACAACTTTCCACTGGCTTGCGACGTGGTGGGGCTTTGCAACGACCTCGGTGTAGTGGTGAGGCTGGTACCGGATCTCAAAAATGTGCAGATGCTTTCGCGGACCCAGGTGGAGGTGCTCGAAGGAGACCAAGTAGTGACGTTCTTCCGGGAGAACCTGTTGTTCCAGTTGTTCGTCAAGCGGTTGACGGATTTCTTCGGTTCGGCGTTGTTACTGATTTTGCTGAGTCCTCTGCTGCTGGTAACGGCGGTATTGGTGAAGTTCTCAAGTCCTGGCCCGGTGTTCTTCGGCCAAGAGCGGATCGGAATGAACAAGCGCAGGTTCAGGTTGCTGAAGTTTCGTTCGATGGTAGTCGATGCGGAGAATCGGAAGAAAGAATTGGTGCACCTCAACGAGATGGATGGGCCGACTTTTAAAATCCGCAAGGATCCGAGGGTGACACAGATTGGGTCGATTCTGCGCAAGCTCAGCATCGACGAATTGCCGCAACTAATCAATGTGTTCAAGGGGGAAATGAGTTTGGTCGGGCCCCGTCCACCACTGTTGAGCGAAGTTGATCTTTACGACTGGAGCGATCGCCGCCGTCTTTCCATCAAGCCCGGGATCACCTGTCTGTGGCAAGTCAGCGGGCGTAACCAACTGACCTTCGAAGAGTGGATGGTTTTGGATCGTAAATATATCGACAACTGGTCCGTTTGGCTAGATCTGAAGATATTGCTAAAAACCATTCCTGTAGTTCTGACTGGAAAAGGAGCTTTCTGATATGAGTAATTATGCAACGAGACGAGTTGAGTTTCTGGGTTGTCCGCTGGATTGCGTGACCAGTGATGAATTACTGATAGAGCTTACGGAATCAATCCGAAGTTGGCAACCTGAGAAAGTCATCCAATTTGTCAACGCCAACAAGGTGGCAATGGTCCGGAAGGAACCGTGGATGAGCGATGTTCTCGAGCGGGCCGATTACGTGCTGGCAGATGGTCAGCCGATGTTACCGATGGCGGCGATGCTAGGGATCACGATACCGGAGCGGATCGACGGCATCGGACTGATGCACAAGTTGCTGAAGCTAGCAGACCGTGAGGGTTTCTCTGTCTATTTGTTGGGAGCAAAGCAGGGGGTCGTCGAGGAGTGCGTGCGACGGATCGGGGTAGATTTTCCTGGGGTACGGATTGCAGGCTATCGGAATGGATATTTTTCAGAAGCTGAGATCCCCGCTATTGCTGGGGCCGTGTGTGAGGCATCACCGGATTTTCTATTTCTAGGTATGGGATCTCCGCTGAAGGAGCAGTTGGCGGACGAATGGAAGGAGCAACTTGGAGCTCGGGTCATTCAGGGGGTTGGCGGGAGTTTCGATGTGATAGCTGGTAGGGTGAAACGCGCACCCCAGTGGATGCAACGCTGCGGCTTCGAGTGGTTCTACCGGGTGTTGCAGGAACCTCACCGGATGTTTTGGCGCTATGTGAGGACCAACGGAACGTGCATCTGGGTCTTCATAGGAGCTGTCGGCAACCGTTGGTGGACGCCGCGCGGCCAGCGACGAATTTATCAGGACGGTGTGGTACCTCCACTCTGATTTATTTCAACCAGTCAACTCGGGATCCTAAATTGCAATGAGCATTGGCGATAGCACATAAGGGAGGGATGGCATTGGATTTTACGGTCGTGTGAAACGTAGGGAAATAAAGCGCCGTGCCGGGTTGCCCGAGGTGAGAGGATCGGTCGCCTGCATTGTCTGCATTGGTCCGTCGGCAACCATTTCCAAGAGGCAAGGGTTCCAGTGGATCATGTCGTCCGATGACTCTGCTGCATAAAGTACATCTGGCAATCCACGAGGTCGAGTAAAGGTTAGGACGAGGCCACCTCCGTTTTTGACTGCGGCCAGCGGTGGCGTAAAGATAAGGGGATCGGCACCCAAAGCATATTCTGCCAAATTAACCAAGCCGTCCCCATCGGGATCCGCGTCGTCGGCCGCCAAGCCTGCGGCAATCTGTTTGGGGCTAAAGCATCGTGCTCGCCATGCAGCGAGCGATTCCGGTGCATTTGACAGAGACGTAGCGGATTGCACTGTCACGGTGGTTGTATCGGTAAAATAGTTGCCGTTATCAGATGGGGTGAAAGCCACGCCTTGTGGGGTAGCGCCGATGGCGGGAATGGTTGTCGGCGAGATGAAGGCAAAGGAACCTGGCACCGAAGCCGCTCCACCGCTCAAGGTGGAACTGGCTAGGGACTGGCCATAAGTGATGGCGGTGGCCGTCGGCAGGTTAGTAATCACAGGCGTCGCCCGGAGTACCGTCACATTCACACTGATACTGACAATCTGATAGCTGGTAGTATCTGCAGGAGTGAATGTCACGCTTTGTGAGGCAGTGCCGGCGGCTGGGGCCGTAGCGGGAGTGGTGAAGGCGAAGGAACCGGGTACCGAAGCTATACCACCCATCAAGGTGGAATTGGCTAGGGTTTGGCCATAGCTAATAGCGGCGGATGTCGGTTTCGTCGTGATCACCGGTGGCGGTATGCTGCCTGCAGGCAGAACTGTCAAGTTGGCTGTCTGGGTGGTGATGCTCGTTGCGTTCAACCAAGCCGATAGGGTGTAGGTGCCACTGGCCGAAGTCTGCACGTTGGACAGAGTGAGAGACAATAGATTCGAGTTGGGAACCGCTACCCCATTGTGAAACCACTCTACGGTGAGCGGTCCGGTTGCGACAAGAGCCGCCGTCAGGGTGACCATTCCTCCTGTTGCGACGGCTTCGTTCTGTGGCTGACCGACCACGGTGATGACGTCGCCGCTGCGGGAGAGTGCGTCGCTTGGAATAAAATCCGGACTATTGACGATGACGATCCGGTCGAGCCAGATGTTATCGCGGCAGCGGAAGCGGATGCTGTGGGAACCCGGGTCGAGCAAATAGGCTTGAGCCACGCCGGGTGAGACTTGGATCCGGCTCCAGATCCAAGTGCTCATGAACGCCGCCGCTGGGGGGGAAGATTCACCATAGACATAGTAAATCTGTTCGGGCTCCTGATCGAGCGTCACAAACATCGAATCTGAACTAGCAGACGCTGCGAGGACGCGGCACCAGACGTAGTAGTTAGCGGCATACGGGGTGTCGAAGCTTAGCGTGGTGGCAGCAGCGGGATTCGTGGGTGATGCGGCAACTCCTATGGTGGTGCCATCAGTCATGATTTGCATCGGGGCGGTGAGCAACCCGTTCTCAGCCTCTAGGAGAATAGCACGACTTGCGGCGTCATAGGTAAAAGAAATTTCTGGAGAATAGCCGCTTTCCTCGCCGCTCGTGTTGTAAGAGGTAATTGCCAAGAAATATTCGGCACCCTGTGAGAACGCCGCAATGGTCACTTCGGTCACATTTCCCGTGTCGAGGTTTTGGTCATAGATCCCACTCTGAGTCCCCCAGTGAACCTTGTAGCCGCTCACTACCGGGTCGGGAACCGCCTCCCAACTGAAACGGGCCCGTCCCAATGTGCCGCCATTCACAGCGGAAACGCTGAGGAGAAACCCTAAAGCGAATAAGGCAGCCCGGAACGCACCACGTTTCCCAATACAAGCAATTCTTATAAATTTATTGAGAGTCAGTACTTGTTTATCAGCAATGTTGGTAATTGTGTTCTGCTGTACAGAAATTTCAGTGAGTATATTTACGTAATTCATGGTTATAGTACTAGCTTCGACAAGTGAGTAACGCAAGTGAAATACTGGAAAATACTTAAAAAAGTCATGGGGGCCTGCTCAATGAATGGAATAATTCATAAATCTAGCCAAATCTATCTATGTAAATTTGCGCAATGCGCAACAAAAATCTTCTCCGATGATCATTGTTCGTGCGGAAGGCGCATACCGCTCACGGTAGTCAGCGTGGATTTTCACGCAGGAGCGAGGTGTGCAGGCAACGAAGGAAAATAAGGTGATGCCCCTGTCCTTTCCGTGGTATGTAGGTGGGCTATGCCTCTGTTTCGGTGCGGTGGCGGTGGCATTGAGGCCGACGGCGCTGGCGAGCTGGTTGTTTTTAGTCGGAATGGTCCTGTTGGCATCTGATTCGGTATTGGATTGCCAGGTAGTATTGGCAGGGAGTCCATCGGAGCGGGGCGCATGGTTACGGAGGTGCATGCTGCTGAAATCCCTCGTCCCGGGTGTTTGGCTGGGTTTCAGCCTATTGTATGCGCGGGGCAAGCAAGACGAGTTATTGAATTACTGGAAGGGTTTATGGGTTGCCGCTTTGTTCGTGCCGGTGGGGTTGATGCTTGGTTTTCCGGAACGGGTGTTCGTGGCAGTGGAGTGCGGCGCAGGTATGACGATTCAACTGGGTCTAGCAGGAAAAATATGGGTGATGGTCGTGCTGATGGCTACGTTGGCGATTTTGGTCAATTTCGAGAAGACCTTCAGGGCCTCGGTGGGCATGACTCGCTGGAGGATCAAATACCTGATCCTCGGGGTTAGTTTGATCTTCGGAGTGAGGGTTTACACCTTGAGCCAGATGTGGCTGTTTTCGGGTTACCGTCCTGAGTTAACCAATCTAACACTCATGGCGCTGCTTCTCGGATGCATCCTCATCGGTGTCGGGCAAGTGCGATCCGGTTTCGGCGAATTCAATATATATCCTTCGCGGGCGGTGTTGCAGGGTTCGGTAACGGTGATTTTGGCGGGCGTCTATTTCGTGATCGTCGGTCTTTTGGCCAAATGGGTCGCTCTGCTGGGAGGAATAGCCAATTTCCAAGCACAGGCACTGGTGCTGTTGCTGGGTGTGGTGGGGGTGGCGGTCATGCTGTTGTCGGAGCGTTTCAGGATGGCTCTGCGGCGTTTCATCAGTCGTCACTTCAGACGGCCTGAACATGATTTCCGAAAAATCTGGACGGAGTTCACCCGGCGGACTTCTAGCGTGCTGGACGCGGCCACTTTGGGAAAAAATGCGGCTGAAGTCATAGCCGAAAGTTTCCATGTTCTTGGTGTTACCGTGTTCAGGATTGACCCTGAGACGTTGGAGGTACAGTGGCTGAATTCAACCGAGAAACGGGGAGGACTGAGCGGGCCGCCGATTCATGCAGGGAACTTGGTCGAACTCGTCAATTGCGGCCACCCGTTTGTCCTGGAGTCGGAACATGAGGCATGGGCAGAGGCATTGCGGGAAATTTGTCCTAATAAATTCCAACACGGTGGAAAACGCTTGGTGGTTCCGCTGGTGGCAGCAGAACGCTTGGTCGGGTTGATGGTACTGGCAGACCGTGTCAATGGCGTGCCATACAGCCAGGAGGAGCTGGATTTGCTCAAATGCATCGGCGTTCAGTTGGCAGGAGGTCTGCTGAATTGCACATTGAGTGACGAGGTATTGCAGGCCAAAGAGTTGGAGTCATTTCAAACGCTAGCGACTTTTTTCGTTCATGATCTCAAGAACGCAGCCACCGGATTGAGTTTGATGCTGCAAAACCTGCCGATCCACTTTGATGATCCCGAATTCCGTACCGATGCGATTCACGGTGTGGGACGGACCGTTGAGAGGATCAACCAATTGATCCTGAAGCTGAGCAGCTTGCGCCGAGAACTCCAATTGACCACGACCCCCTGCAGACTGGATCTGCTGTGCGCCGAAGTGCTCGACGGACTGGTTGCCACGATAGATGGGAAGAAACGTATGGAGCGGGACTTGCGACAGGTTCCAACACAGATGCTAGACCGGGAAGCGATGAGGAGCGTGGTGACAAATCTGGTTGCGAATGCCAGCGAAGCGCTCAATGGCGGCGGAAAAGTCAACGTGGTCACGCGAATGGAAGCTAACAGGGTGGAGTTCTCGGTTGCCGACAACGGCTGCGGAATGAGTTCGGAATTCGTCAAAACCCTGCTGTTCCGCCCATTCCATAGCACCAAAACCAATGGCCTGGGCATCGGCATGTTCCAGTGCAAAAAAATCATTGAAGCCCATGGCGGCAGCATCTTTGTGGAGAGCCGACCGGGAAACGGCACTCGCTTTACGATCCTCCTTCCACTTGGCATGAATTCCCAACCCAATCCACCCCTATCATGAAACCCAAAGTCCTGATCATCGACGATGACGAGGAAATCCGCACCCAAATGAAGTGGGCAGTGGCGGCTGACTACGAAGTGGCCGTGGCGGCCGACCGCCACAGCGCCTTTGATGTTTTTCGCAGGCAGCGTCCTGAGGTCGTGCTGCTCGACTTGGGGTTGCCGCCCAGCCCCAATAACACCGTTGAAGGCATGGCCACTCTGGCTGGGATGCTCACGCTCGATCGCTCAGCGAAAATCATCGTTATCTCGGGCCAGAGCGAGCGCGAGAATGCGGCCAAAGCGATCGGCGCGGGTGCCTATGATTTCCTCTGCAAGCCTCTCGACCTCGGGCAACTCAAGCTGCTGCTACAGCGCTGTGTTTATGTGACAAAACTCGAGCGGGATTATAGGCGCATGCAGGACGAGCAGCGACCGGACCTTTTCGAGGGCATGCTCGGCGGGAGTGATGTGATGCAGGAGGTTTTCAAAACCATAAGCAAGGTTGCCAAATCCAATGTCCCGGTCCTTATCCTTGGCGATAGCGGCACTGGCAAGGAAAGGGTGGCCAACGCGATTCACCGTAGGAGTTCGTTCAAGTCCGGGCCGTTCGTGGCGATAAACTGCAACGCAATCCCCGAAAACCTCATCGAAAGCGAATTGTTCGGATATGAGAAGGGTGCCTTTACCGGGGCTAACAGCCAACGAGTCGGCTTGGTTGAGACCGCTGCCGGAGGGACCTTGTTCCTCGACGAGATCGGCGATCTTCCGCCGGCACTTCAAGTGAAATTGTTGCGCTTTCTCCAGGAAAAGCGCATTCAG
>Ga0118677_10005420_pt1 | contig 18255 bp, 20 predicted proteins | sample AliMusrvi5mmetaG_FD_86154 | JGI IMG/M metagenome (GOLD analysis project Ga0118677, IMG submission 86154) | reverse complement strand
GGCGACCCCTACGGTGACCGTCACGTGCGCGTAGCGGCGGCCCCCGTGCCCGGCGAAGGCGCGCTCCGCGATGGCGCGGCGCAGGCGCTCCGCCACGACCAGCGCGCCCGAACCGGCGCCCAGTGCGGTTTCCGTCGAAGCATCGCCATCACAGGCGGCATTGGCGGCAACGGTGCCGGCGCCCAGCGCAATAACAGCAGCGGCGGCAATCTTTGCAAAATGATTCATAGCGAATCTCCTAAATCGCGGGGTTCCCCCCCCATTACAGGGACAGAAACGTACCGTTGTGGAGAAAGGTTCCATCCGCATTGGGGCATCATCAAGGCAACCCTCCCCCGCACGCGCATCCGCGCGCATTTGTGGGGGAGGTGGCGGTCCTTGGCGGCAGCGTAAGGACGGCCCTCGGGCCAGCGAAGCCGGAGGGGGCAATCAAAGAGCGGGATAGTCCGTATAACCCTGCGCTCCGCCGGAATAGAAAGTCGCCGAATCCCAGGTGTTCAGCGGTGCGCCGCCGGCGAATCGCTTCACCAGGTCGGGATTGGCGATGAACAGCTTGCCAAAGGCCACGGCATCGGCACGGCCTTCCGCCAGCGCTTTCTGGCCACTGGCCAGATCGAAACCTTCATTGACGATATAGGGACCGCCAAAGGCTTCCTTCAAAGCCGGGCCGATGCTTTCGGCATTGGCGATGGCGCGGGGACGGCCCTGGCTGTCCTGCAGCTTGGTGTCCGGACCGATCACCGCCTCGCGCGATGCGATCCAGCCGATCTTGCGCTTGCCCAGTTCGCGCGCGACATATTTGAACGTGCCCAGCCGGTCGCTGTCGCCCATGTCGTGGCTGTCCATGCGCGGGGCCAGGTGCATGCCGACGCGGTCGGCGCCCCACACATCGATGCAGGCATCGGTGACTTCCAGCATCAGCCTGGCGCGGTTCTCCAACACGCCGCCATATTCGTCGTCGCGCTTGTTGGTGGAGTCCTGCAGGAACTGGTCCAGCAGATAGCCATTGGCGCCATGGATATGCACGCCGTCGAAGCCGGCCTTCACCGCATTCTCCGCGCCATGCTTATAGGCGTGGATGATGCCGGGGATTTCCGACAGTTGCAGCGCGCGCGGGGTGACATAGTCCTTTTCGGGACGCACCAGCGAGACATGGCCCTTGGGACGCACCGCGCTGGGGGCTTCCGGGACCGCGCCGTTCAGGAACAGCGGATCGGAAATGCGGCCCACATGCCAGAGCTGCAACACCATCCTGCCGCCGGCGTCATGCACCGCCTTGACGACCTTCTTCCAGCCTTCGGTCTGCTCGTCCGACCAGATGCCCGGCGTGGCGGCATAGCCCACGCCCATCGCCGATACGGAGGTGGCTTCGGAAATGATCAGCCCGGCGGCGGCGCGCTGGACGTAATAGTCCCGCTGCAGATCGGTGGGTACGCGACCATCGGGCGTGGCGCGGCTGCGGGTCAGCGGCGCCATGATGATGCGATTGGGAAGCGATAGCGCCCCCAGCTTCAGGGGATCGAACAGGGTCGGCATGACAGCTCCAGCACTTCGATGACTGTCGAAGAGTTAGGCACCGCCCCGCCCGCCCGCAACCGCTAAGCCGTCAGGGTTTCAGGCCAACCGCCCAATCGCGTCAGTCAGCCGCACCGCCAGGGCCGCCGCCTCGGCGCGCTTTTCGCGCTGCTCGGCCAGCACCTCTTCCGGCGCCTTGGAGACGAACTGCTCGTTGGACAGCTTGGCGTCGAAACGGGTGATTTCGTCCTGCGCCTTCTTGAGGTCCTTCTCCAGCCGCGCCCGTTCCTTGGCGAAGTCGATGACATCGCCCAAGGGCAACGCGACCACCGCCTCGCCCAGCACGAACTGGGCCGAGCCTTTGGGGATGGCGGCAGCCGCTTCGGCGCTCGACAGACGCGCCAGGGTGGAGATCACGCCCATATGACGGGACAGGCGCGCGGCGCTTTCGGCCGAAGCGCCGGTCAGCACCAGCGGCACCTTGGCGCCGGCCGGCACATTCATCTCGGCGCGCACCGAGCGCACGCCCTTGATCAGCTCGATCACCCAATCCATTTCGGCGCTGGCCGGACCACGCGCCGCGGCGATCTTCGGCCACTCGGCCAGGATCAGCAGCGTATCGCGCGGCGTCGGTGCGGTGGCCGCCCATAGCTCTTCGGTAATGAAGGGCATGAAGGGATGCAGCAGCTTCAGGATCTGGTCGCGCGCCCAGGCGGTGGTGGCGCGGGTTTCGGCCTGCACCTGCGCACTGCCGGACTGGAAGATCGGCTTGGTGATCTCGACATACCAGTCGCAGAAAATGTCATAGACGAAATGGTAGGCCGCGCCTGCCGCTTCGTTGAAGCGCAGCGCCTCAATGGCGGCGGTGATGTCCGTCACGGCCTGGGCGGTTTCCGCCACGATCCAGGTGTTGACGGTTTGCGTCACCGTCATGGGATCAAAGCCCGCCACGGTGATGCAGCCATTCATCTCGCAGAAGCGCGAGGTGTTCCACAGCTTGGTGGCGAAGTTGCGGTTGGTCTCCACCCGCGTCGGACCCACGCGCATGTCGCGGTTCTGGCCGGCCGCCAGCGCCAGGGTGAAGCGCAGCGCATCGGCGCCGAATTCGTCGATCAGGGTGATGGGGTCCACCACATTGCCCTTGGTCTTGGACATTTTCGCGCCCTGCTCGTCCAGCACGCGGTTGTGGATCAAGACCGTCTTGAACGGCACCTTGCCCATGAAATGGGTGCCCATCATCATCATGCGGGCGACCCAGAAGAAAATGATGTCGAACGCCGTCACCAGCACATCGGTGGGATAATAGCGCTCCAGCTCCACCGTGCTGTCCGGCCAGCCCAGGGTCGAGAACGGCCACAGCGCCGAGGAGAACCAGGTGTCCAGCACGTCCTCGTCGCGGGTCAGCTTCTTGCCGCCCGCCTGCTTCACGGCCTCGTCCTCGGTTTCAGCGCAATAGACCTTGCCGTCCGCGTCATACCAGACCGGGATCTGGTGGCCCCACCACAGCTGGCGCGAGATGCACCAGGGGCGGATGTTGCGCATCCAGCCATAGAAGACATTGGTCCAGTTCTCCGGCACGAACTTGGTCTCGCCGCTTTCGACCGCGGCAATTGCCTTGTCGGCCAGCGGCTGGACGTTCAGGTACCATTGCTCGGTGAGGAACGGTTCCAACACCACGCTCTTGGTCTTTTCGTCATGCGGCACGGCATGGGTGATGGGCTCGATCTTCTCGAGCAGTTCCATCGCTTCCAGGTCGGCGACAATTTTCTTGCGCGCGGCCTCGCGGCTCAGGCCGCGATACGGCGCCGGCACGTCATTGTTCAGCGTGCCGTCCTTGTTGATCAGGTTGATCAGCGGCAAGTTGTGGCGCTTGCCGACGTCAAAGTCGTTGAAGTCATGGCCTGGTGTGATCTTGACGGCGCCGGTGCCCTTTTCCGGATCGGAATATTCATCGGCGATAATGGGGATCAGCCGCCCGGTCAGCGGCAGCACCGCGTGACGGCCGACCAGCGCCTTGTAGCGTTCATCCTCCGGGTTCACCACGACAGCCGTATCGCCCAGCATGGTTTCGGGCCGGGTGGTGGCGATGGTGATGAACTGGTCGCTGTCCTCGATCGGGTACTTGATGTGCCAGAGGTTGCCCTTGATCTCGATGCTCTCGACTTCCAGGTCCGACACCGCCGTCTGGAGGCGCGGATCCCAGTTCACCAGCCGCTTGTCCTTGTAGATCAGGCCCTGCTTGAACAGTTCGACGAACACCTTGGTGACGGCCCGGTTCATTTCCGGGTCCATGGTGAAGCGCTCGCGGCTCCAGTCGGCGGATGCGCCCAACCGGTGCTGCTGCTCGACGATGGCGCCGCCGGATTCGGCCTTCCACTTCCAGACTTCTTCCAGGAATTTCTCGCGGCCCAGGCCCAGGCGCGACATCTGCCGCTCGGCAAGCTGGCGCTCGACGATCAGCTGGGTGGCGATGCCGGCATGGTCGGTGCCCGGCTGCCACAGCACATCCTTGCCGCGCATGCGCTCGAAGCGCGCGAAGATGTCCTGAAGCGTGTTGTTGAGGGCGTGGCCGATATGCAGCCGGCCGGTGACATTGGGCGGCGGGATGACGATGGAAAAGGCCGGCGCGCCGGGGCGGGTACCGCACTTGAACGCGCCGGATGCCTCCCATTGGGCGGCGATGCGCTGTTCCACGTCCTGGGGATTGAAAGTCTTGTCGAGCATAGGAAAACCGGGGAAATCCGGTCGACGCTTTCGGGCTTTTTACGGGTCAGGTCAAGCCGGGCGCTGCCGCTCGCCCAAGCTCGCGGCGTTCGCCCACTTTCGCAGGTCCACAGGACCTGCTCATGCGCGTTCCGCGCACCGCGGGCTCAAGGTCAAGCCCCGCCTGATTCAAACGGGAATCAGCGTTTTGTGCCGCGCGACTTTACCACGCGCTCTACCTCGGCCCGTACGGCGCCCTCGAGAAGGGCCGGGAAATGCTCATCCATCCATTCGCGGATCAGGGGCTTCATGCGGTTGATGACCGCGTCCGAATTGTCGCCCAGATACTTCTGCAGCACCGGCTCGAAGCTTTCGCGTACGGCGCGCTCGAACACATTTTCCACGGTCGAGCCATCCACCGGCGCGATGGACGGGGCGCTGCGGACCGGCGCCGGCGCGGGTTCGGGTTCATCGGGAATGGAATTGAAGGTGTCTTCCATCGCCTGACGGGTGTGGTCGGAAAAGATGTCGTTGTGGGCGGCCGGGGCCGGCGTGGGCGCGACATTCTCGAACACCAGGTCTTCGACCGGCGCGGGCGGCGGCACGATGGGGGCCGGGGCCATGGCCACCGGGGCCTCGATGACTTCATGGGTCAGTTCCAGCACATCGTCATGGACGGGCGCGGGAGCGGGCGCAGCCGGGGCGGGCGCGGCTTCCTCAGCCGGGGCGCCGCCTTCGGGGGCATCCTCGGAGATGATCTTGCGGATGGAGGCGAGAATTTCCTCCATGGTGGGTTCGTGCTGAGGGTTCGACATCGGCAGCTCCACAGGCCCACCAAACGCACGGAGGGGGCAATTTCAGCCTAGGATAGTGGCGGCCAGTCGGCAAAGATAGAGTTAACGCCGGGCTCTAAAAGATGAAGCCCATCGCCTTTTTGAAGCCGGCCAGCAGGGGCACGTCGGCGTCGAAATCGGGGCGTTTGCCCACCTGCCCATTCTGTTTCAGGAACAGCCAGGCGCGGCTTTGACCGTCCTTGATCACCGTCACCAGACGCCCACCCTCGGCCAGCTGGCCGAGCAGGGTCTCGGGTACCTCTTCAATGGCGCCGTTGACAAAGATCACATCGAACGGGGCCTGACCCTTTACGCCCTCGATCAAGCCGCCCTGGACCACTTCAACCTTGCCCACAGCAGTTGCCAGCAACTCACTGGCAATACGCACAAAATCGGCATCCTGCTCAAGCGCCACGACATCGGCCGCCATGCGCGCCAGGACCGCCGAGGAATAGCCGGTGCCGCAGCCCACATCCAGCACCCGGTCGGTGGCGGTGACCTGGGCCAGGTTCAGAAGCTTGGCGAAGCTGCGGGGATCCAGAAGGTAGCGTCCCTGGGCGACCGCCACCGGCACGTCGGCATAAGCCAGGGCGCGGGCGGCGCTGGGGACGAATTTCTCCCGGGCCACGGCGCTGATGGCCGCCAGGATGCGCGGATCGGTGAGGTTGGAGGTGCGGATCTGGGCCTCGACCATGTTGAAGCGCGCGGATTCGGACATCGGGAGATTCCTGATTGGGCTGCCCGGCTTATAGGCCCCTGCCCGGTCACGGGCAACGCGGCCCGTTGCCCCTGCGCCCGCCGGTCTGCTATAGCCGCCCGCCGCCGCCGGACCTCGTCCGGCAAGACTGAAAATGAGGCCACGTGGCGGAGTGGTTACGCAGAGGACTGCAAATCCTTGTATCCCGGTTCGATTCCGGGCGTGGCCTCCACTATTTCACCACCTTCAGCACCATATCGATCTCGGCACCGCATTGTTGAGGGTGCGCTCCAGCAGCTGCAGTTCCTCCGGTCCGATTTCCCTGTTCAGGAAGCGGGTCTTGTAGGGCTCGTCCAGGATCGAGCGCGCCGACTGAATCTCGAAATCGACATTGTGGTACAGCGCCAGCGGCGTGTTGGCCGCGCCATCCTGCTGCCAGATCAGGTTCAGCTTGCGGGAGAACATTTCCATCGTGACGACCGATATGGGCCGCACATGGGTGGGATCGGTCATAAAGAAATCGTGGCGCGGATGCGGCACCTTCACATGCACCAGCGCGCCATCCACGCAGACCCGGTACAACTCCTTCATGATGCCGATGAAGATGTCCGGCAACGCGCCCAGATGCTCCAGCGTGTGGAAGAGCAGGACTTCCGAAACCGAATTGTCGGCCCAGGGCCAGGGAAACACTTCCAGGTCCCAGACCAGGTCGGGCGTGCCGAACTTGTCGACATTGCAGTAGCCCGCCAGCAGCCTGGCGCCGCAGCCAAGGTTCAACTTTAAAAGCGCAGTCACCTTTCACCTTCGAGTGAGGGTGGCCGATTTGTGGCAAATCCTGGCGGAAAAATACAGGCTTACGGCGCTATTTTACCCCGTCCAACGTGGCGCCTGCCCTGCGGGCGGGTTATAAATCGTCCATAAAACCAAAGGGGAGTTTTCTCGCGATGCGTATTCCGTCCACTGCCGTTTGCCTGTCGGTTCTGCTGGCCTTTTGCGCGCCCGCGGCCTTCGGCGCCTCCATCCTGATCAAGGACGACAAGTCCCAGCCCGAAAGCCTGGCCGCCGCGCCGGATGGCACATTGATCGTTGGCAGCGCCTCCACGCCCTTCGTCTACAAGATCAGGAAAGGCTCGACGACGCCGGAAGTCTTTATCGACGCCAGCGCCGAAGGTCCGGGCACCTTCTTCTTCGGCCAGCTGGTCGACGGCGACACGGTGTGGAGCTGCATGCTGACGCCCATCGCCGGCGTCACCCCGGTGGCCCGTCACACCGCCCTGATCGGCAGCGACTTCAAGACCGGCAAGCGCAAGCTGCGCTGGGAATTGCCGGGCGCCAACACCACCTGCAACGACTTTGCGGTTGGCCCGGACAAGGCGCTGTACATTTCCGATACCGGCAACGCCAAGATCTACCGCCTGGCGCCCGGCGCGCAGAGCGCCGAACTGTGGCTGGACAACCGTCTGGTGACCGGCATTGACGGCCTCACCTTCCTGAACGGCACGCTCTATTACAACAGCGTGTTCTTCAACAATCTCTACCGCGTGCCGGTGGACGCCAACGGCAAGGCCGGCAATCCGGTGCAGATCTGGATGGACGCGCCGGTGAAGGGCATTGACGGCCTGCGCACCACCAAGGATGGCAGGATGCTCCAGGCCGAGAACGGCTCGGGCAAAATCCACCTGCTGACCATCAATGGCGATACCGCCCATGTCACGGTGATCAAGGATGGCCTCAAGCAGCCGACCGGCATGGACCAGTCGGGCGACACCATCTGGATCGCCGAGCGTGCGGCCGGCCAGGTCGTCTCCATCCCCATGCCCAAGTAACGGGACCGGGCCGTCCATACGCTGCCGCTATGGACCACTGATTCGGGCCAGATCGCCTGCTTTTTAGACAGTTGAGGAACTTTTTTGGGGTTAGTTAAGGGCTTGTTAACTGTCCCGGGTGCATCCTCCCCTCGTCTTCCTTGAAGACACCCCACCATTACCCAACGCCTTGGGGCCGGGATCACTCCCGGCCTCATTTTTCTTTATGGGGGTGGGATATAGGCGGCCCTCGCCCGCAAATTTCCCGCTTGGTTTGGAGAGAAGGACGCGCTATCACCCGCGTCCTATCGCGTTCCTCGGTAGCTCAGTGGTAGAGCAATCGGCTGTTAACCGGTTGGCCGCAAGTTCGAATCTTGCCCGGGGAGCCATTTTTCCACACATGACAAAAGAGTCGCTGGACAGGCCCAGGCTGCTTGCCTGAAGTGCGCCAGGTTCCATTCCATCCGAGTCCCATGCTTCGCACCCTGATTGCCGCCTTCTGCTGCGTTGCGCTCGCGGCGCCCGCCCTGGCCCAGGACAAGCCAATCTCGGTCTACTTCCAGCCCTGCCGCGACCAACGTCTGAACGATGTCATCACCGCCGCCCTGTCACAGCCGCCTTTCGTGCTGGCGACCAAGCCGGTCCCCGGCGCGCTGGTGGTTTCGATTCCCGGACGGCTGGAGGTCGCGCATGGCCGCATCAGCGGCACCACCTGGAGCTTCGATGTGGTTTTCACGCGCGATGGCGACGCGCGGGGACAGAGCGTGCAGAATTGCAACGAGTCCCAGGTCAGCGACTGCACCGATCAGCTGGTGGCCGACGTCAAATCCGCGGCCGGCATGCCCTAGCGGGCGCGTCCGCGCAGCAGCCCGCCTTCGGGCCGGGCGGGCTTTGCCCGCGCGTCGATCACCACGCGTTTTTCGAATTTGCCGCCCACCGCGCCGCCCTGCTCGATCCGCAGATTTTTGTATTTGAGCATGGACGTCATCACCCCGCCGGTGCGCACGAAGATGCTGTCGCAGATGATACTGGCATCGACCTTGCCGAACACTGTCAGGTTGCGGCAGAAAATCACGCCGTTGACGCGGCCGGTCTTTTCGATGGTGACGTTTTCGGCGAACACCAGGCCCTGGACCTGGCCGTGGATGAAGGCATTGCGGGCGATCAGCTTGCCTTCGATGCCCGAATATTCGTCGATAATGGTGAAACCGTTCTTGCCGCCCGAGACCTTGCTGGGAGGAAACTGCTCCCAGTCATATTCCGCAACCTCGTCCTCGTGCTGCGGCACGTATACAAGAGAGCAATCGTAGGTCACCGGAGCGGCACCTATGGATCAGGAGGGAATCGGGAGACGCGCGTTATTCAGCGCCGGTCTTCAGGGCCACGACCTTGGGGTCGCTGATCTTTTCGATCGTGCCCGCCAGTTCGCCGCCCTCTTTCACCATGATCTTGGAGTAGCTCACCGAACCGGAGATGCTGCCCGTCGAGCGCACCACCAGCTTGGACTGGACGATGAGATGGTCACCCACCGCGCCGCGCACTTCGGCGGTTTCCACGCTGATCTGGCCGGAGACGTTGCCGGTCTGGCCGACGATCAGGCTCTTGGCCTTCAAGGTGCCTTCGAACTTGCCGTCGACAGAGGCGCAGCCCGGCACCGTCATGTCGCCTTTGAACTGAACGCCGGCGCCGATGAAAATCGTGCCTTCGGACTCATTGTCCGCAATCTTGTTTTCCATAAAAGCCCCCAACTACCCCAGCCGCGGAAATGCACGGCCAAGTAACCCTAAGCGGGGGGAAAGCATGGTTCAAGAACCTGTATACGGCATACTTAACGCCACTGCGGAACGGCGGGCGGCCGAAAATCCCAATAAAATCAGTGTGCCTTGCGCTTTTTGGCCGGAGCGGCGCCGCCGGACTTGGCCTTCAGGCTCTTCCGCAGGGCTTCCATCAGGTCGATGACATTGTCGTTGTCCACCGGCTCGGCGGTGACCAGCTTCTCGCCCTTTTCCTTGCGCCGGATCAGTTCGCGCAGCGCATTCTCGTAATGGTCCTCGAACTTCTCCGGCTCGAAGGCGCCTTCCTGCTGCTCGATGATCTTGCGGGCGATCTCGATCATCTGCTTGTTGGGCTTTGACGCGGGAATGTCGGCGAAAGCGTCCTTGGGCTGCACCACTTCATCGCCCATCCGCAGGGTATAGGCGATGATGCCCTTGTCGCGGGCTTCCAGCGCCACCAGCCGTTCGCGGGTGTGCATCACCACGCGGCCCAGCGCGATGCGCCCGGTTTGTGCCAGCGCATCGCGGATCACAGTGTAGGCTTCCACACCGGCCTTGTCGTTGGGCAGCAGGTAGTAGGGATCGTTCCAGTACAGCCGGTCGATGTCCTTCTCGTCCACGAAGCGTTCAATCTCGATGGTCTTGGTGGATTCCAGCTTGACCGCATTCAGTTCATCAGCGGTGAGCACGACATAATGGTTCTTGGAAATATCATAGCCCTTGACCAGGTCGGCGCGCTCGACCGGCCCGGTATCGGGATCGGTGGGGATCATGCGGATGCGGTTGTTGGTTTCCGGATTGAGCAGATGGAAGGAAATATCGCTGGACCGGTTGGTGGCGCCGTACAGGGCCACCGGGCAGGACACCAGGGACAGGCGCAGGCTGCCCTGCCACATGGGACGGGCCGACAAATGGGGCTCGTTGGAATTGGCGGGCTTGTGGTGGCCTCGGGTGGTCGCCTTGGCATGGGCGGCTTTCTTGCGGGGCGCAGATTTTTTCTTGGCGGCCATGAGCTTTTTCCTCAAATCCGGAACTGAAACGCCTCGCAGGAACTATGTTTCCACAGCAAGGGAACCATCATGGCCGTCCGGAAGAAGCCCGCCGCCTCCGCTGCGAAAAAGGCGCTGAAGAAATACCAGTCCATGCGGGACTTTGCGGTGACCGCCGAACCCAGCGGCAAGCAGCCCGTCAAGGCCTCGGCCCGGTTGCGCTTTGTCATCCAGAAGCATGCCGCGACCCGGCTGCATTACGACTTCCGGCTGGAGCTGAACGGTACCTTTCGTTCCTGGGCGGTGACGCGCGGGCCGTCGCTGGACCCGGCCGAAAAGCGGCTGGCGGTGGAAGTGGAAGACCATCCCCTCGATTACGGCGACTTCGAGGGCACCATTCCCAAGGGCCAGTATGGCGGCGGCACGGTGATGCTGTGGGACCGCGGCACCTGGGCGCCGGAAGGCGACCCCGACAAGATGCTGGCCAAGGGCGATCTCAAATTCAGCCTGGACGGCGAGAAACTGCATGGCAGCTGGGTGCTGGTGCGGATGAAGAACGATAAGTTCAAATCCAGGCGCAACAACTGGCTGCTGATCAAGCATCGCGACAAGTTCGCCAAGGACGGCAGCGGCGAAGCCATCCTGGACAAGGATCATTCGGTGGCGTCAGGCCGCGCCATGACGGCCATCGAAAAAGGCACCGGCAAGACGCCCAAGCCCTTCATGCGCGCCCAGGCGTTCAAGGCGGATGCGGTGTGGCAATCCGAAAGCCGCAACGCCGAAGAAGAACCCGTGGTAAAAACCAAGCCGATGGCCAGAGCCAAAAAGATTACCCACCCTCCGGCCGCTCGCCCAAGCTCGCGGCGCTCGTCGCTCTCGCCGGTCCGCCGGACCGGCTCATCCGCTTCGCGGACCGCTCCTCTCCCCAAGTTCGTGGAGCCGCAGCTTTGCAAGCTGGTGGACGCCCCGCCCTCCGGCGCCGGCTGGGTGCATGAGGTCAAGTTCGATGGCTACCGCATGCAGTTGCGCGTCGAGGGCGGCAAGGCCCGGCTGTTCACCCGCAAGGGCCTGGACTGGACCGACAAGTTTTCCGCCGTCGCCAAGGCAGCATCAAAATTGCCCGACTGCATTATCGATGGCGAGGTCTGCGCCCTGGACCATAACGGCGCGCCCGACTTCGCAGCGCTGCAGGCGGCGCTGTCCGACGACAAGTCGGAGTCGCTGGTCAATTTCGTGTTCGACTTGTTGTTTGTGGACGGCGAAGACTTGCGCCCCCTGCCCCTGACCGACCGCAAGGCGCGGTTGGCGCGGTTGCTGAAGGCCGCCAGGACCAGCGACCAGTTGCGCTTTGTCGAGCATTTCACCAGCGGCGGCGATGCGGTGCTGCAATCGGCTTGCCGCATGCATCTGGAAGGCATCGTCTCCAAGCGCGCCGATGCGCCCTATGCCTCCGGGCGCGGCGACAGCTGGGTGAAATCCAAGTGCCGCGCCGGCCATGAAGTGGTGATCGGCGGCTGGTCCACCACGGCCGGAAAATTCCGTTCCCTGCTGGTGGGCGTGAACCGCAGCGATCACCTGATCTATGTCGGGCGCGTCGGCACCGGCTATTCCGCCGACAAGATCAAACGCCTGTTGCCGCGTCTCAAAGAGATGGAAGCCGACAAGAATCCCTTCACCGGCAAGACCGCACCCAGGAAAGAAAGCGGCGTCCATTGGCTCAAGCCGGAGCTGGTGGCGGAGATCGAGTTCGCCGGCTGGACCGGCGACGGCATGGTGCGCCAAGGCGCATTCAAGGGCCTGCGTGCCGACAAGCCTGCCGAGGAAGTGAAGGCCGAGACGCCCAAGAAGCACAAGAAGCTGGCGAGCCCAAGGCGAAGAAATCCCCACCCGCTAAGAGCAAATCAACATCCCGCAGCGTGGTGATGAACATTCCCATCTCCAACCCGGATAAGGCGCTGTGGCCCAATGCCGGTGACGGCAAGCCGGTGACCAAGCTGGAACTGGCGCGCTACTACGAAGCGGTGGGTGACTGGATGCTGCCGCACATCAAGGGGCGCCCCTGTTCCATCGTCCGCGCCCCGGACGGCATCAAGGGCGACCAGCATTTCTTCCAGCGCCATGCCGGCGCGGGCCAATCCTCATTGTTCAACCAGGTCAAAGTCTCCGGCGACCGCAAGCCCTATCTGCAGATTGATCGCGTCGAAGCCCTGGCGGCGGTGGCCCAGTCGGGCGGGCTGGAATTGCATCCCTGGAATTGCGCGCCCGGCCATCCCGAACAGCCCGGCCGTTTTGTGTTCGATCTGGATCCGTCAGAAGGGCTGGACTTTGAAGACTGCATCGCCGCGGCCAGGGAGATGAAGAAGCGGCTGGAAGATCTGGGCTTTGTCACTTTCGCCAAGACCACCGGCGGCAAGGGCCTGCATGTCGTCACGCCATTCGATGCCGGCAAGTCCATCGGCTGGCCGGAGGCCAAAACCATCGCGCGCGAAATCTGCGTCCGCATGACGGCTGACAGCCCGGACAAATACCTGGTCAACATGTCCAAGGCCAAACGCCGCGGGAAAATCTTCCTCGACTACCTGCGCAACGACCGCATGGCCACGGCGGTGGCACCGCTGTCACCCCGCGCCCGCGACGGCGCCACCGTCTCGATGCCGCTGGAATGGAGCCAGGTGAAGAAGGGCCTGGACCCCAAGCGCTATACGGTGCGCACTGCTCCTGCCCTGATCGCAAAATCCGCCGCGTGGAAGGATTACGCCAGGGCAACGCGGCCCTTGCTGCCCATCCTGAAAAAGCTGGCGGCAAAATAAACCGCTGCTATTGTCGCGGCCATGAAACGCTTCGCCGCCCTGTTGCTGCTGACCACCACGCCCGCTTTGGCGGCGCATCAGGACTGGACCGTGCGCCACCAGCCGGACCGTTTCGTGGACCGGGTGATGATGGAAGCCTGGGCCGACGCCGACAAGGGCGCGGCGCGCATGCAGCTTTACTGCGATACGGAAAGCGGCTTCCGGGTCATGTTCATGCCCCACCGCGACCTGATGCCGGAAGGCTCCGCCAAGCTGGTGCTGAAGATCGACAATGCCAGGCCGCTCGACCTGGATGGCGACGCCTTTGGCGACGATACGACCGATGTGGTGACGGTGCACAACACCGACCGCATCCAGCGCGCGCTGTCCACCGCCCGCCATGTCTCGGTGCATTATGTCGGCATCAAGGGTGCCTCGGGCGACGACGCCTTCACCTTCGGCGACCTGGCCGCCGAACGCGCGACCCTGATGAAGGTTTGTCCCGTTAGATAGTTCGCTGGCGAGCGATCCGCGAGCAGGCGAACGCCGAAGCGGCGCTAGGCGGCCTAGCGACAGCGTAGTGGCCGCGCGTAGCGCGCCGCGAGGCTGAGATCGTAAAGCGCTAAATTACGACGGATAGTCCCAGCGCCAGCATCAGACCCATCACCGCGATGATGGTCTCCAGCACCGACCAGGTCTTGAACATGTTGGGCAGGTTCATGCCCATATATTCCTTCACCAGCCAGAAGCCCGCATCGTTGATGTGGGAGAAGAACAGCGATCCCGCGCCAATCGACAGCGCCAGCAGTGAAGGATTGAGATGAGGATCGGCGGTCACGGTTGCCGCCATCAGGCCGGACGCGGTGACGATGGCCACGGTGGCCGAGCCGGTGGCCAGCCGCATGATCACGGCGATGAACCAGCCCAGCAGGATCGGGCTCAGCGACACCATCTGCGAGGCATTGGCGATCACCGCGCCCAGCTTCACGTCGATCAGCATCTGCTTCAGCGCGCCGCCGGCGCCGATGATCAGCATGATGGCCGAGATCGGCGGCAAGGCATCGCCCAGCAGCTTGCCCACTACCTTGGTGTCCTTGCCGATGAAGAAGCCGAAGGTGAACATCGACAGGATCACCGCCAGCAGCAACGCCACGATGGGATGGCCGATAAAGGCGAACAGCAGCCGCACCGGATGGCCAACCGGCAGCAACAGGTCGGCGGCCGTATGGCCCAGCATCAGCAGGATGGGAAACAGAATGGTGAAGATGGTGACGCTGATGGTGGGCGCGCGGTACTGGTCGTCCTTGCGGGTCAGCTGTCGCACCAGATCCACCGGCGGCGCGGCGTTGGCCTTGGGCGCGATCCACAGCGTGAAAAGCGGTCCCGCCACGATGGCGATAGGAATGGACATCAGAAGGCCCAGCGCCAGGGTATGGCCCAGATCGGCGTTCAACGCGGCGATCGCCACCATGGGACCGGGATGCGGCGGCACCAACGCGTGCACGATGGACAGGCCCGCAAACACCGGCAGTCCCGCCAGCAGATAGGGATTGCCTTTCAGCCCGCCGGGATTCTTCGCCAGCTGCGCGCCGACATTCAGTACGATGGGCATCATCAGAACCACGCCGGCTTCAAAGAACAGCGGCAATCCCAGGATCATGGCCACCGCGCACATGGTCCACGGCACCATGCGCGGCCCGCCGATGTTCAACAGGCTGGACGACACGCGATCGGCGCCGCCGGAGCTGGCAAGCATTTCACCGAACATCGCGCCCAGCGCCAGAAGCATGCCGACATTGGCCAGGGTGTCGCCAAAGCCTTTGCCGAAGCTGCTGAGTACCTGGGCGGGGGGCGCACCGGCCCAAAGCCCAAGTACCAGCGCACCGATTACCAGCGCAGGGAAAGGGTGGAGCCTGAAGCGCGCGATGGCGACGACCACCGCCAGGATAACGGCGACGGCAATACCCATCAGTGCCAGATCGTGCGGCGACATGAATCCCCCCGGACTCTCGACTCGGCCAGGTCTTCCCAGTCCGATGCCGCACGCTAGCACATTGGTTGTGGAGACAAAGCGTTTCGCGCACCCGACGCGAAGCGGCGGGCAAAATGGAGCTAGCCGCGGCCCCGATACGATTGTACGCCGGGATCAGGAAGCCAGACGCTGTTTGGAAGTTTTCCAGACTGCCAGAACACATCGATGGGCATGCCACCGCGCGGATACCAAAAGCCCGCGATGCGGATGTATTTGGGCTTAATCGCTGCCTGTATGCGCTTGGCGATCACCAGAGTGCAGTCTTCGTGGAAGCCGCCGACGTTGCGGAAACTGCTCAGGAACAGCTTCAGCGACTTGGATTCCACCAGGCCCTTGCCCGGCACATAATCGATCACGAAATGGGCGAAGTCGGGCTGGCCGGTGATGGGGCACAGGGTGGTGAATTCGGGAGCGGTGAAGCGCACCAGGTAATCGTCACCCGGATGGGGATTGGGCACCGCATCCAGTTTCGCCTCGTCCGGAGACGCGGGCAGTTTCACGGCGCGGCCAAGCTGGAGATTCTTTTTCGCCATCTAGCCCTCGTAGCTGCAGGTCTGTCCGTAAGACGGACGGCGCAGTTTGACACGTGCCACTTCCGGCAGCGCCGCCTTGGCGCGCTCGAAGATGTACCTGGCGAGATTTTCCAGGGTGGGTACGCCCAACTCTTCGATCTCGTTCAGCAGACGGTGGTCCAATGTCTCGCGGATCGCCTGCAGCGCCGCGTTCACTTCGCCGAAGTCGCGCAGGAAGCCGGTGGCGGGATTGGCCTGGCCGCGCAACGTCACTTCCGCATAGAAGGAATGGCCGTGCAGGCGGCGGTTTTCCGCCGCGCCATTGCCCAGGTAATGAGCCGCGTCAAAGCCGAATTCCTGCGATATTTCCATCATTGCGGACTCAAGTAGCGAAGCGGTAGGCCATTAAATAGGAGCTCAAGCGGCCGACCGGCTGCTTGAGCGGGGCATATCGGCTTTTGGGCCCTTTTGGTCAAGGATTAACCCGAAAGAGGGTTGCTTAAAGGCCGATCCGGACGACAATGCCGCCATGACAAAAAAGCCCTTTGCCCGCGGCCTGATCGGCTGGCTGATCGAGCCCCTGGCCATGGTCATCCTGATGGTCTGCGCCACCACCGCCATCGCCCAGCCTTTCTATATTCCCTCCGGCTCCATGGAGCCGACCCTGCAGATCGGCGATATGCTGCTGGGGACCAAATATGCCTATGGCTATAGCCGCTGGTCCCTGCCCGGCGGCTATGGCCCGGCCTCGCAGACGCGGCTGTTCGGCAAGCTGCCGGCGCGCGGCGATGTGGTGATCTTCAAGAAGCCGCACGATACCGGCGTCACCCTGATCAAGCGCGTGGTCGGATTGCCCGGCGATCATCTGCAGATGGTGCATGGTCACCTGGTGATCAACGGCAAGATGCTGCCGCTGGTCCCGGCCGGCACCGGCCAGGTGGAAGACGCGCACGGCGATGTCTGGCCGATCCAGAAATTCACCGAGACCCTGCCGGGCGGTGTGAAGCACACCATCTTCAAGGCCGGCTGGGATGGCCCGCTGGACGATACGGTGGTCTATGTCGTGCCGGCCGGGCACATTTTCGGCATGGGCGACAACCGCGACAATTCCTCGGACAGCCGGGTGCCGGCCGAAGAAGGCGGCGCCGGTTACATCCCGGTGGAGAACCTGGTGGCGCGCGCCGATGTGATGCTGGGCTCCTACGACTATCTGGGGGTGCGCTCGATTCGCTCCGCCCTGAGCGGGATTCGGCTGTCGCGGTTCCTGCACCCGATTTGAACGGTCTGCGGGACGCCGTATTTTGGTCATCCGGCCAGGAGCGAGGAGCGATGTGGGCTGACGCCCATGAGCGACGAGCGGTCCCTTAGCGCCAGCGTAGTGGGGACGCCGGGGGCCAAAAGACGGCGTTCCGCCAGTGTGACACTTGGCTCCGCAGTCATTATTGCGTCGCCGTCATGGCCCATGCTAACTGGCGGCGCGCCGCGCGGGGTGACTCGCGCACTCGTGAAATAACATAGCTATTTCAATAGCTTAACAAACAATCAGCGGCAGCTCGGCGAGCAATTTCGCCCCGGCCGCGAAGGACGAATGTGGCAAGCGGTATGGCGGAAGGCGGACTGGCAGGGCGTTACGCCAATGCCCTGTTCGAACTGGCCCAGGAACAGAAGGCCGTGGATGCGGTCAGCGCCGACCTGGCGAGCCTGCGCAAGGCGCTGGAAACCAGCCCCGACCTGACCCGCTTGGTGCGTTCGCCCGTGTTCAGCGCCGCCGACCAGGCACGCGCCCTGAAAGCCGTGCTGGAAAAGATGGGCACCGGCGAACTGGCCACCAAATTCGTGCTGCTGCTGGCCGCCAAGCGCCGCCTGTTCGTGCTGACCCAGGCCATTACCGCCTATGAACACCAGGTCGCCAAGTCGCGCGGCGAGACCGAGGCCGAAGTCACCTCCGCCCGCGCCCTCAGCACGGGCGAAATCACCGAACTCAAAGCCGCGCTGAAAGCCAAGCTCGGCAAGGAACCCCGTCTTCACACCAGGACCGACCCGTCCCTGCTCGGCGGTCTGGTCGTCAAGGTCGGCTCGCGCATGATCGACTCTTCTCTTCGCACCAAGCTCGACGGCCTGCGTGCGGCTATGAAGGGGTGAGGAATGATCCGCAGCCGCGCCAGCGGCCGCGGACAAAACGATCCAGTGGATCGTTTTGAATGACGAACGCCCGGAGCGTAAGCGACGGGCAGGAATGGTCGGCAAAGCCGCCGACGAACGCCCGAGCGTAAGCGAGGGCCGGAAGAATTAGCCGCTTCCCCCTGCACTGGGTGAGGCAACAGAGATACGAACGAAGGAACCGACCATGGATATCCAGCCCGCTGAAATCTCCGCCATCCTGAAGCGCGAGATCCAGAATTTCGGCGCCGAAGCGCAGGTCAGCGAAGTCGGCGAAGTGCTCAGCGTCGGCGACGGCATCGCGCGCGTGCACGGCCTCGACAATGTCCAGGCCGGCGAGATGGTCGAGTTTCCGGGCGGCATCAAGGGCATGGCCCTGAACCTGGAAACCGACAATGTCGGCTGCGTGATTTTCGGCAATGACAGCACCATCAAGGAAGGCGAC
>Ga0118677_10007328_pt1 | contig 18260 bp, 18 predicted proteins | sample AliMusrvi5mmetaG_FD_86154 | JGI IMG/M metagenome (GOLD analysis project Ga0118677, IMG submission 86154) | reverse complement strand
GCCCGCTGCTTTCGCGACGAGGATCAGCGCGCTGACCGCCAGCCCGAGTTCACCCAGCTCGACATGGAATTGAGTTTCGTCGATCGCGAAGACATCCTGCAACTGATCGAAGGGCTGCTGACCGAGTTCGTGGAAAAGCACACCGAGAAGAAACTGATCGCCAAACCATTCCCGCGCTTCTCGCACGCCGAAGCAATGGCGAAATACGGCATTGATAAGCCGGACATCCGCTTTGGACTGGAGATGTTCGACATCACTGCCGTCACACACGGGTCGCAGTTCCTACCCTTTGCCAACGCCCCGCTGGTAAAGGGCTTTTGTGCGCCCGGTTGCGCGACCTATTCGCGCAAGCAGATTGACGAATTGGCTGAAATGGCGAAGAAGAAAGGCGCCAAGGGCCTCGTCACACTGATGCGCGACGACACTGGCATCCGCAACGAGGGCGCCGGCGCGAAACTGAGCGATGACGAAAAAACCGCCATCCTCGCCGCGTCCAACTCCAAACCCGGCGACCTGCTGCTGTTCGTCGCCGATACCCCTAAAGTGACCAACGAAGCGCTCTCCGACCTGCGCCTGGAACTAGGACGCCGCCTGAATCTGGCCGACGGCAACGTGCTTGCCTTCTGCTGGGTGATCGACTTCCCACTGTTTGAGTGGAACGAAGAAGAGAAACGTTGGGATCCCTCGCACCATATGTTCACCGCGCCAAAGGATGAGTTCATCCCTACACTCGAAAGTGACCCCGGCAGCGTGCTGAGCAAGCAGTACGACCTGGCCTGCAACGGTTACGAGGTCGGCGGTGGCAGCATCAGAATCCACCGCCGCGACATCCAGGAGATCATCATGCGCTTGATCGGCCTGGAGATGGAGGACGCGCGCCGCAAGTTCGGCCACTTACTCGAGGCGTTCGAGTATGGCGCGCCGCCGCATGGCGGCATCGCCCCCGGCATTGACCGGCTGACCATGCTTCTGTGCGACGAACCAAACATCCGCGAGGTGATCGCATTCCCGAAGAACCAGCAGGCTTCCGACGTGATGGCCGGCGCGCCATCGCCCGTATACGACCAGCAGTTGAAGGAATTGCACCTCAAGATCGTCGAATAAGCGCTTACCCGCCACCGCGATTTAAACGAAGGCGGCGCTCCTGATAGGAGCGCCGCCTTCGTTGATGTAAAATAAGCCAACACTTATCCACACTTAATGGAATCGGCATGCAGCGGTATCCGGTTCGACCCTTCCACCGCCCCCCACCATCTCAATAGACAGTCTATTCACAGATTCGCTTGTGGAGTAAATGCATGCCGCAAATACAATCCAAAACAAAGAAAGATGTGGGGCCAAAGGCCAGCACACCCGCTCGAAACACCTCAGCCGCGCGTAAACCTGTTGGGCCGAGCGTGCAGCGTGGCATCACTACGGGAGCCCGAATCACGCCGGCCGATGTCCTGACATTACAGCGAACCGCAGGCAACCGCGCAGTCGGCGCCTTGATCCAACGACAACGGCAGGCCGTCATCCAGCGTAAAAAACCACTGAAACCCATACAGGGTGAAGATGACAGCGGGTACGAAGCCGACAACGAGTCCGAGTCCGCGTCATCGGACACTGAGGAAGAGGTCATCGTTGCTCAGGTAGAGGCGAGACAGCAGCGCCGTCCGCGCGCCTACTCCGCGCCATCCATCATGTCAAAACAACCGGTTCAGCAACAGGCCCCGGTCATAGCGCCTGTTCAACCGCAGCAGCAAAATGTGCCCGTGCCGATCATGCAGGGTGGGGGTGGTCAAGCGCAAATCCCAATGGGTCCGCCGCCGCTAGCAGCAACGACCCCTTCTGTGTTGATGACCAGCGCAGCCTTCCGGACTGCCACTTATCAGGGCAAAATGTCACGCCGCGGCCCCACACTCAAGGAAACCGACCGTATGCTGGATGCCTATCACAACGGGATAGGACGACCGCTGAACTCGCAGAACATTGAAACAGCCATTGACATGGTCAAAGATATTCAGGAACTGAGCAGTGTGTGGCTGCAAAAACACGACGGCGACACTGCGCAGGCCAAGCGAATCAGCGCGGTTGCCAATCTGATTGGGCAGACGATCAATGAACTGGCGATTCTGAATCAGATCAGAGGACAGCTTACCGCCAGTGGTCTTCAACTGGCGCCAACAGGGCGGGTTGCGAGCAAAAAGCTTAGAAAGGAAAAGATGAAACTGGAGGGCAGCGCGAACTCGCTGTTCTCGGCTTACGGGTACGCGCTTGATGCAGCCGTTCCAAACATCGGGGATCGCACAAACATCGATTTTGAATTCAAGATACCAGTCGATCCCCACAGCATCGGTTATGTCGGCGGGCGTATGATAACCGACATTGAGCGTCGCATGACGGACAAGAAACTGAAAACCTCGACCGAGGTGACTGCCACTGGCGGCGGTATTCTGGTCGGCATCGGTGAACTGAAGGGCGAACTGGGCGGTTATTTCGAAACACAAGGGGCAACTGGCGATATGGCAGCCAAGTTGATTTCGTATGGCCTCTATCGCCGTTGGCGCGAATCCAAATGGCTGCCACACGGCGCCGCCAATTTCATGTGGGGTGGGCGTTCAGCGGGTCAGGTTGGTTACAACCGGGCGGAAAAGTGGGCAGCCGGGCTTGAAGAAACTGCGTTTACAAAAGAAGTTGGCGACAAGCATTACGCCGAGACCGGCGGTGTGGTCGCAGCCAGTGGTAAGTTTGGCATACCAGGCGTCGGCAGTGCTGGATTTGAATCCCGGCTGCGCATGGGTAAACGGTACGACTATGATAGTGTAAACACGTTGAAAGAGGGCGGCCTGGGCAAGATGACAAAGAATAAACGTGGCGCCCACAAACAAGCTGGCCGGGATTTCTGGACTCCCAAGTTCACTGTCGACATCAGTGCAGGGCCATTCGCCGGAAAAGTAGGCTTGAAAATGGAATTCGCCACGACCCCCAGTGAACAACTGGATCTGCGGAACAAGGAGAAAAAATCCGTCAAAGAGAAGCTGTGGGGAGCGGAACTGCATTATAAAAAGGTTGAACTTGAGATCGGCGCCGAAGCGATGCTCCCAGGTGGAGATGTGATCTCTACCGTCATTGATGACTTCGACAGAGTTCTGGCAAACGGTATTCTCGGCGCACAGAGAATCGTCGCTGCAAAGAATGATCTTGAAAAAGATAAAGACAGTCCGCAAGCGGCTCGCCTAACCGGTGAAGGCTTGTCCATCGCGGGCGACATTGGTGCGATGATTGGCGGTATATCCACAGCTCCGGAATTCAAAACCGCGACTTTCAAGGCTATTGGTGGAACTGGAGCCACAAAGTTCACCTCTCAGGCAGGTTTATCAGCGCGCGTTAAGGGTGAAATAAAAGCGCTTGACACTAAAAAGGGCAGGCGCGAGAAGAAGGCTGAAGGCGGTATTTATTACGCCAAAGCCATCGGCATATCATCGGATCACACGGGCGGCTTTGTTAGCGCCAAATCGAAACAGCACAACCTGTTATTGGGCGGATATGTAGAACACAAGGGCGACGATAGTAAACAGATTCCATGGGTGTGGACTAAAAAGAACTACGACGAATAAGTCCATTTCTTCCACGGTTTAAAAAGACTCTCGGATTCTTCTGCGAATTCGAGAGTCTTTTTATTCAAACTGGCAACCAAAAGTCTTTTACAGTTTCTTCTCTGACGAATGGCCAGGAAACGCCTTCGAGCCAGGGTTGAGATACTGGTACATGAAGTTCACTGCCACACACGCCTGCGCGAAGCCCGTAGCGATCAGGTTCAGCGGTTCGATGCCCTCTTCAGCGCTGATGTCGCCGGCGGCATACACCCCGGGGATGGTCGTCTCCTGCCTGCGATTGACCTTGATATAGCGTGTGCCAACCATCTCCAGCCCCCATTCCTTGATCGGGCCGAGGTCGACGTTAAAACCCAGCGTCAGAATGACGGCATCCGCAGGGATGGTCGTCTCAACCTTGGTGCGGTTGTCGAAGATCGTCGCACTCTGCACCTTGCCAACGCCGCCGACAGTTTTCAACTCGTAGAATGTCTTCACTTCGACGTCCGAGTTCATCAACTCGGTGACTGACTTCCCGAGCGCGCGGAATTGATCGCGGCGATGGATCAGCGTGACATGCTTGGCATAATCTTCAAGATTAAGCGCCCAGTCCACGGCTGAGTCTCCGCCGCCAACGACGAGCAAATTCTTGCCGCGAAACACCGACTTCTCCTTGACCGAGTAAAACAGACCGTTGTTCTCGTATTGCACAAACTCAGGGTTTGGGAGTTTCTTGGGGGTGAATGCGCCCACACCGCCGCAGATCAGCACCGAGTGCGTCTTGTGTTCGCCCTTGTCGGTGGTCAGGGTGATGACGCTGTCGTCTCCGCGCACCAGTTTCTGCACACGCTCGCCCAGCGACATCTTCGGCTTCCACATCATGGTCTGATCGACCAGATGCTTCACCAGGTCGCGTGAAATCACCTTGGGGTACCCAGGCACGTCATAAATGAACTTTTCAGGATATAGAGCAGCCAACTGCCCACCCGGCTCGTCGAGCGCATCGATGATCTCGACCTTCAATTCGCGCAATCCCGCATAAAAGGCGCCGAACAGCCCTGCCGGGCCGGCGCCGATGATTGTAATATCCGCTATTCCATTACCGTTGTCATGCACTACTGACATTGCGTTAACCTCACTCAGCCTTTAAAATTGCATTGAACCCCGAATAAGCCGCACCATGGCATCACGGCCAGTGCAATTCCTACGCCTGGTTCTTCATATTTTTTAAACGCGCTATTCTAACACCGCATGACGCGTCGGGGTAAAGTTTAAGGTTTCTTATACGTCGCGGTAAATACCTTGACCACTGCCGGGTCAAACTCAAGACCAGTCTGGCGATCGATGTAATCCCATGTCTCCTCATCAGTCCACGTCTTGCGATACGGCCGGTTGGCGCGCAATGCGTCCCAGGTATCTACAACCGTGAAGATGCGCGCCGCCAGCGGGATATCTTCGCCCTTCAACCCCTTCGGGTAACCCTGGCCATCCCAGCGCTCATGATGATAGTAGGGAATATCGAGGGCCGGCCGCAGATACTCGATAGAGAAGAGCATCTGGTAGGCATACTCCGGATGCTTGCGCAGCACGGCGCGTTCATCGTCCTGCAATGGCTCTTGCTTTAGCAACAGTGTATCGGGCACATACATCTCGCCGATATCGTGCAAAAGCGCCCCACGCCGCACCTGAATGATCTGCTCATCCGTCATATGCAGCAGCCTGGCCACCTCGACGGTCATCTCAGCGATTCTCCGGATGTGCCCCTCAGCCTCATGCTTACGCCTCTCAAGCGCGCGCGCCCATACTTCCAGCGTCGCGTCGTAGGCCAGCATCAGTGCTTCATTCGCCTGACTGACCTTATCGAGTTGTCCGGCGTTTCCGGCAAACAATTTACTGATCTGGTCAGCCATGCCCAAGGATTTTTTACTACTCATTGTCATCAACCTGTTCCTTATCCCAGTGGATTTGGGTCAAACCCCCACCGCCAATCGCACACTGATCAACCTTGCATGTCCCATCCATCGGCGCAGCAGCCGATGACGACGGATCACAGCTCTATGCGATTGACGTCATTGTAACAACTGCCGTGTATTTGAAAATGATCAATATCGCTTATAGATGTAGCAATAGCCTATGCATAGCGCACCTAAACGGTGTATAACAGTAACGTTCGAGTCTGCAGGGCGGTCGCTGGCTTCACGGGAGGCTAGAGGAAAGTCCGGACTCCGCAGGGTACGGCGCCGGCTAACGGCCGGGCGCAGCGATGCGACGGAAAGTGCAACAGAAAGATACAGCCCGGCAACGGGCGATGGTGAAATGGCGAGGTAAGAGCTCACCAGCGCCGCAGAGATGCGGCGGCTCGGCAAACCCCACCGGGAGCAACGCCAAATTGCGCAGATGAGGCGTCCCGCTGATGCGCAGGTAGGCGGCTAGAGCCCTGCAGCAATGCATGGGTCGAGAGAGATGATCGCCACGCGATGTGGGAGCAGGCCTTGCGCCTGCCCTTATATCGCGGACAGAATCCGGCTTACAGGCAGGCTCGAACAAAGGAAAGCAACGCGTTATCCGCCACTATCACTATAATTCGCTTTGAACTATGGCTGATTTTATCGACCTGACCCGCCCGTGGGAGATATGGCTCGTTCACCACACGCATGTGGACATCGGATACACCGAGCCGCAAGACGTCATCCTGCGCAAACACGCCGAGTTCGTCGCGCAGGCATTGGACTATTGCACCGCCACCGACCCATTACCTCCCGGTGAACGCTTCTGCTGGACTTGCGAAGTCGCGTGGACGATCAAGGCCTTTTTAAAGCGCTACCCCGAGCGTAGCGCTGAGTTCTTCCATCGCGTGCGTGAAGGCCGCATCGAAGTCACCGCGCTGTATCTCCAACTGACCGACCTGTATACGCTGGAACTGCTCGAACAGACGACGGATTACGCCTTCGATCTCGCCCGCGCTCACGATTTTGAGATCGTCACCGCCATGAATGATGATGTCAATGGCTGGACGTGGGGTCTGCCCGATCTTCTGAGCCGGCGCGGCGTGCGCAATATGGACACCGCGATCAACGAAACCCGCTCACTAGGTGTGCGCCCCCGTCCCGCCATGTTCCGTTGGACTGGCCCGCAGGGCGGCAGTGTGCTCTTCTGGCACTCAGATGGATACCTGCGTGGCAATAGCCTTGACCTTGCCGGGACCAATGGAGCAGCGCGTGTGGCCGCATACCTAAAGCGTCTGGAAGATGCCGGTTATCCCCACCACATCATCGAAGTCCGCATCCACGGCGAAAATCACGACAACGCACCGCCCGGATTGTGGTTGAGTGAAACGGTGCGGCGGTGGAACGCTAAGGCCCGCGCGCGCCAGGGAATGCCAACCCTCCGGCTGGTCACCCCGCGCGCCTGGTTTAGCGAGGTCGCTACGCGCTGGCCTGCGCCACTGAGCGAACACCGCGCCGGTTGGCCAGATTGGTGGGCCGACGGTAATGGGACAGCGGCTGCCGAGTCAGCCCTAGTCCGCCAGGCGCAGGCGGACATGAAGACGCTCGCAGCATTAACGCAGGCTACCGGCCAACCGGCCCCAGCCGACCGGCTCGAACGCGCCCGCGATGCCGCAGCGTTCTTCTGCGAGCATACGTGGGGCGCATGGTGCAGCACCGATGACCCCGCTAGCCTCACTAGCCGGGCGCAGTGGAACACCAAATCGGGCTACGCCTATACCGCCGCGGTCGAGGCCGGCAGCCTGGTGCAGGATATGCTGTCAGCAGAAGCGACGCGTGGCGGGTACGCACAAAGTGGGCCCGGCATCCTGGTGTTCAACCCCTCCGACAAATTGCGCACCGACCTCGTTGATGTGCTGATCGCTGACGCCGATGTCGGTCTACCCGCCCCGGCATGGATCCCTGCGCCAATACGGACCGAGGATGGGCCGGCGTTTCATCTCGTCGCCGGGGCATCCGGTCAGGAAATCCCGGTGTTGCGGAAGCCAGCCATTGCCGACTCTGCGCGCCGCCCAGCCCAAAAGGTGCGATTCATGGCGTTAGACGTGCCCGCATACGGCTTCAGATACTATTCCATCGCCTCTGGCGAAATACCATTGCAGGTTGCTGCCCTCGCGCACACGGATGGTCTGGAAAGCCCGACCGTGAAAATCGTTCTCTCCCCAGACGGCGCCGGTATCGCCACGATCCAGAGTCGCGACAGCCTCACAGGCGCGAGCAGAGACTGGGTCCAGCAGGGATCGTACGCGCTCGGCGAGGTGATCTACGAAACCATCGCCGGGCCATATGGGCGCGAGAAACTCGCGACATGGACCGGCATCAAACACGATGCCCCGTTGACGCGCGCCCGCATACGATTTGCAGACGCCCAACCCTTTGCGCTTCCTTACGGCGCGGGTCTGCGCCTGACCGCACAGGATGTTCCGGGAAGCCTCCGGTCGCTCATACTCGAGGTCGTCGTCTACGACGCCTTGCCGCGCGTGGACCTGTGCTATCGGCTGGTGAAAAACACCGAGACTGAGGCGGAGGGGCTATACGTCGCCTTCCCGCTGACCGGCGGCGAGTCACCCGAGGTCTGGCTCGATCTGCCCGGCGCTCTGATGCGCCCCGGCATCGATCAGGCGCCGGGCACGGCCACCGACTGGCACAGCATCCAGCACGGTTTTGCAGTCACGGGCGCAGGTGGCGCAGGCGCAGATAGCGGCGTCGCGGTGTTATCACCTGATATTCCACTGGTGCAAATCAACGGGATCAACACCGGTAAATGGCAGGAAGCTATGCCGCGCGCAAACGGGCTGGTGATGTCGTGGATTATGAACAACTACTGGTTCACCAATTTCCCTGCCGCACAGAGCACGACATTGACATGGCGATACAGCCTGCAGGCGTTGCCAAAGGGACAAACGTCGATCACCTACTCAGCCGATCAACCCTTTGCGGCGGTTGTTGTGAAGAAGACGCAAGATGTCAGACTTCTCGGAGAAGTCTGACATCTTGCCGTAAAAAGTGTGGTATACTCTAAAAGTCTGTGGCAATTTCAATGCGACTATTTCTTGTCGTTCTTCCAATAAACCCCGGTTAACCGTCAGGTTTCCTCCTGTGAGATTGGATGGTCTGGAATCTTCGCTGAGTTGGCCTACGTATTCCTGTTGTGTTGACAATTATGTCGCGCAGCACATTCAATCGAGTTTGATCCTTAGGAGGATCCAAATGAACAACAAACTGTATGTCGGTAACCTTTCGTATGACACCACCGAAGCTAAACTGCGCGAGCTTTTCAGCCAGGCGGGAACCATCCGCTCCGTCGCTATTCCCATGGATCGCATGACCAATCAGCCGCGCGGCTTTGCCTTCGTCGAGATGGAGACCCCAGCCGACGCGCTGAAAGCCATCAAGACCTGCAACGGCCAGATGGTGGACGGTCGCGAGATCAAAGTGAATGAAGCCAAGCCGATGGAAGCCCGCACAGGCGGCGGCGGTGGCAGCAGCAGTGGTGGCGATCGCGGCCCGCGCCGCAGCACCCAGAACCGCTGGTAACCACTGTCACCAGTGGCCTCAATCGCACTTCAACAAAGCCCCCCGCTTGTATCAAGCGGGGGGCTTTGTTATTTTCTGGCTTAAGCAGACGGCGCGCCGTGCCTCGAAATCTACACGCCGCCACAATAAATGTGGTATACTTGCTATGTCAGTAGCGATTGCAACGCGACTATTTCTTGTCGGTTCTTCCAATAAACCCCGGCTAACCGTTAGGTTTTCTTCTGTGAGATTGGATGGTCTGGAATCTTCGCTGAGTGTCCTACCCTATTCCTGTTGTGCTGACAATTATGTCGCACAGCTCATTTAATCCCGTTCGATCCTCAGGAGGATCCAGATGAACAACAAATTGTATGTCGGTAACCTTTCGTATGACACCACCGAAGTTAAACTACGCGAGCTCTTCACCCCGGCAGGAACCATCCGTTCGGTCGCCATTCCCATGGATCGCATGACCAATCAGCCGCGCGGCTTTGCCTTCGTCGAGATGGAGACCCCAGCTGACGCGCTGAAAGCCATCAAGCTGTGCAACGGCCAAATGGTGGATGGTCGCGAGATCAAGGTCAATGAGGCCAAGCCGATGGAAGCCCGCACTGGCGGCGGTGGTGGCAGCAGCAGCGGTGGTGGCGACCGCGGCCCTCGCCGCAGCACCCAGAACCGCTGGTAACAGCGGCCTCAATCGCGCTTCGACAAGGCCCCCTGCTCGCTAGGAGCAGGGGGTCTTGTTATTTCCGGACCGAACAGAAAGGATGATCTTATGAATAACACAAAACCGCGGCACGAATCCATCGCACTCAAGGGCAGCCCGCAAGTGCGGGTGTTCCGCACCTTCGAGGACTGGCAGGCCGAACAGAAAGCGGACCTGCGCACCCCAGAGCAGCGCGGCATCCATATCGGTTCGGCTGTGATGTGGCGGTATCGCGCGAACCAGGTCATCGTCACCGAGCGCGCCATCGTCGCAGAGATCGAAGACCAGACGTTGACCCTGCAGGTCAAAGGCCAGGAGACGCGCACCTGCAACGCACACGTCAACGAAATTGTGGATAGCCCATTCGGTCACCAGTCACTCGCCCAGATGAACCGGCGCGCCTACATTGCGAACCAGATGGAGACGCCCAATGAAAAAAGCGTCAGTTTCGGGAACGAGGATTCGCAAAGTATTACCTCCTGGCTGTAGCACAACCAAAGATGTCAGACTTTTCAGAGAAGTCTGACATCTTCTTTTCCCCCAACTGGGGGAACCCCAGAACCCCCGGCAAGCGGATGACAATCACAGTGCCGCGTCCTATGATGACATCCATGGGAATCTTGACATGGATGATCGTCGGTTTGACAGCTGGTTTGTCTGTCAATGTCTTAATGAAGCGCCCCAATCGCGATGTTCTGGCTGACCTGCTTCTCGGAGCAACGGGCGCCATAGCGGGTGGATTGGTGGCGAGTCAGATATTGGGCATTTCAGACCCTATTGACGGACTCAATATTGTCGCGATTCTCGTCTCATGCGCCGGGGCGGTCGTCCTGGTTGCATTTGTCGAAGCCTTGAGCAGCAGGCGAGTTGCTGCATAGACAAATTGAGTTAGCGTGTTCAGTCATTGGAGGAATTCTTATGGGTATTGTTGCATGGATCGTTATCGGTTTGATTGCGGGTTGGTTGGCTGGTCTGGCGACTAAAGGGAGCGGCTTCGGCCTGATCGGCGATGTCATCCTGGGCGTTGTGGGCGCGTTGCTTGGTGGATTCTTAGCGTCCAGTCTCTTCGGCGTGGCCGATCCCATCAGCGGGTTCAATCTCACCACAATTATCGTCGCGTTCATCGGTGCAGTCATTGTCGTCGTGATAGTCGGGGCTTTGAACAGCGGCAGGCGCCATGCCCTGTAAGCTGCCAAATTGGTTTACACTATCCCTATGTCTGTTTTGCCCGACTTATACGCAGAGTCCTATCAAAGTATCTTTGAAGCAGCCAGCGATGGGTTGATGATTGTCAATAGAGAGACTGGGGGCGTTGTAAACGCCAATCCCGCGGCATGCGCAATGTATGGCTATGCGCGCGAGGAACTGATTGGCCTGCCCATGACCCACCTGGTCCAACCTGGCAGCCGCGCCTCGTTCGACCAGTATACCCAGGGGATTCAGCCCGGCAATGTGTCCGAAGGATTGGCCGTCCACCTGCGCAAAAACGGATGGCCGTTCCACGCCGAGGTGCGCTGGACGGCTTTTACCTATCGGGATCAGTCCTGTCTTCTGGGTATGGTGCGCGATGTCAGTGACCGTGTCCAGGCCGAGCAAATGCTCAAGCGACAGGTAGAGTCCCATGCCCGTGAACAGGCAATTCTGCTGGAGATATCACAGACACTGGCCTCCTCACTGGAGCTTAAGCCGGGTGAGATACTCGACCGGTTGCGTGTGCTGATTGAGTACACCCACGCCGGCCTTTTCGCACTGGAAGACTCGACCCTGGCCGCGCTGGCCGTGCGCGGCACCCCGGAACTAGAGCGCGCCATGCCCCTTGAAATTCAGTTTAGCGATCCACATGCTCTGACAGCGCTGTCAGACGGGCAACAGCCCAATCGCATCGCCGACGTGTGGAGCACCGATCCGGCGGCGCAGGTGCTGCGCTCGCTGTTGAAGAATCAGGGGACCATACTGCTGGAGGGCGTGCGCGCATGGTTGTGGGTGCCCCTGACGGCGAAGGGGCGTATTATCGGGGGACTGACCGCGGCACACGCGGAGCCTGGTTATTTCACCGCCCACCATGCTGACCTGGCACTGACAATAGCCAACCAGGCCGCGATTACTATGATTAATGCCGAATTGTACGAACACGCACAAGCGCTCGCCAAGTTGGAAGAACGCCAGCGTCTGGCGCAGGAATTGCACGATGCCGTCAACCAGTCTCTATTCTCCGCCGGTCTGATCGCCGAAGTGTTGCCGCGCCTGTGGGAGCAGAACCCGGCTGAGGGGCGCAGGTCTCTGGAAGACCTGCGCCGCTTAACACGCGGCGCACTGGCTGAAATGCGCGGGTTGCTGGCCGAGTTGCGTCCGGTGATCATGACCGGCACCGATTTCGGCGACCTGTTGCGGCAGTTAGGGAACGCGCTCGCAGGCCGGATAAACACCCCGGTCAGTGTGTCTGTCACCGGGCGAGGGGTGTTACCAGCCGACGTGCAGGTGGCGCTCTATCGCTTATGCCAGGAAACACTGAGTAACATCGCCAAACATGCCGAGGCCAGCCAGGTGCAAATCCGATTGCGCTATGATTCAGACGGCGTGGAAGTGTATATCAAGGACAACGGTCATGGCTTCGACCCTGAGAACATATCCCTTGGGCACTCAGGACTCAGTATGATGGGCGAGCGCGCCAAAGCGATTGGCGCCGTGTTGTCGATCACAAGTGCGCCGGGCAACGGCACTACAGTCACCATCAGATGGGCGGAAGCCGTGGACGTTGCGCAAACCGCAGATGCGGAACAGAAGGTGCTATGACAAATTCCCCTCAGATACGCGTAATGCTCGTCGACGACCATGCGATGGTGCGCCGGGGACTAGCAACCTTCCTGAAAGTCTTTGACGACCTGGTGCTGGCGGGTGAAGCCTCCAGCGGCGACGCAGCGATCAAACTATGCGCCGAGATGTCGCCTTTGCCCGATGTCATCCTCATGGATATGGTCATGCCTGGGATGGATGGGGCCGCTACGACGCGCGCCATCCGCCGTCAGCATCCTGAGGTGCAGGTGATTGCATTGACGAGCTTCAAAGAAGATTCGCTTGTCCAGAGTGCGCTGCAGGCCGGCGCTATAGGTTATCTACTCAAGAATGTGTCGTCCGACGAACTAGCCCAGGCTATCCGCGCAGCGCACGCCGGTCGCGCCACACTATCGCCAGAAGCCACCCAGGCGCTGGTTCATCTTGCTTCCCAGCCGCCAACGCCCGGTCAGGACCTGACGGCGCGCGAGCGCGAGGTGCTGGCGCTCATGATCAAGGGCGATAACAACAACGAAATCGCCGCGACGCTGGTGGTCAGTCCATCGACCATCAAATCGCATGTCAGCAATATCCTCTCCAAGCTGGGCGTCGCCAGCCGCACAGAAGCCGTGGCATTAGCGGTGCGCCACAGTATGGTCAACTGACCTGCTGCGTGTCCGGTTTTCCCACGGAGGACAGCTCACTCAGCGCGGTTCCACGGCGAATCGAATCGCGGTCCGCTCCGCGCCGTCGATCTCCACCTCGCAAAAAGACGGGATGATGACGACATTGATCCCATCGAGGAGTAAATAGCCGCGCGCAATGGCCGCAGCCTTCGTGGCCTGGTTTACCGCGCCCGCCCCAATCGCCTGCACATCCGCTCGCCCATGATCACGCACCACGCCCGCGATGGCGCCCGCAACTGCTGTGGAGCGGGAGTTCGCCGACACCTTGATCAACTCGACAGCACCCGTATGACTCCGTTCAATTGGCGTCTGCTTATACTCGTTCACTTCTGCTAAATCGTTGCTCATCGTTTCCTCGTTGTAAAGACCCAGAACCAGATAACTGCCGCTGATCCCCCCGCTTACACCCTCAGACAGCCTCGACATTCAGGCGATGCTCGAAAATAAGAGTGCCGCAAGTAATTCGCAGCAGCCTCGGGAATAAAAACGGAAGGTAAGGTACACCTTATGCCGGGAAGTTGAGAGATAGCTGAGAATACAACACGTTCTTCTCCTCTTCTCCTCTGCGCCTTCTCTCCTCTTCTTCTGCGCCGCTATATCCCCCAATCAGTGGATATGCATACTCCCCACCCAGCCGATGCTTTCTGAGGGTATGAGTTTTACTATAAACACATGACTCGTGTATTTTTAGCCGATGCAAAGTCCGAAACGCGTTCAGCACTGCGGCTGTTGCTCGCGGATATGAAGATGCAGGTGGTTGGCGAGGCCGTCGACTGGACCAGCACTATGGCCCAGATCCCAACAACCAACCCAGACATGCTTGTGATGGTTTGGGAGCTGGCTGCCAATGCCTATGCGGGCGGAGTCCTGGCTGAGTTGCGGGCGTCCCACCCAAACATGCGCGTGGTCGTGCTCAGCAGCCAGTTGGAAGCCCGCCAGGCTGCGCTCCACGCCGGGGCTGATGCGTTTATCGCCATCGGTGATACCCCGGATCGGGTGACTGAACGCTTGCGAGCGGCAGCCAACGACAGCCGCTCTTAATCGCTTGTGTATCAGGGACCCGTATCTTAGGAGGCTGAAGGAACATAAAATATGCACAAATATTTCTTCGACTACATGCGGGAGCTATCACGGGGCCAGATCATGGCATCGTACCGGCTATCTGCGAACAAGCACACAGTTGACCGGCCCGGGGAAAATCATTACTACGCGGGCGCGGATATTGGGCTCTATAGCTCGGAGAACCGGCAGCAACTGCGCCAGATGATGCGCAAGATCAAGAAGATCACACGATGAATAACGGGCAAAGCCTGTAGGCCTCCCCACCGATCAGGCCTCAGTGTTCAGTAATAAAGCAGAAGGCCAAACAGTCCTTTCTGCTCAAGCGAGATAAGTCCTGCGTATGAAATCCGGACCATTCTCAATGAGGTCCAAATGTCAGAAAACCAAATTCCACAGTCAGAGTTCGACCACGAGTCCAATGCAAATAATCCGGGCGGTTTTTTCGCCGGGCTGCTGCTTGGAGGTCTGGCCGGCGCCGGGGCGATGATGCTGTTGGCGCCCCACTCCGGGAAACGCACACGGGCAAACATCCAGCTTAAGAGCATTGAATTGCGCGATCAAGCGACTGAAACCGTGGAAGATGCTGTATCGCAGGCGCGCGCAAAAGCCCTCCATATCACGAACAATGCGCGCAGAGAAGCCAACCACATGCAGCAAGTCGGCGAGGACATGCTTGACGAAAAAAAACAGCAAGCGTCTGATAAAGCTCGCAAGATCAGTGCCAGCATACGCAAGGAAGCTGCCCACCTGCAGCACCGCAGTGAGAACGTGCTCGATGAACAAATAGAGCGTGTTTCTGATGTCGTCGAAGCTGGAAAGTCAGCAATCCAGGGGGTTGATCATGATTGAGAATCAACGAACCAATGAACTTGCTGTGGATCGCCGTGAAGAAACGGTGGTCACTCAACAACCCGGCTACGCAGCAACGGAGCGTGTTACGCGTGATGTTGCCGCTGAGCGCCGGCTGCGATTGTTCCAGGTCGTGCGAATTATGTGGACCATCCTGGGACTGCTGGAGATTTTAATGGGATTGCGCTTCGTGCTGAAGTTAATAGCAGCCAATCCCGCAAGCGGCTTCGGCTCGTTAATCTATGGGATTTCGGGGGTGTTCGTTGCCCCATTCGTGGGATTGATCACGACGCCGGCATCCGGTAATGCAATCCTGGATGTGACGACGCTCATTGCCATGGCCGTGTATGCGTTGTTCTTCTGGTTGCTCGTGCGCGGGATCGCAATCGTTGCCGATCGTCCCAGCGCGCGCTCGGTGTCGCGTTCGGTGCATGAGCTGTCTGCGGACGGCAGTAATAGCACCACGCGCACGACGTACAAGAGTTAATAACGTTTGAGTTGGCGACTGCCGCCGACCGCCTTCTGAAAGGCAGTCGGCGGCAGCACATCACTGGAGTTAATTGTGAAACTACCCAAGAATCTGGGAATGTTATTGCTGTCCATCTGGCTCATCCTATACGGGCTGATGGAATTGCTCAAGTTCAACTTTCAGGGACTACCCATCATCATGGCGATACTCGCCATCGCCGCCGGCGTTCTATTACTGCTCCAGCGGTAGCGCGTTCTACAGGTTGTGATCGCGCGAAAACTTCAAAGGGGAAATATGGCTAAAAGCGAAGTCGGTATATGGATTGACCACAGAGAGGCTGTCATTGCGACTGTCTCCAGCAAAGACTCTGAGATCAAACGGATTGAGTCAGATATGGAGAAACATGTGCGGTTTTCAGGCGGCGCCGCCGAGGTCACAGAAGAGGACATGCGAGACAGGCGCTTCGAGAACCATCTCAAGAAATACTATGACGCGGTTATCGCGGCGGTTCGTGATGCAGATTCTATTCTGATCATGGGTCCTGGCGAGGCAAAGATCGAGCTTGTAAAACAACTTGAGAGTCAACAACTCGGCGGGCATATCGTCGGCACTCAGACATTTGACAAGATGACTGACCGCCAGGTTGCGGCAAAAGTTCGAGAACACTTTGGGAAATAGCAGGCAACGTCATGTCCACATCACCCTATAAACAAGTTCACATCATCGTCAACCCGGCCGCCGGCCAGAACGAACCAATCCTGAACGTGCTCAACTCGGTTCTGCGACCTGCCGAGGTTAAGTGGGATGTTTTTGTCACCACTGAAGCAGGGGATGCGCGCAAATATGCGGAGCAGGCCGTGGCCGCCGGCGTCGATGCGGTCGCCGTATATGGCGGCGATGGCACCGTAATGGAAGTGGCGAGCGGCCTGATTGGCAGCGCCATGCCCCTGGCGATTTTGCCTGGCGGCACAGCAAACGTGATGTCAATCGAATTGGGTATTCCAGGCAATCTGGCGGATGCAACCGCGCTTTTATGCGACCCGACGCAGGGCAGTCGCCTCGTGGATATGGGCATGGTCGGGGACACGCCATTCTTTGGTCACGTGGCGATTGGTCTGGAAGCAGAGATGCACCAGACGGCAGACCGAACGATGAAAGATCGCTACGGATTTCTAGCCTATCCGATTGCCGCCCTGCAGTCGCTATTTGACCGGCCTGTGTCACGCTACACAATCACAATGGACGAAGAAAAGGTCGAGATGGAAGTGTTGAACTGCATCGTGACAAACCTGGGCAGTATAGGCATGCTCGGCGCCTCACTCGCCAACAATATCGACGTCAGCGATGGCTTGCTCGATGTCGTCCTCATTCGCAAAGCCGATGTTGCCTCGCTTAGCGCGCTCGTCGGGAGCGTAACCGGGTTGACGGACCCAGCTAATCTGCTGCCGCATTGGCAGGTGCACAACGTGAGCGTCATTGCCGATCCACCACAAAAGGTCACCGTGGATGGCGAGTTGTTGGGTTCTACGCCGGTGTATATCCGGGTTCTTCCCAGCGCCATCCGCGTCATCGTTCCAGCCAGCGCCGTCCCAGTCGGCGTCTCGAACGGCGCGTAGCAAATCACATTGAATCACCCCTATCGCGGTTTCATGGGTAATAGATACCCGCCGAAAATCGTGGCGTACCGCGGCTATGGCACGCCAAACAAGCTCTATTTGAAGGGGCGTGTTCTGGAGGACCAGGGCATCAACCCCGCCGCCGAGGGCGATTCGACCTGGCACAACTTGGTGGATACGGTAAAGCGCTTCACCAGCGACGGGATTCCCCATGCGCGGATACGCGCTCATTTCCAGAATATCGAACACGATTTCCTCGCCGATAGCGCCGGCTATTTCGATGTGTGGATTGAGCCGTCTCAGCCGCTGCTCGACGATGTCCTGTGGCATGAGGTCGAGCTTGAGCTGATTGAACCGCACCGCAGAGGGACCAAACCGGTGCTCACAACCGCCAGCGTGTTGATTCCGCCAGCGGCTGCGCAATTCGCCGTCATCAGCGATATAGACGACACTGTGATCCACACGGACGCCGTGAACCTTTTACGCATGGCGCAAATTGTGTTTCTTGGCAATGCGCGCACACGATTGCCGTTGAAAGGCGTTGCCGGGTTCTATCGGGCGCTCTTTAACGGCAATGGTTCACAGGGCGTCAATCCGCTGTTCTATATCTCAAACAGCCCCTGGAATTTGTACGACTTGCTGAGTGAATTTTTCAACCTGAACGACATTCCTATCGGCCCCGTATTATTTTTGCGCCGCTGGGGCTATAGCAGGCTGGAGTATCTGCCTACGCGCAAGCGCGAGCACAAGCTGTCGACGGCGCGCAATATGTTGAAGCTATTTCCACGCCTGCCCTTCATCCTGATCGGTGACAGCGGCGAAAAAGACCCGGAGTTTTACGCCGAATTAGTGCGCGAGTTCCCGGAACGGATTCGCGCGGTCTACATTCGCAATGTCAGCCGCAACCTCAAGCGACCGGCGGAAATCAAGGCACTGACTGACAAGGTGATCGAAGCCGGCAGCACCTTGATCCTGTCGGATGACACATGGTCAATGGCCCAGG
>Ga0118677_10001928_pt3 | contig 18260 bp, 16 predicted proteins | sample AliMusrvi5mmetaG_FD_86154 | JGI IMG/M metagenome (GOLD analysis project Ga0118677, IMG submission 86154) | reverse complement strand
GAGTATGGCGACCTGGTAGCCCAGGGCGTTATCGATCCGGCAAAGGTGACCCGCTCGGCCCTCCAGAACGCTTCCTCCATCAGCGCATTGATGCTGACCACCGAAGCGATGATCTGCGAGATCCCCGAGAAGAAGGCTGCTCCGGCTGGCGGTGGCGACCATGGCCCCGGCGGCATGGAATACTAAGCAGTTAGGTAGTTAGTTGAATCAACAAAAGCCCGCTCCGGTTCGCCGGGGCGGGCTTTTTCCATTACGCCAAGAAATCTTGATCAGCGGAACTTCGAGTTGGCCATAGTGCGACACGTCGTCCTTTCACCGTTTGGCCAGGTTGAATGCATGAAGCCATGGTGATAGAGTTTCCTATTGGGTTAGCCTATGGCATATGACAACGTTCCTGATGACAACCAGACTGGCTGAAGCCCTTCTCCTGGGAAGCATCCACCTCAGAACCCTGGTCCGTATTGGCTACTTTACTTGATTGTCGCCGTTCTCGGAATCTTTGCAACAGCCTACTGGTTGAAGTGACCGACATTGATTGCCAAGCATTATCTTCATACAAGAAGCTAGTCTCTGTAGAGCCTCAAGCAGGTCATCCTGCATGATCGGATCGAGTTGAGAGCTTCCTGCGTGCGCTGGCAGTTTGGACGAACGTCCTCAAAGGTATTCTGATTCGAGAAACCAATCTGATACCATGAAGCAAAATGCGAAGGGCAGTCATAGACACGAACGTATTGGTCTAGGCGTTGCGTTCGAGAAATGGAGCTTCTTTTGCGTTAATCAGCAGCTTGGGCGACCCTCGCTGGACCCCAGTGATTTCGGTCGCGTTGATCCTTGAATACGAAGCCGTGCTGATGCGGGCAGAGCAAAGGTCTAAGTTCCCGTTGGAAGCGATTGGGCTTCTGATTGAGGCCTTTTGTCACTACAGTTCCAGGCATTCGATCAGTTTCAGCCTGCGCCCCTCGTTGAAAGATCCGGACGACGAATTTCTTCTCGATGTGGCAGTTTCCAGTCAGGCGGAGTTCATCGTGACCCACAATATAAGAGATTTTGAGGGGGCGGAAGCCTACGGAATTCGCCCCGTGACTCCGTTCGAGTTCTTGAAGATAATAGGAGTATGGCAGTGAGCAGGCAAATTTCCATTCCAGATGAAATCTTTGTTCGGGCAGAACGGCTTGCCGCGCAGCAGCATCTTTCTCTCGATGACTTGATCTCCGCAGCTCTTTCCGAACACATTGCCGGAACGGAATATATTCGCCGAAGAGGAGACCATGCAAACATTGCGAAGTTCAGGGAAATGCTCACGCTCGTCCCGGACGTTCCGCCCGAGCCACATGACCGGCTGCCCGAAGCGGAGTAGGCGGAATAGAGTGAAACGCCCGCCCGCCAACTCTCCGGCAATGACGGCTCCTTAGGCGCATTGATGCTGACCACCGAAGCGGTGATCTGCGAGATCCCCGAGGAGAAGGCTGCTCCGGCTACCGGCGGCGATCATTGCCCCGGCGGCAAGGACTACTAAGCACTTCCTTATCCGCTAACAACAAGCCACCTGTCGGGGAAACCGGGCAGGCGGCTTTTTTGTTTGTACCAACAGTTCAACTCAATTGCGAACTACCAATGGAATAGGACGAATCAGGTTCCCGGCTTGGGCAATGGTGAGTCTATCCCTGTTATTCTGGGAAGCGTGAGGGCCATGGATTCCTCGTTGTCGCATGGCGAGTAGGACAAGCTGGAATTGATTCGGCGAGTTCCCAGCAGCAATACACCGTGAGACTGGGGTTCTCAATCAGGTGAATGAAGGTTCGTGACGTCATCAAAGCGATGGAGCGGGATGGCTGGCTCCTGGACCGCACGCGTGGAGACCATAGGCGATATGTCCACCCGCTTTGGCCGGCAGCAGGAACAGTTACTGTTCCCGGGCACCCATCCGACGACTTGCCAAGCGGGACGCTTAACTCCATACTCAAGAAGGCAGGACTTAAGAAATGAAGAGATACGCGGTTGTTCTTGAAAAGGCGGCGAACAATTGGGCGGCTTATGTACCAGATCTCCCTGGGTGCGTCACAACGGGACGCTCGCTCGAAGAAACACGCCGCCTGATCGCTGAGGCAATCGAATTCCATATCGAAGGAATGCGACTGCGTAGCGAGTCCGTTCCCGAGCCTACCACGGTAGCGGAAGCCGTGGAGATCAAGGCGGCGTAATTCGGCGGTGATCTGAGCCCATGAAACAGTAAGCAACGCCTCCGGCCTCAAGGCTTGGACGCAACCGCCAACGGCTACGCTACTGCTTCTTCCCGCCCGCAGCCGGAGGCCGCGCATCCAGCGGATTCAACCCTCGCACATAGCCCGGATCCATCGCCGCATAGTCCGTCCGGTAGCTCACTGAATTCGCCGTCGGGAAATTGCCAGGCACCTTCTGCGTCACCCTGCCTGTCGCGGCCCACTCCGTGCCGCGCTGCAGCGTCACAATAAACCCGACGCAGCTCAACGCATTCACATCATGCCCGAGTGCCGTGTGGAAGATACGACCCTTGCCATAGCTAAGCGTCAGCAGCAGCGGCTCGTCGCGGCCCGAGCCGCGATTCGCAGGATCGGAATACGCCGTCGACAGTACCGTCATATTCTTACCCGGACCACGCATCTTGCTGTACAACTCATCGCCCTGGTGCATCCATTTCACAGGCAAGCCCTTCATGATCGGATGCGTCGCTTCACGCGTCTCCATCAGATACGGGGTGCGCGCACCATGGCTTCCGGCGTTGCCCGGCGAACTGTCGGAATCGAGCTTGCCGCCGCGATAGAACCAGTACGGCCCCGTCGCTTCCGTGCGTCCACGCCAGCCGCCGATGCCGATCATGAGGTTGTACGCATCCCACTTGCCGAAGGCGTTGTCGGCGGCGTGGACAGTAACAAGGCCGCCGCCGTTCTTGATGTATTGTTCGAAGGAGACCTTCAATTCATCGGGCCAATCGGGGGCGTCGTAATTGGAAACAATAACCTGATACTTGCCGAACTCCGGCTTGAAGCCGCTGAAGTCGGTGCCGGATTTGGGAGCGGTGACGACATCCACCTGGAACATGCCCGTCTCTTCCAATTGCTTCTTCAGCACTGGCGTGACGAGTTCCCACTTGTGATAGGACCCGCCGCTTTCGCCATCGAGGAGCATGACTTTGATGGGGGCGGCGGGTAAAAGAGAGGAGAGCAACAATAAGATGATGGTGAGCTTCATAGAAAGACCACCATCATCTTAGCAAAACCAGCTGTTAAAACTGGAAGCGCAAGCCAAGCTGCAACTGGCGCGGATTACCGACCGTGCTCGTGATCACACCCACCTGGGCGTTGCCGATGTTCGAGTTCGGCTGGCCGAATTGCGGGTGATTGAACACGTTGAACGCCTCGGCGCGAAGTTCAAAACGCATCTCATCGCGGATCGTGAAGTTCTTGAAGATCGACATATCCCAGTTCCAGCGGCCCGGTCCGAACAGCGTGTTGCGTCCGGCGTTGCCATAGGTATAGGCGGCCGGAGTCGTAAACGGAGCCGGATCGAACCAGCGTTGCAGGGTGTGAGGATCGTTGCCCTGCGTGCCGTTCGAATTCGGACGGCTGCTGGTGCCGTTGGTGGTGGAGGTTTGGAGCACCGCGGTGAACGGCAGGCCGCTCTGTGCGGTGAGGATGCCGTTGGTCTGCCATCCGCCCAATACCCAATCGGCCACGCCGCTCTTGTTGATGAACTGCTGGCCCTTGCCCACCGGCAGCCGGTAGAGATAGCTGGCTGTGAGGCGATGCCGCATGTCGATGATGGAGTTGCCGCGTTCTGCGCGCAGGTTGCGCGGGTCTTGCGGTAGCGGGCCGGAACTGCCGCCACCGAATTCCAGCGGGACGTTGTCAATGGCATGCGACCAGGTGTAGCCGAACAGTGCGTTCAAGCCTTTGCTGAGGCGCTTATCGAGCGTGAATTGCAAAGCGTAGTAGTTGCTAAGGCCATCCACCGTGAAGTAGCTGACGTCGCTGACATTCGGCGCAATGGCATAGAGCGGACGGCGCGTGTTGAGCGCGGCCGCGCCTGGGATGGGCTGATTGGCGTTGTAGGTGTTGTATAGGTGACGGCCAACGTTGCCAACGAGAGCGGCCTTGAGGACCATGGCCCACGGCGAGATCTCATGCTCGGCAGTCAGATTGAACTGCTCGGCATAGGACGGGCGGAAGTGCGGGTCGACGGCGAACATGGCGCCGAACGGATTGCTCGCCACGCTGAAGTTGACCGGCGCGAGCGGTGCGAAGCCTTCGCTGACCTTGGTGCCGACGAAGATATCGCCGGGCGATACGGTGATGGTGGATCCGAACGGTAATTGCCGGAACAGTCGCAGGCTGCCGCCTTCGCTGCCCGTAGGATTGTAGAACATGCCGAAGCCGCCACGGAGCACGGTGTGCTTCGCTGCCTGATAGGCGAAGCCGAAGCGTGGTCCGAAGTTCTTGTAGTAGGGCTTCACGCCCGCATACTTATCCACGCCGTTCTGGCCGGCAATATCGATCTTGGCCGTTGCCATATTGAAGTTCGCCCAACGGTTGGCGACTTCGCTATAGGGGCTGTAGTAATCCCAGCGCAGGCCGAGGTTCAAAGTAAGTTTCTTGGTGACATGCCAGTCATCGGCGAAGTACATGCCGAGTTCGGAGCCGCGTTCACCGGGCCAGTTGAGCGTGTAGTCATGCACGATGGAGGTGGCGTAGCCCAACAGGAAGCTGGCCATGGAGTCGCCGCCCGAGCCGGCGCGGGAATCGGTAAAGGCGGGCGAGAAGTTGAAGCGGCCGTTGCCCTGGTTGGTCTGGTAGATGGTGAGCTGGCGGCGGCGGAAATCGATGCCTGCTTTCAGCGTATGGGAGCCCGCGGTGTAGGTGATGTTGTCGATATACTGGAACGCGTTTTCGCGGCGGAAGATGGGCAGCGAACGCGTCTGGCCGGTGCCGATGTAGCTGGAGGGCGAGAAGATCGGCAGGTTCTGTTCCGACGGAGTCACGTTGGAATTCGGCACACCCAGCTTGTTGCCGAGGCCTGCACCGGGGGCGAACTGATCGGCTGTGTAGTCGAGGCGGAAGCGGCTCATTCCCATGCGGAATTCGTTGATCAGCTTCGGCGTGAGCACCTTGCTGTAGCTGACAACGGCGTGCTGGTCAGGCGAAAACGAAGTGCCCGCGAACGAACCTTCATCGCCGAGGTTGACCGGTCCGGTGATACCGGCGATGGTCACTGGCGGATAAGAGCTCGGCACGTGAGTCTCCGTATTCTGGATAGACCAGCGGGCGAAGAGGTTGTCTTTCGGCGTGAACTGGTGATCGATGCGGACGTCTCCTTGATTCCACTTCTGGTTCTGCACCAGGTTGGCCAGGTAGTTGTTGAAACGGGCCGCGCTGGTGGGCGAGGGGTAGGCATTGATCATCTTCACGCTGATGGGATCCCAGCGGCTGGCAGGGATCTGGTTGCCCGCGAACTGGTCGCGCACGAAGCCGGAGCCAACGGCGCGGGTGGAGAGCGGATCGTAGATGGCCGCGGCTTCGGTGAAGTCGCCGGCACGCATCTTGACGGTGGGGATGTTGCCGAGCAGAAGTTGCTGCGAATCGCGGCGGTAGCCTTCGTAGTCGACAAAGAAGAACGTGCGATTCTTGCCGTTGTAGGCGCCGGGGATGACCACCGGTCCTCCGAGCGAGAGGCCGAATTGATTGAGCCGGAATGACGGAAACGCCGTGCCGGCGGGACTGAAGAAGTTGCGCGAATCCATCGCCGAGTTGCGCAGGAATTCGAAGGCGCTGCCGTGGAAGGAGTTGGAGCCGGATTTGGTGATGACGTCGACGACGGCGCCGGAGTTGCGGCCGATATCGGCACTATACATGTTGGTCTGGATCTTAAACTCCCGAACTGCTTCCACCGCGGGGCGGAGAACGATGGAGAGCGTGAGCCGCTCGTTATCATCGATGCCGTCGTAGAGGAAGTTGTTGGAGCCTTCGCGATTGCCGTTGGAGAAGATTTCTGTGCCGGGGCGGCGGTCGTCAGGACGGGTGCCGCTCATGATGGTACCGCCGGCAGAGAAGCCGACGCCGTTGACGCCGGGGCTGAGCGTTGCAAGCTGGATGAAGTTACGGCCGTTCAGCGGGAGTTGGTTGACCAGCTTCTCGCTGACCACTGTGCCGAGGGAGGATGATTCGGATTCGAGCAGCGGCGCCTGGGCGGAAACCTCCACCGTCTCCGACACCTGCCCTAACTGCAAAGCAACATCGATGCGAGCCTGCTGGTTGATCTGCAGCGAGATTCCAGAGCGGACCATCTTGCGGAAGCCCGCCGCTTCCACGGTCAACGTATAGTCGCCCGGTGGCAGCAACGTGATGGCGTAGTTTCCCGAACTGTCGCTGACAGTTGCGTGGGTCTGATTGGTCTGGATGTTAGTGGCGGCAACTTTGGCGTTGCCAACAATGGCGCCACTCGCATCCAAGACGTTTCCTTTTAATTCTGCCGTTGCGACTTGTGCCGCTGCAGGCAAGCTGATTGCGCCCAACATAGCGCCTAGACACAGCAATTGTGAGATTGTTTTCACTCGGTCCCCTTTCACACGTGGAAATTACTACCCCGTTCCAAGCAACAGGGTTAGCGTGAAAACATTTTATCTCAGATTTGGACAGGTGGAGCAGGCGGTTTCGCCTGCTCTCTTCACTAACTAGGCCGGCGTTTCGGTTTGCAACTCCGCTTCCTCGGCGGCTTCCGGACCAGCGGCCGCGGCGTCGGCGATTACTGCACGTGCCCGCTCCTCGTCGGCGGATGCGACGCGAACCTCTACCGGCAGATTCGGCATCATGGAGCCACCCACGACGAAGGCCGGTATCTCATTCGATTCCAGAATCGCCTTCAGTCCCATCGCCTCCATCTCTGCTCCCGACGACGCATCGGCCCGGTAGATGCTTACCAGATCGCGGCTGTGCGAAGGATCAGCCGGTTCAGCTTCGTCCGGCATCGAGGCTATGATTGCGGTTGCCTGGTCGGCATCGGCGGCGGCAACTCGGACTTCGAAGCACCCCGCTACTACTCCGGGAGCATCGTCGCCTGCCACCGTCGCTTCAATACTGTTCTCTGCGAGGAATGAGCGGATCTCCGCGCACTCTTCTTCCGCTGAACTTTCCGCGGAACGGAATACTGTGAGGAGTACATTTTCCTGTTCCATGCCCTGAGCATAGCACCGGAATCAAACCGTGCATAGGGGGTAAATTGCATACAAGGGAACCGGGGCGATCAGCTAGAATAGAGGTAGCATTTGATAAGGAGACCCTGAAAAATGGCACAGGAAGATACAAGCGGTAAACTGGTTTGGTTCTTTGCCGGTGCGGCGATCGGTGCATCCATCGCCCTGCTGTACGCACCCAAGAGCGGCGAAGAGACACGCCGCCTGCTCAAAGAAAAGGCTCTGGAAGGTAAAGATGTGCTGGCCGAAAGCAGCCGCGACATCCTCGATAAGAGCCGCGATCTGTACGAAAAAGGAAAGGGACTGGCAGACGACGCCGCCGAAATGTTCGAACGCGGCCGCAAACTCGCTCAAGGTTAAGCAATGAAAGATCTTTCGCCGTATCACAACGAAGCACTCACCGATTTTTCAAAGCCCGCCAACCGCGCGGCAATGGAACAGGCGCTGGCCAGGGTTAAGCCCGAACTTGGCCGCACCTACAAATTGCACTTCGCGGGACGCAGCGTGGAAACGGGTGACCTGCTTCACTCCTACAATCCGTCACACCCTTCTGAAGTCGTGGGCATCCACTCCAAGGCGACCGCGGAGATGGCTCGCGAAGCGGTGGAAGATTCTTTCGATTTCTTTTCGCAGTGGAAGCGTACACAGGTGGAACGTCGCGTCGAGCTCGGCCTTCAAGTGGCCAGCCTGATTCGCCAGCGCAAGTTCGAGTTCGAAGCCTGGCTTGTGTTCGAGTCGGGAAAATCGTGGCGCGAAGCCGACGCCGACGTGTGCGAAGCCATCGACTTCATCGAGTATTACGCCCGCCAGATGCTGCGCTGGAACAATCCCGAACCGCTGGTGCAGATGCCTGGCGAAGAGGGCCAACTGGTGTACCTGCCGCTCGGCGTGGGCATCATCGTGCCGCCATGGAACTTCCCGCTGGCCATCATGACCGGCATGGCGCTGGCATCGCTGATCAGCGGCAATACCATTGTGATCAAGCCCTCCAGCGACACTCCGACCATCGCCCAGAAGTTGGCTGAAGTGCTGCTCGAAGCGGGCTTCCCGCCGCGCAGCTTCTCACTGCTGATCGGTAGCGGTTCAGTGATTGGCGATGTGCTGGTCGCGCATCCCAAGACCCGCTTCGTATCGTTCACCGGTTCGCGCGAAGTCGGCCTACACATCAACGAACTGGCGGCGAAACCGCAACCGGGCCAGATCTGGATCAAGCGTGTTGTGGCCGAAATGGGTGGCAAAGACGCGATCGTGGTGGATGCGGAAGCGGATGTCGATTCGGCCGTGGCGGGCGTGGTCGCCTCAGCCTACGGCTTCCAGGGACAGAAGTGCTCCGCCTGTTCGCGCGCCATTGTGGATGAAAAGGTCTACGATGAATTCCTCGCCAAGCTGAAGCCACAGGTGGAAGCGTTGAAGGTCGGTCCGGCCGAAGATCCGCAGTTCGAGATGGGACCGGTGATCAACGAAGGCGCACGCAAGTCGATCCTGAATTACATCGAGATCGGCAAGCAGGAAGGGCGTCTGATCACGGGCGGCAGCGTTGCCGAGGGCGAAGGCTTCTACATTCAGCCGACCGTCATCGCCGATGTTCCGTCAACCGCTCGCATCTTCCAGGAAGAGATCTTCGGACCGGTTCTGGCGGTGAGCAAAGCAACCAGCTTCGATCACGCGATGCAACTGGCCAACGACACGGAGTTCGGCCTCACCGGCGCCGTCTATACAGCGAACATCGACAAGATCGAGAAGGCCTGCGAGGAGTTCCACGTCGGCAACCTGTACATCAACCGCAAGTGCACCGGCGCCTTCGTCGGAGCGCATCCGTTCGGCGGCTTTAACATGTCGGGCACCGATTCCAAGGCGGGCGGTCCGGATTATTTGTTGCAGTTTTTGCAGCCGAAGTTGATTGCGGAGAAGATCAAGTAAGGTCTCAAAACGCTGGTGCTTGCTGGAACGGCGGGCACCAGAGTGGGATGATGGGAGGCTAACATGCTGGAGCATGAAAACGTCGACTGGGCAAGATGTCCGTTAGTGGAGATTCTGCCTCGTGTACAAAGCGGGGCGCCTGTGTTGCTTGGAACCAGACTCCCGGTTAGCGCTGTCGTAGACAACTACGCTGATGGCTTAAGCGTCGATGAAATCGCTGAGCAGTTTGAAACACCTGTCGAGCGTGTTCAGGAAATCGTAACCTACTACGAAAGTCATCGCATTGCACATACTGTTCGATAAGAACGTGCCGGTTGGCGTGCGTCGCTTCCTTACAGGACACGTTGTTCAAACAATGGCGCAGGCACAATTCGACTCTCAGCTTGAAAATGGAAAGCTACTGAGAAAAGCCGAGAATACCGGCTTTGACCTTTTAGTCACCGCGGATCAGAATATTGCCTACCAGCAGAACTTGAAATCGAGGCGCCTGGCGTTAGTTGTATTGGGTGCAACCCGATGGTCAATTGTCCGCGGATTCGCGGACGAGATCAGATCTCACGTTGATATGGCAACACCAGGGAGCTACAGCTTCATTCCGATGCCAAGCTCCCCGCCGCGCAAATCCTAAACCCTACTTCTTAGACGAAACCGGAGCCTTCTTCGCCGCCGCGCCCGCAGCTCCGCCCAACAGTTCATTCAACTTCACACGCGTCGCTTTGCCCGGTTCCTTCATGAACGGATCGTCGCCGGTATACTGCGCCACGATACTCCCCTTCTTATCGATGAACGCCACAATCGGCACATACGTCTGCTTCATCACCGAAAAGCCCAGCCACGCGTGAACCAGTTCGCGCGTCGACCAGCCCAGCGGAAACTCCGGCTTGAACGACTGAACAAAACCAGGATGCGTCACCTCAGCGTCCGGATTGAACAACGTCCCCACCACCGCCACACCCTTGGCCGCGTACTCTTTCTGAATCGCATTCAGCTCCGGCACAAACGCCTGGCAATGCGGACAGGTCGCCGAAAGGCATGCAAACACCACGGTCTTGCCTTTGTAGGAGCTCAACAGAGCTTGCTTCTTGTTCAACAGGTTGAGTACAAACTCTGTCGCTGGACGCGGCGTTACCTGTGCGGCTGCCGGCAGCGCCAGAGCCATAACACCAATCATACTGAGCAAAAATTTCTTCACTGAGATCAATCCTCCCAAAGTCCTTCGGCCTTCAAATCAGCCCGTAAATCACCGGATGCATTGCGCGGATAGCCGAAGTCCCAAAACGGCTGATCGCCGGAACTCTCCCAAACACGCTTGCTATGCGCCTTCAACAGCTTGTGAAAGCGTTCGTCCAACTCCTGGACCTGTTCGTCCAGGTTCACTAATGCAATGATGCCGCGCAAGTCCAGATCGTTTCGATAGTCTTCCAATCCGAACCGGTATCCCCGCTCCACCTCGGCCACAAACTCCCCGTAGCGCTTGATCAGGCCAGCACTGCCGCCGCGGCGAACATGCTCCGGATAACCATTATCCTCTAAATACAATACGATCTCTGCTTCAGTCATGAGATTTCGTCGCCTGTCTATGGAAATAGCGTTCCCCATCGTTGGGGATGAAGAACGTGCGAATCGTACGATCGCGGTTGTACGCCCCAAAATAACCCTTGCGCTTGTCAAAGCGGGAGAATGTCCCGTCCTTGCGCCGGATCTCCAGAATGGGCCCGCCCACCGGGGCATCCCGCAACCCCTGCGCCAGTTCCAGATACTGCGCCCTGGAGGCCCCATTAAACTCCGAGCCGTGTTTCGAATAATGCTCTTCGAACTGCTGGCGGCTGCGGAAACCAGGACCACTGGCCAAAACAATCAAGGCGCCGATCAGCAGCGCCAGCGTGAGACGCAAATACCTCATACCTACTCCTTCAGCCGGACTTTCGGGTGCGCCCCGTACTCAATCACGGCCTCCCGCGCGCCATTCAGAATCGATAGCCGCCCGGCCTCCATCACCAGTTCGTTGTAGCGGCTGTTGGCCGGAGTGGCCAGCACGCCGCGCGAATCCAGTTCCTTCAAACGCACCTGGCGCTCATGCAATGAACCCACGGTCTGCATGCACTGCCGCAAAATATATTCGACAGACCGCACACCATACCCGGCCGGCGTCATCCCCACCTCGCCAAGATCGTTGTACTGGAAATAGTCCGGACTCGGCTCCGCATAATGCGTCGCACCCGGCGCATCGGACTTGCGCGTAAAGCAGTACGAAAGGCCGCGATACTGGTCCGAGTGATCGAGCAGCGCACCCTTGCCATCGCCCGCGCAGTACATCGTCAAACCCTGCGTATTCGGCCCCGGCCCGTCATCGGGATAACTCAGCGAAGTCTGCACATTCAACGCCGCGCCGTTGTTCCACAGCACACGCGTATCGCACCACAGATAGCCTTCGTTCCCGTTCGGATACTTGTCTTTAATTCCGTACGATGTCACCGAAACCGGCAGCAGGCCCGTGATGTAGTGGATCAGATCCACGTAGTGGCAGCCGATGTAAGTGAACGCGTCCGAGTTCTCAGTGGTGCACCAGTTCTGAAAGTTCGAACTGCGGTAATACCACTTCTCCATCAAACGCGCGGTGCCGATGCGAAATTCGCCCAGCATCTGATTCCGGTAAGCGGTGCGCGCACGCAGGCTGCGGTCGTCAAACCGCTTGTGATATTCAATACCCACCACCAGTCCGCGCTTGTAGGCTTCTGCCTCGATTTGCAATGATTCATGCGCAGTCAGCACCAGTGGCTTCACGCAGCAAACATGCTGATCGTGCCGCAACGCCGTCATCACTGCGTCAAAGTGCAGTTGATCGGGCAGCGCCACAATCACCAGCTGATGCGGCGGCATCTCGGCAATCAGATGTTTATACAGCTGAGGCTGCGGAGTCTGATCGGCGCCATCCGGATCGGGAAAGCAGCGAAACCGGCCATCGGGGAACCCGCGCTGGATCGCCGGAGCATCGCGCAAAGCCTTCACCGTACGGCCATGCTGGGCAACTACATCAACGCTGCCCACCTCGCCGCGACGCTGCATCTGCAGCACCGTGGGGAGGATCTGGTCATGCGTGATCATCCCGCCGCCGACAATCAGGACCTGCGGCGTCATCAACCGATCGCTTCCTTCACTGCCTCTTCCAGCACATCGAGTGACTCGTTCATCGCCGCTTCATTGATAGTCAGCGGAGGCGCGATCTTCACCGTACCGCCGCCCAAGCCGACCGGGCTGAACATCAGCACGCCCTTCTCAATACAGCCGCGCACGATCTCAAAAGCCAACTGCGCATCCGGATCCTTCGTGCCCGGTTTCACCATCGCCACGCCTGCCACCAGGCCCTTGCCGTCCACGCAACCGATCTGCGGATACTTGGCCTTCAGCTTGTGCAGGCGCGCATGCATGATGTTACCCATCAGCCGTGCGTTTTCCGCCAGCCCTTCCTTCACCACCAGCTCAATCGAGGCGAGCGCGGCGGCGCAGCATACGGGATTACCCGTGTGCGTCGAAGTCATGCTGCCTGCCGGGTGCAGATCCATCACATCCGGACGCCCGATCACCGCCGCCAGCGGCAGCGAACTGGAGATACCCTTGCCCCAGGTGGTCAGATCGGGCAGGATGCCGTAATGCTCAAAGCCCCACATGGTGCCAGTACGCCCGAAGCCTGCCTGCACTTCGTCGCAAACGAGCAGAATCTTGTGCGCATCGCACCACTTGCGCATCTGCTGCATGTACTCCACAGGCGCAAAGGAGGCGCTGCCGCCCTGGTAGGTCTCCAGAATCACGCCGGCGATGTTGGCGGCATCAATGCCCGCCTCGCTGAGGCAGCGCTGGAAGAAATCGAACGAAGTGTCGACCGTGCGGAAACCATCGGGGAACGGAACCTGCACAAAGCCTTTATCGAGATTGACGATCCAGTCCTTCAGTGACGGGATTCCGCCCGCCTGCTGCGATCCCAACGTCCGGCCATGGAACGCTTTATCGAAGGAGACGATGATGTTCTTCCCGCGACCGCCCACCTTCACACCATGCGTGCGGCACAATTTGATGGCGCACTCCACGGTCTCCGAACCGGTGGTCAGCAGGAACACTTTCTTCAGCGGAGCCGGCATCAGTTCCGCCAGGCGCTCTACCAGTTTGGAGCGGATCTCACTCGGAAAGCAGTAATTAGTGAGCAGCTTGTGGTTAGCCTGCGCGGTGATCGCGTCAATCACTTCCTGGCGGCCATGGCCGCAGTTGGTGATGAGCACGCCGCTCGACCAGTCGATCCAGCAGTTGCCCCAGGCGTCATAAACTTGGAAGCCTTCGGCCCGATCCCACACCACCGGCGGCTGCCCGCGCATCGCGACCGGTTCGTACTGATACAGCTTCTCGATCACCGCCAAAGACTCGGGTGCCGGGAAGTCGGTAACGATACGCCGGTACTGCGTTTCCACCCGCGGCACACGCTTGGGAGTGAGATCGAATTCTATGGCCATAAGGATTCATTGTCCGCAATTGGAAGGCAGTGGTGCAAGTTCACAGCCTTGCGATTCTCCATCGGAATACGCAACGGCACAGCGGCCCCTGTAGCGGTATCGCCCTGTTTGAACAGCCCTTTCCAAACGTGGGAAACTGAAAGCAACGCCATGCGCACCTTATCCAAGAAGACGCAATATAGCCTGCGCGCCCTCTACGCCCTGACCCGCAAGTTCGGCCAGGGGCCGGTGCTCATCGCCAAACTCTCCCAGGAAGAGAAGATTCCCCAGCAGTTTCTCGAACAGATCCTCTTGAACCTCAAGCAGCATGGCCTGGTGGAGAGCAAGAAAGGCAAAGGCGGCGGCTACAATCTGGCCAAGGACCCCTCCACTGTCACCCTCGGCTCCGTCATCCGTTCCATGGAGGGCCCCCTCGCGCCCTTGCCCTGCGCCAGCGAAACGGCTTACCGCAAATGCGACGAGTGCGTCGATGACCGTTTCTGCGAGACCAAGATCATCATGCGCCAGGTCCGCGATGCAACCGCAGGGATTCTCGACAACACAACCTTAGCCCAAATCTGCAAAAGGAGCGACACCGCCCGGGCTGAAGTGGAACCCCCGGAGATCATGTACCATATCTAGCCCAATCCCCTTGAATAACATTAAGAATCCGCAACTTTTCTTAACTGTTGGGTTGGAAGCTTTATGCCGATAAACGAAGGGATGCGCCAGATCGAGAATATGCACGCATCACATCGTCTAAAGTATAATATTCAAGCGTCTATCTAGCGATAGCTGTGTGTCGACAAGGGGATGAATATGGAACATCTTTGCAAAGGACCCGTTTTCCCGACCGCATTTGGTCGGCGTAGCTTTATCCACGCCGGTGTACTGGCGGGATTCGGCCTCTCCATGGGCGACCTGTTCGCCAACGAAGTCCGCACGGAAGCCATGGCCGGCAAGCGCGCCGAAGGCAAAGCCAAGAGCGTCATCCAAATCATTTTCCCAGGCGGCATGGCGCACCAGGAATCGTGGGATCCCAAGCCCGATGCCCCGCTCGAATATCGCGGCCCCATGGGTGTCGCCAAGACCAAAATCCCCGGCGTCGTGTTCAGCGAGAACCTCACCAAGACAGCTGCTATCGCAGACAAGATCTCCGTTGTGCGCTCCATCTACGGACGCATCCCCGATCACAACATCGCCACATATCATATGTTGACCGGCTACCTTCCGTCAGCCGCGATCCAGCACCCAAGCATGGGCGCGGTGGTGGCTCATGAGTTTGGTCCCAAAAACAGCCTTCCTGCCTACCTCGGCATCCCGAATGTCCCAGTAGGCGGCGGAACCGGATATCTCAGCTCCAAATATGGCGCCTTTGAGCTTGGCGCCGACCCAGGCCAGCGCCGCTTCAAAGTCCGTGACATCGCTCTGCCCGGTGACGTCACAGCGGAACGTTTCGATCGCCGCCGCAGCGCCCGCGAAGCCGTGGAAGATCACTTCCGCACCGCGGAAGCAAATCCGGCTGAGATGGATACGATGGGCGAGTTCTACAAGCAGGCCTACAACCTGATCAGTTCAGAGAAGGCCCGTAAGGCGTTCTCGCTCGATGGCGAGCCGGAATCGATGATTAAGTTGTATGGCGACATGAACAATCCGCGCAACGGCCAGCCGATGGGAATTGGCAAACGCTTGATGATGGCGCGGCGCCTGGTGGAAGCCGGTGTCCGCTTCGTGACCGTCATGTATAGCGGCTCCAACGGCTGGGACAATCACCAGCGCATCAAAGAATCGTTCGAAAACGGCATGCCGGCGTTCGATCACGCTTACGCTGGTCTCATCACCGATCTCGATCAGCGCGGCCTGCTCGATTCGACGATCGTAATCACGACTTCTGAATTTGGCCGTACACCGAAGATCAACACCGATGCCGGCCGCGACCACTGGGCTCGCGTCTACTCCCAGGCCATCGCCGGCGGCGGCTTCAAGCGAGGCTACATTCACGGCTCCTCAGACGCCATCGCAGCTGAGCCGGATCATGACGCAGTGAGCGTGGAAGACCTGCTGTGCACGGTCTACAAGCAGTTGGGAATCGATGCCGACGATCGCCTGATGGCTCCCGGTAATCGCCCCATCGATATCGTCCGCGGCGGCAAGCCCGTCGAGGCCCTGATCGGTTAACCCAGTTCGTTAATAAAGGAAACACATTTATGATGCCTCGCGCCCTCCTGGTCCTGCTGGCAGTGGTGACTCTCCATGCCGAACAACATATGGTGGAGTATCTTCTTCCACGTGGCGCCAGCCGCGGCACGAGTGTCGATGTCGTCATCTCCGGCCAGTACATGCAGGATCCGAAGGAGATCATCTTCTACACGCCCGGCATCAGAGCCACCAACATCAAGTCCGGCAAGAAAGCGGCCGAAGAGGTGATGGCGAAGTTCGAAATCTCGCCCGATTGCGCACCCGGCGAACACATCCTGCGCCTCCGCACCTCCACCGCCTTGAGCGAAGCGATCACCTTCTGGGTCACCAAACTCCCCAGCGTCGAAGAGAAAGAGACCAAAGTCGGCGAAAACGACACCATCGCTAAAGCGCAACTGGTGCCGCTCAACAGCACCGTCAACGGACAGATCAATCCCGGCAATGAAGCCGATATCGACATGTACCGCATCGATGTCGAGCAGGGCCAGCGCATCTCCGTCGAGGTGGAATCGGTACGGCTAGGCACGCAGCACATCGGCGGCGAAACCGACCTCAAACTCCGCATTCTGGATGCCGACGGCAAAGAGCTCGGCAAGTCCGACGATTCCGCACTCTTCGTCCAGGACCCGGTACTCTCTATCACCGCACCTAAGAAGGGCAGCTACTACATCGAGATCGCCCAGCAGTTGTTCAGCCCGCCGCGCCTGGCCCAGTATCGCGCCCACATCGGAACCTTCACCCGCCCCACAGGCATCTATCCAGCAGGCGGACAGGCCGGGCAGGAGTTGACCGTTAAGGTTCTCGGCGATCCTACCGGTGAGCGGACGGAAACGGTGAAGCTCCCGCAGCAGCCGAGCGACTTCCTCTATTACAGCCAGGACGCACCGTCCCCGAACACTCTGCGTGTCGTCTCCTATCCCAACGTGATGGAAGGCGACCTGCGCATCGCGCAAGCACCGGTGGCCATGAACGGTATCCTCTCCAAGCCCGGCGAAATCGATCGCTTCTATTTCTGGGGCAAAAAGGGCGAGGCCTACAAGATCCGCGTCTATTCCCGCTCGCTTGGCTCACCCATGGATCCCAAGATCTGGATCCGGCCGTCGAGCAGCAACAAGAACACGCTCGAAGCGGATGATTCGAAGCTGGCGGACCTGGGCTATGTCTCAAACCGCGGAACCTGGTACGTGAAGGACATGCTCGACCCGGTGACCATCTTCAAGGCGCCCGCCGATGGCGACTACATCCTCGGCGTCGAGGAATCGCGCGGCAAAGGCGGCAGCGACTTCGTCTACCGAGTGGAACTCGAACCGGCGAAAGATACGCTCTACACCCACATCTCCAACTCCGATGGCTATCAGATTCCCCGCCAGGTCGGCCTGATCGTCCCGCAGGGCAACCGCTGGACCGTCGACGTGCAACTCGCCCAGGGCATCGGCAATAACTACAAAGGCGAGGTCGAACTGGAAGCAGTCGGCCTGCCGCGCGGCGTCACCATGATCGCGCCGAAGTTCCCCAAGGGCCAGATGCGCATGCCCGTGCAGTTCATCGCTGAACAGGGCGCCGAACAGCAGGCGGCGTTCATCGAACTGCGCGCCAAGGCTGTGGATCCGAACGTGAAGCTCGAAACCGGCTCGCGCCAGGGCGCGGCGCTGGTCAACAAGGGCAACCAGCTGGCATGGCACTTCCTGTGGATGGAAAAGTACGCGATGGCCGTCACCCAGCCCGCGCCTTACCACATTGAACTGGAACAGCCAGATATTCCGCTCGCCCAGAATGGCGAACTCGAACTCAAGGTGAAAGTGATCCGCCACGGCGATTTCAACGAGCCCATCGAAATCCAGCCCGACTGGCTGCCACCTGGAGTATCGAAGGAGTCGGCCCGCACCATCGCCAAGGATCAGAACGAAGCGACTTTCAAAATCCGTGCAGACGCCAAGGCCGCATCCGGAACCTTCAAGATCGCGATGAACGCTACGTCCGCAAAGGGCGGCGATAGCTTCAGCGGCGTAGGACGCATCCGCGTTTCGTCGAAGTTTGTCGAGCTCAAGCTCTCCGAACCGTACCTTTCGGTCGACCTGAAACGCGCCGCGGTCGAAAAGGGCCAACGCGGCCAGATCGTGGGCACCCTCAAACAGAACAAGCCCTTCCCCGGCACTGCCAAGGCAGAACTGAAACGGCTGCGCAAGAGACAGCTGAAATGGTTGTTTTGCAAGAGTTCTTACCGCAAGCTGCAACTGAGGAAGAAGTCGCAGCTGCCATTGATCAGGCTTTCGTACAGGTCCAAGCTGAGGGCGTAACAGGACCCGCTGCCATGGGAAAAGTCATGGCAATTTTGAAGCAAGCGTTGGCTGGGCGTGCCGACATGTCAGCCCTGTCTGGTCAAGTCAAGGCACGACTCGGTTAAACCAAACTTACTTAGTAAGCTGGTTTACCGCGAC
>Ga0118677_10007327_pt1 | contig 18262 bp, 20 predicted proteins | sample AliMusrvi5mmetaG_FD_86154 | JGI IMG/M metagenome (GOLD analysis project Ga0118677, IMG submission 86154) | reverse complement strand
GACATAGACGCCGATGCGCGCTCCGGCTTCAGCCGTTGTCGGTGTTTTTAACTCGGTTTGAACTTCCATGTGTCCTCCGTGAATTAAAATTGAGGAATTGAGGTATTTAGGAATTAATGAATTTTGTGTGAATTCCCGATCTGATGTTTGTAATTCCTCAATCCCTGAATTCCACAATTCCTGAATCTCGATTTTTATTCCCACACCAGCGTTTTTGCCAGCGCTCCGGTCAGGTCCATCATCTCGATTTTTATCTGTTCGCCCTGCATGGGGTCTTCCATGGCGCATTTCAGGTGAATCTGACATTTAGGGCATGAGGTAATAAGCAAATCGCTGCCGGTGGCGCGGGCTTGCTTCAGGCGCAGCACCTGCAGCGATTTGCTATAGGCGTCGCATCCCGTCCAGGCGCAGTTGCCGCAGCACAGCGCTGCCGAGCCGTGATCCTGCATTTCCTGATAGGCCACCGGATTAAGACGGTTTAATAATTTGCGGGGCAGCTCTGGTCTGTTTTCAAGACGGCTCAGGCGGCAGGGGTCCTGGAAGGTGATTTTGTGCTCGAGCTTTTTAAAACCGACCGCACCCTTGCCGATTTCCTGCTCCAGAAGATCATAGAGATGAATAACCTTGCAGGGCAGCTCGATGCCGTGGGCCGGATAATCATGGGCAAATGTCCGGTAGCATTCCGGGCAGGCCGTTATCAGCTCTTTTATGCCCCGTTTTGAAAGGGTCTCGGCATTGAGCTTTGCCAGGCGCAGAAAGGTATCCCTGTCGCCGGACCACAGCAGGTCGTGGCCGCAGCAGCGCTCGTCGGGCAGTATGGCGGGCTTGATGTCGAAGAAATTTAAGAGCCGCAGGCTGTCTGAAAGAATATTGCGGGTTTTTACCTCAAGAAAATTACGAAAGAAAAAATCAAAATAGGGAGCGCAACCGCCCCAGAATAACGTGGTGCTTGCAGGATCAATAGCCCCCTGGTCTTTCAGCCATTGCCACTTGCGCGTGGTAAGCTCCGGGGAGGCCATGGTGCGCATGAGGGACTGAAAGAACCCCTCATGCGCTTCCCGCTTGCTTTCCGGATCGACGGGCTCCAGGGTGCGCAGATCGCGGATGAATTCCGGAAAATTGACATCCGAGGGGCAGCGCTCATGGCACAAGCCGCAGGTGAGGCAGGAGCTGATATCTTTCTGCACTGATTCCGACCGCAGGCCGCCCGCTATTACGGAGCCGGCAAGAGCGCGGGGAGAAAAGTTCTTCCCCGTCAAGGCAAGAGGGCAGGCAGAGGAGCACTTGCCGCAGTCCTGACAGGCATAAACATCATGGGCTGCTATGATGGCGCCGACGATTTCGTCTACAGAGGCTGTCGATTTAGATTTCGATGGCGCTGCTACAGGGCTTTTGCCGAGCTTATAAATATCGGCTACAAAAGTCTGCAGGAATTCCAGAAGAACCGGGGCTTCATCAGGAAGCGACATGCCCAGGCGAAGCCTTCCGCTACCGATGCCCAGCAGATCAAGTATTTCCTGCATATCGTCAATATTTTGCATTGCTGTTTCCGTGCCGCTGCCGTAACGGCAGGCGCCGGCTGCACATCCCAGCAGTGCAACTCCGTCTGCGCCCATTTCAAAAGCCCGCAGCAGAAGCGCACGGTTGATCCTACCGGCGCAGGGCACACGGATCAGCCCGATTTCCTCGGGAATATCAGCTCCTTGTTCCTGCAGGGCATGCATGGCTGTGTGCGGGCCCCAGTTGCAGATAAAAACGACAAGTTTCTTGGTAGCAGTTATCTTTTTCACAAGTAGCGGACTCCTGTTTACCTAGCAGTGTTCAAGAAGCAGTTCGCCCAGCGCGCGCTCAAGGAATGCATGGTTGCGGTACGGGCTGTCGGCGGCATTAGAGGGGCAGATCGAAATACAGTTTCCGCAGCCCTTGCACAGGGCGTCATCAACCGATGCGCTCCAGGCGCCGTTTGCAGCCGGCCCCATGGTTATAGCCTGATACGGGCAGTGCCTGATGCAGCGGCCGCAGCCTCGGCAGCGCTCTTCATCAATGCAGACGGTAAAGCCGCGGCTTGAACGGGGACCCCGCGGCATGCCGGCAGCAGCAAGCATGGCCGCCGCTGCCCCCTTTTCACGTTTTGAGAGCTTCACCCCGGGGAAATCCGCCATATACAGCCCCGGAACTGAAGTAGAACCCGGATACAGAAATGGTATGCCGGTTATTCCCTTCTCCTGCATGGCAGCGGTTATGGTGCGCCCCGGGAGTTCCTTCTGGTGCATGCAGGTTATCTTTTTTGCCTGCCTGCCGCCGAGGATGACAGCGCCTGCCTGAATGGTGCGCTCGGGCTGATCGCCGATTCGGAAAGCGATCTGAAAATCTCCGCGCTTGCCGCTGATGGAGCTGACGGCGGCATGGGCAAACCGGTGAATGCCGGGATGCCCGGCCCAGCCGGGAGCTTCTCCCTCGGAGGGATCAAAGAGAAACACTTCAAAGCCGGCATCGGCAAGCATGGTTGCACTGTTGAACGCCTCTTCCGAATCGCCGATAATGGCAGTGTTGAAGTTGTAATTGCGCGCCGGGCAGGGCAGGGGCTTCAGGCGGCGCGCCCGGTTGATTGACGTATCGATAAGGCTTTCAAACCGGCTGGCGGCAAGCTCCGGCTTTGTTTGAACAAAGCGCAGCACTTCGCCCCGCAGGTTGCAGGATTCAACCATGGAACGGCTGACGCCCGTGCCGGTAAAGAGCTTGTTTTTCAAGCGGCTGCGCTGCTCGGTGCAGGAACTGCAGGCAAAGTTGAGGGAACAGCATACGCAGGAGGCCAGCACGGCGCGGGTTATGCCCTTTTCACGAATTGTGCGCACGATATTTGAATAGCCGTCCTGAATGCAGGCGGCAGTGACAACCTCGGCATGCACGACATCGTGCCGCGAGAGCAGGCTGTCCATGAAGCCCGTCATGCTGTCGAGCCAACCCAGCGATTCATTGCAGCGGCAGGCAAATACGCCGATGCGGATATCGGGCGACAGGTCAGGGTCGGGAATGGAAAATGACATGCCGTGGCCCTTGAGCCTGCCGCCGCTGCCGTCAAGAAGCGACATGGCTTTTGCCGCTGCCGCAAAACCCCGTACCATGAGCGCGTAGACATCTTCATTTGATGATTTTGCGTCATAGGCGCGAATGACATCATCGCCGTTTATCTGGCCTGCGGCATCCTTGTCGGCTATAATCACTATACCGGCATTTTCAGTGACCGGCTCGTCTAGCTGGCCGTGCTGCACGGCGCCGATAGCAGAGCACACCTCAACGCACTGCAGGCACTGCGAGCAGATTCCGCACTGCAGGCAGCGCTCTGCTTCAGCTGCAATTTGATTCTCCGTAAGGCCGAGAGCGACTTCAAGGAAATTTGAACGCCGTTTCCCCGGCGCCAGCTCTTTCATTATCGGACGATGGGTTTTAGCGAAATTTTCAGGCAACGCGTCAAAATCCATGTTTTCCGGCCGCACAGGCTGAAGGCCGGAGGCTGATGCAAGATGCAGGCTTTTCAGTATCGATAGCGCCGCGGCGCGGCCTGACGCCATGGCCTCCACAACCGATGTGGGGCCGGTGCTGCCGTCCCCTGCTGCATATATATTCTGCAGGCTTGTGCAATAGCCGGCATCGGTTTGCATATATCCCTGAGGGGACAGCTGGAGTTTACCGCGGCCACCGCCCTCTTTTAAAGGACCACACTGACCGATAGCGACAAATGCCCGGTCAAAGGAAAGCTCAAAAACGGGCTGCGCCGCGTCGATTACCGGCCAGCACACTGCGTTTGCATCAGGTGCTCCGGGTTTGGTCACGGCGCAGGCAAGACCGCTCAGTTTACCTCCGTTGCCCTCAAAGGCAGTCACCTGGCAGGAGGTTTTTATGGCTATGCCTTCTTCCCGTGCAGCCTTGACCTCGTCAGCATCCGCCGGTATGCTGTCTTCTGAAAACCATGAAAGCACGGTTGCTTTTGCGCCAAGGCGGTTCAGCGCCCGCGCTAGATCAAAAGCGCTGTTGCCGTCGCCGATGACTGCGGCTGAGCCCGTCAGCTTTTTGATTTCACCCCGGTAAAGCCGGTTTAAAAATGACAGGCAGCCTTCAACAGCGTCAAAATCTTCTCCCGGAATGTCCAGTCTGCGATCAAGCCCGGCGCCGGTAGCAAGCAGCACGGCGCTGAATTTTTTTGTAAGAACTTCAAGCTGTTGTAGGAAATTAACCGCATGGCCGGTAATGATTGTTACGCCGAGGCTTTTTATATAATCGATATCACGGTCAAGTATATCCTCGGGAAGGCGATAGCGGCCCACACCATAGCGCAGCAACCCTCCGGGAAGGGGCTCTTTTTCATAAATTGTTACCTCGCAGCCGCTGCGCGCTAGCTCGGCGGCTGCGGCAAGGCCTGCCGGGCCTGATCCGACAACGGCAATGGCCGGGCCGTCATTTTTTTTCTGCTTAGGTGCTGCCGCAGGCGCTGAATCGGCAATAAACCGCTTAATATCCTTAATGGCAATAGCCGCATCAACGTCAGCCCGGCGGCAGGCGCTTTCACAGGGATGCGTGCAGATACGGCCGCAAATACCCGGCAGCACATTTTCCTGACGGATAAGGTCAAGGGCCTCGGAGTATTTTTCATCGCGGCACAAAGCGATATAGCCCTGCGCATTGACATGCAGGGGGCATTTCGCCTGACAGGGGGGCTCATTGCGTTTTTCAATGACGGCCCTGCCTGGAAGGCTTTGGCGGCCATTATAGATAACGGCTTTTCTTCCGCTGTCAAGCGTTACGGGGCACACGGCATGGCAGCGTCCGCACAGGGTGCATTTTTCCGCATCGACAAAGGTCTGCGGCCGGGTCAGCTTTATGGTGAAGCCCTGCGCGCTGTGCTTGATTGCATCTACACGGGCAGGCATCCGGAGGCGGATGTTCGGGTTTCTGAGAATACGAATCAGGCCGGGCCGGTGAGCATAATTCAGACGCACACCGGATTTGAGGCGCCATTCGTCACGGGAGAATTTCTGGTCAAGATCAAGCGTTTTGTCGATGAGCGTTACCGGTATGCCGAGCTCGCCCAGTTTATTTGCTGCAGTGACACCTGCGGGTGTCGCGCCGATTATAGCAACGCGGTGGAGGCGGTCTTTTTGTTTTTTCATTCCGGGACCTCCGCCTGTCCGGCTGCTTTTTTCTCGCGGCCTTTTAAAACAGCGATGCCGTGGTCCCAGCCTTTTTTAAAGGCTTCAAGATTCATCTTTTCGGTTCCCTTGGGCACGGAATCCACAACCGCGTCTTCTGCCGCTTTTCTTGAGACTGCCTGCGTCACCGCGGTAAAGAATCCCAGCATAACGATATTGGCGATCATTTTGCGGCCCATTTCCTCTGCCAGTCGCGTGCAGGGTATGGAGAAATACTCGCGGTCAAAACCGGCCGGCTTCACCAGATCCTGATCAGTTATGAGCATGGTCTGATCCTGAATCATGGAAACATACTTGTCATAGCCGGTCTGGGATAGGCAGACGATAATGTCGGGGCGGCGCACATATGGGTATTGAATTTTCCGGACATCGATAATGACCTGTGCGCAGCAGTACCCGCCGCGTGATTCTGGGCCATAAGACTGCGTCAGCGTGCTTTCTTTTTTATCGCCAAGAGCCGCGGCTTTTCCGAGAATGCTGCCGATGAGTACGACTCCCTGGCCGCCAAAGCCCGTGACCAGTATCTCTTTTTTAGAAATGGTATTTGCTACTTTAGTCATAAGAGAGACCAATGAACTATGTATTAAATTCAATCTGAGCCGGTACAACCAATCAAACCAACTTAATCTTTTTTACAAATTTTTTGATACATCTCTGTGAATGTCGGACGCTGGGTGTCAACAAAGACGCCGAGAGTCACGCTTTTTTTAAAATCAATAGCAACATCGGCTGGATTCGCGCCGTTTTTAATAATCGTTTTTTGCTGGTAGAGCTTCAGGGTGTCAAGCGAGCGCTCCTTGTTTCTTCTACCGTAATTGACCGGGCAGGGGGCCAGCACTTCAATGAATGAAAACCCTTTTTTCGTCAGACAGTATTCTATTGATTCCGTTACATCCCGGGTATGCAGCATGGTCCAGCGGGCGACATAGGTGGCCCCTGATGCCGCGGCAAGATACGGCAGATTAAACGGGCCTTCCGGGTTGCCTAAGGGAGTTGTGGTCGTGCGGGCGTATGTCGGCGTTGTGGCGGCAGCCTGTCCGCCGGTCATACCATAATTGAGGTTATTTATGCAAATAACCGTCATATCCATATTTCTGCGGGCGGCATGTATGAAATGATTGCCGCCGATCGCAAAAAGGTCGCCATCGCCGCTGAAGACGATCATGGTGAGGTCAGGATTTGCTACCTTCATGCCTGTTGCAAACGGAATGGCCCTGCCATGGGTTGTATGGAATGAATCAAGCTTGGCATATCCGGCGCCCCGGCCCGAGCAGCCGATGCCTGATACCATGACTGTTGTATCTATATTGATATTGCTGGCGATAATTGCATGCAGGCAGGAAGAAAATACCGTGCCGATGCCGCAGCCCGGGCACCAGATATGCGGCATACGGTCAGTGCGCAGAAGTGCGTCAAGAGGATGTTGGGGTTCAGGCTTAATTTTTTCAGCATGTGCTGCCATTAGTGTAAAAGCTCCTAAACTGCTGTCCGAGGAAAAAATTTTAACTATCTGTTATTTCTTAATTATATTCCTGATTGCATCGAGAACGCGTTCCGGTGGTATGATAGCGCCGCCGGCATGACCGACCAGTACGGCTTCAGCTTTGCCGCCTGCGCAGCGCTGGACCTCAAGGTGTATCTGACCGAGATTGATTTCAATGGTGACAAATGCCCTTGCCTGATCGGCAAGTTTTCGCACTAATGCTTCGGGAAAAGGCCATACCGTAATCAGCCGCAAAAGTCCGACCTTAATGCCTTCGCGCCTGGCATCTTCCACTGCTGCATAGGCGGTCCGGGCTGAAGAGCCATAGGAAACAAGAATAATTTCGGCATCCTCAAGCATGCACTGTTCCGTGCGGATGATGTCATCAAGATTGTTTCGTATTTTGTTGACAATGCGGGCCATCATTACATCCTGCGCTTCTGGAGTCATGGCAGGATAGCCGCGCTCATCATGGGTTAGCCCCGTTATATGCACATGATAGCCGTCGCCTGCCGAGGGCATGGGAGCAATACCGTCGGCCGCGGTTTCATAGGGTTTAAACTTATCCTTGCGGCCCTTGGGCTTAACACGCGAAAAAGTCTTGATTTTTTTTGCATCGGGAATAATGACTTTCTCACTCATATGCCCGATGATTTCATCAGCCATAATAAGCACGGGAAGCCGGTATTTCTCGCTCAGGTTAAATGCCTCGATGGTCTGATAAAAGATTTCCTGCGGAGAAGAGGGCGCAAGCGCTATGATTTCATAATGGCCGTGGGACCCCCAGCGTGCCTGCATCATATCTCCCTGAGCGCCAAGAGTCGGAAGTCCGGTTGACGGGCCTGCACGCTGCACATTCACCACGACGCAGGGGGTTTCCGTGCAGATGCCAAGGCCGATATTTTCCATCATCAGGCTGAAGCCCGGGCCTGAGGTTGAGGTCATGCTCTTCAGCCCTGCCCATGATGCGCCAAGAATAGAGGCCATGGCCGCTATTTCATCTTCCATCTGGATGAAGGTGCCGCCAACCTCGGGAAGCCGCTCTGACATATGTTCGGCAACTTCGGTAGCCGGCGTTATGGGATAGCCGCCGAAAAAAAGGCAGCCGGCTGCAAGGGCGCCTTCAGCGCAGGCTTCATCGCCTGTGAGATAATGCTCGCCGGTAAGAACTGCAGGATTTTTCATAATAAGCTAAATTCAAAAGTTGGGTTATGTGCGTGTCTGGTATCAGTTTTTCTCAGGAGGGCAGCAGTCGCAGACCGTTGCATCCTGGGCCGTGCTGCCGTTTTTGAGCGCCTCGGGATCAAGTTCAACAGAATAAATGGCAAACTCGGGGCAGATAATCTCGCAGAAATGGCAGTTTACGCAGTCGGGTTTTGCAACTTCAGGCGGATGATAGCTTTTTTTATTAAACCGCTTGGATTCTACCAGTATTTTTTTTGGGCAGAATTGAATACAGTAGCCGCAGCCCTTGCAGCGGTCTTCCACTATATGCACAACTCCCCGGGAAACCACAATTTCTTCTGCGTCAAGGGGAACTCTCCAGAACTCCATAACAGCATCTCCGGCAATAAGATAATAAAAATAGAATATCTTTTTTTCACCAAATGTCAAGAAAATGGATACTTGGGGCATCGAGAGCCTGTTTTTTTATGGGGTATGGCGGTCAGGCGCTGTTTTGTAAATTTTTTTGATGGAAAATGTATTTCGCGTACTGCAATTTTTCACCCTTAATATTTTTCGGTAGGCTGTTTTTGTGCTCTACCTTGGGAAAGGCCCCTTGTTTTTTATGGGGTTATACGTTGAGCAGGGAATTATTATGGCTGTAAGGTGAAATAATAAGTCGCTTTTTCTTGCCAATTCTTTATTTGCAGTATACTGCAAGCTTGACTTATAATGCTCTTATGGTTTAACAAACGAGTATAAGCAGTTTTGATGACATTCGTTATGACCCCGGATTCCGAAAAACGATCAATTCTTGTTGTCGATGATAATCCGTTAAATCGTGAGCTCATAGCTGCCGCGGTAGCAAGCGCTTCATGCCGATGCGTTGAGGCTGAGAACGGAAAGGAAGCTCTGGCAAAGGCGAAAACGGAAGTTTTTTCTTTGATATTTATGGATTTACTCATGCCCGGCATGGACGGGTTTGAAACCGTCCGCCATATTCGCGCAATGGGAATTGAAACCCCCATTGTCGCTCTGTCGGCGCTCTCCATGAAGCAGGATCAGGAACGGGCGCTTGCCATGGGGTGCAATGCTTTTGTACCAAAGCCGATTGATCTGGCGCAGTTGCGGGATATTATAGAAAAATATGTCAAGCGGGAGCAGCAGGGGCAGCCGTCTAAAAGCACTCCAGCTTTGCAATCGGTGAGCAGGCCGTCATTTGATTTTTCACCCTACCGGCTGCTGGTGGTTGAAGAGGACCGGGAGCGGTCTGAAGAACATGTGCGCACCATGGCGGCTTTCGGCTTTAGCGTACGACAGGTTGCAAACTGCAATGAGGCGCTAGACCTGCTGCATGCCGATCCTGCTAGTCTTGATATTATCGTCAGCAATTTATACACCACAGGTATTGATGCCCTGGGAATGCTTGCCATGGTGCGGCGTCAGTATCCGCGGGTGCTGGTCTTTATCTTTACCGAGCACTACGATCCCGACATGTATCAGCTAGCCATGCAGCAGGGCGCTGACGGCATTTTCCCGGCTGCGCTGCTGGACGGTCCGGCCATCGGCATGATTGAGTCGGCGCTGTACCGTCGGCAGCAGCCTGAGATGACCACTACGTCGCTGTCCGATCAGCTGCGGCAGGCACAGGCGCAACTGATCAGCTATGGCTGTGAACCGCCTTGTCATGCTTGCTGCCTGGCTATTAAAAGCCTGCATGAGGCAGGAGGGGATATCGTCAGGTGCCGCAAATTCAACAACTCCGGCCGCTGCGGTTTTGTGCTGGCGGACATTGCCGGGCATGATCTGGCAAGCCTCTATATGAGCGCGGTATTCCTGGGGATTCTTACCTCGTGCTGGGATGCCTGTCAGAAGCCGGCAAACCTGCTGCAGGTAATCAACGGCGAATTCAACAAGCTCGGCTATCCCAAATCTCATGTGTGTGTTACTGCCATGCTCTGGGACGGGATGCGCCGCATGCTGCACATTGCAACGGCAGGCAATCCCGGCGCGTTGCTCTATGAGCGCACCACGGGCGGCGAATTTTCCTGCCGCGAAATTGTCGGCGGCGGCATGTGCCTGGGGCTGCTCAAAACAAACGACCTTATCGGCTCTGCGATGATGGTTTGTCCGTCGGAAAGCTACCTGTTTTTATTTTCTGATGGTATAGAAAAAGAAACAGTGCAGAAGGCCATCGCAGCTGACCCTGCTCTTTTGAACAAACACAGGGCCAGCGGCATGTGCAGCCCTATTTTGCTGCATGCCCGGCCGGGGCAGCAGGATGATATGGCCCTGCTTTCCTTTTATATACCGCAGCCGGAACCGCAGCAGCATCCCTGCTATTCGTTTTTAACGGGGTATGACGGCATCGACCGAGCCTGCCGGTGGGCCTCTGAGGTGCTTGCAGCCGGCAAGGTTCCCCGCGGCAAGGATTTTGATTTCATACTGCTGGCTCTTCGGGAGGCGCTGCTGAATGCCGTTGAGCACGGAAACCGGCGCAGTTCCGAAGCCTTTGTCGATATCGTGATCCACTCCGCACCGGACCTGCTTGTCATTGAAGTATCCGATGAGGGCGCAGGCTTTGATCTGGAGCGGTGCCTCGCAGCGGATTCAGTTGATGGACAAATCGGTAAACGGGGCGTTCCTGCCATGCGCAAGATAGCCGATGTGATCACCGTTGAGGGCGGAACGGTCAGCATGACATTCAGCGGGCAATAAAAATTATTTTATCTGTCAGGAGCAGACGCATATGAAAGTATTGCTACAGGAAAACAGTCTAGTGCTGCAGCCGGAAACCGACCTTATCGCAAGCAAGATAGAAGAGCTGCGCAACGACGTTCTTGCGCAGATGAAAAAGCATCCTGAGGCAGAGGCCATTGTACTTGATGCGACAGGCATCGAGATCGTTGATTCCCTTGGCGTGAATCTCATTATAGGCATTTACCGGCAAGCTGTGGCTGATTCAAAGTCCTTTGAAGTTATCAATGCAGGCAGCAGGTTCATAAAGGTAGCCCAGTTTTTCCGCTTTTTTTCTCTTTTCAGCATCAATGGTGAGACAACCGCTTAGCACAATGCCACACAATAAAGGGGTTGGTTGTGTGCAGGCTGAAAATCCCCTCTAACTCCCCTTTGCAAAAGGGGAGGACATTTTGCTCCCCCTTTTGCAAAGGGGGATTAAGGGGGATTTTAACCGGCCCCTTATTTATGTGGGGCTGTACTTAGTGAAATCGGCTGATTGCGGGGTGAAGCAGGGCTCTGTCTTTTCACGCATTATTTAAGTGTTGTATTCTCCAGTCGAATCCGGCTGAAATCACTTGTACAATCAGCTTATTACATATAGGATGTGATTAGTATTATTAACTAGTTACAGGAGATTGTATGGCGCGTTCAGCCCGTATTGAACGAAAGACATCGGAAACCGCTATTGCCCTTGATCTTGAAATCGACGGCGCCGGCTCCTATAGCGTGCAGACGCCGGTGGCGTTTTTGAACCACATGCTTGAGCTTTTTGCCCGGCATGGTCTGTTCAATCTGAACGTGCATGCCCAGGGTGATACGGCCATAGACTTTCACCATACGGTTGAGGATATCGGTATCTGTCTGGGCCAGGCATTTATTAAGGCACTAGGGGACAAGGCCGGTATACGGCGCTATGGAGATGCAAAGGTGCCCATGGATGAGGCCCTCGCGGAGGTCACGCTTGATCTGAGTGGACGGCCGTATCTGGTCTATACTATACCGGATTTGAAAGGCAAAGTCGGCGAGTTTGACTGCGAACTGGTGGAAGAGTTTTTGCAGGCATTCGCCAATAACTGCAAAGCAACGCTGCATGTCAATGTCGCCTATGGCAAGAACAGCCACCATATAATTGAGGCGGTTTTTAAAGCCCTTGCCCGCGCCCTTGACAATGCCACGCAGCTTGACGCCAGGATAACCGGCGTGCCATCAACCAAGGGAGTGCTTTAGTCCCATGCACGTTTCCATTATTGATTACGGCATGGGCAATTTGCGCAGCGTTCAAAAAGCTTTCGAAAAAACCGGCTGCCGGGCCGATATCATAACATCGGCGCAGCACATTGATGACGGGCGCGCCATTGTGCTCCCGGGAGTCGGCGCTTTTAGAAAATGCTATGAGAATCTGGACCGGCACGGGCTCGTGAGAGCCATAGAAAGATCTATTCTTGCCGGCAAGCCCTTTCTCGGCATCTGCCTTGGCCTGCAGATTTTATTTTCCGAGAGCGAGGAATTCGGCATATGTCCGGGCCTTGATATTATAAAGGGAAGGGTCGTACGGTTTCCTTCCGATCAGCGCGATGCTGGCGGCACGCTCTTGAAAATTCCCCATATGGGCTGGAACGCCCTGACGATTAAAAAACAGCCGCCGCATTTAAACGGCATTCAGAGCGGGGCGTATTTCTATTTCGTGCATTCCTATTATGTCGCGCCTGTTGACTTCTCGGTAGTCGCAACGACGACCGGTTACGGCATCGAGTTTGTATCAAGTATCTGGAAGGACAACGTATTTGCCTGCCAGTTTCATCCGGAAAAGAGCCAGACTGCAGGGCTGAAGCTTCTGAGGAATTTCACCGATTTTGCCGCCCGCTCGTAAGCTGCCGCGCATTTCTAGAAAGGTCCGCGCATGATTATAATTCCCGCTATTGATTTGAAAAATGGCCAGGCCGTGCGTCTCTCGCAGGGCCGCATGGATGATGCTACAATATATTCCAGCGATCCTGTGGACGTAGCTCTGCGGTGGCAGGACCTGGGCGCGCGAAGGCTGCATATAGTTGATCTTGACGCTGCCGTGTCCGGCAAGCCGCGCAATAAGGAAATTGTTAAGAGTATTTGTTCCGCTGTAACCATGGAAGTGGAGCTCGGTGGCGGCATTCGCGACAGCAAAACTGTTGCTGAATATTTTGATGCGGGGGTGAAGTATGCGATCCTTGGCACGGCCGCGGTGCGCGATCCCGCGTTTCGAGATGCCTGCTGCACAGCCTACCCCGGCCAAATTATTATCGGCATCGATGCGAACAAGGGCATGGTTGCGGTGCAGGGCTGGACCGAAAGCACGTCGCTCAGCGCAATTGTGCTTGCCGGCCGTCTTGACAGCTCTGCCGTTCACGCCATTGTTTATACCGATATCAGCCGCGACGGCATGCTCACGGGCCCCAATATCGAAGAAACGGCAAAGCTTGCCGCGGCCATTGCAATTCCCGTTATCGCCTCGGGCGGCATGTCGCGCATCGAGGATGTGCAAAATCTGCTGGCGGTTGAATCCTCCGGCATTATGGGCATCATCATAGGACGTGCCCTGTACACCGGCGGAATTGATTTGAAGGAAGCGATTATGTTAACGGAAAAGAAATAATCGTATGCTCGCAAAACGTATCATTCCCTGTCTTGATGTCAAGGAAGGCCGCGTGGTCAAGGGCGTCAATTTCATTAACCTCCGCGATGCCGGCGACCCCGTTGATAATGCCAAATTTTATGACGCTGAAGGCGCTGATGAACTGGTGTTTCTTGATATCACCGCATCCCATGAGCGCCGTAATATCATCCTTGATGTTGTCGAGCGAACGGCAGCCGAAGTGTTTATGCCCGTAACCGTTGGCGGCGGCATCCGCGATCTTGATGATATCAGAAACCTGCTCAATGCCGGAGCTGACAAGGTTTCCATAAATACCGCAGCAGTCAATAACCCTGATTTTGTCCAGCAGGCTGCTGAGAAATTCGGCAGCCAGTGCATAGTGGTTGCGGTGGATGCCAAGCGAACGCGGCCGGGAAGCGATACTGAGAGCCCGTGGGAGGTATTCATTCATGGCGGCAGGACTCCGACGGGCATCGATGCCCTTGCCTGGGCGCGCAGAATGGAATCACTCGGGTCAGGTGAAATACTGCTGACCAGCATGGACCGCGACGGCACGCAGGCGGGTTTTGATCTACCTTTGACGCGGGCAATCGCGCGGGCGGTAACCATACCCGTAATCGCCTCCGGCGGCGTGGGCACCATGGAGCATCTCTACGAAGGTGTTGTCTTGGGCGAGGCTGACGCCGTGCTTGCAGCTTCAATTTTTCATTACCGCACGCACTCGATCAGAGAAGTTAAAGAGTATATGAAGGCAAAGGGGGTTCCTGTCCGGCTGGTATAAGAGAAATTATACAATCCGCCACGGCGGATTATTGAAAAACATTTTGGAGGTTAACGTCTATGGAAATTCTTGATGCGATAAAGTATGACGCAAACGGCCTGGTGCCCGTGGTGGTTCAGGATTATCTGAACGGCGAACTTCTCATGGTTGCCTATATGAACCGCGAATCACTGAAATCAACCCTTGAGACCGGCAAAACCCATTTCTGGAGCCGCTCGCGGCAGAAATACTGGATGAAGGGTGAATCCTCCGGCCATACGCAGCAGGTGAAGGAAGTGTTTGTCGACTGTGACGCGGACTGCATTCTCATGAAAGTCGAGCAGATCGTGGCAGCCTGTCACACCGGGTATCGCTCCTGTTTCTACCGCAAGTGGAACGGCAGTTCATTTGACGAGATTGGAAAGAAGCTTTTTGATGAAGAAGCAGTCTATAAAAAGTAATGCCGCAATTCTGGACCGACTGTATGAAGTGATACGGCAGCGCAAGGCAAGCCTTAGCCCTGATTCCTATGTGGCATCATTGTTTATACAAGGCACAGAGAAGATGCATGCCAAAATCATCGAGGAGGCAGGCGAGCTTGTTGAGGCATCAGAGCTTGGAGATCGCGGACATATTGTTCATGAAACCGCTGATCTTGTCTTTCATACCATGGTGCTGCTGAGCCAGTGGGATATACAGCCCGAGGAAATTTACGGAGAACTGTCCCGCCGCTGGGGCGTTTCAGGTATCATAGAAAAAGAAAGCCGGAAAGCAAATGCTGAATAGTTCGAAGACGGAGCATAATCTCGTTTCTTATTTCCTGTGAGGGGATATGTCTGACAAGCTTCCCATCATCGGCATTACCATGGGTGATCCTGCGGGTATTGGGCCCGAGATCATTGTCAAGGCCCTGAAGGATACTTCTGTCACTTCAATGAGCCATCCTGTTGTTTTAGGCGACAGGGGGATTCTGGAGCGTGAGGCTAAGCGTCTTAACCTGCCCTGTGCGTTTGAAATTATTGAAATATCCCATCTGAATCTTTCTGAAATACGTTATGGAAAACCTGTCATCGCAGGTGGTAAAGCCATGGCCGAGTGCATCAGAGAGGCAGTTGCCATGGCAAAGTCCGGAAAGATTGATGCCATTGTCACAGCGCCGATAAATAAAATGGTGCTGCATGATGCCGGCTATAACTATCCCGGTCACACGGAAATGCTCGCCGAGCTTACGGGCACGAAAGATGTTGTCATGATGCTCGCGGGCGAAACACTTCGGGTCGTCCTCGTGACCATCCACTGCGCGTATACCGATGTGCCGAAACTGCTAACGGTAGAGAAAATCCTGAAGACTATAACCATCACGCATGAAAGCCTGAAGAAAGTGCTCTCCGGCAAAAATCCACGCCTTGCGGTTGCCGGGCTTAATCCGCATGCAGGGGAGGGCGGGTTGTTCGGTGATGAGGAGAAAAACCTGATCGCTCCCGCAGTGGAACAAGCTTGCCGCCTCGGCATTGACGCGGTTGGTCCGGCCCCGCCCGATACGCTCTTTTATTATGCCGCCCGGGGCCGCTATGATGCGGTGGTCTGCATGTATCATGACCAGGGACTTATTCCCCTGAAGCTTCTGCATTTTGATACGGGCGTGAATGTAACGCTTGGCCTGCCCATAATTCGTACCTCGGTTGACCACGGCACAGCCTATGATATCGCGGGTAAGGGAATTGCAAGCCCCGCAAGCATGGTGAGCGCTATCAAAATGGCGGTTCAGATGGCCCGCGGCAAGGCTTAGCAGGAAGGTTGCGTAAAGCAAACCCTGTGAACAACCAGCGCCGCTTTCAGTTTTGTTGAACCCCTTCACAAACCAGGAACCTTTTCCACCGGTTCGAAGACCCCTTGCCATTTTTTGTGAGAATCATAATGTGCGTTAACGGTTTTATTACGTGTAGAGAGCCATAATGGGAAATTTTGGTCAGGCAGGCACGAATACAAGATAATGTGGTTGGATTGGGCTCATTTTTACCGTGGGGCCGATTGACTAATAATTTTGCCCCACAGCAAAGCGCTTTCAACTCCCTCCAGATTCTGCCAGGTAAGATGACCATCTAAAATATGCTGAAAACTTTGCTGCGCATGTGGCTGCGTTGCTGCAAGTATTTCTGCAAATTGCGGCACAAGAACATGGGTAAGAACTTTGTTGTGCTCCTCGACTTCTTTGCACCATTTAAGTGCTACTCCCAAATATCCCAGCCACCGGGGCTCAGCCATATTGAGGCGGGAAATGCGTATATCCTTTACCACTGTTTGGAGTTTCAACTGGTCATTTACGGATAATTCCCGTGGGCGCGGATACTCCGGATAGTTGCTAGGAAATTTTCCCCTCTCGGGCTGAACAACAATTTCCCGATAGGTGCCTTTGCCGGTTTTTGCCTCAACAAAACGAAACTCCCCTTTCCAGTCGGGATCATCCGGATGATGGCCTAAAATAAGGCGATAGAGGTCATACCGCAGCGGCCAGTTACCGCAGGTAGTGCATCCCAGCCGCCAGCAGTACCGCGCCTCGCACAGCGCTTCAAATGGATTTCTTTTTGCCGCTTCCATGGTGCGCCTTTTGCAGTTGCCTTTACTTGCCCCACGTGCCCAGATTGTTATACGGGGTATTATCAGGCCGGGTTTTGAGGTGCGGATTTACCCAAGTGCCGTTGCTTTTTCCATAACCATTTTGCAGGTAAATTTCACCGCCATTTTTGTAGTTCCGCGGAGCTGGCGCGGAATATGATTTGAAACTTGGCAAGCTTCCGTACCCACTTGATGAATAACTTTTGGGACTCGAAAACCCGTAGCCGCCATACCGCCCGCCTGCCTGTGATTCTGCTGTGCACATAACAACCATCAGAACTGCTGCTGCGATAAATAATGCTTTTTTCATGGCTTTGCTCCGTCTTGGGTTAAATGATTTTGATTACGACCGCTTTCTACTTCATTAGACAATTGACCATGTAAAAAAGTTCCCTCCGCAGATATTTTTTTCTATGTTAAAAAATTTCCAAAAAAGGGGGGTATCGTTAGGCTAAGATTTTAAAAAGCTTGCTCTTTTCTTCTCGAATTTATAAGATTTCAAATAACAGCAAGCTCGAAACTTAACAGGTATCAGCCGCATGAGAAAAGACGCAGAAAATTTTATGCTTTCTGCTGCTTATGATCTCCAAACAGCAGAGGCAATGCATGCATCTGGAAGGCATATTTATGTTGTCTTCATGTGTCACATCGCCATTGAAAAGATGCTTAAGGCTGTTGCGGCCCAAGTCACGAAGGCAGTGCCACCCAAAACGCACAATTTGATTTATCTCCTCAAGCTTGGAGATGTTCAGCCGGATCAGGATATGCTTGATTTCATCGCCCGGCTCAATAACGCAAGCCTTGTTACAAGATACCCTGAAGATTTCTCCCAGCTTGTAGGCGCATATCCTGCTGATGTTGCAGGGCAGTATCTTGAGAAAACCCGCGAGGTGATCGCATGGCTAAAGACGCACGAAACATTACAGACATAGTAAGCCGCTACCGGCAGGAGTTGCAGCGGCTCAATATATGCTCTGAAAAAATTATACTTTTCGGATCGTATGCCGAAGGCCGGCAGCGCCTGGATAGCGACATTGACCTCATCGTGGTGTCAAAAGATTTTCAGCCGTTCAATGTCAGGGAGCGGCTTGAAGTACTCGGGCTTGCATCGGGCCGGATACTGGAGCCTATCGAAGCATTCGGTTACACGCCGAATGAAATAGAAAGCGCTACGTCCGAGAGTTTTCTCTGGGATGTGCTGCACACAAAGACGTCTATTGAAATATCTCTATAAAAAATTCGCTCCTGTTTCCATCAAAATAGGCGAATATTTCTGATTTTCCTGCAAATACTCCCTTGTTGCAATTACATAATGGCGGCAGTTGGCGATGTGGCAAAGGCGCGAGGAATGGCCACAATTGCCCGTGATTCCGGACTAGGGAGAGAGAGTCTTTATAAAGCTTTGGCCCCGGGAGCAAAACCCCGCTTCGATACAATCATGAAAGTGCTTCAAGCCCTGGGGCTCAAGCTGCATGCAGAACCGACACGTTAAATCCAAGTGAGTGTACATTTAATCAGTGGCTGTCCCCTATTGTTTTCGATGAATAGGCGAATTCAAGTTGCAAGTGCACCACAAGAAGCTTCAAAAAAGACTTCTTGCGGAGTCCGATAGCTAAGGCATTTTCTTGGTCGATTATTGAGTTTTTGAGCAACAAAAGCAATCT
>Ga0118677_10007323_pt1 | contig 18271 bp, 22 predicted proteins | sample AliMusrvi5mmetaG_FD_86154 | JGI IMG/M metagenome (GOLD analysis project Ga0118677, IMG submission 86154) | reverse complement strand
AGCTGTGGGTGAGCCCATTCTCGCGAAGAAACCACGAGAACTCCCCGTCACCCGGGCAACCCGTGCGATCATATAACTTGTAATTTCCCATTAAAACACCCACCGGAATTCACGAAGAAGCAGAAAACATGGAAGGTCCGGTTCCAGCGACTCGCCCAAGACCTTGAATTCGACGGCAACTCGCAGGTCGCGCTTGTCTTCCACGAGCTGGATTACGAACTGATCTGGAAGCTACAGGCCGACGAACTGGTGGACCGCCAGCTCACGCCCCAGACCAAGGCATCCATTCGCATTGTCCTGGGAACCCTCGCCCATTTTTCAAGGCCGGATGCCGGATCATGCGGCTGATATGATGGCGGTAGTGATCGTGCCAGGCTTACGGCGTCAGAAGGAACATCGCTTCTTCCGACGTCAGCAGCCTCAGCGCCGATTCCAAAGGCAAGCCTGCCTTCACAATCTCCTGCGCGGCTTGGAGGCGGCTGTAATCCACCCTCCGGAACTCCACCAGGTTTTCCTCCGGGTCCCACAGCGCCCAAGCCGCCCGGCGATCCGTCTCATGACGCGGCTGGCCGACCGATCCCACGGTCACCACGCATGCGGTGCCGACCGGAATCCGCACGCGCATCGCATCCTGCCACTCCAGCGCATTGAATCTCCCGGCGATGATCCCCTGCAAATGGGTATGGCCGACAAATCCAACCTTGAGCTTGTCTTTGCGCAAGATGTCCAAAGTCTCCTTCGCGCTCTCGTCATCGTCGATGTAATTGAAAGCTTCCGGCTCATCCAGACTGCCGTGGGCGACGATGGCACCGGGAATCCTCATGGTATAGGGCAACGCCGCGAGCCATGACGCCTGGTCCGCGTCCAGACACTGTGCGGCGTGTGCCAGGCCAGCCAGATAGCCGTTTTGTTTCCAGTCCGGATCCCGGAAGGAACATCCGCGCCGCCGCACGTTGCCTATCTCCACATCATGGTTTCCTATGACACATTTGCCACCCAGCTTGCGGACGAGATTCACGCACTCGGCCGGCGAGGCTCCATAACCCACGATGTCGCCGAGAAACACGATCCGTTCGGCCCCACAGGCCTTCACGTCCCGCAGCACCGCTTCAACGGCGGGGAGATTGGCGTGTATGTCGGATAAGAGGGCGATTTTTGACATGGGTGGGAAGGCATCAGATTTCAGGACGCTTACTATTGGCCTTCATCGTGGGTATACCAGCGGTCAATTTCTCGCACGGAAACAGTTTTGCCGAGGGTAATCATGCCGGAATGGTCAATGCGTCCGTAGGCGCTCCCAGCCGTATGGCAGGTCATGTTCCCCTTGTTCCAAATGCTGTCGCTGTGGGTATGTCCGCACAGGACAATAAATCGTGTCTGTGGCATCCGTTCGGCTTCCTCCAACGCTTCACGGGTTTGAATTTTCAGCGACTCGCTCCAGGAGTGGCCCGAATCAGGAGAGGTCGGCACATGGCTTGATGATGATGGTGTTTTCATGGTCTGAGAGATCTGAAGGTGGACTGACTTGGTTTTTGGTGGATTTGAACAGGATCGTATGACTGGCGAAAGTGTGGCAGGCCAGTGCGACAAAACACGTCGCAAATGAATCTGGAATTTGAAGATTCCCGGTAGGTGCCGGGCCGGTGTCAGGCGGCTATCCCGGCAATTTGCACCAGGGAGCGATCTAAAACTGCGCACGCCAGAGCATGGATTCCGGGAGCCTTGCTTTCACGGGAACCGGCCACATTGAGGCGGGCCACACGGTGCATGCGAATGAAACCTGCCAGTTTTGCGGCTGTCAAATCTTCACAACCCAAGACCGGAGTCCTGAGCCATCGCTTCGGCCACAAAGCCGTCTTCAATCCCCGCTAACTTCCCACGAGTGCTTTGCGTGGGTGCGATCCTGCAGAAACGAATCCACCTCATCAATCAGCAGCACGGCATTGTCGCGGGCGGCGCGTTCGAAGGTCGCCATGGAGCAGCACGTTGACCCCGTGCTTGCGCGTGGATTGGACTTGGGTGATTGAATTCGAGGACGACTTGAGGATGTAGGAGATTTCGAATGTGCGCATGGTGGTGTGGATTGAGGTCGGGATGATGCTTCAGGGTTGGAGTGCGGGTAAGGACGAAGTTTGGGGACAAATCGGGAGCCTTGCCATTTGTGGCATCGCCGTGGTGTGTGTGATCAAGCGTAGGGAAACGGACGGAGATCTTTTGGCAGATAGAGCGGGTGGGACGGCGATCCGTCGTTGTTGACGGCCAAGGCATACAGTCGTCCTTGGAAAATCCTCTTCACCACCCGGTCCCGGCCGAAATGGGAGCCATGGATACCCCACACGGCGACAATCAGATCAGCATCGGCGGCACGCGCCTTGATGTGACGGTCGTTGCGTGGACCGACGGGCTCCGCCGCAAGCTTCATCGCCGCCGGGTCGGTGTCGATCCACGAGAAAAGGTTCACGATCCGCACCGCTCCGAACCCCCAGCGCTTCGCATACGCGATGCAACGCCTCACCGTGGCGTCGGTTCGGTGGCCATTCGCCCTCGACGGATTCAGGCCGATGAACATCACGCACGGCCCGTCCGCCCAGCGGTAATACCAATCGTAGCGGTGACGCCCGCAGGGGCTGAAGACGGCATGGTATGGAACGGCGGGCAGGAATGTGGCGAGCGTCGGCATGGCAAACGAGGTTGCTAGATGCTAGCTGATGCCGGAGGGAATTTCAGGGACGAAGTTTGGGGACAATTTTTAAATATCAGGGCAGCATGATAAAGTTTGATTTGACCTGATATGCAAGATTGTCAGAAAGAATGCTGAGCATTCTGGGACTCGGTAAGGTGTGATAAAGTACTCTTAAACCGAGAGAACTGACGCAATTAGAAGCCCCATGAAAAATCAACCACTTTGGTTCAACTTTTTTGACAAGGGAGGTGATCACGCCAACTGGATCCGAGTAACCACAATATTTCATCGCGATGGATTCGTCAACGCGGTTCGACATGATTGATGACCATGAAATTTTGGAGATCCAAGGGAAGAAATTTGCTGCAATTAGATGAAAGTCTGGCGGCGACTCCTGCTGGTCATTCTTTGCTTTTGATTTTACGATGCCTACTCTAACAAATGCATCCCCAAGATTCTTGCGCATCTTCTTTAACTCCTTCGGCTCTAGCAAAGGTTGTCCCTTGAGATAGCTTATTCCCTGTCCATAGTTGATTCCGACGCAAATCGCAATATCCTGTGGCACATCTGGATCAGGCATAGGTCCATCGACAACCGAGAAAACGGCATTGATCTCACTTCCCCGATTCAAAACCAAAGAATCCGTAAGGATCTTTTGCGATGTAGTTGGGTTCAAGTGGGATCCTTTATGAATTCCCATTAAGGTTGGGCATCCATGGCCTGGAAAAGTTGAAACCGTGCCTGCTTCGCCGGACTTCAGGCCTGGCAGCGAACCAGCCAACCATAGTCGGTCGCTCTTTAGAGCTTGGAGCGAGTCACGGTTGTGATCGTCAACGATATTTTCGAGTTGTGTTAGCGTGTGTTTCATGAAGTTTTACAGATTCTGATCTTCATTCCAGCAGCCGCTTGATCTGTCGGTAATCCCCATGATCCACCAATCCCAAGCGTTGGCTGATGAACGCATATCGCTTGTCGCCCTTCAATCTTTTTTCCCGGGCTTCCTGATCAGCCTGTTTCGCTAGGACCTTCATCTTCGCCGTCACCTTGCGGCCTTCCGAGAATCCCTTGCCTTGGCGCGAGACGCCGCGGGCGCGGTGGAGTTTGGCAACCTTGCCAAAGTCGAAGTCACGTTTGGGGTCAAAACTGAGGTAGCCGGGGATGAAGATCTGGGTGCCGAGGGGAGTGAATACGACGGAGGCTTTGAGGAGCTGTGGCTGATCCCCATCCATGGCCCAGAGGTAGTATTTCCAACAGAAGAGATCGAACACGGCCTGGAAACTCTGGGGGGCATCTCCGAACTGCGCGCCGTCGTGTTCCCAGTTCCGTTCCAGGATCAGCGTGCGGTGGATCTCCTTCCTTTCTTGGACATGCCCGGGAAAGTTGTCCTTGATCTGTTGCCAGTCGGCTTGGAACTCCGTGGAACGGCTCAGGTAGTCTTCATATTCGTCATACTTCTCCTGTGCCTTGAGATAATCCTCGTATCGACCGGCATGGATGAGGCGTTCGGATTCACGGATGAGTTCCGGATTGCTGAGCGTGAGCTGGTTGAATCCGCAGCGGCCCTCCCCCGCTTCGCTGGCAGGGACGAGGAGACGGGCGAGGACCATCGCCGCAGGGTTTCGTTTCTTGGCAGATTGCCGCAGCGCCTCGTGAAGGCAGGCGGCGTAGTTTTCCGGGAAGGACGGAAAGGCGGATCCGCACTGCCAGAAGGCAAAGCAGGCCCAGGCAAATGCGTCCGCCAGCAGTCGGGTGTCGGGGCTTGGGTCCTTATCAAGAATGTCCGGCAGTTTCTCGAACAGGAAGCTAAGCAGCGTCTTGGCCTCTTTGGGATCGCAGAACGGTCGTTCGGCCAAGCGTCCATCAAGGCCATCATCCCACTGTAGTTCCGGAAGGTCGAATTTCCCAAGCCACCGGGATCGGAAGGAAGCACCTGACATCGGCAAGCTTCTAGCAGTCGGTCCGCTACCCGACAAGGACAAGGGTTGATCACGGATTGGGGGCATATTCGGCAGTGGGTTTGCGCAAGCGGGGTAGACTGTCAGTCCGGCCCTCGGTCGCCGTCGTCGATTGAGATAGCCTTGTCGGCGAGGTCGCTCACGCTCAGGCAGATGTCGTGGCCGGGCCACCACAACTGGGTCCGATTGTCCCCAAGCCGGTAATCGCACCACTCGTCCTCGGAGAGGTTTTGCAGCGCTGGGAACGCGTCGATGGTAATCCTCAGCCATTGGGAATTCCCCAGTCCCACCATCATCTGGGACGTGCCAAAGAGCACGAATCCGGAAAGTTGCAGGTTGTTCGTCATGGGGTTCATCGGGTTGAGGAAACCACCATGACAGCCACCCGCGACAGAATGCGTCGCGGTTGATTCGACCGCGCGAATTTCCCGGTTCTTTCCGCGGCGGCGGTAGCCATGGAAACAATATCGGTAATAAATCTAATTTCCGTCACCCTGCCTCCGTATTTGTCCCACCCTCGCCGATAGAATCGAGGGCAGCCAACCACTACACCCATGCGCCCAGGCCCCACCCTCATCGTCAAAGCACCCGGCTGCCAGAGTCCGGTCAAAGTCAGCACCCTCGCTTCCGGCAACACATTTGGCGCCGTTTTCTGGACTGACGGGAAATGTGAGGCTCCAATGCTGCCGGACCATTCGCGGCTGCGTAAGCACCCAACCGAGGGAATCCTGTTCTGGGCGGATGAGTGCGAAGAAATCAGCACCATCCCATTCGACGGTGACCGGAATCAAGCGGAGCGTTACACCAGATCAGCATGTGGTGTGGATTGATTCAACCACAGACCCCAAAAGGGATAAGCACTTCGAGCGCAATGACGGTGCAACCGGCAAGGCCAATGATTTGGAGGCAGTGCTCGTCGCGAAATGCTTGTTGGATATTGAAGAAGCGTGTCGTGCGCAGGGCTTTGGCCGCGAAGACAAGGCACCTAAAGAAGTTGGCGTAATAACCTTCTACGGGAGGCAAGTGCGGGCGATTCGCGAGGCGGTGAAACGTCTGCAGCAGCAACGCAACATCAAGTTTTCCGCAATACGCTACGACATTAATACCGTGGATCGCTACCAAGGTCAGGAACGCTCCATCGTTATTGTCAGCATGGTTCGGAACCCTACGTGGAAACTGTCGGCACGCGCCAATACTGCTCAATTCGAGCGAATCAACGTGGCGTATTCACGAGCCCAGGAACTCTTGATAATTACCGGCGCCAAAGACGTATTTTGTAACTATCCAGTTGATCTTCCCTATCTTGATCGACCTGGACGTCGCAAAGTTGAGGTGTACCGCTACATCATCGATGAGATTCAGCGCGGGGGGGGCGTTTTGGAGGTCCGAAAATATTATTAATTCTCAGGAATACACGCAGCTACTGCCGAAGCAACAAACTGCCCGCACAAACACCAGTCAGCGCCGTAGAAGGAGATAAATCATGGAATTGACACAACTTCGAATTGGATTTCCCGTACTTAGGATTGAAACGTGCGTCTTTCATGCGACGCCACGTTCACCCACTGCATTTGAACGCGTCTTAATCGGGCTTTGTAATCGCTTCGGCCGGAATTCGACATACAACACCATTTCTCTTGAAAGCATTTTCGCAGACATTCTGGGGGTAGCCGCTCCAGCATCAGTTCTGTTGCCGACGCTCAGGGAACTGATTTCGCTCGACGTTATTCGGTGTCAGGGCAACGTGGACGCCTTGGATACTCTGGCTCTTCGTGCCATTGAAATTACCGAGCGTGGCCGGCTCATGCTTGCGGAAGATATGCTGCCTGCGATGGCGCAGGAAAACACGGAGATCTTCGACTATGACCCAGTACGGAAGCGGTTACTTTCCAGCTCTGAATCCAAGGCCTGTCGTCCACAATCGCCTGCGACTGCATTGGATCCACACGTATTTGAAGAAATCTTCCCTGAGGAGTTGATACGGGCGCATATTCTGGAATGTGAATTTCCCTGGTGGAACAAGTCAAGCAGAATTGAACGAATTGAGCGTAACACCGTATCTGTTCTATGGCGGGACACCCCGGCATCAGTGGTCATAGAGAACAATGCATTGAGGATCGCCTTGAAGGATACTGACCAGACCGCCTACATCAACTCGCTGACCGCAGAGGAGATTTACGCTCGTTTTTTAAAGTCGGCATTCGAAAGTCGCTCATTATCCGACGAAGTCCTCGCAGGCTTTACCCCGTGCGACGTTGAGAACATTACAGGAACCGACGCCAGATGGATGCCCATTGCTAGTGCTTTAGGCGAGTTTCCAGGAAAATCCAGGTTTTGGCTGGTTGATCAATCGTTTCAACAACCAAGCACTCGCCAAGAACCAGCGGTGGCTGCGCCACATCAGGCCATTATCCATTTTAATGGTTCTCAGGCGTCTGAGGGTATTCAGCTCACTTGGAATGAATCGAAGGACGGTTGTATTGTTTTAGTGAATACTGCATATCCTATAGAAGATGCATTGATTGCGAGCGACCAATTTCTTCTCCGAGGTCGGAGAATTCGTGTGAACCTTGGACGAGATAGCTTCGAGTTGCCGCTTGTACTTCAGTGTGACTGCACCCAAAATGACCCGGGAGTAGAAGCCGCTCTTGTAAGCGTTGGCAAGGCCCTACGGGGTCATAAAACAGAGAGTCATGCGATTGTTCCAGCGCTTTGGGAATCAGAAACAGACTTTTGGCGTGACTATGCGACTACTTTGAAGTCTCGCCAACTTACAATTCCAGAGGCTATTGACGAACTTCAACTTACGAAAATTAGGTTTATAGAACTTGCAGGTAAAATGCAGCCCGCGACATGGGATAAGGCAGTGTCCGACACTGTTTGCGGTCTTATGCAGTCGACAGACCTCCCCATCACAGTTGAATACCTCAAGAGCGTCATAGTTTCAGTCGGGCAATGCGGACTAACTACTTCTGAATTCATGTCCTTGATCGTGTCCGTATTGGGCGCTAAGCTAGAAAAGCCAAGAACGCTAGCTGAATTTGCGAAGATTCGCGCAGCTCTGAATGTCGGAGGCGCCCCGTGGAAGATGCCATATCCATCATGCTTCTACACTCCAGAAATACTTTCCGCGCTTACCAAGGTCTTTCCCAGCGCTCTCCTTTTGGAATGCTTTTCAGATGGAAACGCATTTGATCAGGTGGTCTGCCAACTGCTTCAGATTAACAAAACACTAAATAGACATATCGGAGGAAGAGGGATTTCTTCACTTTCGGACGATGACAGCTATCGTAATTTGTTGAAACAGAGAAACATTACCAGAATAGCCGAGGAATCCGAGGCATGGAATAGTCACTACATCACGTTTGTCAAAACATATCCAGAAATCCAAGCACATCTTGGCGGCACCCCACTAGCTGACACTAATCTACGAATTCAGCAAATCCTGACGCTGTCACGCAAACTCATTGGCGGATTGGACCCACGCTTCAGATCAGTGTTTGTGATCGATACGTCGGCACTCTTGGGAGGCCCGTCGATTATGGAGGCTTTCAGGCCGGGCGACTATGTTGTCGTTTCCAAGCGAGTTATCGAGGAACTCGATGACAAGAAAAGCGAAGAGTCTCTTCGCCCCAGAGTCGCTGATGCGACCCGAGCGCTGCGTTCCTTCCCTAAGCATCAGATTCAGTTTTGCGATGGAGACATGTCTCTTCTTCCGCCAGACTACCGTTTGAAAGGCGACAACCTCATATTGTCAGTTGCCATTCGCTACCGGAAGCACGGGCCCGTGTTGCTTACAAACGATAACAATTTGGCTTTGAAAGCAAAGGCAGAAGACATAGCCGCAATGTCTGTGAACGAATTCTTACACCGCGCACCGCGCAACCACGTCCAATCAGAAGAGATGACTACACAACCCCACAATACAATCATTCGTCCACCACGCAGAGGGAAATAGCACTATGAGCGAATCAATTCAATACACCTGGGGTATTCAGAGCCATCAGGCCTATTTGCAGCGCCAAGCGGCGAGAGAGCAGCGCCATCAAGAGTATCTCGCAAGACAGGCAGCAAGAGATCAGAGACACCAGGAATACCTGACGCGCCAAGCAGCAAGAGAGCAGGGACACCGAGAATATCTAGAACGTCAAGCAGCAAGGGAACAGGGACATCGAGAGTACCGGGCGACCCACTCACATTCGAGCGATTGGTCAATCTATACAGATACGGAGAGCAAAAGAGCCCGTGGGAAGAGCTTAACCGAACGAAGCTGAGTACCATTCGAGACACGCTAAGGATGCGCGTCAAAGGACAAGACGGTGCGGTCGAAAAGGTAGAGGGCGTCATAAAGCGTGCATATACCGGACTGTCTGGATTGCAGCACTCGAAGAAACAGAGAATGCCCAAGGGCGTTCTGTTCTTTGTTGGGCCAACGGGTGTCGGCAAGACCGAACTCGCCAAAGCGCTGGCACATTTTCTTTTTGGCGATGAGGATGCCTGCGTGCGATTCGACATGTCTGAGTTCAATCACGAACATAGTGACCAGCGACTTGTTGGCGCACCTCCAGGCTATGTCGGTTATGAAGAGGGCGGACAGTTGACGAATGCCGTGAAAAGGCGCCCATTTTCTGTCATATTGTTCGACGAAATTGAAAAGGCGCATGTGCGCATCCTTGACAAATTCCTACAGATTCTCGAGGACGGTCGCCTGACCGACGGAAAGGGTGAAACGGTCTATTTTTCTGAAACGGTCATAATCTTCACTTCTAACATCGGTGCGGCAGAGGTCGCCTTGCAGTCAGATCCGAATGCAGTCAAAGAACAATTCATGGCCGAGGTGAGAAAGCATTTCATGGTTGTTGCAAAGCGCCCCGAATTACTGAACCGGATCGGCGACAACATTGTGCCATTCAACTTCATCACTGGTGATGAATTCCTGGTAGAAATCGCCCGTGCGAAATTGAAGCCACTCAGGGACCGGCTCAACGAGAAATATCGAATCAAAGACATTGTCTTTGATGATGAAGAAAAGGCAATGAAGGCACTTGCGGTAGTAGTTGACCGTCAAATGGGCGGCAGAGGAGTCCTCAACGAGATCGTGAAGCGCATTATTGATCCCCTCGCGGAATTCCTGTTTGATGAAATGGAGGATCCAGCGTCCTTTACCGGCCGCACTGTAGCGGTCCATCAGGCCGGTGACACATGCAACTTTGCGTTCGAACTAAAGTAACAGAATATGGGACGAGTTAACCTGGCTTGCTGGACCGATTGCACCGAAGTTGAGGGGCCTGGAAAGCGATTTGCGCTTTGGGTCCAGGGCTGCACCATTCAGTGTCCGCAATGCTGCAATCCACACATGTTTGATCTCGTTCCCAAAGAGATTGTCGACGCTAACGAAGTTCTCGAATGGATTATTCGTTCCCACCATTTGCACAGCATCGACGGAATCACATTCCTTGGAGGCGAGCCAATGCTTCAAGCACGTGGCTTGGCAGAAGTCGCCGCGGGTGCTCGAAGCCGAGGGCTTTCCGTAATGGTCTTTACAGGATTTACCATCGAACAGCTCCAACGTCAGAAGTTGCCGGGAGTGAGTGATTTGCTGGGATTTACTGACGTGCTTGTAGCTGGACCATTTGTCGCGTCAATGCCTGAGTCTGACCGCAACTGGGTAGGTTCAACGAACCAGCGCTTTCACTTCCTTACAGACCGATATATATCAGGAATTGAATTCGATCCAGCCTACTCTCACGGTTTTGAATTGCGAATCTTTCGCGACGGAACGCTGCGTAGCAACGGATGGCCTTCCGAAATTGCGACGCAGATTGTTGATCATATCCCGAGCCACACATCCAATGACTAGTCATCATTTCTGGATGGCCGAAATGAAGCCGCACAAGCGCCGCTCGGGCAATCAGTATATGCACATGGAATCCGAGCGTTACCGGCAGGCCGTGCGGCGAAAGCTCGGGGCGTATCACTGTTTTTTTCAGATGAGCGTCATCGCGCAAGGTCTGCTGCAGATGCTTGCCATTCTCTATCCGGACACGGTTTGGCGGCGTTTGGAATCGTGGCTGCGCACGATCCGCCCGGGAGGGGCTCCGTCCGAGCAGGTCGTGGCCATGGCCCTGCGCGAATACCTGCCGGATTTTATCGCAGGCTCCCGCAAAGGCAATCCGTTGGCGAAAATCATTTCTGAAAATCTCGATGTTGACAGGGCCGAGGGTTTCCGCCTAGCCTTCGTGAGGGAGAACTCCCCTCTCTTGAGATGATTGACTAGCTATTTTATTCGAATATTCCTACAATAAGCCACGAACCACCAAATGAAGTCACCCAAGCACCTATGTACGCTCAAGCGAAGGCACACGCCCCAGTGATCGACACTTCGGCGGGTTTCTCCCAGTTCGCCCGTGAAAGGCACTACCAACTGTCGATGCCACTCCCACCACAAATCAACGTGGAAACCGTGAGGGGTTGCAATGCCGACTGCGAGTTCTGCTACTCGGGGACGAGAATCGCAAAGGGTGCCACTGATTATCGGCGGACGATGCCAAAGAACATGTTTGAGCGGCTTGTCTCACAGTTGGCGCTCGCCGAATACAAGGGACGCATCTCCTTTCATGTGAACAATGAGCCTCTTCTTGACCCCAGTCTTTCTGTGAGGATACGGGAACTCAAGGATGCCTGTCAGGAGAGTGTGGCCCGTGTGATGACCAACGGAATCCGACTCACGCATGAGGTGGCGGAGAAGCTGTTCGATGCGGGCTTGGATATGCTCGACGTCAACAACTACCATGGCTCCGATCGCATTTCGGAGCTGGTTACTTCCCTGATTGCGCAGTACGGAGAACCCCACTCATCACAATAGCTATCAGGCTCGCTTCAAGTCCCTCATAGGGGTCTACCTGGCGAAGATCGCCTTGATTGATGCGAGCTTTGAAGAGGGCGTCGACTGGGTCCTTTGGTTCGATGCCGGGCACTGGGTTTCCCACCAGTGCAGGCACGATCTGAATCACTACTCCGCAGACCTTATGAAGAACATAAAACCCGAACTGTTCGTTCAGTCGTTGGAGGCGCTTTCCAGAAACTATGGCATTGTTGGGACGAGGAGCGAGCCAGGGAGAACGAGGTTTCACATGCCCATCGAGTGGCTCTATGAATCGTTTCGTCAAACCGACGGGCGGCTAGAGCAACGGGAGAGGTTCCTTTACCAAGGGATGTTCTGGCTCGTTGACAAGTCAAAGAGAGCTCACTTCCTGCGTGGATTCCGAAGCCGGTGGAGAAGGCTTGTGGGCGAACGTAAGGCAGGCACGGAGGAGAACGCCTTGACCCTCTATTGCTGGGAGAATGATGTTCACTCCCTTCGCTACGCTGATTGGATTCGTACTATGGAGGGCGAAAAATGTTTGCATATGTCGGTATAACCAAGAGATATGCTCCGCTCGACCGCTCAGCAGAGCTAGTGAAGGTCTCACTGGAAGACGAGAGGATCGTGGCACGTGTCACCCTCCCGCCGCCCTTGTTCGACCTCTCACACACTGATCTGAAGCTGCGAGGTGGTCGCCAGCGGGGAGCGAGGGGTGTCACATTGTTTAGAGATGAAGTGTTTGTCGCGGCACATGACTCCATCTACCGCTACGACAGGAAACTTACGCGGTTGATCGGCCGGGTCTCGTGTCGCCGCTTCAATGACCTGCACGAGTTTTTGGTAAACGATAAGGAGATCGTGGTCACCTGCGCGACCGCGAATGCCGTGGTCTGGGCGACTCATGACGGAGGCATCAACCGGGTATGGTCTCCGCTGGAGGATCTCTCCATCCGTGACAGCTTTCCCGACATTCCGAATGGGCGAACAGAGGACGCCGAGGATTGGAGGATGGTGTACTTTGAGAGTGACCCAACCCATCTCAACTCAATTAGCATCAACCCGAGTGGGGGGCACCTTGTGGGGCTACATCGACAGGCGGTCTTGTGGAATGTCGAGGCGGGGAAAATCCATCATGATGCTAGGCCTATTGGTGCCTCGTTGACACACAATCACGTTTTCTTAAATGGTTGCAACTACATCAACGATACCGGCAGTGGGCAGCTTTACCGGATCTCGGGTAAGGAGTGCTTTAGTCTAGACCTTTCAATGTTCGGGATCTCGGAGAATCGTCCAGCTAATGAATGCTCAGCTACGGCTATGAAGCATGGCTGGCTCCGTGGACTGGCCCCGGTGGACCAGAGACGGGTTATCGTCGGTCAGTGTCCTGCTTCCTTGGTTGTCGTGGATTTTGAGAATCGAGCTGTCGAGTCAGTGATCCACCTGAGTGATGATTGGCGCTGGAGCGTCCATGGAATCCACATCGAGAGTAAATCATGAGCTTGTCCGTCACTTTTATCCTTGCGCGAATCAGCGAAGTGTTTGAGAGGCACCCTGCGGGAGTCTTTCGAATCCACGAGGCTAGGCCTCCGCTAGGCTTGGGCTACCTTGCAGCACTCCTTGAAGCGCGGGGGCACAGTGTTACGATCATCGATCAGCAGCTGTCGCTGGAGGATGATTCAGCAACCGTCAGGAGGGTCATGGAGTCTCGACCTGAGCTAGTTGGCTTTTCCTGCACTACGATCAACTTTTCGCGTTCGGTAGATTTAGCTCGTTCCCTTAGGGCTGAATTGAGTGATGCCTTCATCGTAGCAGGTGGAATTCATCCTACGCTCAAGCCCAGTGAGACACTCGCCACCCGAGTCTTCGATGCGGTGATACGCGGAGAGGGCGAGGTGCCCATCTTATCGCTGGTGGAAGCCCTCGAAGGCAAAGACGGCAATCCTGGAGCGGGCTGTCGGGGACTGGTGTTCGCCAACCAAATAGAGCCAGTCGGCAGTGAAATGGCGGTGCTCGACGACCTCGACATGGTTTGGCCCTCGCGGAAAACCTTGCGCGTGGATGAATACGAAAACTCAGGCGCATTGATTGAGGGAATGCCATGCCACTCCATGATCCAGAGCCGTGGGTGTCCGTGGGTTTGCAGGTTCTGCGCGAAGCCTCACTATCACAAGATCTACCGAGTGAGAAATATCCAATTAGTTGTTGATGAGATGGCGAGCTTAGTCGAAGACTATGGAGCAAGGTCTATTTGCTTCCGGGAGGACAATTTCACCGCCGACAAGATGCGGCTGCTAGAATTGACTGCGGCGATCAAGGAGCGGTTTGGAGACTCGCTGCCCTGGGAATGCGAGAGCAGGGCAGACCTGGACCTGAGCGTCCTTGATCAGATGGTTGAGGCTGGATGCAGGGGGATCTGGTGTGGAATCGAGACTTCCCAGAAGCGGTGGCAGGAATTCCTAGGCAAGGCTTTGAATGTCGAAAAGATAAGGCCATTCTTCAATGCCTGCGAACAGCGGGGAATCGCGACCGGAGCTCTTTTCATGTTTGGCTTCCCAAACCAGCACCTTGACGACGTGGCCCGAGATGTGGACTTCGCTCTATCTCTTCCGCTGAAGTGGCGCTATTTCCAGCTGCTTGGTTTACTTCCTGGAAACACACTCTATCCCACATTTATTCAGGACAATCATGTGGAATGGCTGACTCCGGAAGCAGGTCTGTCTGTTTTCCCAGGCATGACCGCGTCAGAAATGATCGAGATGGAAAGAGACATCAATACTCTGTTAAACCCTAAACCATGAACCTCCCGTCCACGCGCCCGTTCGTTATATCCGTGCAGGGACCTCACGCAGTGGGGAAGTCCACCCTGGTGCGCGCACTCGCTTCACATTTTGAGGCGGAGTTCAGGCTGGAGACCGTTGCGGCACTGGAGAAACTCAAAGTAGAGGAGAGATTAGACCTGTCCCGATTGGATGATTTCGTGGCCAATCAACGAAGGTTTGTCACATGGGAAACCACTAGGCACCAAGAATTCCGGCCGGGGGAACTGGTGTTTCTTGACCGAGGCCCGGACTCGACCGAGTTCTTCTGCTTCGCCACGCCACATGTTCTTGGTTGTTCGTGGAACGTCGAACAGGTCCTCAGGGAGGAGCTATTAGCTCTCCGTGCAATCAGGGCGAATGTTATCCTCTACCTTGAGGCTGATCTTGAACAGCTACTGTCCAGGGCCACGAATGACTCTCGGGTGAGGCCGACCTTGAGGAGATGGCTGGAGAAGTATGAGCCATTGGCGAGGAACTGGTTCTACGACGACCCTAGAACAAGGATCATCGAAACGAGCGGACTCGATCAAGCGGCGGTTCTAGAGAAGGCAATCGGAGTAGTTGGGCCTCTTATTTTTCGAACAACATAGATGCTATTATGTCCAAACAACAATATTTTACCCAAGTCGGTGACGGAATGGAGTGCTTCAATGCATCGAGTGAAATCCTCAAGACCGTCATCCGGAAGAGTAGGTGCTCCGTAAATCAGAGGAGACTCTTCTGCTTTCATTCGTGGCGTGCCGTGATCCGGGGCATTGACCGGCCATTAGACGAGCTTGAGACGGCGTACTTTGACGAGAAAAACCTGGCAGATCTGCACCTTGTTTCCAACAGGTCTCATGCTGAATGGATATGGGAAAGATACAGGAAGCCCGCAATCATTCTACCTCTGACGGCGTTCCAAGATCCCGATGTCTATCAGGATCATGATGTGGCGAAAGACTTTGATATTATTTTCAGTTCATTGATGACGCCAGAACATCATTCCCGAAAACGGGCTGACCTACTCTACGAAATCCTCGCTCTGGAACCCAAACTGAGGGTTGCTTGGATAGGTGGCTACCATCCATATGAACGCTGGAAGATGGAAAATTCCTTCAATTCTCATTTCCATGATAGCGTAGACGCGCCCGCCGACTGGGAGGCCCTCTGGACGGAGGAAGAATCATTCAAGTGCTGGTATCACGGAGGTGGCGTATTCAGGAACGAGATCGAGAAAGATGTATACCTCAACGAGCAGATCACTCGTGCCAAGACGGCCGGGCTCAACATTCAGTTCTACATGAACCTTCCCCGAAGAGATGTTGTTGACATTCTCAGCAGGTCAAGGGTCTCCCTCTCCCTCGCGTCGCTCGACCAATGGCCCAGATGTATTATGGAAGCAATGGCATGTGGAACTCCAGTGGTGTGCTCATCCGATTTGATTGCCGGAAAGCAGGCAGTCGATGAGAGTCAGGGGGTAATTGCCGATCCTGATCCCCAAGAAATGCTGGATGCAATAGCCAAAGCTTCGGCCCTCGACAGGAAGGATGTCAGGAGTAGCTACTATGAGGAATTCGGGATAGCAAACTCCGTTCGCAAGATCAATAAAGCGCTGGAAGAAGCAGGAATTAACGATTGGGGCGAGATTGTTTCCATACAGCGTCCTGAAGAAACCAGGGTCAAAAAGGCGATAAGGTCTTCAAGCTGCTAATTCTATCAAATGGTGGTTTTGCTCGCATATGCATGGTTTTGCTTCGTCCACAATCTGTGGGCGCTTGGTAACTGCCTCTGGAGCGTCCGCTGGTTGAGTAGATCTGAGCCGCCGCGTGAATGCCCGGACACGTTCTTTTGGATCATGATTCCAATGCTACACGAACAGGCAGTGGTAAGGGATTCCATTGAGTGGTTTTTAGATTTGGACTACCCGAGGGATCTCTTCCGGATATGTCTAGTGACGACCGCTCAGGAGACCTGCGATACTGGCGAAACGACGGCTGAAATGGTCGAGCGTCTCTTCAAGAACGACTTAGGCGGGCGGATGCTGCATCTTCACGTAGGCGGGAAGAACAAGGCTACACAACTGAATCGTGCGCTCGAGTTGCTACGTGATGAGTTGCATTTCATCGGCTTGGAGAATAGTCTGATCGGAGTTTACGATGCTGATTCGAGGCCGGACAAGGGCGTACTACGTGAAGTCGATCGCGAGCGGAACGTGCATCCGGAAGCGGTTGCGTTCCAGCAACCAGCGGCGTATTTCAACAATCTGAGCGAGTTGCCGGGGGGGATCTGGGGTGCCTACCTGCGGAGTCGGCCCTTGTATAACCTTCGCTTCTGCCTTTTCCGGGAATTGCCGGCTTATTTCAGGAGCAGGTGGATCGGGAGGAATCGTGTAGTCCGACTTCTCGCTGCCTCACCAAACCATTTTCTCGGACATGGAGAGTTTATCAGGGCATCATTCCTTGCAGGGCCCAATCCATTCCCGGAACCGAGTGCGGACACATCGCTTGGCACGAGGCTCTCCCTTCAAGGGTTTCAGATCGCTCCCCTGCGTACATTTGATACTGCCGAGACGCCACGGAAGGTCAGGACACTGTTCTGGCAGGGCATCGTATGGCACCAAGGCGGAGCGCTGATTTTTCGTGATCTTCGAGATTCGCTAAAGGATGGAGTCCGCATTCGCGGGTGGCATCTTTCGTTGGTCCTGAAGCGTCTCCTTGAGAACTACATCTGGGCGTTTGGCCCCTTGACCTACTGTATTGGCCTGGCCCTTGGTGTTGCCTGGGGAGCCCGCCGCCGCCGAAGCCAAGCTCCGCGCCTTGGTCGACATCGGCGTGCGCACCTTCATCGACCTCACCGCTCCCGAGGACAGGATGGCCTCCTACGAGGAATTGCTGGAGGAACTGGCAAACGAAACCGGCGCGCCGCTGCGGCGAATCAGCCTGCCGGTTCCCGACATGGGTATTCCGACGGAGATCACCATGCGTGAGATCATGAGCGCCATCAGGCAATCCATCGAGGAAGCTCCGGCGGTCTATGTCCACTGCTGGGGCGGGATCGGACGCACGGGCACCGTGGTCGGTTGCTGGTTCCGTGAACGCGGCTTGGACCCGGATTCCGCCCTGGCCCGCGTCCAGCACCTCTATTCCAGCCAGATGCCGAAGGTCACCATCTTCCCGAAGTCACCCCAAACCGCCGAGCAGAGGAGCTAGCCTAGAACATTTCCCTGTCCAGCCAACCAGCCACGCTAGGACCTTGGTGGGCCTTCCCGCAGCTTTTATGCGCTTGGCAGATGGCGCAAAGAAATTACCTCTCCGTCTTCACCCTCGGTATTGCATTCCCGGTCACCCACTTTCTGGTAAGAAACACGTAGTATGCTATTGGACCGAGGCTCGTTCCAAAAAGCATCACAGGATAAAGTAACAAGTCAGAAAGTCTCGCAGAACCACTCATGCACGCGATGGTCTTGGCTGGGACCTGCATGCACTGGGCATGCCTCGCGAGGAACCGCCGCGCCGCCAGGATCGAAATCATGTGCACCATGCCGGCACCGAGAAGGAGCCATATACAACTCCACTCTGCTTCGCGCCGGGATACTCGCCGCCGTAGAGCTTTCCTTCCTCAATGGTGTAATGCTGCGGGGTCATGGGACAGGATGATTGGCGGATCACGCGTGCGGTAGCAGGGTGGCGTGACGGGGCACGCCGTTGAATGACGTGTCAAGGTCGAGCCTCCGCGACATCTCCTCTACCGCCCGGCCCAAGAGATCGACGTCGCCCGGGCGTCGTGCCGGCGCAGGGACGTGTCGCGCAGGCCGAGACGCATCTTCACATGGTCCAGCGAATGTCCGATACCCCGGGTCTTGCCAAAAAGCATCTTCGAAATGTGGATCGAGTCGATGCACTGCGCCTCCCGCGCCGGTAGGGTCGGTGAAAAGGGCTTCCGCGGCGGCGTGGAGGATGGAGCCGGA
>Ga0118677_10007321_pt1 | contig 18274 bp, 11 predicted proteins | sample AliMusrvi5mmetaG_FD_86154 | JGI IMG/M metagenome (GOLD analysis project Ga0118677, IMG submission 86154) | reverse complement strand
TTCTTCTTTCAAGACCTCCATCACAACACGGACTTTAAAATCGGAACTGTAGCGTTTTCTCATAGCTAGATTCTAACTTATTTTTGCAGAAAATATTGTCTAGAATACTGGGTCCATTATATTAAAGCTTCCCAGATCCAGTTTGTCCGCACTTATAGCTGATACAAATGCTTTTGCCAGGAAACCGACATCAGAAGCGGTTTTTGAAGGCATGCACGACATATATATGGCCTCAGAAGGTTCATCCGGGTCAGTCGATGCTGTGCCAGAGGAACCTTTGGTGATTTCACTGTTATCGTCGCTACTACTATCATCTGATTTGTCCGTTGTGGTATCTTCCTGGAGCTTGTTCAGAAATGCATCGATATTGGTTGGGAATCTGCACATGTCGAAGAAACAGAGAAACTGTTCTCCTCTCCAGTTAGTGCGTAAACTCTGTTCTATCCTTGTTGTTGGGATTACCCACTGGCTTAGGTAATCTTTTACAGCATCCATCGGAACAACATAATCTTTACCATCATCTTGAATTCCATGCCCGGAGTAGAAGAACAGCAGCCAGTCGTTAGGATTGGCTTGATTTTTCCATTTTCCCAACGTAGAGTTTAGTGTTCTGTAGATATTGGTCATTGTAGGCAGCATACTGTTGTCATCTGATCGCATAATTATCATATGATCTTTGGAGACACCATTGTGCAGAAGAACATCACGGACCGATGTGATGTCTCTGATGCTACCCTGTAAATGTGTGAAATCAGCATATTCATTTATGCCGATAAGGATTGCATAGAATTCCGGTTTCTTCGCTGCATCGTCACATCGTGCATAGCTGCAGAAAACGGTCAAGAGGAACACTATTGCAATTGTTTTGTAGATGCGCTTTATATACATAACAAACCTCCAGATATCGGCCAATCACCAATAAATGGCTTCCAAATCCAAGACATCGAGGTTTTATATCCTCGTTTACTGTTATCTAAATCCCGTCTAGGCTCACCCCGCAACTCTGTTATTATAAAAGGGTTGCGGGATGGCGCGAAGATAATGGATGTAGAACTTCAATCTATTGCTATTTTTCAATATCTACCAGCAGGTAACTAGCTTCCCCCGACTTTACAGAGACTGGTAGTGCATATCCTTGCTTGAATGACCGTAGTGCCGCTGCAGCTGCATCCTGGCTCTCAAATACTATGGTAGCAAATACATATCTGCCTGGAAATACTTTATATCCTTTCACAGTCTGGCTGTCCACTTGAGATTCTATCGGTATCTCCAAATCACCAGCTTTGAACACCAGAGGATCTGAACCATCCGGAGTAATAATCTCAGGATCTCCCTTCTGGTCTATGGCTATAATGAAACCGTAGCAGTCGTGATTTACATTGAGCTTGTATCGTATCCGGCTACTGGCAGCCTCATCACTTATTTGCAGAACATACTGGAAATCATTTTTAACTTTTGGCCATAAGGAAGCGTAAGGGGCAGCACTGTCGTCCAGTGTCAATTGTGGCTCCAATTTTGAGCTGGATGCTGACAACAATCCTCCTGGATCCTTGATTGCCCTTCCGAGTGCCGCATAGCAATACAATCTATTGCCGAGTTCTATCGCTTCTTTAGCAGATGGAGTTTGCCAGATCTCTTTCTGAGATTTACCCAGGCCAATAGACATGCTGGCTGAAATATCCCCGCTTGATGCATAGTCATCACTAGCCTTATATTTGAAAATCAGGGTATCTTTTCCAATCCCGTCCAGTGCATTTACCAGTGTAACGAATTCGTTTGTATTGTCAATTACAGATTCAATATCACTGGTATCTTCTCCATCAAAACCATCGAGGAATACTTTTGTTGCGGTATCATTAGTACCCCTCCTTGCATATTTCAAATTATCGTGAGTGTCAAGGAAGATATCAGAATATTTCCCTACAACTTGTGGCGTTTGCTGGGTAACCAGCTCTCTGATTCTTCGCTTCAAGGTGTTTCCCAGAGTGAAATAAGTTATATCTTTGCGTGGATTAGACAATTCAGATACCAGATAGTATGTCAACAGTCCAACATAACCATCAGGTATCATTCTCATTGCGTTGGCTTCCTGAGAGTCCAGACAAGCAGATATCACTACATCCGCAGACTGTTTGCTTGTAGAGATCAATACTGAGTTTCTGGACTCAGTGCGATCTCCCCACGGCCATCTGATGTTCTCTATGCCCATTACCAGTCTGTCAGAAGTATTTATCTGATCCTCATCACCTGCGCCTTTGGTCATTGTTCCCGAATGGCATGTATCAGCAATAAATACTACCTTTGGCCCATTATTTGCCTTTATCTTATCGATCATCTTCCCGATTTCGTCATCGATAATGATATTTTTAGGGCTCACCTGCAGAGTTGCATTTGGTGCGAATCCAAAATTGTAGCAAACAATCGCATCGTCCAACCGTTCATCATTATTCTTGCTAATGACAGTGGTTCCATGACCCGTATAGTAGATTAGCAGAACATCGGAGCTGCTAAGTTTACCTTCATAGGATTTTATGCTATCTATTATCTCATCACGGGTGGCTTGTTTATTAATAAGTGTATCGATATCAGAGATATGAAATCTTTTGGTCAACAGCTCCTTCATCATCCTGACACCGTTTCGAGAAGCATTGCTCAGCCATCTGTTTTTTGTCAGGCCTGGATATTCGTCGATGCCTATCAGCAATGCACTGGTTTTAGCGAATACACTGGACGTTAGTCCAATGAGAAATATCAATACTAGAGTTATAACAAACCGTGTCTTCATCTTCCACCTCCACTTGTAGGTGCTTCTGATTGCTCTTCCATAACCTTGGTCTGTAGACGTTTGATGATCTTTTTGACATCGTGGTATTCAGGGTCATCTTTCAGGTTCTGCTCCCATTTTGGAATTACGATTTGGAGAGTCTTTGCTGCCATATCGGAATCTGCATGGATAAAAGCTTCCCATGTTCCTTCGACAGCTCTGAGATCATCAACTGTTGATGGAGATAATACTTCAATGAACGCCATATCGCTTTCGATACTTCCGGTTCCAGGACTATTCGGTGATCCATTTCCAATACCCGGGATTCCCATAGTTTTAGTCTGATTACTGGGATTGTTAACATGAACCGGCTGCGGTGCTGTTGGTCTAAATGGGCCTATCATTAGTAAAAGACATATTGCCGCTCCTGCAACCGCAAACGAAGCATGACTAAAGACTACTTTTGAGAAGAATGGCCTGGGCTCTCTGACCGGGGCCACAACCTCGGCCAGATCAATAATTGCGCATCTGCATTCATCACAATCCGCCACATGACATTCAACTTCCTGTCTTTCACGCTTACTGAGGTTGCGCTCAACATAAGCAGCAGTAATTTCAGGAGTAAGGTGATCTGTTGCTGGGATACTGCTTACATCATTGATTGCGCAGGCAGCGGTGTCCAGGAATGACATTGCTTCGGAGCATTCTTTGCAATTCGCTATATGGGAATCATTCTCCATAATCTTGTCCTGTCGCGACCGTTGCCAGTCTGAGAATATGTCCATTAGTTTTAGGCAGCTCATTTTACGTTACCTCCAACTCTATTGGCGTTGTATTCTCCAACATTTTTGCAACTATCATAAGATTCCAGAATATTTTTTAAACGCGGCAGTGTTTTTTGTATGGATCTGTAAACTATAAAGTACGAATGACCCGTTATCCTGGATATGTCGCTAACGCTTATCTGATCTTGAATAGCCATTTTGATGTAAAGTCTTTCAGTTGGCGAGAGTGAAGCAAGAGCGCGGCGAAGATCAATGTTCATGACTGTCTGGTCTTGGTCGGGGGCGTTGGGATCAGGTATTTCCCGATACTTTTTACCATCGATCGACAGGCTGGATGTCGTGTTATCATCTGATGTATCTTCAGCCGCTGCATCAATACTAACATCGTCGCCGTGCCGGCTGTTTTTGCGGAGTATCGTCAGGCATTCGGATCTTGCGGCAGCGTACAGGTATGCTTTGAAACTGGACCTAATCTCGAGTTTACCAATTCCCAGGCAGAGTTTCCGAAAGCAGTCCTGAACAGCATCTTCCACTTCATCAGATGAAAGCTTTGCATACCAGGATTTCATAAGCCAGCGGGTCAGGGGTAATCTGTGAGATTCAAGCAATTGTTCAAGACTCTCAGAATCCCCATTTTTTGCTTTTGCCAGCAATTTATCGTCTGCCAGTCCAATGACAACGTAAATCGCACAGATCAACCACCCAAATAACATCCCTGGCACTCCAGTATATCAGCATTAATATCTGATATTTCCGACTATTCTGTCGGTCTATTAATAATGAGCTTGCTTTTGTATTCTGACATATTGTTTATAACAATATGTTTGTTTCAATCTAGTCAAGAAAGTATTCTGTATTGTATCACAATGCATGTTGATATTCAATGAGTAAAAGTAGTTGTTTGCCACAATAAATTTGCAAAAAGATAGAAGCAATCGCATTTATGTTTGTGGCTGTCGCAATTGTAAAGAACGATACTAGCATCAACAAGAATAAGACACAAATAGCTTGTAGTATGTCAATATTAGGGCTGTGAAACCGAAATTAATCGTTGAACCACGAACTACTCCGCAATTGTAAATTTACCTGCAAAAAATACCAGTGTTGCTGCGCCTATCGATTATGTTTGGACAAGTATGCAGATATACCTACCTGAAATGAATCTCAAGGAGAAGCAACTGATGACCCGCAGAGTCTGTTTTACACTCGTTTTGCTTGTATTACACATATCACCTTTCTCGACAATTGCGCAAGATAATAATAAAGATGGCATCATGTCACGAGCTGAAGCCGTCTTAAAGATGCGCACGATAATTCAGGAATGGCAAGGTGTACCTTACTTGTGGGGAGGATGTCGTAAGAGTGGCACCGACTGTTCCGGATTTGTCATGTCGGTTTACAGAGAGCTTGGAATCAGACTACCACACGGATCGAAGTATCTTGCAACTTGCCGGGTAGGACCTATAGTCAAAGGTCCCTGGCAATATGGTGATGTTCTGATCTGGCCGAGTCATCATGCTGTAATATACACAGGCAATGGTACTACCGCTGAGACAATATCTGGCCACGTTGGTCGCAGTTATGTAGGGAATCGCAATCCACCGGTCGTCCGTAGATTCCTGGATAATCTGGGTTCCGGCGGTGGAGAGGATAATTCAGATGAAATCTATGAACTCCCTGCCAATAACGATATGCGTGAACTCATAAGTCTGATGGACAAAGGGGATACTGCAGGTTTTGCACAAAAGATAGATGCAAATAGAAGTGTTATCAATTTACGGGACTCTAGAGGTGGTACAATACTGCACTGGGCAGCAGCCCGGGGAAATACAACTTGTCTAAGTATGTTGATAGAACGCGGTGCCAGAATCGACACGAAGAAATACAACGGGACAACAGCTCTGCATATAACATCCGCTATGGGATATAGCGGATCAGTGACTTATCTATTATCTCAGGGATCTGATCCGAACATTAGGAGCATCGACGGACAGACTCCTTTATCTTTGGCAAAACAGAAGAGGCAAATGTCTGTGGCAGCAATTTTACTTGCTGACAAGCGGACAAATGATGATGAGAACAGAGTCGCTTCAAATAAGATAGTGATGTCCAGTCTTGCAGCCGATGGTCAGGATGGTTCGCAATATGAAGCAGCGAATATCGACGCTGATGATGATGGTCCGGAGTCTGAATCAGCAGTGCCAACCGACACAGAAGCGCAGATGATGCTTAATATGGTCAATCAGGAAAGAGAACGTCAAGGATTGTCTCCCTTGCTTTACGACGCCAGAGCCGAAAAAGTTGCTCAGGCCAAAGCTACGGATATGGTGCAGAATGACTACCTCGATCACAATTCTCGCAAGTTGGGTTCTATTGGGGTTATGCTGAGGCAGGTCGGTGTATCTGGTGTGGTTTATAGTGAAAGCATTGCCCAGTGTGACTCCGTTGATACTGCTCAAATGGTGATGCTGAAGACCGTAGATCAGAAGCAGAGATTTACCAGCGATCGCTTCACACATATTGGAATAGGTGTTGCCAGGGGTGGTAGATGGGGGCGAATATTCGTCCAATTATTGATGGGTCCGGAATCTCCCGCTGCAGTAGCAATGAACTCAACTGGGACTCAGACCTATAATCCATAGTTATTTACCATAAAACTCAATATCGGAAATAAAAGCTAAGGTGCAGAGAAGAGCGGTCCTGCACCTTAGCTTTTTTGCGTACAACATGTAAACAAGTTCGAAATTGGTTCAATAACACAGTAAGTATGCGTTGCAATTCATTCATAATCCGGCGAAGTGTAATATTTTGGGATCCGTAAGAAAATATCAAAAATTCCTGCAAAATATACCTGCATTTATGCACCTTGTAATTGTCGATGAAAATACGACTGATCAAGAAAAAATACACAGGGTGGAGAGAGTAAGATGAAACTGAACATAAAAAGCACTATGAAAACAATGGTGATATTTGGTGTGCTGTCGCTGAGCGCAGCTCTGGCAAATGCTGATGTAAAAGACAGGATTCTTATAGCGCCAACTGGTGACATCTCTGCCAGGTGTGAAGATGGTGCTCCTATTAGAGGCATTGAACGACTGGCCAGGATTGAGATAGAATCAGCGATCAACAATTCCGGCAGAGCTGAGATTGTTGCGGATGGCGAACTGAGAAAAGCCATATCTGAAGAAGTTTACGAGCAGTACCTCAGTGGCAAATTCGATGCAACGAAATCAGTAGAGATAGGCAAGCTTGCAGGAGCCAAATATCTGTTGCTAACTAACCTTAGCAGGAATGAAGTTACTACACGTGAGCTTAACATTTTAGGGGTGAAGCTTACTGAAGTAAGTGTTAATCTGGAAGCATCTGTTCAAATGATAGATGTCGAAACTGGAGTCAAGGTGCTTGTAGGGTCAACTGGTAAAATAACTGCCAGCTCCAGAGGTTTTAGTCCGGAGGGTATTACAGAACTTGGTAAAGATGCAAAAATAACCGATGGCAAAGATCCACGTGCTATCGCCCTGAAGAGACTGGGTGAGGCTGTGTTGAATCAAATATATCCAACCTACTACGTAATTGACATCAACGGTAGCACCGTTATCTGTGACTTTGGATCGAACAAAGGCGCCGTAGTAGGTCAGACACTAAGCATAATGCGGGCAGACAAGTTTGGTTTCAGAACCGTCATAGCGACAGCTAAAGTGGACAACATACTCACAGACAAGTGCCGTGCAACACTGACAGGATCTCCGACCCAAAAGATTCTCAAAAAGGATGTAGTAGAACCTGTAATGACTGAAACCGCTCAGATTACTGAAGAATAGCAAGACAAGAAGAATAGGAGAATACCTTTCACCCCGGGACGATACTCCATCACGGGGTGAAAGGTGTTTTTTCTGCAGTAATAAAGTGCACTTCATAATATTGCTCCTGGTATTAGTATTCAGTGCACAGTATTCTCGTAACAACTCCCCCAATATTATCTAGCCTCAACCCTACGCACCTGATACACGTTTTGGCAATAACAATGTGGGATGTATTGTGACGCTGAACACGTATAGCACAGAGATAATCATCTGGTTATTAGTCATACCGAAGTGGTTGTATATATGGCGAACATACTCCTAGGAAAACCATTAGGTTAGGACGACATTTTATTCTGTTGAAACCAATCTCGGTTTCTAATCGAAATAAGTTGCTACCCCAAACTTGGGGGCTCAGGAAGATGAATGGAAAGTCTGTATGTGATGATATATCCATCATTGCACCTTGGGAAATGAATGTGCTGTAGACTGCTGCGTGTTGCATTATTCATATGACATGTAGATTCATTGCAACGTTGAATGAATGATTGGATCACTTATAGATTTGCCTGTATCGGTTGGAACCCGGCTATGTTTAGTGAGTTGGATTGTGCAACGAACTTGTCCAGCCTGTTTAATTCACAAGCTATGCTTTTGTCCAGCAGTAGGGATACAAGCTGAGTCAGTCATTAATAATGCGGGCCAGCGTGTTGGAACTGATTAACATAATACTGGACCTTGAGACAATGTGGATCTTGACAGGTGCTCAATGCTGATCCCAGTGTCTGCCTCTGTATGCAAAACCTGCATGTAAATAATGCGACTAGTCTTGTGAGAGTGAATAGGGCTCAGGCTGGAGTCATATATGATCGTCTATCGTATTAGTAAATGTTTCGAGCTATATTATGAATGCTTTTGTAAGCATCTGACCAGGCATTATTCGTGATCAACTCAGCCTTTTTGCCCCTACTGCCTGGTAAAAGCGTAGCTTGGTGAATGAGGAGGGTTAGTAACCTGACAGAAAATAACAGGAGAATCAGTTGATCCTCCGGATACTCTCACTTGTTGAAAATCTTTTTAGACTCAAGAAACTACTTGATCGAGTATTCTATTCTGTTTGCCGTAATGTTATCCAGCTTCAATTTGAGTCCTTTGATACTGATATTGCTGATGTCAGTTCTGTATTCCTCAGCAGACTTTTCTCCACCGAGTGTAAACTTGGCGATCCCGGCTCTGTATGTGTTCCTATAGATATCTGAACCAATAGAATCCCTGATAGCATCCTGAACTTTTTGCAAAACGTTTTCGTTATCGATTCCGTTGATAACACACTGCACGCTCTGCTTATTTGATGCAATACGCATCTTCATTGTATGTAGGAAACCTTTGTTGCCACTCCTACCTTCCATTAAAAGTCTTGCTGTCTGACAGAGGGCTCTCTTTCCAGCTAGTTCTTCGGTTGAATCGAGTGAATTGGATTGTGCTGCATCAGCAAGTATGATTAATCCAGTGTCTTTGTAGACTGCTCGTATCTCTACCCGAGCCCCGCATCTGAATGCTGAGCCTGCTGTGGTATTGACAGGCTGGACTCCCTGGCTGAATGCCTCTCCAAATATGATTATGTCTGCATCTGTCCTGTCACAGAGAAGCTCAAGAAATTTTTCTGGTTCATTATGGATTTTTGCGATATCCTCTTCATTCTTCATTATCTCCTTGCTGATTGTCTGATCCACTACTATGAACCCGTCTTTGGTCAGAGCTCTTATTATCTCAGTCTCAGCAGCGGGATCAGGGACACGTCGGGCCAAATGTTGTTCGGGAACTATTACCATGACCCTGTGCTGTATCGATTTTGCATCGCTGGATTCTATAGAAACCAGATATCCGGGTTTGACTGTCTCATTTATAAGAAGGCTTTCTAAAGTGGCTTTAGCTTTGTTGTCCAGCACTTGATTCACACGGGCATATGCGATGTCTTTAGTGAAGCCGTCTTCATCAACACAATAAATGCGCAGTTTACTGCTAACGTTAATTCCACTGCTCTTACCAGCGTTTACAATAATGTCGTCTCCCATTTTGCCTTCACCTTTGACTGTGGTAACTGAAATTTGTAAAGAGTCGGATACTACAGCATTTTCTGCAAGTGCTGATGTACCGATCAACAATATTGAAATCATGGAAAATGCTACTACTACCGGAACTAATTGTGCTTTCATTACATTTCTCCCAGTTATTCTTTGTAACTTTATATGACCAGGCGTTTCCTGTATCTAGTTTTTTGCAGCAATTTTGGGTTGAACTTCAATTATCAGCATATTTTTTTGAATGTAAGACTGTTTTGCCAAGTTTAGACAGCTGCGAGAATGTCTCCGTAACGTCTCTCAGGATTCCCAGAAAGAATGTTTGTAATTCGTATGCACTACTTGACCAAGGGTGTTCGAGATGGGTCCTGAAACTAGTAAATGATCTCAATAAGACAGATTCTTCACTACGTTCAGATGACAAATCCTCAATGAAGTCTAAACTCTTACCCTGAAATTGTTAACAGTTCGCTGATATAACAATTACGTCATCCTGAACACGGTTCAGGATCGATGTAGGGTTTTCCTGGGGTGCTGAAAGATCTTCAGAATGGCGTATTACTCAACAAGAGTGAACTCATGCCGGAAATCTTGACCCAGTAGCCTTTGACGCATATACTTTACCATGGCAATATGAGTATCAATACTATGCCACAGCAAATAGCACTGGACACTATATATAATGTATGAACACCTAAAGGTCAAGAATATCGGCAGGATATCATATCTGGAGGCACTTACCCTTCAGCATGATATTCATCAAAAATGTGTTGAAAACCCGGAAAACGGGGCATTGTTACTATTGGAGCACAACCCGGTGATTACTCTTGGAGTGAAGAATTCCAGTGCCGGGAATGTACTGGTCAATCAGAGTGTCCTCGTTAGCGCTGGAATCGAACTGGTTGAAACCGATCGGGGAGGGGACGTAACCTACCACGGGCCTGGTCAGCTGGTCGGTTATCCTATCGTCAGTTTGAGAGAGTTGGGACTTGACCTGCATTCATACCTGCGGTCGCTGGAACAGGTGATAATTGATCTACTGGCTGAATATGGACTTGTAGGTGAAAGGAATGGACCAGCTGGTGTGTGGGTTGGAGATAAAAAGGTCTGTTCAATAGGAGTTGCAGTCCGAAGAATGGTTACTTACCATGGTTTTGCTCTAAATGTGAATCCGGATATGAGTCATTTCAGGTTCATTAATCCTTGCGGTCTCAATTTTGAACAGATTTCATCTATGTCCGAACTACTCGGATTTGTGCCTGAAATGAATGAAGTAAAAGCGAAATACGCAAATAAGTTTGCGTTAGTTTTTGGTATTACACTTGAGGAATAGTTATTGAGGTTTACCGAACAGCTACTCAAGTTCATAGTCGTCATTGTGCCGTTAGTTGTGCTGTTGACGATGTCTACAAAATATGTGGTTGATCAGTCAGACCACGCGCTTAATTACGTCCATTCAATCGCCGAAGACCAAATCAGTAAAGCCTTGGGACGGGACATCATTATTCGTTCAATCAAGATATTTCCTATCGGACATGCTGAAGCCTCAGGGATTGCTCTCCCAGATCTGCCCGGTCCTGGTGTATCTTCCGGTCAGAACCTGGCGATGGCTGAAAAAGTAATAGTTGACTATGATATGAATTCCCTAATTGCTGGAAATGGTGTTCAGTCTGTAAAGAAGATTACCGTTAATCGTCCGGTTGTTAACCTTATCCGCAGACCGGATGGTCGTATGAATATACAAGACCTTGTCAAACCTCCTACCGGGCCTGCCGGACCGCCTTTCCAGGGACAAATCAGAATTGTTGATGCGACGGTATTGTATGACGATTTTAAAGGTTTTGCCAAAATCAAGCATTTTACCACTAACCTCAGGAAATTTAATGCATCCCTGGATGCCAGAATCCCGGGAGTCTACAGAGCGCTGATAGATGCAACCGGTGAGCCAGATAAGATTAAGACTCTCCGTGTTTCAGCAAGATATGATGCAATTACTAAGGCAATAATAGCCAATGTGAATGTATCAGCTATCTCTCTACCATACGTTGGAAGTATTTTTGGATTGTCCAGAGATATCAGTATTTCCAAAGGAGATATTGATATTAAGGCAGGAACGAAGTTTTCGCTAGCCAACAGTAAAATAGGCATGCGTGCCCTGGATGCTTCTATCGCATTTAACAATCTCACAGCTTCATCTCCAAGGTTCGGAATAAATGCAACTAGTTTGTCTGGAAACGCCGTGGTCACTGGTGAGCAGGCAGTGGTCAACCTTGCAGGAACATTTGCAGGATCGCATGGCGAGATTCGTGGAGTAGTAAGCGGTATTAAGAACCCCAAACTGGATTTCGCTGTCGATTTACCAAATGTAAATTATAGTTCAATCCTCAGACTGGTACACCAACCTAAGATAGCTAATGCCATTCACACTACAGGAAACGGCAGGATTACTGCCCGAATAAATGGGGACGCTACTGATCCGTATGTAGAAGCTACTGTTTATGTCTCACAGATCGAATATGGTCGTTATGTAGTGAAGCAGGTGGCGTTGCATGGTCTGTATTCCGAAGGAACAGTTGATGTAGACGGACTAACGTTTAAATTTGAGGGAGCAAAAGTTGGATTGGTCGGTAATGTTTCCGGTTTTGCGCAACACTCCCCCGAGATGAACTTAAAAGGTTGGGTAAGAGATCTGAATATCGCATCTGTTCCTATTCCAAAGGGATATGAAATATCGGGGATAGGTGGATTGGATCTGACTGCTTCCGGTACAATGCATTCACCACGAATTGATGCTATTGCCTGGGTGGAAAAACCTTCCGCAAAAAGTGCACAGAAGTCATTTAATGCCGATAAAGTTTACGCCAAACTTGGTTGGTTTGATAACACGCTACTAGTAAAGGATGTTATTGCAGCGGGAATATTCGGAGGAACACTTGCAGTAAAGGGGCAAGCCAGTACAGACCGTTTAGACTTGGCTGTCAGCGCAAAGCAAATTGATTGCCAGAAAGCCGCGTCAGCTTTTAATTTCAAGGATTTAGGTGGATATGCATTCTATGATGGCAGAGTCTTTGGAAATCCCAGGAAACCCTGGGTCGATGGGTTGCTGGAAGCGTTTTCTGTCAGGTACAAAGAATATGAAGCCAATTATGTCAAAGGAATGATATCGGGCAATATCGAGAAGTTGAAAATCGACGATGGAGTTGTACTGCGATCTCCGACCGACTTGGGGTTTACAGCAGAACTTAGAGATATTGGACACGATGAAATGCCATTTACCGTTGATGCGATTGTTCACCGGTTGGATATCCAGAATACGCTGATGATGTTGAAACGTGACGCTGAAGTGAGTGGAATTGTGTCAGGTGATCTGTGGGCTTCAGGGATCCTGCTTACCAAACCACAACCGGATAACATTCCTTTCAAGAAATCAAAAGGATCATTTCTTGCCAATGTAGATGATGGCACAGCTTACGGATACCCGCTCAAGGCAACTCTTAGTCTGAATTATGATAACGATCTCCTGAGTATTGTGAAAGCCATTGCCAAGAGTGACAAGACCGAATTGACCGCTGGAGGCACTTTAGTCCCCTCCACGCGTGAAATCAATGTGGATTTCGACCTGCAAGAATTCGATCTGGCTGAACTTCGTTCCAGGTTGGGAAATAAAGTTTACTTCTCAGGAGTTGGTGGTGCCTCGGGGACAGCGCGCGGTACGCTTTCTGATCCAACAATTGAAGCGTCGGGTTCAGTAGATAACCTCCTCGTTAACAGCCTGATATTTGATTCAACGACTTTTGAAGCCACTTATGCTTCAGGTATCGTCAAGGATGCGATAGTGGAACTGAAACGCGGCGAACAATTGATGCATTTGTCTGCAGACAAAGTAGATATCCCTGGTAAATATGTAGTAGGTGGCAATGGGATTCTGAAAAATGTCAGTGTGACTGATCTTTGGAATGCTGTACTTTCAACACCATCTGAGATTGGAAGTAATATACGGAAAACCGCTGGCAAATTCCCCAGAGTTACTTCCGGAGTCCTAAATGGTGATGTTAAATTATCTGGGAATATGAACCAGTTGAATGGCACAGCAGGACTGGATGTCACTAACATCGGTTTGGACAGAGATATTATTGAATCTGTGGAAATGTCTGCTTCTATGACAGATGGAACACTAAATCTTAACCAACTACTGGCAAAAGTCGGAGAAGGGACTATTGAAGCAATTGGGGCACCTTTCTATTCAGATGGGAAGACAAAAACATCTTTTAGTGTTCGGAACTTGAACCTGCAATCACTGCGTCCGTTTCTGGGCTCTTCCACTCCGTCGGGAACGATGGAGGCTGAGTTCCTTGCTGAGGGTGATATTAAGGCTCCTTTTGTCAGAGGTTCCCTGGAACTCGTGCGTCCAGCATTTGGAAATTTCGCGTTGGATGGTATACGTGCCGGAGATATACGCATTTCTCTAGACAAGAGTGAGTTGGATGAACCATTCAGGACTGCATTGGGAGATAAACAGGCAATAGTTCTGGCTGATGATGCTGTTGTTTCGTTAGCTGATCATCAGCTAAACATTGGTGGTTTTGCTCCATGGGATTGGTCAGCATTCAGTATTCCTAAGGATCTACCGTTAAATGTGACAGCACGGATCAACAACCAGCAGATGTCTACATTGGCAGCCCTTTCACCGCTATTTGATGCTGCCAACACTTCGGGTATTCTACAGGGATCGTTTGACCTTACAGGAACACTCACAAAACATCAATTTGGTGGTGGTATTTCCCTGAAAGATGGTCGTGTCGCCTTGACCGATTTCAAGAACAAGTTCAACAATGTAAACCTTGACTTGGGATTCGTTGGGGGAGATCAATTGAGTGTCAATCAGTTTACCATTGGTTCTGACCTTGGTGGGAAATTGTATGTTAAACCCGGAGGGTATGTTAAGTTCGCTGGAAATCCTGGAGGGGAAACCAATATGCAAGTAGTTGCTGATGGTTTCAAGGTGGGTGAAAAGAACTTTTTTGGGCTGACTGAGGACATTCTGGTTAAGCTGAATGCAGGGATAGGTGTAAACGGATCCATACTGAAACCAAGCATTCACGATCAAGATGTAGATAATATAAAGGGAGGAATAACCCTCTCAGATTCAAAGATGGTATTTGCAATTCCTGAAGCAAAAACCAATAAAGCATCTAAACCCTATGATTTTGACCCGACATTCGACATTTCTATGCGTTTGGGCGATAATGTCTTAATACAGCCGCCAGCCTTGAAGATTGTGACTTCTGGCGGCGGTAAACTTATTGGCAGCTTGAATGATCCCGACCTGACTCTTGATCTTGGGGTGAAACAGGGATATATGGTAATGGCTGCCAGAAGAATGAGAGTTACACCCGGTGGCTCGCTGGCTGTGCATTATGCCCCGCCAACGGATTTGTCGCAAAGAGGTGATTATAGCCCGGAAGTAAATGTCGATTTTCATGCGTCCACTTCTCTGACAGCAACAAATGCATTCGGAAAAAAAGAGAGGTACCTGGTTTCTATCGGCGCCACAGGTAGTCTTGCAAAAATGAATGTGGATTTGACTTCCAAACCGGAAGGACTCACTAAGGAACAGATTCTTGCGGAATTGGGACATGTTGGAGCACTTGGCTCGGGTGGAGTGGAAATTGAAAAGGAACTCAGTAACATTGTATCTGCTGTTGGTTCAAGTACGTTGTTCTCACCAATAGAGACCATTTTTGTAGAGCAGCTGGGGTTTGAGCAGTTTTCTCTTGACTACAACAGGTCATCACAATCGTCTCTGTATTTTTCAAGGACTCTGCCAGGAAATTTCTACGTATCATATTTTCAAACCCTTAAGGCAGGTCTCACAAATGAAGACAGCAAAAAGTTTGAGCTCAATTTGGGATATAGACCTAAAGGACCGTATCAATTGACCGTAGGTGTTGACGACCAGCAAGTTTATTCGATGGAGTTGTCCATTTCCAAGCTTTTCAATTGATTATAGCTGAGCTGTGGATTCTAGACGTGCAGATTAATGCACGTTTTTTGTCGGATGAGCCACAATCATGTCGGTGTTAGCCATACAAGTAGTAGTATGGTGTGTTTTTTTGGCAATCTGAGGCTGTTTAAGTCGTCCTTGATAAGTGTTAGTTGATTGAATGCATGCAGTAAGCGATTCAATTGGGACGTAGCTCTAGTGGATTTTGAAGCACTTCTCGATCAATATGAGAAGCCAATATACAATCTGGTCTTGCGTTTAGTAGGGGATGCGGATGAAGCAGCCGACCTTACTCAGGATGTGTTCGTGTCGGCTTATAAAAACGCAGACAGTTTCCGGAGCGATTCTTCGGAGTATACCTGGTTGTATCGTATAGCTGTAAATCGCTGTAAGAATCGGTTTCGGCAAATGGTCAGAAAAAGAGTCAAAGATACATTTTCACTGGATGATACGGCAAAGAGCTATGATACAGCAGAACCATTGGCGGCTGCAGAGACTCCTGATACACCTTGGGAGAGTCTAAATCGAAAAGAGCTACGCAAACATATTGAAGAAGCTATTCTCAGGCTGCCATATGACCATCGGGTTGTCGTTGTTCTTCGAGATGTGCAAGGTATGACATATCAGGAGATCGGTGATGTTATTGGAGTTACAGCAGATATTGTCAGGACAAGGCTGGCCCATGCAAGAGGTTCTCTGCGCAAGACTCTGGAGCCATATATCAGACCATAGCCTTGCATATAATGAGGTTTCCAGTTAGCATATTTGTAATAGAATGTAATCTTATATCCCAGATATAAACGTGCACTTTGGATTATATGATCCTTCGCAGATAACGAGGAGAGAAATGATGCAGAACCATAGAACAAGATTCCTGGTGTGCCTTGTGCTTGCCGGTATGGCACTTGGATTGCCTGTGCGGCCACAGGAGCAAGAATCCAACAAAATTGGACAGATTCTTATAACCGGGAACCAGAACATCAACACCGACACTATACAAAATGCAGTTACCAGTAAGGTCGGAGATGAATATACGCAGCAGACCATTGATAACGATGTTGCGGCAATCAAGACCTTAGGTTACTTCTCAGGAGTTGTAGCCAGAAGACAGATTGAACCAAGTGGACTAAAGGTGATTTTCGAAGTCGTTGAACATCCGAAGGTTACGACGATTACCATTACCGGTAGTGATCCCATACCACAAGCAAAGATAATTGAGAAGATGAAGACCAAAATTGGACTGGTGTTGAATGAACTCACACTCAGGCAAGACTTGGATACCATTCAGTCCATTTTCGCTGATGAAGGTTATTTTGCATACATAGCAGGGGAACCTCCCATTGACGAAAAAGGCGCCCTCACCATCCCTTTGATGGTCAACAAGGTTGGTAAAGTTCTTATAACAGGAAACAAGAAGACGAGACCCTGGGTATTCACTAGAGAGATGAAGACTCAACCTGGGAAATATCTCAATCTTAAGACACTCAACGAAGATATCTTTACAGTTTATGGTCTCGATATTCTTGAGGATATCAAACAGTATCAAATTACTCCTGGCGCACAGCCTGGAACTGCTGATGTTACACTGCCAGTCGTAGAAAAGAAGACCGGGCAGGTAAGCGCAGGCGTTGGATACAGCAGCGGTCAGAAACTGGTGGGGCAGATAAGACTCTCAGATACAAATTTCCGCGGCAAGGCTCAGGGAGTCAATGTCTTGTGGGAACGCAGTGCTTCTGGAGGAGTCGGCGGTAACTCAAGTTTTGAGCTCGGATTTGTAGAACCATGGCTTGATCGACATCGCACATCGTTGTCAGTGAATGCTTATAACAAGATACAATACAGATTCTCATCAGGTGTCTTTGGTGGCGGGTCAATAGTTACAGACCAAACTTATAACGAACGACGCAAAGGTGGAGACCTGACATTAGGTCGTCCATTCGGGAATAACTTTAGAGTCTTCCTTAGCGGTAGGTTTGAAAATGTAGACACAGACCCATCGTTACTCTCCGGTGCAGGCGATCTCGCATCGGTCGTGCAAAGAGGTGATGTCATGGGACTGTCTACCAGGTTAGAACACGACACTCGAGACGTAAAAGTTGATCCATCAATCGGTGTATTCAACTCATTGGCAGTAGAATTTGGTAGAGTTAATTCTACTAGATATGGTCCTTCTCCTACATTTAATCCAATACCATTTGATGGTGCATTCAACAAGGTTTCACTGGACCTTAGGGCTTATGTTCCACTTAAGGGTGGACGCAAGAAGCTGCCTACGGACAAGAGACTTACTCTTGCAATGCGTTCAAGAGTTGGTCTTGCATCTGGCACACTGCCATTCTTTGAGAACTTCTTTGCTGGAGGCGCAGATACCCTGAGAGGTTATCGGGAAGATAGATTTTACGGCAAACAGATGTGGTTGAATACAGCCGAGTTGCGAATCCCGATCAGTTCCGGATTCCAGGCTGTTGTCTTTAGTGACTATGGTGATGCATGGGATGCCAACCCTATATTCAAAGTTGGAACTCTGGTGCAGCATACCAAGTTTGTGGGTAACTGGTCCGGTGGAGTTGGTATGGGATTTGCAACTCCAATGGGTTTCATCAGACTTGATTATGGTGTAGGTAAAGAAGGCGCTCGTACGCACTTCAATATCGGCCAGTCTTTCTAATGTTTTGAGGCAATCGAGCGAGGGTTGGACCTATAAAGTCTGACCCTCTTTTTTTAAGTGCGCCCGGCAGGGCGCTGCGACTAGGGGGTGAAAGTCCTTCTGTGGACCTTGGTGACAGGAACCACTAGCGGAACCGCAAGGGTATCATCGTGAGGTGATGTCTGGAGGAAGC
>Ga0118677_10007320_pt1 | contig 18276 bp, 15 predicted proteins | sample AliMusrvi5mmetaG_FD_86154 | JGI IMG/M metagenome (GOLD analysis project Ga0118677, IMG submission 86154) | reverse complement strand
GCCTTTACATCATCCTGTAAATCTCGCGTATGAAGCTGCAACTGCAGATATCGGCGACTTCAATGCTATGGATGAGTTGCATAAAAAAGCGTATAAAATTGATGCCGTGAATTATAATAGAGACATCGAAGCTTTTCCTATCGTGATGAGTATTGCGAAAAAGATTGTTACGCACAAAAATTACATGATCAAATATCAGTCCCCTACTGACATGTGAATTAACTGCGCTGGTTTTGCTATTACGAACGATGAAATTGTTAGCGTTGCGTCACTTCAAGAAATTCAGAGAAGAAAAGAACGATATCAAGAAATGATAGACAGAAAGGAGGGTAAGCAAGAGCGAGTGACCAGATGTGAAGAGTTAGAAACGAAATGTTTGGAGTATTGTAAAGTGAAAAAATATGATATTGAACTTTGGGTTCCTGGAGAAAATAAATACAGAGAAATTTCCTCAGCTTCTTATTTCCACGATTTTCAGTCTCAAGCACTTTTAAAGCAGTAGAAATTCTCGGCCAGCTAAAACCTACGAGCATAACTGACCCCTCTTCAAACCCCTCTGGACGCTCTTGAACCTCTCGAAGATTTAATGCAGGGAAATTTAAAATTGAGGATTCTTCTGTAATTGTTCCACTGTCAGAAAGTACTGCCTTTGCATTCATCTGCAACCAACAATAATCAATAAAACCAAATGGTTTATTCAACTTAATTTTGTTGTCTAACTCTATACCAATTGCATCTAATCGTTTTTTTGTTCTTGGATGTAGAGAAAAAATAATTATTTTGTTGTGTGAAATGGCTAAAGTATTCAAAGTTGATACTAACTTTGTTAAAGATTCAATACCATCAACATTTTCCTCCCTGTGGCAGCTAACCAAGAAATACTCTTTTGACTTAAGCTTTAGCTCACTCAAAACTGCAGATTTTTTAATATCGTCAAGATAGTAATTAATTACCTCTCGCATAGGGCTTCCGGTTTTTATAACTTGATCAGGGGGAACACCTTCTCTCAATAAATATTCTCTAGCTATTGCGCTATAAGTCAAATTAATATCTGCAGTATGGTCAACAATTTTTCGATTTATTTCTTCAGGCACCCGTTGGTCAAAACATCGATTACCTGCTTCCATGTGAAAAATTGGGATTTTTCTTCGTTTGGCAGCTAAGCAAGTTAAAGCACTATTTGTATCTCCGAGAATCAAAAAAGCATCTGGTGCATATTTCAAAATTGTCTTATCAATTTCAATGAGAATTTTACCTATCGTTTCAATGGCTGTCTCTCCAGCAGCCCCCAAAAATACATCGGGTTTTCTTATTTTGAGCTGCTTGAAGAAAATTTCATTAAGCTCATAGTCATAGTTTTGACCTGTGTGAACAAGTATATGATTTGTAAATTTATCTAACTTATCAATAGTCCGTGATAATCTAATAATCTCTGGGCGCGTACCAACTACTGTCATTACACATAATTTTTTTGAGTTGGAAGATTCATCCATTTAATGCATCCTTAACGATGCTTAATTTACACAAGGTTTCTTTAATTCCACTAATGTCAAGTCTTTGAGTATTGTGAGACGTATACTCCTCTGCGTCATCAATTTTAACCTCTCCTTGGGCAAAATATTTTTTATAATTTAAATCTCTAATATCAGCGCTAATCCTAAAGTATTTTTCGAGCTCTTCAGATCTCACCATTTCCTCCCTTGAAATTAAGGTCTCGAATAACTTTTCGCCATGCCTAGTCCCTATATATCTAATCTCATTTTTACTGTTAAACAACTCAGACATAGCAATTGCTAAATCACCAATTGTGCAGGCGGGAGATTTTTGTACAAAAATATCACCCGGCACAGCATTTGCATATGCATAAAGTACTAGATCAACCGATTCATCGAGAGACATTAAAAATCTTGTCATCATTGGATCGGTAATTGTTATTTGATTTCCAGCCTTGATTTGCTCTAGAAATAACGGTATTACTGACCCCCTGGAGGCCATTACATTTCCATAGCGTGTAGCGCATAAGATAGTTTTTAAGGGATCGCAATTACGTGAATTTGCCACAACTATTTTTTCCATCATGGCTTTTGACAAACCCATAGCATTAATTGGATACACCGCTTTGTCTGTGCTAAGAAATACAGCATTTTTGACGCCTTGAGCTATAGCGGCTCTCACAACATTTCCCGCACCCAAAATATTAGTTTGCACTGCCTCCATAGGATAAAACTCACAAGAGGGAACTTGCTTAAGGGCTGCCGCATGGAATAAATAATCAACATGCCTCAAGGAGTCATAGATTGCGTTGTAATCTCTAACATCGCCTATGATAAATTTTAATTTATCACTTTGATAAAAATTTCTCATGTCATCTTGTTTTTTTTCATCCCTACTAAAAATTCTAATTTCAGAAAAATCAGAACTAAGAAGGCGTTTAACAATTGCATTACCAAATGATCCTGTCCCACCAGTTATTAATATAGTTTTGTTTTTAAACATCTTTTTCCTGATTAATTACATTGCTAAGATTAAATTGATATAATTCTTCTATTTGCTCATCCCAGGACTTCGGTCGATGTCCAGTCATCTTTTGGAAAAATTTTGAATCTAACGAGCGATCTATTACAAATTGATTTTGAGGAATTATTTTAATATTCTTCTTATAGACATTATTAACAATCGAAAGAAGATCAAACTTAGAAATTGGTTCCGAGCTAACGTGAAATAAGCCTTGGAAATTATTAATAGTAATGAAATACTTTTCAATAATCTTAGCAAGTTCCAAAGTTGTAACCCCCGAATATATCGCCCTTAGATATCCATTGACTTGATCTTTTTGGACCAAAAACCAATCCAACAAAGATATGGAGCTATCAATCTCGTGACCAATAATTGATGTTCTAATGGTTAGATGATTGTCGTAGCCAATTTCTCCTAAAAATTTAGTTTTCCCATATACATCTATTGCGTCAGAATCGTCAAACTCTCGATAACCACCTTTATTTCCAGAAAAAACGCAATCGGTACTGATATGAATTAGCTTTATGTGATGTCTGGTAAGGGTTTCCGCAATTAAATGTGGTAACAGCGCATTTATTTCAACGGCAATTTTTCTTTTTTCTGATAAAGGGGATTGCTTAATAACTCCAATGCAATTAATCACTATATCCGGCTTAATCTTCAATAGCAGATCTTCTAGGACCGCCAAGCTTTCTATACCTAATGAGATTCGAAAAATATTCGCCTGTAAAGATTTGGGCAAAGTAATTACTTTCTCCCAATCCCTCGCAGTTCCAAATATTTTGAAATCTTTATTACTGGAAAGATATTTTAAAAGCGCATTTCCCAGCATTCCAGTGGCGCCTAAAATTAATATGGTTGCGTTTTTATTCTTCATTTAGTATGGTTAGTTTTAGTATTTACCCACCTACGCTGACCGAGCAGCGCAAGTAGCATCAAGAAAAACGCAACAGCTAAGCCACCTACTATTGACTTTAGCAAACCAGCTTTTATGCTTTTCGGCGAAGTATTCCCTTCTAGGCCCTTCGTAAAACGAGCAGAAATTTGCAGTAACTGAGCATGAATCTGGTCCAAAATCTCTATCTCATTTACGTTGCCCTTAGAGATACTACTTCGCATTTTTTCTTCAATTTCTACAAGTTGATGTAATAAACTAAGTCCATTAAAGTTCTTTTCTGCCAACGGATTAGCCTCGTTCAAGAATTTCTTGATTAATTCGATTTGCACCAAACGATCGCGTGAGCGCTGTAAAATTTCCTTTGAAAAATTTATCTCATTATTCACCGCAATAATTTGTGTACTAATAGGTAGATATTTAGCTCCTGAATCCTTAGGGTCGATCACTTGTTGACTTACGGAGTTATTAGCTGGAAAGCGGATTCGCAGCTCTTCCAGTCGCTTAGCACGCTCTTCTTGAAAGCCAATCTCAATTTGAGTTGTGGTAATTTTCTTTTGAATATCGGCAACCGCTGAGATAGTTTCGCCTTCATAACTATTGAGAATATTGCGAATTTGGAGGTATGCACCTCCAACTCGTAAAAACTTAGCTGCAGCACGCACATTATCTAGCGAAGTCTCCTTAGAATTTCCATTGGCAATTACGGTAAGGCTTAATATTGTAGTAGAGGCTGTATCTAGATCCTTGCTTATGCCCGCTAAATCTTTAGTATCTGCCTTAGAAATAGCATAGCTTGGGGTAACATTTTTTTGCCACCACTTTTCGTCTGACATACTCTGATACAAGCTCTTACTGCCATCATGATCTGCTCCTTCAGCGAGAACTTGAGCGGCAAGATTTGGCAAACTCTTTTGAATAGTTTTCCAGGAGACAATATCTAGGGCATAATTATTTGCACTTGTGTTTGTGTTTGTGTTTGTGTTTGTGTTTGTGTTTGTGTTTGTGTTTGTGTTTGTGTTTGTGTTTGTGTTGTTTAATAAAATATACTCAGCTGTGTAGCTTCCTAGAAAAAGCCATCCGGTTGCACCTAAAATTATTCCAACTGCACCTGCCGTTACTAGCTTTTTCCAGTTACCATTTAAAAAACTCACAATGTCTATCAGTGAGACTTCGTGCCCCTGAGCTTTGGCGCTAGATTCAAATTTGTGGTTAGGTGTATTCATAGCAATCTTTATGGGCGTTGATTAGTTAATATATTGAATTTAAAGCTTTGCCATTGATACAAAATTCAGAATTAATTATAGCTTTTAATAGTCTCAAATACCTTATTTTTTGTTGCATTTAATGATACTGAAATTTAACCACCAAATATATAAAACCAAGAATCGCGTTATTCTGGTTCAGTTTAGGGATTAGAATGTAAAGTCTTTTACCATCTAAAATCATAAAAAAATAAGCATTTCTTTACTTTAAATACTTTATCGATTAATAAGCCATTTGAAATTGTTGCGTCTAGTAAATTAAGCCAGCTTTAATTAAAGTAGATGCAATACTTTTACCCACCTCTTGATATGAATGCTTTTGGAGTAGCTCCAACTGAGCATTTGCTCCAAGACTCTTTTGCAAGGAAGAATTTGTTGATAGCTCCCTCATTTTAAGAGCAGCTGTAGCAATATCTGGCTCAGCCCAGTGAGCTCCTAAACTATTTGAATATTCGCCGTCCTTAATATGAACTAATTGGTAAGGAATCAAAATTGAATTACTGTCATTCATAAATTCAAGATTGCCAGAATAGCCTGTAGCAATGGTAGGCTTACCTAAGTACATTGCCTCCGCTAAACCTAAGCCAAGCCCTTCTGCCCTATGCAAAGAAATATAACAATCTGAAGACCTGATGAGTCCTCGCATTTGTTCTTGGCTTAGACTCTCATCCCGAATTTGGATGCGAGGATCTCCCTCGATGAGATTTTTGATCTTTTGCAAGTGCTCAGAATGGCTTGCTCCATTCATCGTTTTGATGATTAAGCGTACAGAATCATCGTCAATTGGGAAGGCTTGTTTGAATGCCTTGATTACACCTTGAGGGTTTTTTCTCTCCATGGATGACAGAAAATCAAAGTTGCATAAAAAAGTGAATTGATCTGGGCTCATTCCAAAATAGTGCTTATTCATTGCTTCTGGAGGCAACTCGAACTCGAGTGGAAAAGGAATTTTGACTACCTTCTTGCCACTCTTACGCATTGCATTGGCGATGTAATCGGTTGCCACCCAAATCTCATCAACGATATTTGTTGCGTATTGCCATTTATCTGGAAAATTTTCCAACTCCCAAAACCAGTAGCCAATGTTATAGCGCTTGCCCCACTCCGCATAACTCACCCACGAAGGTAGGTGCAAAAGGGTGTCGGGATTCACGCAAATAATATTGATGGGATATTGACAGCAATTACTAAAATACGGTGCTAGCTCATCATTCGATTGTTTACTCGGAATGCTCGCTTTAAATTTACGAACTACCAATGGAATCGAGGCAGCTAAGGTGGCAAATACCATCGATCTCATTGCCTGGCCTAAACCAAGCTCACCTTGAGCAAAGCCAATAAAATTTACCCCTCTATTTTTCTCATTGATCTGAGGCGCAAAGCGGGGTATTACAGAAAAATAAATTTGAGTGTATTGATAGCGTAAAAACTGACGGAGTCTTTTGGCAAATCCTAGCAATGAGTAGCCTTTAGAGTTGATTGGCATAGAGTAAATGAGTTTTTCTGCTCTTAACCAAGAGTAAACTCAAACCTTTCCTATTATTGCTGCAATAAAAAAAGCAATGTTGTTTGAAAGACTTTGGCGATAAACGCCACTTTTTCTAAAGGCTACTAATCGCTTAATACCCTTTAATTGCCTAGCTTTAGCAAACTTTTTAAAAATGCTCAAGCTTTCAGGGGTAAGCAGCTCCTGCATTTTCTCAAGCATGGCCACATGCTTGTTATTCCAAGTGCGAAAGCGCCCCTGGAATAACATTTGAATGCGTCTCATTTTTGCCATGACGCCAACATTCATACCAATTAAATTTTTTGAGTGCTGCCGATAGCGCACTGATGGCACTAGATCAAATAGTACTTGCCCGCCCGCACCACTGACCAACATATACGTGACCCAATCGTGCAAATCAATGCCAATATTAGGGTCCACTTGAAGCAACAAAGATCGTGCCGCCTCATTAAATACCATAGTGTTGCCACTAGCAATATTTTGCACCATCGCGTTTGCAAAAACCGCTGGCCTAGTATATCGCTGCGAAAGCTCTAGAGGGCGATCATGTTTATCAACATAAAGTGTGCGAGAACAATATAGAGCTGGTGTATTGATTGGCACCGAAGAAAGAAAATGGGCGGCGCGCTCTAATTTATCAGTCATCCAAATATCATCTTGATCTGAATAGGCGTAAGCATCTGCTTTGATGTTGGGGTTGCAAACCAAACCTAAAAAATTGGCTGCAAACCCTTTTTTAGGCCCCTGGATTTGGTGAACCCGATTGCCTCCAAGTCCTTTAGAAAATGCTTGCACAATATCTAAAGTAGCATCAATTGATCCATCGTCAGATGTCCATAAGCTCCAATCAGCATGAGATTGCTTTACATATGAATCAAGCTGCTCTTGTAGGTAGGTAGCTCCGTTATAGGTGCTCAGCAATATGGCAATATGCATCTTAAGGTAATAGACTTTCTTATAAAGATGCTTGATTCAATATGCAAATAAACCGGCTAGTTTTAAATCTTTAAACTGCCATTCAATTTATACAGCTTGTTGCAAAAAGTCTGCATATGCCTGAGTTAAGCCAAGCTCTAGATTGACTTGAGGCTTCCAACCAAGTTGATTTAGTTTGCTAGAGTCCATCCACTTGCGCGGAGTACCATCAGGTTTACTGGCATCAAAACTAATATTTCCTGTGTATCCCACCACCTTACCAACAGTTCTAGCGAGATCGGCAATTGTGACGTCTGAGCCATAACCGACATTAATATGATTTTGCATGGGCTCAGTCTGCTGATCAAAAGTAGGTTTATCTAGCTGCATGACAAAGACAGAAGCGGCGGCCATATCATCTACGTATAAAAATTCTCGCTTTGGCGTGCCAGTTCCCCAAATCACAACCTCTGGCGCATTACTGATCTTCGCTTCATGAAATCTTCTGATCAAAGCCGGAATAACGTGACTATTTTCAGGATGATAATTATCTCCAGGACCATAAAGATTGGTGGGCAGAACAGAGCGGTAATCAACGCCATGGGATTTTTGATATTGGCGGTTATAACTTTCACACATCTTAATTCCGGCAATTTTGGCAATCGCATAAGGCTCATTCGTGGGCTCTAATTTTCCCATGAGAAGAGCCTCTTCAGTCATTGGCTGAGGAGCAAGCTTAGGATAAATACAACTTGATCCCAAAAATAGAAGCTTTTTAACCCCATGCACAAAGGCCTGATGAATCACATTGTTTTGCACCATCAAGTTATCGTAGATAAATTCTGCTGGATAGGTATTGTTGGCATAAATACCGCCTACCCTTGCTGCAGCTAAATAGACTTGGTCTGGCTTTTCTTGGGCAAAAAAATTGGTAACTGCTATTTGATTAGTTAAGTCCAATTCTGCATGCGTTTTACCAATAATATTGGTGTAGCCTTGTTGTCTTAAAGTGCGTTCAATGGCAGAACCGACCATACCACGATGGCCGGCAATATAAATTTTCTGATCAAGTAATTTACTCACTGAGATTTGCTTTAAATAAAATCAATTAATTTTCTTTACCGACAGCCACAACATGCCCATGATTTTTCAGTAAGACATGCTGCTTAGCTTGATCCAGATCGTTCGCTACCATCTCGACAATCATTTTATCCAAAGTAATTTCTGGCACCCAACCGAGCTTCTCTTTGGCCTTAGAAGGATCCCCTAAGAGAGTTTCCACTTCAGCTGGACGATAGTAACGTGGATCGACCTGCACTATTACATCACCCACTTTTAATGCTGGGGCTTTATCGCCTTCAATGGCTGCAACGATACCTTTTTCTTGCTCGGCCTTGCCTTCAAAGTGGAGAGTAATGCCAAGTTGCTTGGCGCTGCGAATAATAAATTCACGTACGGAGAACTGCATACCAGTTGCAATCACAAAATCTTCTGGCTTTTCTTGTTGGAGCATCATCCACTGCATACGCACATAGTCTTTAGCGTGGCCCCAGTCGCGTAGCGCATCTAAGTTACCCATGAATAGTGATTTCTCAAGACCTTGGGCAATATTGGCTAAGCCACGGGTAATTTTTCGAGTGACAAAGGTTTCGCCGCGACGCTCAGACTCATGGTTAAACAAAATACCATTACAGGCATACATCCCGTACGCTTCGCGATAGTTCACGGTAATCCAGTAAGCGTAAAGCTTTGCTACTGCATACGGACTACGTGGATAAAAGGGTGTAGTTTCTTTTTGCGGGATTTCTTGAACTAAACCATAAAGCTCAGAAGTGGATGCTTGATAAAAACGGGTTTTCTTTTCTAAACCTAAAATGCGCATCGCCTCCAAAATACGGAGCGTTCCCATTGCATCTACATCAGCGGTGTACTCGGGCGCTTCAAAAGAAACAGCTACATGGGACTGCGCACCCAGGTTATAAATTTCATCAGGCTGCGTTTCTTGAATAATACGTACTAAGTTACTGGTATCGGTTAAATCGCCGTAATGCAAAAACAGGTTTGGGTGTTCATGCGGGTCATGGTAGAGATGATCAATCCGGGCAGTATTAAATAAAGAAGCGCGGCGCTTAATGCCGTGAACGATATAACCCCTATCTAACAAGAACTCAGCCAGATAAGAGCCGTCTTGTCCAGTAATTCCAGTAATTAATGCTACTTTTTGTATATTTTTCATGATGATTTAATTATATTGGTTCAAACATCTTTTGCGCTACTTTTGAACCAGTCACGATTGGCTGCCACCCTAAAGCAGTTCTAATTTTCTGGTTATTTGCCCTACTCACTAATAAATCAGCAGGACGCATAAAAGCGGGGTCTTGGATTACGTAGGACTGCCAATCCAATCCTTCCTGCTCAAAGGCCGTTTTTACAAAATCCATCAGGGTCATGGTGGCACCAGTGGCAATCACAAAATCTTCTGGCTTGTCTTGCTGGAGCATGAGCCACATTGCTTCTACATACTCAGGAGCCCAGCCCCAATCACGCCCAATATCCAAGCTCCCAAGAGCTAGCTTTTCTTGACGTCCCGCAGCAATTTCCTTAACACCTTGGACAATTTTTTGCGTGACAAAATGTGCCGGGCGTAGTGGCGACTCATGATTAAATAAAGTGCCAGTACAGGCATACATGCCATAAGACTGGCGATAGTGCTTAACTAACCAATACACCGAGCTTTTAGCAATGGCATAGGGACTTACAGGATTGAGTGGAGTAGATTCATCGGTGATGATGTCTGAAGCATTACCAAAACAATCACTAGAACCCGCATTAAATAAACGAATGGGTTTATCAGCCTGCTTTTGCTTTACAGCTTCAAGCAGATAAATGGCGCCAAGTGCAATACTCTCAAAAGTTTTGGCTGGCTCAGAAAAAGATTTGGCTACCGAGGACTCGCCAGCGAGGCAATAAATTTCATCAGGGTTGCTGGTTTTCACTGCAGCCTTAACGCTATCTTCATCAGCCGATTCCATCGGAATACACTCAAGATGCTTAGCAATGCCGAGCTTACTGAGGTTGCCAGCTAAAGCAGCGCTTGGAGTGCGAGATGTGCCGACCACGCGATAATTCTTTTCCAATAAGAGCTTAGCTAGGTAACTGCCATCTTGACCGCCGACCCCACAAATGAGTGCTGTTTTTGCCATAAAGCTAGATCAACGCCCGTACTTATCTTCAAACCGCACAATATCGTCTTCACCCAAATAGCTACCAGACTGCACTTCGATAATCTCTAATGGCTCTGTACCGCGGTTAACCAAACGATGGGTCTGCCCTTGTGGAATGTAGGTACTTTGATTTTCAATCAAGATAATCACTTGATCGCCGTTAGTTATTTCTGCAGTACCTTTCACTACAATCCAATGCTCGGCGCGGTGATGATGCATTTGTAAGGAAAGGCTTGCTCCTGGCTTTACCTGAATACGTTTGACTTTAAAGCGCTCCCCCTCGTCCACACTGTCATACCAACCCCACGGGCGATTGACCTTGCGGTGCAAATGTTTTTCTTCTCGTTGGCGACCCTCTAACTGCCCTACCAAATGCTTCACATCTTGACTCTTTGCCCGCGTGGTCACAAGAACTGCATCAGCTGTTTCTACGATGACTAGGTTTTCAACGCCTACGGCGCTAACTAAACGGCTACTAGCATGCACTAAAGAATTTTTAGAATCACTCAACAAAATGTCGCCCTTAGTGACATTCCCATTCTTGTCTTGATCACCCACTTGCCAAACGGCATCCCAGGCGCCTAAATCATTCCACCCAGCGTTGAGCTCAACCATCTTGATGGGGTAATGAGAGCCTGGACATTTTTCGATTACGGCGTAATCAACAGATTCGCTGGGGATGTTGTTAAAAGCATCCTTTTCTGGACGAATAAAGTCAGCACCCGTTGAATTATCAATAGCCTTAGTTTTCCAGGCCACTTCAGTAGCCTGCAAAATATCGGGGCGATACTCTCTAATAGCAGCAAGCCATACGCTAGCTTTTAAAACAAACATGCCCCCATTCCAAAAATACCCACCAGCTTGCAAATACTCCTGCGCAGCTTGTGCATTTGGCTTTTCAACAAAGCGCTCAACAACATACTCACCCGTAGGTAAAGTGGAATTGTTACTCTTATCTTCCGTTTTGATGTATCCGTAGCCTGTCTCAGGGGCGCTTGCAGTAATGCCCAGGATAGCAATTGCGCCAGTCTGAGCAATCTGCACACTTTGCTTTAACGCTTTTGTAAATGCAGCACCATCTTGAATAGTTTGATCAGCAGGAGTGACCACCAAAATTGGGTCCTCACTTTGCTCTAAGCCTTGCTCTTGCGCATAAAGTGCTGCCAAGGTTAATGCTGGAGCCGTATTTCTACCTGATGGTTCAAGCAATAAGTCTGCAGAAATCGATTTAAGCTCACGCAGTTGATCAAGAGCCAAAAATCGATGTTCTTCATTAGTGACCACAATGGTCTTACCAAGCTTGGTCTGAGCATCAGCAATTGAATTAGCGCGCTCAACCGCCAATTGAAACAAGCTTTGGTTTGACTCCCCTGCGGACAACACCAAAAACTGCTTTGGAAAGCTAGAGCGAGAAAGCGGCCACAAACGAGTGCCTGACCCGCCACAAAGAATCACCGGTACCACTAATGACATGCTGGTTGTCCCAATATTGAAATAAAGCCATTCAGTATAGGGGCGCAACAACTGCTCACGCAAAAGCCCCTAAAGTTCTAATAATTAGGCCTTATTTTAACCTCTAAGTGATTGAATTCAGACTAAAAGCCAAGAATATCAAGATCTTTTTATTAACTAAATGGTCAATAGACTACTATTTATTACTAATAAGCATTCTTATTAATCAGCCCCCGCCATGGGGTGTAGAAAATGATCTTCAGATCCAGCATGAGTGACCAATTATCAATGTAGAATAAATCGTGCTCAATTCTGGCCTGTAGGTCCGTATCGCCTCTCCAGCCATGAATTTGAGCCCAACCGGTAATTCCAGCCTTTACAAGGTGTTTTTTCATATAACCGGGGATCTCATCCTTAAATTTCTCAACAAATTCAGGGCGTTCTGGGCGGGGGCCCACAATAGACATATCCCCTTTCAGGACATTAAAAAACTGAGGCAATTCATCCAAGCTAGTTCTTCGCATCCACCGGCAAAAGCGATTTTCCGTCTTATGGGCCGAATTTCCCCAAACGACCCCTTCTTGTTCGGTATTTACAGGCATGGAACGAAATTTCAAAATATCAAAATGCTCGCCATTCCAACCCACCCGCTTTTGTCTATAGAAAATAGGCCCGGGAGAACTGAGCTTTACACTGATAGCCAAAAGCACATAAAGGGGAGAAAGCAAGATAACCAAGAACAAAGAAATGACAAAATCCTCAACTGTTTTAACGAATAGATTAGCTCCACTCATGGGGGTGCCGTAAAGGTCTACCATCTCAATTCCCAAGACTTCGGAAACGCCATGGTTAATTAATCGATAAGAAAACCAATCAGGCACAAAGCGTACATTGGCAGTGCTATTTTTCAAGCCCTCCATTAATGCCGGGATCTGATCATGATCGCTCATCCCCAAGGCTAGCCAGATTTCATCTAAAGGCTCTTTAGCCAAATCTTGCAATTGCGCCTCACTTGGCGCCACTAAATATTGAGAAACCCGAAAGCCGGTCCAAGGCGATCGCTCAATTCTTTGCTGCAATTCTTTGGCAGTGCTACTAGAGCCAATAATCGCCACATGCTTTAAATTAATACCGCGCGCGCGTAATCGAGCCAAAATCAGATGAACAATGTAACGCGTCATCAGAAGACCAAAGAAGGTATAGATGGCCCACATTAAAATCCAGGCCCTGGAGTAAAAATCATTGGTCTTACTAAAGAGCAGCCAAAAAACAATGAGCACCCACGTTTGAACAACAACAGTGCCAACCGCTTGAATCAGCTTAAAAAAGCCCTCACTTCTCCACGAGCGATATAGCTGACTATTGAGTAAGATGAAAATCAAAGCGCCCATCAAGATGAGTGAGAAGTAGCGCTGACTATCTAGATCGCTCGGTCGCACAATCCGATAGCTATAAAAAGCCAACACTCCCGCAATCACGAATGCCGACACATCGATCAAGCGGGCAATAGTGGCAGGAAGGAGATTGCGTGAGCTCATGAATACACTGGTTGAGGAATCATTTACTTGAACAATGATTGACGCTGTAGTTCAAACTTCCAAGCAGACTCACACATCTCCTTCAAGGTACGTTTAGCCTCCCATTGCAAGATCACTTTAGCCTTATCGGCGCATGCATAATAAATGGGCAAGTCTCCTTGTCTGCGAGGACCTATTTTCATCGGGATAGATTGACCGGTGGCTTTTTCAAAAGTTTGGATCATCTCTAAAACACTATAGGGCTGACCCGTGCCTAAATTGAGGGTATGCAAACCAGCTGATTTTTGTATCAAGCGCAAAGCGGCGACATGCCCCTCTGCCAAATCCATGACGTGGATATAGTCACGCTCACCAGTACCATCCTTGGTGTCGTAATCATTGCCAAATACGGTTAAAAAGGGTCTTTGTTTTGACGCCACCTGATTGATATAAGGCATTAAATTATTGGGCTGATCATTAGGCAGCTCGCCAATGGTGTAGCTTGGGTGAGCGCCAATGGGATTGAAATACCGCAGAGACGCGATTGCCCAACGCTTATCTGAGACAGCTAAATCAGCCAGGATTTCTTCCGCTTGTAATTTAGTGCGCCCATAAGGATTGATTGGACAAGTGGGGTGCACTTCATCATAGGGAAGGTATTGTGGAATACCGTAGACGGTAGCGCTCGAGCTAAAAATAAATTGATAAATACCGTGCTGCTGCATCGCTTGCAGGAGCGTAATGGTTCCGCCCACATTATTATCAAAATACAAGAGTGGATCTGTTGCTGATTGGGCAACTGACTTCAAACCCGCAAAATGCATTACGGCGGCAATAGGGTGTTTTGAAAAAATGGTGGCCAATATTGCGTTATCGCGCACATCACCCTCATAAAAGGGAATTGGCTTAGCACAAAGTAGCTCCAGTTGCCTGGCAACGCTCGCTTGGCTATTACACAGATTATCTAAAATCACGACATCATGCCCATGTTCAAGCAATGAAGCCGCCACGTGACTTCCAATAAAGCCCAGGCCACCAGTAAGTAATATAGACATCCACTCATGTTACCCGTAAAACTGAAGTCTATTTTTAAAATGTATAGCCAAGCTATCTCGCATTCTTGACTGATTATATTTTTACTTTAGAGGATTGCTGCGCCCCCTCATGGTGTCAGAGTCTTTATATTCATAACTCAGGAGCAAGGCGACCATCAAGGCGATCAAGTAACACAAGATCTCAATAGCATGCTGATTACTCAGCTCGCCTACCGTATAAAGCATGATCAACCCTAAAGAAAGAAAACTGGCCAGATCTTTAAATAAGCTTTTTGAGCCTAGGCTCAAAAAGACGATGGCGATCAAGGATCCCAGCATCAGGAAAAGGCCAGGGTAACCATAAGCAAGCCCTATTTCCACCCAGGCGCTATGGGTAGAAGGCATATTCTGGCCACTATGAGGGTATTTTTCATAAAGTAGAAATGTAAAGGGGCCTTTGAGTACACCCACACCTAAAGGATTTTCTGGCATGAAAATCTGCAATCCTGCTACACCCCAGGCTATACGCTCGTAGTTATTAATATTGACTGTTTGACCAGAAGCATTCTTGGGGTAACCCATTTCCTGGGGATTTTGCCACTGAGGGTATTTTTCTACCTGAACAGCGACCTGAGCATCTTCCCACACAGAGAACCAGCCCCGATTATGTTGAGCATGCTCTGCTCCAAGCCAAGTAAGCGTAGTCACAAGCCCGATGACAACAAAAATTAATATAGCCCGTCCTTTGCTGGCAATACCGCCAAAACGAGGCACCTTAAAGACATCCCACATTAACTTAAAACATAAGATCGATAGCAGGATCACTGCTAGGGCAATGCCATTGCGCGTATCCAGAATAAATACGTAGCCATATAAGACGGCGGCAACTGCCACAAGACAGAAGAGGCCAACAAATACCGCTAGCAACCACTGCTCACGCCGGACAGTATCTGCTAAGGCGCCACACAGACCTGCAATCAATATCGTGCCGGCCAAAACCCCGCTGATTTTTCCATAAAAGATGTAATTGAAATAATCGGGCGCAAAAAGACTGCTTGCTGCCATTGCCTTAGGGATGTACTGATAAAAAAGATACCCGAAGCTAGCTACCATACCCAACCAAAGTAGACTCATTGCATGGGGCCTCTTTTGAAGAGCCAAACCCGTTGCCAACCCTAGCATTACTGCCAACCCACCTCTCAACCAGGTACTAGTTAATTCATGGAACTGAAGGCCAGGAAAACGGGAGAAAAATACATAATGGGTGATCACCCAACAAAACATGAGGCCCAATAAAATCAGAGGCATCCAAAATTTAAGGGGAATTTTTTCATGATAGTTTTTGAGAAATTGATAGATATATTTTATTGATATCAGGGCGCCGATTCCGAGCAGAGTATTTCGTAAGGCAATCGTACCCTTAACAGCCCAGATACCCAGAAGCACACTGCTGATAAAAATTAATATCCACCCCAAGACGTCCCTCTTGGCATCTTTATCGTTAACATTCAAAAACTTTAGCATTTGCAGATTCAATTAGCACAAACCTTTGGCGCATAAATTAACAATTCTTGTATATGGGGCATGAAATACTCTTCCTCAGGAACGCTCAAATGCTCATAAAGAACAAATCCCTCCGGTGGAATCCTATTGGCATATTCCCCTTGACCTGCAGAGTCAAGAATGACAAACCTTACACCTTTAGAGATTGCTGAACCAGAATCAATATCTGCCCTCAATGCAGCTATGTTTACACCAGCTCCAAAAGGAGCTATTTGCAATTGAGGGATAGGACTAATCACCTTAAATAAGGAATTACGCGTGTTGTTAATCTGATAATCAATCGAGCATGGTTTTTGTTGTAACTCAGTAAGTGTACGCACAATAGTTTGATAATAATGCGCCATCTGAGGGCTCCAGCGCTGACCGCGAAGCACTTCTGGTGTGGGTATTGCCTGGGCATTAATCACCGTGTACCAAGTGGGGTAAAAATAATTACCTCGATTTCCATAAGTTGCCGTCAAGCCCATCCACAAGGTAAAGAAAATAAAAAAGGTTTTTAGCTTTCCAGTTGATTGCAAAAAAGCAAAGAGCACAATGATTCCTACCGAACTCCCCGTAGCGATTCTGAATGTTTCTGCCAGATGTAGAGAGCTAGAGACTAACAGCAGACTTGCTAAAGCAATCTTGGCAACGCCTGGCGTGACATAGTCTTTTCGTTTCCCCAATAGTGCCAATATAAAAATCCATAAACTACTGAGCAAGATGAGACTTGTCAAAATCCAACGCACATCTCCATGCCGGTAGCCAGTATAAATTTCTTTAAAAAGCGCCTGGAATGGAAAGCTTTTAATATAACTAAAAGTCGTATTAGCGTAAATTGCGGGAAGATCGATGGAGAGATTAACCCAATAATCCAATAAATGATTGCTAGCAAGGTAGCTAAAGAAAATTCCGATAGGTAATGAAAGGCCTAGAGCAGTGATCAATAAAGAGAGGATTGTTTTTTTGTATTCCCTGCCTTGAATCAGATCATAAGAAAAAGACAGCAAGATCAACAACACAACTGCTAGCGCTAGGCCCTCCCTTGCCAGAATGGCTAATCCAAAAGCCAAGCCCGCTAAAAATAACTTTAACAACGTTATTTTCTTGAACTGTGACTGCCAACTTTGCGTCGCCAAAACATAAATCCCGCACATCAAAAATGGGAAGGCGATGTAATTTGACCAAGGGTACATGGCCAAAGGGTGAAACAAAACCAGCGTGATCAGCACATACAGAGCTATCGTTTTACTCTTAAGAATATGTAGTGCGCTAGCGTAAACCAGCAATATGCCAATGGCATAACAAATACTCGTAATGACAATAATGGAAAGCATGTTCTTCCCAATGCCGAAGGCAAGCGCCTGCAGAATTGTTGTCAAAATACCATACTGAATAAAGATATCTTTATAGGGAGCCTGGCCCTCATACAGATCTTTGGCATTGCTGAGCATTAAACCCCAATGGTGCGGATCAATGTCGTAAGCACCCTGCCAGACAGAAAAAAGCACCACAATAATGGGGCTAAGAATCAAAAATAGGCGTGAGTACTTTTCCATTTAGCTCAAGCGGCGCCTTGAGTGAGATCTGGATCCACTGCAAAAAATGACGGGTAATATTTTGGTCACCGCTTTCTTTTTATCGCTTGTTTACTCTTGATTTACTCTTTAAATAGTTAATATAAATTTTATAGTCTTTCTCATTGATTAAAAATTTATTAAAATCTTTCAAGGAGCAACATCAACAGTTTTAAGAAATCCCTACAGGAGTCAAAATGACGTCAGGCAATATCCCAAAAATCAATGTTCGCAATTCTGTTTCAGAATGCACCCAGTCACTGCGCAAGGAAAATGCCGGTAAATATCAAAATTACAGCATTAAAGACTGTATCGCCTCAATTTTGCTGCATCCAAAATTCAGTAATTAACTATTGTTATAAGTTTCAGGTCTTTTTAAGCCATCTTAAGCCTAAAAGACCTTATTTCATGCTTTAAAACTATCTTGCAGGGTGATTGGGGTACTGTTTACCGGTCATATTGCTATATATCGCCCCGGCTATCACCAGTAAAATGGAGTCCACCATGACTGGAAAAAAGGCGTAGCGGTAGTTCATCACTTGTCCCAATACTGCAATTAATGCTACAGCGGCGGCTGGGGGATGCAGACACCGCAATACGAACATCCCCAAAATGGAAGCAGCAGCAGCAATTGGCATCGCCAGTAATGGTTCTCTAATAAGATTGGCAGCAGTAATGCCGATCAACGCTGACAAGGTATTGCCAGCAATCACCGCCCAGGGCTGGGCCATCGGGCTGCCTGGCAAGGCAAATACCAAGAGAGCACTTGCCCCTAGGGAAGCCATCAACCATTCATCGAGTCCGCTCAGTTCACCAAGGTACTTAGCGATA
>Ga0118677_10007319_pt1 | contig 18279 bp, 17 predicted proteins | sample AliMusrvi5mmetaG_FD_86154 | JGI IMG/M metagenome (GOLD analysis project Ga0118677, IMG submission 86154) | reverse complement strand
TCATTATTCGACTTCATTATTCGATATTCGTAATTCAATTTTCGTTATAGTTCTTTTCCCGGATCCCAAAACACCTGGTCAAAACCGGCTACCTGGTCATCAATGATGTTGATCCCTTCGCTTTCAAGCAATTGCTGCATGATTGCAGGACTTCCGAAATGATGTTTCCCGGTAAGGAGCCCATTTCGGTTTACCACGCGATGTGCTGGAATGTCGGTGGTGCCGGAGTGGGCGGCATTCATCGCCCAGCCCACCATCCTTGCTGATCCGCGGGTACCAAGGTAGCCTGCGATCGCCCCATAGGATGTGACCCGGCCATAAGGAATGAGGCGGACCACCGCGAACACCTTTTCAAAAAACGATACGGATTTGTCGCTTTCGTTTCCTGCCATTACATCTGCGCCTTTATCTCGAGCAAAAAACCCTTGATCCTGTTCAGCGAATCGATGGCTTCAACTTTATTCACTACATCTTCCTTGTTTTCCCTGAGTTTGTCCTTGGCTCCTTGCAATGTGAACCCCCGCTCTTTCACAAGGTGGTAAATGATGCGAAGATTGTCAAGATCTTTTTGGGTGAACAAACGGTTCCCCTTTTTATTTTTCATTGGTTTGAGTACCTCAAATTCCTTCTCCCAAAACCGTATCAACGAAGCATTCACTTCAAATAATTCAGCCACTTCGCCGATTGAATAGTATATCTTCTCAATTTTTGTGTTTTTCTTCAACATCTTCAAATTGACTAATCCATGGTTTGTGACGGGCGGGATGACAGTTCGAGCATCATGCGGAACTCTTCCGGTGTTATATCGCTGAAAAAGAAATAGATCGGGTTAACGGGCACATGGTTCTTCCTCACCTCATAATGCAAATGAGGGGAGGTCGATTTTCCTGTATTTCCTACATAGCCAATGATTTGCCCCCGTAAAATCTTCTGGCCGGGCTTGACAAATATCCTGGAAAGATGGGCATAAACGGTCTGGTAGTTATACCCGTGATCGATCCTGATTTCATTTCCGTAGCCGCTCTCGATTTCCCGGCCGGCATCTGTCACTGTTCCATTGCCGGTTGCATATACTTCGGTACCAACCGTTGCAGAAAAGTCCATCCCTTCATGAAATTTGCGGACCTTGTAGAATGGGTCCATCCTGGCCCCGAAATAGGAGCCAATCCTCTTCAGATCCTTGTTGTTTACAGGTTGAATGGCCGGGATGGAAACCAGCATTTTTTCTTTGTTCTTGGCCATGTCGAAGACCTCGTCAAAAGATTTCGACTGAACATACAGTTTCCCAAGGATCCGGTCCATGTTTTTTTCAGTCTCAATGATGAGTTCGGAACTGTTATAACCTTTCAGGGCCTCATAACGGTCGATGCCTCCGATACCGGCAGAACGGATGGCATTGGGAATGGGTTCTGCTTCAAAAATCACCCGGTAGATGTTGTCGTCCCGGTCCTGAAGGTCGGCCAGGATTTTGGTTACTTTGTCGAGCTGGTCATTTAAAATCTGGTATTGCAGCTTCATCTGGTCGATTTCGCGCTTCTGGGCCTTTTCCTTGGGCGAATCGAGGAAGTTATAGGCGATCACCAGAACGACAGCTGCAAATACAACCCCCGTCGACAGGTGCGAGAAAAAATACAGCAACCGCTTTCGCATTGTTGTATGCACACGGTCGAAGGTTAAAGACTTTTTATTGAATTTGTACTTTACCTTACTCATCGACAGGTAAATAAAGAATTGTTCAAAAGAGGCAAGCTAACAGCTACAAAATTAAGTAAATAATTAACTTTGCAGCCGTTTTCACGATTTAAAATTTGTTAAAGATTGTTAATGAGGTTCTTAATTTATAGCTAAATGAATAATACAGATATCCGCCAGGCTTTTCTCGATTTCTTTCAGTCAAAACAACATACGATTGTTCCTTCCGCACCCATGGTGGTCAAAAATGACCCTACGCTGATGTTTACCAATGCCGGTATGAACCAGTTCAAAGATATTTTCCTGGGCAACAGAGAGGGGAAATACAAACGGGTGGCCGATACCCAAAAGTGTTTGCGCGTGTCGGGAAAACATAATGATCTTGAGGAAGTTGGACATGATACTTATCACCACACCATGTTTGAAATGCTTGGGAACTGGTCTTTCGGGGATTATTTTAAAAAAGAGGCCATTGCGTGGGGGTGGGAATTGCTCACTGATGTGTTGAAAATTGACAAGGAGTGTCTCTATGTCACTGTTTTTGAAGGTGATGATCAGGAAGGATTGACCATGGACCATGAGGCATTTGATTTCTGGAAGCAGCACATCCCTGAGGAGAGGATCCTGCTGGGGTCTAAAAAAGATAACTTCTGGGAAATGGGTGACACCGGTCCATGCGGTCCCTGTTCGGAAATACATGCCGATATTCGTACCGGCGAGGAAAAATCCAGAATCCCCGGGAAAGAACTTGTAAACAAAGGGGACCCGCATGTCATCGAAATCTGGAACCTTGTGTTCATCCAGTACAACCGGCTCTCCGGCGGCCAGCTTGTTGAACTGCCGGCCAGGCATGTGGATACCGGGATGGGGTTTGAAAGGTTGTGCATGGTACTCCAGGGAACAAAATCAAATTACGACACCGATATTTTCCAACCTATAATCCAGGTGCTGGCGCAAAAAGCCGGTGTCCGTTACGGGGATGAAGGCAAGGCAGACATCGCCATGCGCGTCATCGCCGACCACCTCAGGGCCATTGCCTTTGCAGTTGCAGACGGGCAGCTTCCCTCCAACGTAAAAGCAGGCTATGTGATCCGCAGAATCTTACGTCGGGCAGTTCGTTACGGATATGCCTTCCTCGGATTCCGGGAACCGTTTATCAATGAATTAATCCCCGTTCTGATCGATCAGATGGGAAAGGTGTTCCCGGAACTTGTTGCGCAAAAAAGTTTGATAACGAACGTGATCCGCGAAGAGGAGTCTGCCTTTCTCAGGACTTTGTCGACCGGAATTCAGCGATTTAATGCCTACGTAACCCCACCCCAATCCCTCCCAAAACAAGGAGAGGGAAGCGTCATAGCCGTTGACGGAACTACGCCGTCTGACATGTCACGTGTCACGGTTCACGTGTCACGTATTATTGACGGTTCCTTTGCATTTGAACTCTACGACACCTTCGGTTTTCCGATCGATCTTACCGAACTCATGGCCAGGGAGATTGGCTGGACTGTCGACATGGATGGATTTTTCAAAGGTCTTGCCGCTCAGAAAGCCCGTTCACGCCAGGATGCGGTTGTGGATACTTCGGACTGGGTGATCCTGATTGACGATGCGGGCATGCCGGAATTTGTCGGTTACGATGTACTCAGCGTAGACACGGAGATCACAAAATACAGAAAAGTGGTGAGCAAGGGAGAGGAAGTTTTCCACATTATACTGGCCCGGACACCGTTTTATGCCGAATCTGGCGGACAGGTGGGAGACTCAGGCTGGCTGATGTGCGGGGATGAAAAAATCGTGATCAACGATACCGTGAAAGAGAATGACCTCATTATCCATCTTGCAAAAAAAATGCCTTCTGATCCTTCGGGACATATGACTGCCAGTGTCGACCACGCGAATCATACCCGCATTGCCAACAACCACTCTGCAACCCATCTCATGCATGCCGCGCTCCGCCACGTGCTGGGCACCCACGTTGAACAAAAAGGATCCCTTGTCGACGGGAACCGGCTTCGTTTTGACTTTACCCACTTTGCCAAACTGAATAAAGAGGAAATAGCACAGGTTGAGGCAATAGTGAATTCAAAGATCAGGGAAAACATCATACTGAAGGAGGAGAGACTCCTCCCTATTGCCCAGGCCAAAGCCATGGGAGCCATGGCTCTGTTCGGGGAAAAATATGGCGACCACGTTCGGGTTATCACTTTTGATCCGGGTTTTTCGGTGGAATTGTGCGGAGGCACCCACGTACAGGCCACCGGGCAGATCGGTCAGTTTAAAATAATTTCCGAAGGAGCCATTGCGGCCGGTATCCGGCGCATCGAGGCCATTACGGCTGAAAAAGCAGGGGAATATTGGAATTCACGGGAAGAACTCCTCAACGACATCAGTGACTTGCTAAAAAACCCGAAGGAACTCCTAAAGGGGGTCAATAACCTGCTCACCGAAAACCTTGAACTTAAAAAACAGGTTGCAGAATTTGACAAATTGAAGATACGGCAAATTAAAGAGGAATTTGCCTCACAGGTGCAGCATTGCAACGGGATCAATTTCCTGGCGGCAAAAGTCGACCTCGACCAGGAATCGGTCAAAAATCTTGCTTACGAATTGAATGCATCCATTGCAGATCTCTTCCTGGTCCTTGCCACAGAAGCCGACGGAAAGGCAACACTCACGGTGATGCTTGGTGAAAAACTGGTCAAGGAGCGTAAACTGAACGCAGGGAATATTGTCCGGGGACTGGCAAGGGAAATCCAGGGTGGAGGAGGAGGACAACCCCATATCGCCACTGCAGGTGGTAAATATCCGGATGGGATTCCGTCTGCGTTGGAGAAGGCTATGGGTTTTGTGACAGCATAAAATAGTCAGGCTGTTTAAACCGAATTTCTTACCTTTGTAAGGTTTTTTAATGGATATGGAGAATATAGAAAACATACCGGTTGACTCCGATGAAACACAACCACAGGAATTAATTGTTGAAGATATTGATATCTTTGAGTTCAGGCAGTCAAAGTTGCCTGATAACCCATTTTTAAGCCGTGGATGCTGCCATCCACCTAAACTGTACAATAAAAACGAATCAGTATTCCAGCACCGGTGCAGTAAATTCGATTCTCATGACTGGCTGAAAGACATTCCTGTTTCACAGCATATGGTTCCCACCGATGTTGTTGAAGTGCGGTTTAAAAACAGCCGCAAGGACTATTTCCGCACCCCCCCCGACCTGGAACTGGTTGTTGGGGATATCGTGGCGGTGGAGGCTTCTCCCGGCCATGACATTGGGATTGTTAGCATGGTTGGTGAGATGATCAGATTCCAGTTACACAAGAAACACCTTTCATCTGCGTCGGAGGATATTAAAAAAGTTTACCGGAAAGCCAGACTGACCGATATTGAAAAATGGATATCTTCGGTGGAGATGGAAATATCCACCATGTTTCGGGCACGAACCATCGCCGACAGTCTCGGACTGTTGATGAAGATCAATGATGTTGAGATTCAGGGAGATAACACCAAGGCGATCTTTTACTATACCGCCGAGGACCGGGTTGACTTCAGGGAGCTGATCAAACTGCTGGCTGAGGAATTCAAGGTTCGCATCGAAATGAGGCAGATCGGGGCCAGGCAGGAAGCCAGTCGCCTGGGCGGAATCGGATCGTGCGGCAGGGAATTATGCTGCGCCACCTGGATGAGCGATTTCAAATCGGTGACCACTAATTCAGCCAGGGTGCAGCAACTCTCGCTAAACCCGCAAAAACTTGCGGGTCAGTGTGGGAAACTCAAGTGCTGCCTCAACTACGAATACGACACCTATGTTGATGCCATTAAAGGGATGCCGAACACCGATGTGAGGCTGAAATTGAAGCGCGGGGATGCCGTGCACCAAAAAACCGATATTTTTCAAAAAATCCTCTGGTACTCCTATGTCAGCGATCTGGGAAACCTTATCCCGATCCCGGTGGACCAGGTGATTCTTATTCTTGAAGAGAACAAAAAGGGCAATTTACCTGAAAAACTTGAAGATTTCTCAAAAGCAATTGAGAAAAAAACCGCATTTGAAAGTGGTGCGGTTCAGGATGACCTCACCCGCTTTGACCATTTATAAACGTTCCGCTGCCAGCTATTGAATCATGATCGTGAACCCGGAAAAAAAAACGCTCCTCCTGCTTCTTCTGCTGATTGCGGGAACTGTTTCCTGTGATTCCAACCGGGTTTTTGAGGAGCATGTTTCCCTGGAGAAAGGGATTTGGAATGTAAAAAATGAGTTGCAGTTCAAAACAGTAATTTCCGACCTTGTCGCACGGTACAACGTTTACCTGAATGTACGCAATGGCCCGGAATATCCTTACAGCAACCTTTTCCTGTTTATGAATACCGTTTTCCCCGACGGGCATGTGGCGCGCGATACGGTCGAACTTACCCTCGCGGACTTTGATGGCCGTTGGCTGGGATCAGGAATGGGCAGTGTGAAATTCAGCCGGTTTTTATTCCAGAAGGGTGTTCAGTTCAGCCAAAAAGGAAATTATCAGTTTATCATGGAACAAGCAATGCGCGTGAATGATTTGAACGGAATCCACGACATTGGTTTACGTATTGAAAAACAATAACCTGTTCGACTTTATCATTCCTGATCTTTAACCAATGGCTGCTTCTTCTGTCAACAAAGCCCAAGTAAAAAAATACCTGAAAAGATTCTGGGTCTCATATCTCGTTTTTGTCTTCCTGATCTTGTTGTTTTTCATCCTGGTTGCCTTCGGGGTGTTTGGTAAAATGCCATCATTTGAGGAACTTGAAAACCCCAAAAGCAACCTTGCCACAGAGGTGATCTCGTCAGATGGAAAACTGCTTGGAAAATACTACATTGAGAACCGTTCCAATACCCATTACCAGGAGCTGTCACCAAACGTGATCAACGCCCTGATTGCAACGGAGGATGCCAGGTTTGAAGAGCATTCAGGCATTGATGCCATCGCCATATTCCGGGTTTTCTGGGGTGTGGCTTCCGGTTCCTCAAAAGGCGGCGGTTCGACCATCACCCAGCAGCTTGCCAAAAACCTCTTCCCGCGCAAGCAGGACCGGTCGTTCATAGAGACGGTCCTGATCAAATTCAAAGAGTGGATCACAGCCGTGAAACTTGAGCGCAACTATTCAAAGGATGAAATCCTGGCCATGTACCTGAACACGGTGGACTTTGGTAGTCAGTCATACGGAATTAAATCGGCAGCCAAAACTTATTTCAACAAGGAACCTGCCCAGTTAAGCGTGGACGAAGCTGCCGTACTCATCGGGATTTTAAAAGCGCCTACCTGGTTCAGCCCGGTGCGCAATCCTGCCCGCGCATTCGAACGGCGCAACACCGTGATGCACCAGATGCTGAAATATGATTATCTCACTGCCGCGGAATATGATTCGCTGAAATCACTTCCGGTGGATATGACCAACTACCGCCTGCAGGATCACACCACCGGCATTGCCACCTATTTCCGCGAGTACCTCCGGATGGTGCTGGCTGAATGGTGCACACAACATCCCAAGGAAGACGGAACCCCCTATAACCTTTACCGTGACGGGCTCAAGGTATATACCACGATCAATTATAAAATGCAGGAATATGCCGAAGCAGCCATGCTCGAGTACCTGGGCAAGGAGCTGCAGCCTGCCTTTTTCAAACATTGGAAGGGTATGCCGAATGCTCCGTTTGCTTTTGAAGGAAGCAATGCCAAAAAAGAGACCGACAACCTGATGATGTCGGCCATGCGAAGGACCGACCGTTATTTCCATTATAAAACCAAGGGGAAGAGTGATGCGGAGATACTTCAGGAGTTTAAGGTCCCGACCAAAATGAAGGTCTTTTCATACAGGGGAGAGATCGATACAGTGATGACCCCGCTGGATTCGATACGTTACTATAAATTTTACCTCCAATCAGGGATCATGTCGATGGATCCGCTAACGGGTTATGTAAAAGCCTATGTGGGTGGAATCAATTACCGTTTCTTTCAATATGACCATGTCAAACTTAGTAAAAGGCAGGTTGGGTCGACCTTTAAACCTTTTCTATACACTCTGGCGATGCAGGAGGGCGAATCTCCCTGTTCCCTGTACCCAAATGTTCAGCCTGTGATTGATCTGGGAAACGGGGAGGTGTGGGCACCTGAAAACGCCAGTGATGAGAGACTCGGACAGCAGGTCACCCTCAAATGGGCGCTTGCCAATTCAAACAACTGGGTCTCCGGACAGCTTATCCGCAAGTACGGACCCAAGGCGGTTGTAGCCATGGCTCATAAAATGGGCGTAACCAGCGACATTCCAGTGGTTTATTCGATCGCACTGGGTTCCTGCGACATAAGCTTATACGAAATGGTAGGTGCAATGAGCGTTTTTGCCAACAAGGGGGTATTTATCGAACCAAGTTTCATCACCAGGATCGAAGATAAAAACGGCAATGTGCTTCAGACTTTTAATGCCAAATCACAGGAGGTCATCAGCGAAGAAACAGCTTACCTGATGATCCAGCTGATGAAAGGGGTCGTTGAAATAGGAACCGGTGTAAGGCTTCGGTATAAATATGGCTTTGACAACCCGATTGCCGGAAAAACAGGCACAACCCAGAACCAAAGCGACGGATGGTTCATGGGTATCACCCCCGACCTCGTTACAGGCGTATGGGTGGGTTGCGAAGACCGTGCGGCACATTTCAGGAGTATTACCCTCGGACAGGGCGCCAACATGGCACTGCCAATCTGGGGGCTTTACATGCAGCGTGTTTACGGCGACCTTTCTCTTCATTACACCAGGCGCGACTTCGACTACCCTAAAAAGCCACTGAGTGTTGACCTCGACTGCGGCGACGAAAATGCACCGGGTCCCGTGAAAGGAACTAAGAAAAAGCAGGTAATCGACACCGATGAGTTCTAACTATCCATCCGATTTCGAGCAAAAACTTGGATTCGATGTGATCCGCCAGATGCTCAGCGACAATTGTCTATCTACGCTCGGGAGGGCATGGGTCGTGAAGATGGCGTTTTCGACCGATGCCTCAGAAATTCACACCTCCCTGTTGCAAACCTCTGAACTGAAGGCCATTTTGCAATTCGAGGAGAAATTCCCGGCCCAGGATTATTATGACCTCATTCCGGAGTTGCTCAGGATCCGCATTCCGGGTACATACATGGAGACTGAACAGCTCTCGGAACTGAAATTGTCGGTTTCCACCATCCATGACCTGCTTTTATTTCTTGCCGACAGGAAAGAGAAGTTTCCCGCGTTGTACTCCCTTGCGTGTGATTCGGGGGAATCCATTACCGGGTACTCTCCGCTGGCAACGACTTCGTTGCTTAAATCGATTGTCATGCAGGTTGAACGGATCCTGGATGACAAATCGGAGGTAAGGGATTCGGCTTCACAAGAACTCGGCAGGATCAGGAAAGAAAAATCGCGGCTCCTGTCATCAGTTGAACATAAGATCATTCAGAGTTTTAAACTGGCGCGGCAAAATGGATGGACACCGGATGAAGCTGAAGTGACCATCCGGAACGGCAGGCTGGTCATCCCCATGATCAGCACCCACAAACGCAAGATCCAGGGATTCGTTCACGATGAATCTGCCACCGGGCACACGGTTTACGTTGAACCTGCCGAAATTTTCGAGACCAACAACGAGATCAGGGAACTCGACTATGCCGAACGGCGCGAGATCATACGAATCCTCATTGAATTTGCCGCAATTGTCAGGCCGGAGATAGACATGCTCATCCATGCCTACCATTTCCTTGGAAAGATTGACTTCATCCGTGCAAAAGCCCGGTTCGCCCTTTCGATCAATGCCACCAACCCGATCCACCATCCTGCATCCGCCATCCCGCTCCAATCATTGCCTTCCGGCGAGAACAGCGAACATCCAGCGGGATCCTTTTCCTGGCATCGGGCGATCCACCCGCTTTTATTCCTTTCACATCAGAAACAAAAGAAAGAGATTACACCGCTCGACATCGCTTTGAATCATGACCAGCGTATTTTAATTATTTCCGGACCGAATGCCGGGGGTAAGTCGGTATGTCTGAAAACCGTCGGAATGGTGCAGCTGATGTTCCAGAGCGGATTGCTTCCGCCCGTGCGTGAGGATTCTGAATTTTGCATTTTTCATAAAATATTTATCGACATCGGCGACGAACAATCGATCGACAATGACCTGAGCACCTATTCCTCAAAGCTCCTCCACCTGAAATATTTCATTGAAAACATGGATGACCATTCGCTGTTTCTTATTGATGAAATGGGAACAGGTACCGATCCTTCGCTGGGAGGTGCCATTGCTGAAGCCACCCTTGAGGCGCTTAATGCCAGGTTGGCCATGGGAGTTGTCACGACGCATTATTCAAATCTCAAGTTGCTGGCCGCCCGCGAACAGGGTATCGTGAATGGCGCCATGCTTTATGACCTGAAAAAACTGAAACCACTTTTCCAGTTGAAAATCGGGAAACCCGGAAGTTCGTTTGCGCTCGAAATCGCCCAGGCCATAGGGTTTCCCAATGATGTACTGACAAATGCAAAATTGAAAACGGGCAAAAGCCAGCTTGATTTCGACCGGGAGCTGCAAAATCTTGAGGTCGAAAAGCAGGAGATTACTCAAAAAAACACGGAATTAAAAGTCGCTGATGATTTCCTGGCCGAGTTGATCTCAAAATACGAGAAACTGAATGCCGACCTTGGGGCAAAAAAGAAGGATATCCTTGATAAAGCTCGGGAAGAGGCCCGTCAGTTGCTCGATAATTCAAATAAAATCATTGAAAAAACCATTAAGGAAATCCGGGAATCCCAGGCTGAAAAAAACCGAACCAAAGAGATCAGGGTTGAACTATCCGGGTTAAAGGAAAAATTGTTGCAGGAACCGGGAGGTGAAATTCAAAATGCAAAAATCAAAATGCAATTTGCAAAGGCTGAAAGGCCCGATCTGAAATCAAAAATCCAAAATCCAAAATCAGAAAAGACACATTCCCCGGCAATCATCCCAGGTTTGATTGGGAGCGAAGCAAAACCGCATCGTTTTCAAACGTACTTTGACGACCTGAACACCAAACTCACTAATTTTTCTCTCACCCTGGATCTGCGCGGAAGCAGGGTGGATGAGGCGCTTGCGCTCCTGCAACGCTACATTGATGATGCTATTTTATGTTCTATCCATGAAGTGCAGATCTTGCATGGGAAAGGAAACGGGGTTTTACGCCAGGTTACCCGGGATTATCTTCGTTCACAGAAGGAGGTGAAATCAGCCCGCGATGCCCCACTTGAGGCAGGCGGGGCCGGAATTACCATCGTCTCTTTCAGGTGATTTTCAAATAAGTGCGATTCTATGGAAAAATTGAAAATATCTCTATTGCTCCTTGCAATCGTCCTCCTTTCACTGAACCTGAGGTCGGAAAATCCCTGCGGGATCATGTATCCGGTTCATGATACCACAAGCTGGGGGATCGGGTTTATCAGGATCCCCATTAACAATGTTGCATCAATAATAGGATTGACCGCCAAAACGGGGAAAGAGTGTTATTTGGTTAATGGGGAGATCAGAATCTTCGGGGAAAAATTCCCAAAGATCGATCCGTTTGATTTTGTCTACATGGGCGGTTACGATTATATGCTCCTCAAAGTCTACCAGATAAAAGACACCAGGTTTAAAATTTGCACCAGGACCATCGACGGGGGAGTATGGGTTGATTTTGATGAACTTGCTGCCAGCGACTTTGTTTTCACAACCTACCTGGCTTTCCTGGAAAAGAACGGAAATTTTATCAACTATAATGGAAAGACAGACAGGAGAAATCATTTGAATATCGGTGTCAACCTGTTGCATTCCTGCCTGAATTTAAGGACGCACCCTTCCCTCGATTCAGCAATTGTCGTCTGTTTGAAAAATAATGAAACTGAAGGGGCTGCAATCACCCATATGGAGTTGTTTGAAATCAGAGATGGCTGGGCCTGGGTTTTGGTACGGGAAAGTGTTCCAAATGTTTCCACGAACGATGACAGCGACGGGGAGGAGTGTTCTTTTAAAGTGGTAAATGAATACCAGGGCCATGTAAAGGTTCTGGATGATGCCGGGCGACCGAATATCTGGTACGCGGTGACGGCGTATTAGCAATTGAAAATATTTTCTTTCTTACACTTTGGGATTTTCCCGAAAAATTGTATCTTTGCACCCCAAATTGAAAACAAATAATCATCATGGCCAATCACAAAAGCGCAGAAAAGCGCATCCGCAGCACAAAAACCAAACGTACCCAGAACCGTTACCAGGGCCGCACCGTTCGTAATGCAGTGAAGAGATTACGTGAAACAGAAGAAACGGATACCCTTGTAAAGGACCTTTCCAAAGTGGTTTCGCAGATTGATAAACTGGCCAAGAAGAATGTGATCCATAAAAACAAGGCTGCCAACCTGAAAAGCAAACTGATGCGCAAGGCCAATGCTGCCGCTGCGCCTGCCGCAGTATAATTTTCTTACCGCTTTCTCCTCCATCGCAACCCTTTCAGCGATGAGAGTCTCTGGATATAGGTCTTCAGATGACGTTCTTTCTTACGTGGATAGATGTCCTCAATATTTATCAGTATTCCCGTCTCCTCCACATCCCCGAAATCATGATTAATGGCTGTCCCAAAGGTTCTCATGGTGGGGGAAAGATTCATGTAGGCATTGACTAGTGGCGGAACATGCTCACCGTTTTTGCGGACGGTTTGAATCAGTATCTTATAATTTTCCTCAAAAGTCCTTGCAGAAAACAATTCAGCCAAAACCGGATCCGGTGTGTCACAAATCACTGATTCTGCAGGTAACATCAGCGTTTCCGTATCCGGAAAATATTTACGCAGGAAATAAAGGACAATGTCGCGGGCGGCCCGGTTGTAGTCGGGATACATCGTCATCTTGCCAAAAAAATATTTGACATCAGGATTTTCAATGATCATCGCGCCAAGCCCGTCCCATAGGTTATCCAGCGCGTACATCCCCTTGCGGAAGTTTACCAGCGGCTGGTAGTTTGGCTGAACGAACGATCGCCCCAGTTCAATACTTACAGGCAGGTAGTCCCGGATAAATTTATTGGAGAAGTTGAAGAGTTCAGCGGTAGCACTATGAATGCAGCCATCGTGATCACACTGAATGTCGCGGCCATGGATAAACCTGTATCCACCGGTAATTTCGCTTTCGATCGGGTCCCATACGATGAGCTGGTGAAATGGCACCTCCATCGTGTCAAATTCATCGATGTCCGTGCTTTTCCCGGTGCCTCCGCCTGCATCACGGAATGTTATTTCGCGCAAACGCCCCAGTTCCCGCATGAGATTCGGGGATTCGTGTGCCGTGAAAACATAAATCTTGTTGTGTCCATTGTTGGTGTTTCGCAAAAAAGTGCTGTCTGCCAGTTCCGATTCGAGCAGTTGCTTGTCGACGGGTGCAATGATGGGTTCCATGTTGCAGTATAATGGATGAATCAGGATGCAAAGATAGGCCAAGAATGTAAATGCCCGCGGCATTTTTTGTAATTTTGCAGCATGACCCAACCCGAAACAGCGGAGATACCTGAAAGGCTGATCGACCTGGAAGCATTGTTTGCTTCAAAAAACCCCGCCCTGCTGAAGATTATTCCGGGGTTTGTATTGTCATATCTGAAACGGATCACCCACCAGGACGAGGTTAACCAGTATATATACCGCAACCGGGATAAAACCGGACTGCCTTTTGTAGAGGCTATTTTAAAGGAATTCGGGGTAAAGGCCAATATCATTGACAAGCGCAGTTTTCAACCATCCGGACCTGTCACGGCTGATGATCGGCTGATCCCTTCCAGGGGGAGGTTCATCATTGCTTCCAACCATCCCCTTGGAGGCCTTGACGGAATGGCACTCATGCATGTCCTTGGAAAACTGAGGAGCGATCTTGTATTCCCGGTAAATGACCTCCTGATGAATATCCCCGGTTTGCGACCGCTTTTCATTCCCATCAACAAACATGGACGAAACACGGAAAATGCAAAGCTGATCGATGATACATTTGCTTCGGAAAAGATGATCCTTTATTTTCCGGCAGGGCTTGTATCCCGAAAGCAACGCATCAATGGATCCTTTGTGGTCAGGGACCTGGAATGGAAGAATACATTTATCAAAAAGGCAAAAAAATATCAGCGGGATGTCATCCCGGTGTTCATTGAGGGACGCAATTCGGATTGGTTTTACAACCTTGCCAGGTGGCGCAAGCGTTTGGGAATCAAGGCAAATATTGAAATGCTCTATCTTGTGGACGAAATGGTCAGGCAATTTAACAAAACCATCACCATCATGGTTGGTGATCCCATCTCATACACCACCTTCGATAAATCAAAAACAGACACCCAATGGGCGTCCTGGGTTCAGGAGAAAGTTTACCAGATGGAGAAGCAGTAACCGGAATAATAATCAAGATAGTGAAAATCGACAAGATCGAATTTGTTTGCAGCAGTCCTTCCCTTAAATTCTGCCCAAAGGAGGACCTCCCTGAATTTGCCTTCATCGGACGTTCAAATGTGGGTAAATCATCCCTGATCAACATGCTTGCCTCTAAAAAGGCGCTGGCTAAAGTGTCGGGTACACCCGGTAAAACCCGGTTGCTAAACCATTTTAAAGTTGGTTCCGGAGTTTCATCGTGGTTCCTGGTCGACCTTCCGGGGTATGGCTTTGCCAAATTATCCAAAACTCAACGGGAAAAATTTGAAGGCTTGATTCAATCCTATCTGCAAAACCGGGAAAACCTGGCGCTTACTTTTCTTTTGATCGATTCGCGCCTGGAGCCCCAGAAAATAGACCTTGAATTCATGAACTGGCTTGGCGACAATGAAGTTGGGTTTGTCATCCTCTTTACCAAGACTGACAAACTCTCCAAAATCCAACTGAGCAATAACCTCGCATCCTATCAGAAAGCACTTGCTGCTTTCTGGGACGAACTCCCGGCAATTATTCTTACCTCAGCCGAGACCGGTTTTGGCAGGGATGAGGTCCTGTTAACCATCGGGAATGCACTCAGGCAGATTGAAAGTGCTGAATAACAGCCTCACTCATTTTCAATGATCCCATTCCTTCGCTGGTGAGCGCGCATAATCCGGTAATCAAGGTTCGCGTGAAGCACAAACTTGTGGAAATGTTGTTCCCTGCCCTCCCGGATGAACAGGCATAATCCATGAACCGCACGAAAACGGGTGATGGCATCCACACGATTCAAAAGGGTTACATCGCAAAAGACATCAGGTACTGCTGCCGAAATAGCAGGAATGATTTGTTCCAGCGCGGACCAGGTACCTGTATCAGATCCGACGAGGACAGACAACTCCAGGTTTCCAAGCCATTTCAGTCTCCCCTCTTCGTCAAGGCCGTTCAGCATGGCAAACAGGATGAACGGACACTGTTCACGAAGGGTCTCTGCAATCTTTCTCAGATCAATTTTTTGTGATTTCATAAGTTGCCATTTATTATAATGACAGGTGAAATCTCAGAAACGTTGCAGTACTTTGAAAAAAAAACTGGTTGAATCTATGACAATACCCCGGATCGGGCTGATGGGAGAGGGGACACTGATTATTTCAGTTCAACGAGCAGGTGGCGTTTGGGAACAACCTCGCCCTGTTTGACATAAACCTTTTTAACCGTACCATTGATGGTTGCGAGCAAGTGGTTGTCCATCTTCATCGCCTGCAGTACCAGCAGTGTGTCACCTTTTTTTACCTTATGTCCCTCCTTCACAAGCACTTTCAGGATGGTTCCGGGGATAAAGGCGACAATTTTACGTGCATCGGGGGGAGTATAGGGAGTTCTGTTGGCAAATTTTTTTGTCAGCGTGGTCTTGTAAGAAATTTCTTCGTATTTGAAATCGATGAATTCAATGTTTTCGTCCATAAGGCCAGTTTAATGCAAAATTCAAAAGGCAAAAATCAAATCTAATTTGACCTGCCGAAGGCAGGATCATCTCGTTTTTAAAAAGGCGGAACTCCGTGCTTTTTCTTGGGTGTAATTTCCATTTTACCCTGGGCAAGGGTCAGTGAATGGGTAAGATAATTGCGTGTTTCGTTTGGTTCGATTACGGCATCTACATAGCCGTATGCTGCGGCTACATATGGATTGGCGAATTTTTGCCGGTATTCTTCGATGAGTCGTTTACGTGTTTCTTCAGGATTATCACTCGCTTTGATCTCGCTGCGGAAAATAATGTTGGCAGCCCCTTCAGGACCCATCACGGCAATTTCCGCAGTTGGCCAGGCAAAAACGAAGTCGGCACGCAGGTGATTCGAACACATGGCGATGTATCCTCCACCATAAGCCTTGCGGAGGATGACCGTGATTTTTGGAACGCTTGCCTCGCTATAGGCATACAAAACTTTGGCCCCATGACGGATGACACCGGCGTGTTCCTGGTCAACCCCCGGAAGATAACCGGGTAAATCAACCAGGGTTACCAGTGGAACATTGAATGCATCGCAATAACGGATAAAACGGGCTGCTTTGTCGCTTGAATCGCAGTCAAGCACACCGGCCAGCACCATAGGCTGATTGGCGACGAAGCCAACAGTCTGTCCATCGAGGCGGGCAAAACCGATCACGATATTGGCGGCCCACAGTTCATGTACTTCGAAAAAATCGCTGTCATCTGCTATGGCTCGGATTACGTCGCGCACATCATACGGCTGCATGGGGTTTGTGGGAAAAATGGAGTCCAGCTTGTATTGCCGGGATTTTGGTGCTTTTTTTGGAAAAACTTCAGCCTTTTTTTCATTGTTCCATGGAATGTAACTTACCAGGCGCTTGATCTGGTCGAAGCAATCGGCCTCGCTTTCAGCAAAAAAATGAGCGTTCCCCGTAATCTCTGCATGCACACGGGCGCCCCCGAGATCCTCCATGGAGATCTCCTCGCCAAGGACCGTCTTGATAACTTCAGGACCGGTGATGAACATTTTTGAAATTTTATCTACCACAAACACGAAGTCGGTAAGAGCAGGGCTGTAAACCGCGCCACCTGCACAGGGGCCAAGAATCACCGAAATTTGCGGGATGACGCCGGATGCCTGGGTGTTCCGGTAAAAGATTTCGCCGTATCCTGCCAATGAATTCACGCCTTCCTGGATACGGGCACCGCCACTGTCGTTGATCCCGATTAATGGTACCTTCATCTTCATGGCGTGGTCCATGATCTTGGTGATTTTTTTTGCATGCATCAACCCCAGTGAACCACCGGCAACAGTGAAATCCTGCGCAAAAATACATACAGGCCATGCGTTGATGGAACCTGTTCCTGTAATGACCCCGTCACCCGGCAAATATTTTTTATCCATGTCGAAATCCTGTCCGGCATGTTTTACAAAAAGATCATATTCATGAAAGGAATTTGGATCAAGCAATGCAAGGATACGCTCCCTGGCGGTCATCTTTCCAGAAGCTTTCTGCTTTTCAAGGGCCTGTTCGCCGCCCCCTTTAAAGGCTTCCTGCATCCGCCTTTTCAATTCCGTTGTTTTTGCTCTTAAACTCATTTTCAGAATGTTTTTTACAAAGGGTGCAAAGATAAGGTTAATCAAATTAATTAACAAAAATGCAGCCAATGAATAAGGCGCGAATCGTGTAATGACATGATTTATAATTTCATAGAATGTGGAAATAACTAGCCTGGCATTCAGTTGGAGAGAATCGCAGTCATACGGCTTTTACAGGATGGCGGTTTTCCCGTTTCATTTGAATTAATTATCAATGTGTTATGTTTTTTACATAACAAATAGTTGTACATATTTTGATGGATTAGCGTGGCTGTCGAAAAAGAAATTGAGTATCTTTGCTACTCAAAAATCACCTTGCCAGTTTTGAATTATTTTTTTCCGATCCTTATGGATGGACCATTGAATATGCGGAAACAATTTTTTTATGGAAGATAAACTACCAGGCGGAAATACCTTGCAGACCCAATTAAAAACAACGCTTTGGTATGCTGTTTACACCCGTTCCCGCTTCGAAAAACGGCTGATGGAGCTTTTACTGGCAAAAGGAATTGAAGCCTACGTGCCGCTTCGAAAAGTGATGCGACAGTGGAGTGACCGGAAAAGGCTCGTTGAAGAGCCAATCATCCGGTCGTATTGCTTCGTAAAAATCACCTTACATGACTATTACGAAGTGCTGAATACCCCCGGAGCCGTAAGATACGTTTGGTTTTCCGGCAAAGCTGCCACCATTCCCGACCGGCAGATCGAAACATTGAAGGTAATTTCCGGATCAGATGTGGCCGTTGAATGTTTGCCGGATACTTTTAAACCCGGAATCAAGGTCAGGGTGATTGCAGGTCCTTTGCAAGGTTTGTCAGGAGAATTGATCAATATATCGAATAAAAAAAAGGTCATCGTCAGGATCGATCATCTCAACCAGGTGGTCACACTCTCCATTTCGCCACTGCTGATTGAAAAAGCGAAATAGGGAAAACATAAAATGGTGGAAAACAAGCAAGGTTCCTGTGACCGAAAGGGCGAAGCTGTATCCGCATGAAACAATCCAGGACTGTCGTACTTCTAACTAAATATTTATTGTTATGACT
>Ga0118677_10007318_pt1 | contig 18280 bp, 22 predicted proteins | sample AliMusrvi5mmetaG_FD_86154 | JGI IMG/M metagenome (GOLD analysis project Ga0118677, IMG submission 86154) | reverse complement strand
AAGGAAAGGCTCCAGCGGCTTGGCATACACGCCTTGTTATGCTCTTATTATTCGACTTCCTATCAAGTAACGATTCCTCACGCGATGAGTCATCAAGGTCCAAATTCTCTTTATTCTTTTGGTGGGCGACGTCGCTCAGGGTCGGCGGGAATTCCCTTCTTTTCTGACCACTCTCAAGGATCACTGATTCGCGATTAAAATAGGGAACCTCTTTATTCTTCTTTGTCGTACAGTGCATATCCCAAATTAAAGTGTGAACGTCTTGTTGGAATGTCCCGAGTGACGCCGTCACGTTGATATGGCTATTTTGATTGAATCTGCATAACGTCAAGGTGTGGCACGCGACTTTGAAGCCGCAGTTGATGGGTGAGTGGGTGGTTCAAGAGCGTTGCCACCACCGTCTTGTTCTGCTATCGGTGGCGGCCAACAAAGGGGAACGAGCAGGAAACTACGAACACACGCCGGGATGTCAAGAGAAGTCTCTTGGACTTGGCGGGAAATCATCACTTTAATCTCGCCCGGTCACCTCACTGCAATCCCGAACAATTCGAAATCGCTCATGCCCAACTCCGCATGCCGGATATCACCGCTTAATTATCGTGAGTCCGAGCCTCGCATGTGCTAGTTTTGACCCGTCTTATCTCGCGGATAACTGCCGGTCATGCCGGATCCAAATCATGCGCTCTCGGGGAAGGAAGTGACTAATGTCGGAAGCAAGTCAAATCCGGGGAAAGTCTGTACCCCAACATATTCGAATATATCCCGTAACCACTTTCAGGATTCATTCTACTCGCAGAACGTTAGATGTGCGCTCACCGGCGCGATTGAAAGGAAAATGAAACGAAATTGCAAAGATTATGGCCGGTTGAGCGGCATGACTTGTTCGGCTTTATTGTTAATCTGCATGTTGCGGGTAGTTGTCTCGCATGAATTCTCTAAGTCTCGTTCTACTCTCCCACCTCAACACGATCCACATCCATAAACCGCTGACACACATGAAACCATAGCACGCCACCTCTCCATATGGCTTGGGAAATAGAAAACCGGCCATAGCTAGTAACCAAGCTATTATAAGTGAGAGGAAGCCGAAGCTCATCATCAGTAAAAGAATCTTCAAAGGTCGTAGCCAAGTAAATCCTGTTCGTAAATACGCCTGGTATCTATTGGCAATGTCCTGAGCATCTGTATCCTGACATCCAGGCATTATCGCCTTGATCCTAGAGACGGCAGCGTTGCGACTTGGTTGAAAAAGCAGGTTTTTCATCGTGTTGGTTTTCTTCTGCCGAACGTCAAAGTGGTGGCACCGCCGCCGTTGGAAGGCGAAGGCGTTGAAACTGTGATGCTGAAAGGCGGTTGTCCACCCACGTCTTGTTCGACTTTCTGATTTTGATAGAATGTGATGACATTGAATCCGTCAGGCTGATGGCGCTGGAGGCAATACGTTCCCGGCAAATTGTTCCTTCGGCCGACTAAGAATCTTAAAGCCCCAGACGAGCGAAACGATGCCTACGACCCATGATAGCGGAATATCATGAAAGCAAAATGCGTCATATACACCGTGGAGCACGATTGAAGGCATCAGGCATCCCAAGAGGGTCCAGTAATCATCCCCCTTCAGCGCTGTAATATCGGGCACTCCATTAAACTTACGAACTATCCGATCTCCGGCAATTAGCGCCCAGGCCGCATGAAGCGGAACGCACCACCATGCTCTAATAATATAGATCATAAATCCGGATTCGGCCATATTATACGTCCCAAAGTAGTGTAGCGCTTCCCCCCCGCCGAAACCTAGCCCAGCAATCACGAATGGTGCCAAAGAATACTTCACTCCCTTATTCTTGTAAAACATCGCAAACACGGCAAGTGCGGCAACACATTTGCAACCTTCCTCAAGAAACCCGATTCCTATCGTGCATGAAGCCATGTGCGTAAGCAGTGACGCCTCAACGTACGAGAAGGCATAGCCACCTCCAATCAAAAGAGTAAGCACCATGATCGCAATGCCTCCCTTGGAGTGAGCAATCCTGGCACCAGCTCTTATTGTTCCGGTGGAGTATTCTCCTGCGAACGCAGTGTTAAAAGCGATGTTGGCGACAGACTGAAGCAAGAGCACCGCAACTATAGAGGCTATTCCAGTCACGAGCAGGCCACCCCAAAATATCTCGGATGAGCAGTGGTCATCTTGAATGGAAAGCTTGCTCTTCGCCTTCGTGAGAAGAAAGAAAAGTGCCACGCTTGCGATAAGGGAACTCCCGCTGAATATGCTGAAAATGGCATTCCATGGGACCATAAATGAGCTAAACTCGAACATGTTGGTTTGTTTTCTTTCTTTGTTTCTTTGTTGTCGAACGCTCATGTGTAGGCACCCGCGACAGGAACTGACACTGCAACGCAACAGGATAGCGGTTGCGGGTTGCCTACCACGCCTTGTTCGCCCTTGGTTGGTTGTTGCTAGATGGTTGCACGAGCATCGCAAAGTTCTGTCTTCGCTTCATTCATCAATCCGATTAATCCGCCAAGATTGGGGTGTGCTGAGGAGTGAGCTGCGTAGATGGCCATGTTAATGTGCTCCATCTTGTAGCGGCACCAATTCCACTTTCGATATTCTTCGTCCGTTCCGATGATACCGCGACCCGAGAACATGAGCTGGGTCAGAATGCCCGTATCAAGTGGGAAGTTCGCTAACTGTGTGCCGTTAGAATCGGCAATAATTTTCATCTGGTGATCGAGTCGATCCAAGTTGAACTTCAATGCCTCCTTGAGTTGAAGACGATATGATGCTTTTAGCCTATTCTCGCGCCTTGTGTCCTTACACTCGGCCCACAACACACCGAGTATAAAACCAATGACAGCACTCAGAAAACTCTGAAAGGTCGAGTTGGCGAAAAGGACGGTCAAGGAACAGGCTAAAATGGTTGGCATGACAGTTTGCATATTGTTTGAGGCGAGCGTTCAAATCCATCGATGACCAGCGATTCATCTGTCGTTGTATTGGCAGTTGTCGGTCCTGGCGGTCATTTAGTGTTATGTTAGCGATTGATTATTTGTTTAGGGCGATTCCGTCTCAAGGTCATACCGCCTAGGGCGATCAATCCGAGAATTATTGTGGATGACTCTGGGACGCTTGTGAGATCAAACGCAACTAGGGCGTCGAGATTTCCGCCGGTAGTAGCTCCAAGGACCAAACTCCCCGAACCTGAATGCACCGTGGAGGTGTCGCCGGAAGCCGTATATGTCCCCACATCCAGGTGTGTCACTGACCAACCTGCATCCAGAGTGAAACCATCGAAATTTTGCTTATAAACCGAACTGCCATCGATCTTGACCTCAAAATCATCAATTACCGTCTTCTGCGCACCGCCATAGTAGTCGTGCAATCCAAAATTGAACACCGCTGGAGTATTCGTGTAAGAGCCGCTGTCGATTATATTGCCATCCATCGAAATGCTCGTGATTTTCGTGAAATCGTTGAAAGCGAATTCGTATTCATGCCACCCAACGGTTCTCAGTGGACGCGGAGTAGTTCCAACCTCTTCGACGTAGGCGCTAACATGATAAGATGAGGTGCCAGTTGACGAAAATCCCCACCCGCGATCATTCAAATCAATTCTAGTGATGGTATCAGTGCCATCGGCATTAGTAACCGTGTAGTGATCGTAATATGGGGAATTCTGGGCATATTGGTCATACGCCCAGAATGATATTGACGTTGTTGCGGCTCTAGCTGAATGAAAATCGAAGAGAGCGATAAGCAGGGTGAGTTTGGATGTGCTCATGAAAATGGGTGAGTAAGTTGTTCAAATTGAGGTCAGTTTTGCATATTCCGATTTTCTGATAAAGATTGTCAATGGCATCTTCTTGACAAAGATTTCATTTTCCATGCGGTGAATGAAATCTGAAAACTCCTGGGTCCCGGGGGTATGGCCTGCGGCTTCGGCGTGACTCTCAAAGTATTTGTAGATCAAATATCCGCGAGTTGTCGCATCCATTTCTTTGAGTTCGATGAGTTCTTCCGTTGGTTGGTTCATTTGTGACGTTTGGTTTAATGGTTCTCTTTGTCTTTGGCGAACGTCGAGCCCTGCCGCCGGGCGAACAGGTTGTGGTTGAGGTGAGACTGTGGAGCTGAAGCCGGTCGGCAGCGGCGATTTGTTAGCTCTTTCTTCTTCTTCATTGGTCCGATTGGCTTCAAGGGTCTCTTCCGTGGAATCCGCATCCGCCGCAATGCCTACTTCAATTCTGAATTCTGGAGGTGTGATTGAATCCGAATTGTTCATTCTATTCCTCGGTTGTCACCTGACCGCCTGGGAAGTTGCGCTCGGTTGGTTACCAGCCGAGTGGATAAGCTTATTGGTTCGGTGATTGCCTTTGGACCTTCGGCGAGAACGGCGCGACGGAAATATGTATTGGTTCGGGAGCTAACGTCGAGCCCTGCCGCCGGGCCAATGAAGAAGCGGCTGATGTGAAATTACAAAGCTGATGCCGGTCGGCAGCGGCGATTTGTTCGGCCTATTTGGAGTTTAGAAGTTTCTGGATTCTGTCTGCGCTAAACCTCTTTAGTAAGTCCGGTTCCATTACTTCTCGTATCGCGGATTCCACTTCTTGACTGGGGGGCTCAAGAGTTATGAACAATACATCATCCTTGATATAGAGTTCGGTTAGCCGATGAATCACTCCACAGTGATTGAAGCTATAGGGTAATTGTGCGTGTCCAGTATTCATCATATTATCTTATGTTTAAGTATCCTTGGTCGTTTTTTGTTGTTCCCGAAGAGGGAGAAGAATTCAAAGACAAGTTCTCATCGTGGGCCAGTCTCATGACCGACGGGGAGGACGGGAAGCCCCTCGTCATGATGACGACGTCACATATTGCCGAGACGCCGCAAGCCGCCCTGGCCATTACCATTGAAGGGGTGCTAGAAATAGAGGGGAGGCTTGTCTTCATGAATCCTCGGGTGATCAAATTCAAATGGGTCGAGCCGCAGTAATTCTCTGCCGAACAGTTTTATTGAACAGCGTGCGGTATATGCCCTTGTTGAACAGCCGGCTGTATAACAAGGGCATATACCGCCTGGAAGTGTGGTGCTCCGCTTTGCTCGTTCATCCGGACCAGTTAAGGCGACCGGTGAGAGCCTGGCAAGGACAAAATTGGAAGAAAACTGGGAAAAGGCAGATTCTGGCGAGAATCAGATGAAATCGAGGGGGCTGTGGGCACCGGCACCCGGTCGTTCGAGAAGGTGGAGGTAAATCATGGTGGTTTCGACCGACGCGTGGCCCATCAGGTCCTGGACGGTGCGGATGTCGGTGCCACTTTGGAGTAACGAGGTGGCAAAGCTGTGGCGCAGACTGTGACAACTGGCGGGCTTGGCGATGTCGGCCTTGCGGACGGCGTCCTTGAATTGACGCTGCAAGGACGCCTCGTGAAGGTGGTGGCGTGCGTGTTTTCCAGTGCGGGGATGGGGACAGAGCTTGGCTGCTGAAAAGACATACTGCCAGCACCACTCGCGCGGTGCGTTTGGGTATTTGCGGGCCAGTGCCTGGGGCATGTGGACGTCACCCGCGCCGACGGCCAGGTCCTGCAAATGCCGTTCATGCAGCTTCGAGAGGTGCTGCTTGATGCTTTCCTCGATCGCCAGCGGTAAGGGCACCACGCGGTGTTTGCCGCCCTTGGCATCATGAACGGTGATGGTTCCCCGCTCGTAATCAAGGTCCTTGACGCGGAGCCTGAGGCATTCCATCAGGCGGAGGCCGGCACCGTACATAAGCTGGGCGGCGAGCTTCCAGGGATCTTCCAGATGGGCGAGGACGGCGGTGATTTCCCTGGGGGTCATGACGACGGGCGGACGGCGCTGGCCGGTGGCGGCAAAGGGTTTGTCGATGGTGAAGTCCTGAATGCCGAACACCTTGCGGGTGAGGAAGACCATGGCGTTGAGGGCTTGCTTCTGGGTGGCAGGGGCGACCTGGCGTTCCAGAGCCAGATAGTCGAGATAGGCGGTCATGCCGGCGGGTAAGGCGCTCTGCGGAGTCTGTTTCAGACATTCCAAACAGAAGCGGGTGAAGCGGATGTTCCAATGCACGTAGGTTTCCTCGGTGGCGTAGGCGAGGCCGGCAAGGCGGATGGCGCGGCGCAGGGGCTCGACGATGCGGGCGATTTCAACGTCAGTCTCAGGCAGTGGGCCGGGAGGCTCTGGCGGCGGCGTGGCCAATTCGGCGCGGACTTGGATGGACTCACGGCCGAAAGTGCGGTGATGGGGTTCCAAGGATCGGGCCTGGTCGGTAAGCCCCTGCCAGTCGTAGGTTTCGGCCCACGGCAGGGCTAGAATGTCTTGAGCGAGGACGTGCACGGCATCCACGGCCTGGCGGAATTGCCAGTCGGCAAGGTTCTTGGAGCGGCCAACGGCGTCAAAGAACGCGGTGGTGGCGTCGGCGGAACGATTACCGCGGACCCTGGTCCAAGCATCGGCCCAGCGGACGTAATACTCGTGGGCGGTGGGCTTGATGGGCAGCGCGTCAAGGCGGGGGAGGAAACGGAGGCGTGTCGGGTAGTCAGGGTGACCGTCCGACGGGGTGTCTGATGGAGTGGTCATGGATAGAACATGACCTGTTCGAGAGAACAGCGCAAGAGAAAAGTTGGATTTTTTTCAGGACAAGGGGAGAAATGGGAGAGGAGGTGGGGAGGTGGCGCACCCGGACGACGCGGGCGCGGGACGCTGCCGCCCTTGGTCGGATCGGGGGGGCGAATCTCGAAAACCAGGTTGGGGGAAGGAAGGCTGGGAGTTGCCTAGCACAATACCGCGGGCGTGTCACGCGGCAAGTTGGGGGCCGGAGGATTTATTTCGACGACCGCGCACTTCGCCGCCGGCGCAAGATGTGCCGCGGGGGAATGGCGGCGGCAATCACGGCAGCCGAACCATGGCAACAGAGCTTCGGGGTCTCATGTCCGAGCTAAAAAATGGCTTCGTTTTCCTTAGCCGTCCACTCTCCCGCCAATCCTCGATGGGACTGGCGGGAGGGCTTGGTTCAATCGCCTACCAATGAACGTCTTTCACGCCGCAACGGCCTGCGCCGTGACATTTCCAGCGGCAGCTTCCGGCGCATCCTCCGCGACACAGCGCCACGGCATGAGCACGCAGAAGCTGCCGGAGGGATCGGTGGCCTTGACCGGGCTGACGCCGTCGATGAGGCTCAGGGTGGACCCAATGGCAAGGGCGTCTGCCAGAAACCCCGGCGCAAAGGAGATCGCCGGCGGCTGGCCCGTGACGGTGACGGGCACTTGGATTTGCGCACCAGTTGTCTCGGAGTCGCGCAAGGTCAGCGTGAGGTGGCCGGGTTTCCCCCAGGTGAGCCGCACGGAGTCGCCCTTGCTTTCCATGGAACGCAGCCAGGAGACGAGCGCCGACCGCTGGACTTCAGGGACGGTGGCATCCGCCAGAAACTCGTGCGGGATCACCTGCCGGTAATTCGGATAGTTTCCCTCGATGGCTCTGGCGATGAACGTGTGGGGACCGGAACGGAACTGGATGTGCGGCTCCTTCCCTTCCTCCGGCTGTTGGATCGCGGCATCGCGGGCGGTGAAGTCCGGGAAGCCGAGCACATGCACGACGGCGCTGGGCAGGATGAACTCCGACCCGGCAAAGCGCGCGGGCGCTCCGGCCAGGCGCTGGCCATCGGTGGCAATCAGGGTGCCGCCATCGTTTGGCGAGAACAGCACGCCGTTGAGAACGTAGCGGGTGGCATCGGTCGAGGCGCAGCCCGCCACCGTCTGGAGTGCCAGCAGGGTTTGTTTGGGCACGATTGTTATGCGGCCTTGGACTGCCGGACGCACCGGGAAGCCGGACGCGGGTTCGGGTTGATAAACGGTTGTCACCGGCATCCCGCCACAGCTCACTGAGAGCTTGAGCTTGGGCTTGTCGGGGGTGGACGAGCACTCGAATTGCACGCTGCTCCCCTTGTCGCCCTTTGCCGCGGCCACGAGGGCAGCGGCGGGGATGAGGAACCTTGTGCTTTCAGGTGCTTGGATGGTGGCTACAATCCGGGTTTCCAGCCAGTGGTCGAGATCGCAGACGGCCAGGGTGAGCCCGGCGGCATCGACGGTGGCGAGCGCATGGTTGAGAACCGGCAGCTTGAGCCGCTCGAAGTGGATCCGGGTGAGGAGCTTGCGGGCGGTTTGAATTGCGGATACGGGGATGGTGATCATGGGGGTGTGGGGTTAGAGGTTGTTGGTTATCGGTTATCAGGTGGAAAGAGACGGGATCGAGGGGTCGGTATGCATGGATTCATTGTCACTGCTCCTCGGGCCAGTCCAACAGGTGAAGACGCTGCTTCAACTGAAGTGCGGCATCAAGGCGCTCCTGCGTAACATGTCGCTCTGAAGGTTCCTCCTCAGGCACAATGTCCGTGAGTTGCTCAACTAAGGCGTCAACAGCAACTTGCAATGCATTCAGTTCGATGTCCGAGTGAATTGGTAGCTGGATCATAATGGGATCTTTCATACGGGATGGCAGGTTAGAGGTTATTGGTTATCAGTTGTTGGTGGAAGAGGGTCGGACTTGTCGGACATGTCAGACTTGTCCGACCCTCGTTGCTGGTTGCGCGGCCTGGCGCTCAGGCTGCATGTTCGGCGGAAGCCCGCGTGGAACGGGCGATCTCCTCCGGCGTGAATTCACAGCGCAATGGCATGATCACGCAGAAGCGGCCTCCCGGATGGCGGCAGATGCCGGGTGTCAGGGAATCCCGCAGGCACAGCGTGGAACCGATTTCCAGGGCATCCGCCAGCAATCGCGGGTTGAACGCGATCAAGGGCGGGTTGCCCTGGATTTCCACGGGCACGCGCAACACGGCCGCGGCGCTGGATCTTGATCGATGGGTGAGCGTGAGTTGTCCGCGCTTCTCCCAGGTCAGGTGCAGGACGGCGCCGGTGTCCGGCAGGGAGCGCAGCCACGCGATGACCGCCGGCCTGCGCTCACCGGCGATGGTGACCAGTTCGGGCACGTCGGCGGGGATGGCTTCCCGGAAGTTCGGATAGTCGCCCGCGATGATCGTTGAGATCAGCAGGTGATTTCCCGAGCGGAAGGCCGCGCGCAAATCATCCGGATTCCGTGGCAGCGTCACCTCCACCTCGCGCCCGGTGAAATCCGGATGCGCGAGGACATGGGCGGCGGCGTTGGGCAGGATGAATTTCTGTGACGGCACGACCGCCGGGGTGTTGGCAAGCAGCCGGCCGTTGGTCGCGATCAGGTGGCCGCCCTCCTCGGGGTTGAAGAGCACGCCGTTCAACAGGGGCCGCGTGGGCTCGGTGGAGGCGCAGCCGGCCACCACCGCCAGGCTTTCCATGGTGCGTGCCGGGACGGTGGTGCAAGTTCCCTCAATCACTGGACGCACCACGAATTCGCCGGCGTCCAGGGTGGGGTGCACCGACTCACCCTGTATGCCGCCGCAAACGGCTGTCAGGCGCAGCTCACGCCGCTTGCATGGGCCGCGGGGAGTGAAGGTGACGCTCGTTCCCTTGTCGGCGCGGATGGCCGCGGCCATGGCTTCCACCGGGATGAGGAAGGTCTGGGCTTCGCAGGGTTCGGGCGGGGCTTCAGTGCGGGTTTCGAGCCAGTGCCCGCCATCGGCCACCGCCAGGGTGATGCCACGGGCGTCGAGGGTGGCGAGGATGTGGGTCTGGATCGGGACCTTGCTGCGGGTGTAGTGGATGCGGCCTAGCAGACGCTTGGCGTCATGCAGGAAACCGGATGGGAGTTTCATGGTGTTGTTTGTTAGGGGTTGTCTTCCTTCTCGCGCTTGATGTAGGCGTTGATGCCGACGATGACGGGCTGGCCGTTGATTTTGGCTTCGGTGGGCTGGTTGCCGTTGCTGCTGGCGACCGTGAGCGTCTTGCCGGATGCCGACAGGCGCGGGGAGTGCAGCGGGATTTCAATGTGCAGGACGTTGTCCTTGATGGTTGTTTTCATGATGTTCGGTGTTGTTTTGCTAGTGTTCGGTGGTGGATGATGGCGGTGTGGATGGGGAGTTTCATGGGTGGTTGATGGATGTTGGAAACTGAGGTCTGTCAGCCCTGGGATTCGCATGGTGTCAGTTCGCCGTTGGCGGAGCGGAGTTCATAGGTGTGGGTGACGAGGCTGCGGTAGCCGATGTTGCCGCCGATCTGGGTCTCGGTGCTGCCGTCGGCGCGTGGGACCCAGAAGATCTCGATGCGGCCGTCGCAGCCCTCGTCGTCGGCCCAGCCGGGATGGCGGACTTCGAGCATTGAGAGCAGCGCGCCGTTCAGCAGTTTGCCGATGGGCATCTGCGTGCCGTTGGCGGCGGGCAGCGAGACATCCAACAGGCGCTCGGCCTCGCGGAATTCGAGGGGCTTGTCGTAGGGGCCGAACATCTCGGTGCCGGTGATCTGTCCGCTGCCCGCGCAACCGTCGAAGGTCACCTCCGCGCGCATGGCGGGAGGCACGTCGAGGCCGGCCAGTTTGGGATTGCGAAGCACGGCGCCCACCGCCGACAACGCGGCAAGGGCGATGATTTCGGCCGGATCGAGCAGGTGTATTTTGTGATGGGTGGTGCGATTGGTGGTTGCATTCATGGGGGTGGTTGATGGTGGATTGATGGTGGTTGGGGTTGTCGGGTTGCTTGCCGGTTAGGATTGGAGGAAGGCAACGTCCTTGCGGTGGAGGAGCGACCTGGCCTCCGCCTCGGTGAGCCCGATGAACTCGGACGCCAGGAAGGAGACTTCGTCGGGATGGAACGAGAAGAGGGTTTTTACGGAACCGTCCTCGAACGTGGCGATGACCTCGGGCATGGAGTCGAACATGCCTGCCGGCATCGGCCGGGGCATTTGGGTGATGGTGGCGCTGACTATTTTCATGGGGTTGGATTGGTGGTTGGATGTTATAGGATTGCTGTTAAAGGTTAGGTATTTTCTTGTTTCGGATTTCATGCTTGGGATTTTGTGCTTCAAACTGTGGGCCGCCATGGAGATGAGGTGTGATTCTCCATGGCGGACTGAGGGGCACCTCAATGCCCTTGAAGACGAAGCATTCACAACTGGTGGCACGGCAGGATGGAATCATCAGTATTCGGCTTGGGTGATGTTCCTGCCCAGCCTCCGGGCGGCTGTGTAGATGGAATCGAGATTCACGTGCGCGGTCCTGCCCTTGTTGTTCACGGCCACGGCCACGCCCGTCACATATCGCAGGCTCTCGTTTCCGACCTCGATGAGCACGGCAACTTCGTCATCTGCCAGGTGCGCGGACAATTGTTCTGCCACATCGATTTCGTCACAGTCGCCAGTCTCGTCGTCAGCCAGGCTGGTGGGCCAGCCGCCGCTGTCAGCACAGTCACCGGGACTGATGCCGAACCGGCGGATGCCATCGGCGGTCTTGTCACAGTGATCGGGTTCCAGAACGGTCAGCCCCAGTTGGGCCGCCCATTCGCGGAATGCGTTTTCGTCTTTCACAGCAAAGTAGTTGCTGCGTGCTGTTGCATAATAGTTGGCCATGGTGTTGGTCCTCGGTTGGGGTTGTTGGATGTTGGATGTTGGTTGGGGGGGGATGTTTCAATGTCTTCCGGGCATCGGCAGCCCCCTGCCACCGACTTCATTCAGCCGTTGCACGAGGTCCGTGCGCTTGAATTCGAGGTGGAGGTTGCCATTGATGAAACATTTGAACCGGAAGAATTCGGTTTCGCCGATCCCGCGCCCGGATTCCTGAATTGCGTTGATCAGGTCGCCGTTGCGATAGGCTGAGGGAGGAGTGCCGTCCAGCAGGTGGAACACGTTGTCGAGCGCCCTCAGCTCGTTTTCATAATAGTGGCTCACGCGAAACTTGCTGTCGGTCCAGGCCTTCTCAACCCGACCACTGAGGATGACCCGCCTGCCGACCTTGAAGCCGCTGTTGGTCTTGTAACGGAGCGAGGGCGGGCGCAGGAACTCAAAGACCTCGACGATGGCCTCCTCCAGGAATTTCCCGGCCTGTGCGTCGAGCGATTGCAGCCACCCGAACAGGTTGTCCATCGTGATTTCCGGCAGATCCCCGCCATCCGCTATCTGCCGGTCGATTTCGCCGGCCCGCTTGACCGACGCGAGTTTCTTCAACTCGATCCGGTCCACCAGGTAGCGCCACGCCGCGGCCTTCAAGCGCTTGATCTTGCGGTCGAAATCCATCGTGTGGTCGTGGTGGGTGAACAGGCAAAGGTCGTAGTGTGACCCAGGACCGTCGAACGCCCTGAAATGCTCCTCAGCCCGCACGAGGGTTTCCAGCCCGGTCCTGAGCAGGTGCGATGCCATGTTCCACTCGCTCACGAGTTGCTCAACGGTCTTGCGCGCTGCCAGTGAAGTATTGGTGTTCATGGTGGTTTGGTTGGTTGGTGTTGATTGTCATGTTCATTCGTAGTCGAAGCCCTTCCACGGGCTGCGCCGGTTGGCCGGCAGCGTGGTCCGCCGCCCCAATGGATGGGCCGCCATGGATTCCCCAATTGGGGAAAATCCTCCATGGCGGCCCGTGTTCCCCCGGTCGCGCTGGGAGTGTCGTGCGACCGGGCTACCCTCAGGCGTTGCCCTGCCGAAGGGGTGACTGTTGTAGGCGCGGCAGGCGGCTCAGGCGGCCGCCTCGTCGGTGCCCTTGTACTTGAGCTGCTCGGTGGTGCAATCCGTCGTCGGGATGTCGCAGCGCTTGCCAACATAGACGGGCTGATAGATCGCACCGCTCTCGCGCGAGGCATTCATGTACATCACGTCCACGACTTCGCCCACGGCTGGCACCGCATGATTGGGCGGGATGGTGACGTTGCCGGCGGGCACCAACGTGTCGCCATCATATAGACCAAGTGCGACACTGCGTTTGGCATTGCGCGCGGTAACCACAAACGACGCGCTCTCGACGAACTTGTATTTCAACTGCGCTCCACCGGAAGCGGGCTTGCCTGGAGTGAAGGGGGCGTCAATGTCCTTGAAGACAACGCCCTCGCGATTGCCCGAGCGGAGTTCCTCATAGATTTGCAGCTTGTCGCCAGGGTCAATCGCAGCGCTGACCCAGCGCAGCGCAGACAGATTAGGGAGAATGACCATGAGCAGACCCGAGTGGCGGTCGATGTACCGGCGTCCGCGCAGGTCGTTGCCTTTGAATTCCAGCAGGTCGAAGGCATGCAGCGTGTCGCCCACCGCCTCGCCGTCGATCAGGACGTCAAAGGGAATTAGCGCCACGGCCCGGCGGATGGGGTCAGGGATGGCCACAACGAGTCCGCGGCGGTTGATGCCGGTGATTTCGTCACCCTGCTTGCGGACCAGCAACCGGCGGCCGTCATGCTTTTCCTGCATGCAGTGCTGATCGTCGTGGAGCAGGCGGTCCAGGTCGCTTTCGTCAATTGCATTGAGGAGCTGGCAGCGGACGCCCGTGTCACGTCCCTCAAGGCCGGATTGCTGGTAGGGCACGGTTGAATCGCCGGCCGCCTTGTAGCCCTTGGCGATCTTCGAGGCGACCAGCTTGTCAAAGACCTTGGTGGCCTCGGCGAGTGACACGGGCTCCGGGGTCTTGGTGCCGGTGTTGAGCGTGCTGCCGCGCCGGCCGAAGGCGAAGGTGACGATGAAGCCGTCGCCCTCGGGCTCGACGGCCGCTTGGTATAACTTGTCTGAACTGCCCTCGCGGAAATAGAGGGACGTGGATTGGATAGGGGTGGTGGTTGTAGGGTTCATGTTGGGGTTGGTGGTTGGTTGTTGTTGTCGGGGGTGAGGTTTCTTGTCAGATGTCAGTGAAGAGTGTGAATGATCAGACGTCGTCGTAATGGCAAGCGCATGCTTCCTCGTGTTCGGTGGTGGCTTGCGATGTGGCTTCTTCGATTTCGGCAATGGAGCGGTGGGTGTATGCTTGCAGGTCAGAGGCTTTCCCGAATGTCATGTAGCGCGCCGAGGTGTCGCCCGCGAAGAGGGAGTTGTGTTTCGGGGCGACCCATCCCGGACGGTAGGCGAAGCACTTGGCTCCCCAATGATCGTGGGTTGGCTCCCAGCCTGCGGGCATTTCGTTAGCCACGTGCGCTTCGAGCGTTTCGCTGTAAAGGTCTGCGACCTCATCACCCGCGTTCTCCACGTCGGGGCACCCACTGAGATAGCCATGGTCGTGAAGGATGCGGAGGTAACGGCGGCGCTGGCGCGAGGTTCTAACGGAAGTGTAATCCAGGTCCGCAAAGAAGTAGATGTTGAGGGCGGCGAGGGCGTTGAACGCCGTGACCGGCATGTCTGCGATGGATTTCATAAGGGTGGTTTCGTGTTAGGGGTTGTTGGTTGTCAGGGGAGCTGACGGAAATGGTTGGGCCGCCATGGAGTCTGGTGTGGATCTCCATGGCGGCCTGTCATGACCCGGACGCGCTTGGACGTGTGGTGTGACCGGGCGGGTATGGGGGACTATGGATTGAAGTGCTTCATTCAGGAGTCCGCCGGTTCAGCGGGGTCGTCGTATCCGAAGACCTCGCTGGCGATCCGCATCACCAGGTCGTCCTCCGCGGGAACATCGTGTGATACTCCACCTTCGAAGGTGGCGGTTCCGGCGAAGGAATTTCCGGGTTCGCAGTAGGTGAGGCAGAACGAATCGTTGGGGAATGTCGCGGACAGCTTTTCCAGCGCCGCAAGGGGCGGACTCCAGGCGGTGTCGAAATACGCGCATCCCGTTTCGAGAAGCTCGTCGGCGACTCGCCGCTGGTCGGATTCATCGAGATCCCACTTGGTTCCCCAGGCGTCGATCTGGAGGTTTATCACCACCCGTGGTTCGGAGGAGCGCTCCGGTTCTGCTGGGGGATTGATTTTCTCGAAAGAGAAGCCGCTTTCATTCAGATAGGCGCGGAGTTCGGGTGTCGCGCCGGACACCGTCAGTTGGTTTGCACACCAGTTGGACATAGTTCGTTTGTGGGGTTGGGGTTGTGCGGGGGGGGAGATGAAATGGCCGCCACGAAGACCCGGGGGACGGATCCACATGACAGCCCGTGTTAGCCCGGTCGCTCTGGGCGTGAGACCGGGTTTGCCTCTGACCGTCCCTTGGCGACGGGCGCTTGTTGTTTAGGCGATGGACAGTTCACCCGTGCGCTTCGCTGGCGCTCTTGTACCTGAGCTGGTGAATGCCGCATTCGCCGGCCGGCATGTCGGGGCGCTTGCCGACATAGACGGGCTCATGGATGCAGCCGCTTTCCCGTAGCGCGAAGCGGTACCGCACCAAGACCACCTCGCCCAATCTCGGGATCGGATGGCCCGGCGGAATGATAACATTGCCGGCGGGCACCAGTGACTCTTCATCGTAGAGTCCGAGCCTGACACAGCGCTTGGCGATCTGATCGGCGGCGACGAACGACGCGCTCACGACGAATTCGTACGTCAACTGCGGGCCTCCCCAGACTGGGCGGCCTGGGCTGAAGGGGGCGTTTACGTCCTTGAACACGACGCCCTTGCATCCAATCTGGCGCAGTTCCTCGAAGATCTCGACCTTGTCGTTGGGATCGACCGCACAACTGACCCAGCGCAGCGCCGACAGACTCGGAGGGATCGCCATGAGCAGTCCCGAGTGACGGTCCAGATAGCGGCGACCGCGCAGGTTCTGGCCCTTCACTTCCAGCAGGTCGAAGGCCTGTAAGGTTTCGCCAACCGCCACGCCGTCGAGCAGGACATCGAATTCTATTTTGGCCACGGCCTCGCGGATGGGCTCCGGGATGGCGACGACGAATCCCCGGCGGTTGATGCCGGTGATTTCATCTCCCCGCTTGCGGACTAGGAGGCGGTAGCCGTCGTGCTTTTCCTCAAGGCAGTGGCTGGTGCCGGTGAGCAGGCGCGAGACTTCCGACACATCCACCGGGTTAAGGAGCTGGCAGCGGATGCCGGTGTCGGGGCCGTGAACGGGGCACGGACTCGGACGGTAGGGTCTGCCGGGGTATCCCTCGTGGTAGCCCTTAGCCAGCTTCGAGGCGACGAGTTTGTTGAAGACCTTGGTGGCGTCTTCCAGCGACACGGGCTCCGGGGTCTTGGTGCCGGTGGTGTAAATGCTGTCGGTCCGACCGTGGGCGAATGTCACGATGAAGCGCTCGCCCCTGGGCTCGATGGCGGCGTGGTATTCCTTGTTGGACGATCCGTCGCGGCAATAGAGCGAGGCTGTTGAAACGGGAGCGGGGGTGGCTTTGGATATGAGGAGCATGGCTTGGTGGGGTTGGTGGTTGGATGGGTCATGGGGACATGAGTCATGGGGAAAGGCTGCTGTTTGATGGCGGCCCTGGTGGAGGGCACGTCGGTTCAGGTTCACTGAACGCGGCTGCGGGAAATGGGCATGAGATCCGTTCAATGAGGAATCCGCATCTGAGCGTGGAGGCCTTTGTGCTTGGCGCGGCTAAAACCTTGTTGTGAAACTTCAGGCTTGGCGCGCACCACGTGGTGGGATAGAAGCCTGCTCATGAACGCAGTGCTACATTGCATCGATGGCGACCTATCGGGGACAAATGCCGCAAGAGGCCCAATGAACAATATTCGAATGATGCAATGAAGACACCGGAAGCATACGTTGGCAAATGGCGGATCACCCACATGGACAAATGGGATCAGGACTTTGTGGATCTCGTTGCGCCAGGGCATATCAAGATTCAAAAGGATGGCTCGGGGGCATTTCAGTTCGGTGCGGTTCAGGGCGAAATGGATTGCCGGGTCGTAAAGACCGCTGATCACTCAATTCTCGAATTCTCATGGGACGGATCAGACGAATGTGATCACGCATCCGGCAGGGGATGGGTCAGCGTGAATGGCAAGCAGATGGAAGGTCACATTTTCCTCCACCTTGGCGACGATTCGGGGTTCACGGCGGAGAAATCCAAATAAGTTGCAATGTTGCCAGAAGCACATGCCACCGGGCGCGTCCAATAGAATGTGAGATCATTTCATGATGGATTCAACATGTTGAGGAATCATACTGCGCCCCCGGGTACAACGACGTTCTATCCCCGAAGGAAGTCGGCAGCTTGCCTCGGCGTGACATCCCTGGCATTCAGCATGGGGGTTGCGTGTATTGCCGCGAGGACCGGCGGCGCCACAATGTGGGTTTGCTCCGGTGTGGCATTCGTCCTGTTCGTGATGCTGCTCGGACCTGTGCTGAGAAATCAGACTATCGAGGTAGGCGATGAATTCCTCGTCGTTCGCACTTTCGGCCTGGCTGTGAAACTGGAGCCGGGTCATCTCATTGAAGTGGTCAAACGGCGGAACGGCAGTCTGGCCTACCAGTTTCATGCCGGAGGACTCCTGCATTATCAGGTGTCCCCTCTTGCATATTACCACTCGGAATCGCTTCAGAAGCATTTCGATTGCCTCTTCGATTTGAATAAACTCGGCATCAGTATCCCGGAGCCCGGTAGGCAACGGAAAGAGGGTACCTGAATATATGGCGGTTCACCTATATCCATCCTCCTATCGCTGCGACTGTGGACACGAGAGCCACTTCACGGAGGGAACGGTGCGGGAGATGCGGCAGAAGAGCCAGCGCAAGCGGCAGTTGTTGGAGGGCTCGGAGGCGGACCAGCACCTGATTGAGTTCGAGCATGGCCAGGCGGTGGCTGTGATCTGTCCCCGGCTTGGGCGCCGGGCCATTGGCGCTGCTGATTGAATGGTCTTGGCCGGGCCGGTGTGGCACGAACTTGAACGCCACGGAGAGGTTGGAACTCCCCGTGACGGTGCATGGTTGCCGCATTGAATTGTGCTTCCGCTCAGTCCGCCGGCGCGAGGAACAGTGCGGGGACTCCGCCACGGATGACATCCTCCTTGGTGAATCCCGCCTTCCTGTCGGCGGCGGTGAGCCTCTCCAGTCCGGCCTCCTCCATCCCTTTGGCTTTGGGGCGATACGCTCCGGTCCAACAGATTTCCAGTGGCGAGTATCCATTTCCCTCGGGGTCTTTCTGACAGACGACGAGGCGGTTTGGGTTTTCCCGTTGCAGTTGTTCGATGAGTTCTTTTACGAGCATGATTCTAACGAGGTTGTGCGTTGAACGGGATACAGCCGTTCACGCGGTTGCTGTTATTCGGGTACCAGTGGCGGCTGTATCCCGCCCCTGGGGTGGCGATTCCTGCGACGCCTGGGCGGCGCGTGGCGGGCGAACCATGCCGTTGATCCACGGGGTTAGCTCGGGCGCTTCGGTGCGGCCAAGCTGTTTTGCAGCGCGCTCCCAATCGACCTCATTGATCGCGATCTTCCATCGGCTGTTGGAACGGCAGATGAGGAATCGGGACGCCTTGCCACGGCGGGTTTCCATGCGGCTTTCGTAGGTGTAGTCGCTGCCG